>ENA-OQAB01000545-OQAB01000545.1-human-gut-metagenome-genome-assembly--contig:-NODE-545-length-20008-cov-8.392485_pt1 | contig 20008 bp, 20 predicted proteins | sample MGYA00242490_ERZ504517 | MGnify/ENA primary metagenome ERZ504517 (study PRJEB26092, sample SAMD00036298) | human gut metagenome | host: Homo sapiens | study: EMG produced TPA metagenomics assembly of...
AATATCTTTCATCGGGAATTATATTTTGCATAGTTGTTTCCCCCGGGAGTCTGTAAGTAATACATAAAGTATATCACAAATCTGACGATACATCAGGTGCTTTTTCTTTTTTTAATAAATTTTCAATTGAGAAAGAGTTTGTTACAGAGACAATGGCTGTGCAGGAAACGGATATTGCAGGAGCTGAGTGCAGCACAATGACAGAGGATGGAATTTTGTTTAGTCCATATGGAATTATCATGCCTAAACTTTATAATTCAGACTGTGGAATCTTTTTATTCCGTTATCTGATCAGCCAGTCAACAGACACAGAATGGAAAAATGCAGAAGTGAAGATAGAAGTTCCTGATGGATGGAAAGTACAGTATAAACAATTCTATCACTGGGATTATCAACCTGTATTTTCAGACAATAAGGCAGTATGCATGGTGGGAGAAGTACCACAGAATACCCATAAGGTAGCTGGTTTTTACATCAGTTTGCCAGATGAACTGGCAGGAGGCGAGAAGAGCGTGATGCTGTCAGAGCATCCTTTCCCTCAGGATACACAGCATAAAATGAAACAGGTAACCCTGTATGTGGAGGGACAGAAAACACAGGCAGCAGGAGTGATCAGTGCAAGTCTTGAGACGGATGGAAAACAGTGTAAGGTTTCAGAAATACCGGTACTGATTCTTTCCAAGGAAGACTATGCCGATGCATTGGATAAGATGTATCACGGAACAAAAAAATAGAATTTGTAAAGACAGGTGTGCAATTGTTCATGCACACCTGTTGTGCTATAATCAAAACGTATATATCAGACAGAACAGGAGATAAAATGTACAATATATTAGTAGTAGATGATGAGCGAATTCACAGAGAAGGACTTATTATGCTTCTTGAAAAAATATGCCCGGACGATATGCTGTGGGAAGCATCAAATGGTCAGGAGGCAATGGAGATCATGAATAATATTTCCTGTGAGATTGTGATCAGCGATATACGTATGGCAGAAATGGACGGCTTACAGCTGCAAAAAAAAGTAAAAACAGATTATCCAGAAACTGCATTTGTGATTGTAAGCGGATATGCAGATTTTTCCTATGCAAGAGAGGCGTTACAGTTTCATGCAAGTGATTATCTGCTAAAGCCTGTAGATGCAGAAGAGTTAAAGCGTGCCATTAAGAAAATAAAGAAATCAAAAAATCAGGATCAGGTTCAAAAACAAAAAGTAGATCAGATGGAACGACGATTGAAGGAATCTGCATATGGATATATGGAGTGGCTTCTGAATCAGTATATCCACCATACACGACGTAAGGTATGGGAGCCCTTAAGTGAGATGTTTCCTCTGAGACAGGAAGGCTATCTGATGTTGATCCGGATCAATAAGCAGCATCTGATTCTTAATGAAGAGATGAAACGGGAGATAGGGTATTTTATAAAAAAACATCTGATAGATACATCGTCAATTACATTTCAGGTCAACGGAACAGAAAATCTGCTGGCTGTGTTGGCCTTGTCAGGATCAAGAATTGAACAGGAACAGATCACTCAGATAGAGGAGTTTATTCAAAATATCCTGGTACTTGAGAAAAACAGAATTTATTTTGCAGTCAGCTCTCTGTATTCGGATATGGAAAGCTGCGGAAACAAGGCATATGAAGAGGCTATGGCCGCGATGAAGTATTCTTTTTATGAAGAAGAAAGATATTTGCAGGCAGAGAAATATCTGTCTGATGAAAAGCAGGAGGATTCTGTAGGCAGTGAAGCAATTCTGAATTCTATAAAAGAAGGAAATCTGGAAAAAAGCGAAGCAATTTTTGAAAAAATAACAGAGGTTCTGTCAGAGCATAAAAGTGTTCAGCCGGATATTTTTAAAAGAAAAATCGTATTCTTTTTTTTCAGAATCTTACGTTATATGGAGCCCTATCTGAAAGCTGAACACTTGTCAGAATTAAATGCATTGGATAATCGTCTGATCGAAAGTCAGTGGTATTCTGAATTGAAAAAAAGGTCAGCGGAATTAATAAAAAATATAATCGCTTTCCGGGAAATAGCAGATTCACAGGAGACAGATCCTTTGGATGAAAGCAGGCGGTATATAGAGGAACATTACCAGGACGAGATCAGCCTGGAGCAGATTGCTGCATTGTATCATTTTAATGCTTCGTATTTCAGTACTTTATTTAAGCAGAGATTCGGAATTTCCTTTTCTGAATACCTGTCAGATATTCGTATGGAGAAAGCAGAGAATCTTTTGAAAACATCTTCTGATAAGGTAAGGAAGATTGCATTGGAAGTAGGGTATAAGGATCCCAATTATTTTAACAGGGCATTTAAGAAACGTCATAATATGACACCTGAAGAATTTCGCAAAAGAGTTGGGTGATGATGGAAAAATTAAAATATACAAAATTTAAAACTCTGCTGATTAGTTCATTTATTTGTATTTCCATTATTCCTGTTGTGCTTTTGGGTTTATTTATCTTCCATTTGTCAAAACAGGAACTGATCAGGCAGTCAGAAAAACAAATGTGGCAAAATGCTGAGAATGTCAGTGATATTCTGGATGAAAAGTTGGATTATATTGAGGAATTTTCATTAAAAATAAATGTAGATACGAGAATTTATAAAATATTTCAGAATCTGGATACGTCTGACAGTATGCAGCTTGAAAGTGCCAGTCAGGAAATTTCAAAAATTTTATTGGACTATCTGCCGTGGAATAACACGGTTTATTCTACGCATATTGTGACTCCGTATTATCAGTTTGGCGAAAAGGAAAAGAACTATTATCCAAATTATAGCTTTATGGGTTCTAAAATACAGAAAGCAGCAGATGAGGCAAATGGAAAACTTGTGTGGATTCCGGCATATAATTATATGGACATGTTTTCAATTGAAGATATGCCGAGAGATTTTCTGGAATATGAGCATGTATTTACGGCTGTCAGAAAGCTGCAGTTAAGCAGGGTAGAATCAGGACATATTGAACATCTGGAAAATAAGACTGATCAAATGTATCTGGTGGTTAATTTTACAGAGGATAATCTGAATAATATGCTGAAAAAGTATACAAAGGCAAATTCTCAGATTCTTTATTATATCATGAGTGAAGATGGCAGTGTTGTTGGTCCTTACGGTGAGAATGAATCAAAGCTGTTTCGAAATGTAACTGCAGCTGATATGGGAATTACGGAGAATAAAGGAACTGTAAAATACTACGGTGCAAATAATCAGGAATATATCGTAACCTATTCCAAAAGTATGGTGACGGGATGGTATACACTTGCCATGATTCCAGTTAATGTTTTCAGCAAGAATATTGCTACAGATCTTACCAGGGCAATATTGATTCTGGTAACTATAGAAATTATTTTATCTGTTACTACGGCTGTTCTTATTTCCAGAAAGATTGGGAAAAAAGTTTATAAACCGCTGCACATGATAGAGAAAACAGGAGAGGGTAATTTTACTGCAAGAATTGTATATGACAACAGGGATGAGTTTGCGTTTTTTTATAAAAAACTGAATGAAATGAATCAGAACCTGCAGATGTTGGTTCATGAGAAATATGAGATGATGATCCAGAAACGAGACACGGAGATCATGTCGTTAAATATACAGATGAATCCCCATTTTCTCTATAATTCGCTGAATATCATTAACTGGGTATGCCTTAAAGGAGAACAGGAAAATGCCAGCAAAATGCTTTTGGATCTGTCGAGAATGCTTCAGTATACCAGCCAGAATGGTGATGTTCTGGTTCCGCTGTGGGAGGATCTGGACTGGCTTAAACGGTATATTGGAATTATGCAGAAAAGATATCAGGATCAATTTGAAGTGAGTATGGATATACCGGAGTATTTAAGAAGTCTGGAAGTTCCAAAGTTATTTCTGCAGCCGTTTGTAGAGAATGCCATTGTGCATGGATTTAAAAATTATCAGGATTCCGGGAAGATCTGGATTTCAGCAGAGGAAGAAGAAAATGATATTCTTTTTTATGTAGAGGATAATGGATGTGGAATCTGTGAGGAAGATTTGAAAGAGGTTCTGAATAAAGAGCGAAAGAGTATAGGCGTCAGAAATACAAATAAAAGGATTCGTATGATTTATGGAGAGAAATATGGGGTTACCATAAGCTCACAGCTGGAAGAAGGCACAGTTGTAACCATAAGACTTCCACTAAAAGTTAATTCGAAAAAACAGAGTTAGATTAAGGTTATATGGATATTCAATTTTATGAGAAGGCGATTGTGAAAGATTGCCGGAAATAAGGTTGAATATCCATTTTTGATTATAAGCAAATAAATATCATGTATAACAGTATAAAACAGTTGACAACAGTTATGTACTGTTATATACTGTTTACAGATGGAGGAGAAACATATGCATATAATAATCAATAATTCATCCATGGTACCTATTTATGAACAGATCATAGACCAGATTAAGTCTGCGATTATCAGAGGAGAGTTACAGCCTGACACTGTATTACCTTCAGTACGCAGTCTGTCAAAGGAACTGAAGATCAGTGCCCTGACTGTGAAGAAAGCCTACGACAATCTGGAAGAAGAGGGATTTACCGTCACTGTTCATGGAAAAGGAACCTACGTTGCAGCCACAAATAAAAACCTGATGAGGGAAGAACAGCTCAAAGAAGTAGAACATGATCTGGAGCAGGCAATCATGAAGGGCAGAAGATGTGGACTGAACGATGAGGAAATCAGAAATCTTTTTGAAATGATCATGGAGGACTAAGACATGTTGAAAATCAGTCATTTGCAGAAACATTACAGAGGTTTTTCGCTGGACTGTTCTATGGAAGTACAGCCTGGGATGATTACAGGACTTATTGGAAGAAATGGTTCCGGGAAATCCACCACATTTAAAGCTCTGCTCGGCTTGATTCATCCGGATGGCGGAGAGATAGAGGTCTTTGGGAAAAAGGCAGAAGAGCTTAGGCCGGAGGATAAGCAGAAACTGGGAGTTGTTTTTGCAGATTCAGGTTTCAGTATGTATCTGACAGCAGCGGGCGTGGCCAATATTATGAAAAGCATATATCCGGATTTTGACAGAGAGAAATTCCTGCAGCAGTGCAGAAGATTCAATCTGCCCACAGACAAGAAAATCAAAGAATTTTCCACTGGCATGAAAGCAAAGTTTAAAGTACTGGCAGCATTAAGTCATAAGGCAGAACTGCTGATTCTGGATGAGCCCACAGTTGGTCTGGATGTGATTGCCAGGGATGAGGTGCTGAACATGCTGAGAGAATATATGGAAGAAAATGAAAGCAGTTCTATTCTGATCAGTTCGCATATTTCATCAGATCTGGAGAGTCTTTGTGACGATTTTTATATGATCCATGCCGGAAAAATTATTCTTCATGAGGATACAGATGTACTGCTGTCAGATTATGCAGTTCTTAAAGTTTCAGAAGAAGAGTATGAAAAACTGGATCAGCAATACCTTATTAAGATCCGGAAAGAAGCTTATGGATACAGGTGTCTGACAAACCAGAAACAATTTTATATGGAAAATTACCCGGATGTTGTAATTGAGAATGGAAAGATTGATGATCTGGTAGTGATGATGGAGGAACAGGTATGAAGGGATTATTTGTAAAGGATATAGAACTGATGAAACAGCAGAAACAGTTTTTTATCCTGGTTGTTGTAATGGAAGTCATCCTGAATCTGGCAGGAAGCGGGAGTGTCAGTTTTGCTACAGGATATTTTACGATTGTCACAGCAATTTTTGCCATTACGACTATAAGTTATGATGAGTTTGATAATGGTCTTGCGTTTCTTATGACCTTGCCGGTTACCAGAAAACAGTATGTGGCGGAAAAATATCTGCTGGGAGCAGGGCTTACGGCTGTAGCGTGGGGAATTGCAACGATAACGGGAGTAATCTGTAAAGGTGTGGCAGAGCTTCAGGGGTGTCTGAGTGAGACTATCATTGGCAGCCTGATATACATTCCACTGGCACTTCTTATGCTGGCGGTATCGCTCCCGCTTGTAATACATTTTGGAGCGGAAAAAGGACGTTATATTGCAATGGTCATGTGGGCTATTATATTTGCCGTAGTTTATATTCTGATAAAAACAATGGGACTTTCAGCAGACGCAGTCGATGCATGGCTGAATGGACTTAACCGGGGAATGGTATTGGCTGGAGTTGTATTGTTTACAGTAATTGTATATATGGGGTCTTTTGGGATTGGTGTCCGGCTTATGGAGAAGAAAGAATTCTGATGTGTCTCGAATATGGTTGTAATTATAAAAGCAGTGTGCTAAAATTGTATCAGCGTAATTGAATAAGCTGTTAAGTGAACATTATCATATGCAGATTTTGTGTATGGTAATGTGAGAGGGAATCAGGTGAAATGCCTGAACGGTTGCGGCCACTGTATACAGAAAAAAGCGGGATTGTAATATGTCATTGCATAAATATGTGAGAAGGCGGAATCCGGCTGTCAGAGAGTATCTGGAAATATTTCTGATACAACATTCATGAACTGCTGAAGCATGGATGTTGTATCAGTTTTTATTTTATGGGAACTTTCTGTGATCTGTGAGTCAGGAAACCTGCCTGACAGCGTAAAGAAGGAGCTTCCGTAAAAAGTATCCGTTATTTTTATCACTTCTATTTTACTTTTTCTGAAGTCCCATCTTTTCGGTTACACGAACAGGTAAATAACATATACGAAAAGAGAGGAGTCAAATGAAAAACAGGTATTTATCCACAAGAATCATGGCAATTATGATGGCAGCAGCTATGGCTGTCTCCGCAGCTCCGGCAGCTTTTGCAGCAGAGAGAGCAGACTCTGAGACAATCAAAGAGGACAACCAGCCGGCAGCAGATGCAGACTCTGATACACAGGAAGATGCAGACGCGCAGGATTCAGCAGATGCAGATAAAACAGCAGACGCAGAAGGTACAAAGACAGAATATCCTCTGACCATCACAACCTATGATTATGATGGAAATGAAATCGAAACAACCTATGAAAAGGCACCGGAGAAAGTTCTTGCTGTATATCAGGGAAGCATTGAAACCATGCTTGCACTTGGTCTGGAAGACCGCCTGGTAGCTACAGCAGGTCTTGACAATGAAGTTCCGGATGAACTTAAAGATGCATTTTCAAAAACAAATTATCTTGATGAATTTACCCCATCCCTTGAGACTGTAACGATGTTGGAGCCAGACATGATCTTATCCTGGAGCTCCCTGTTTTCTGATAAAAATCTCGGAAATGTAACAGACTGGATCGACAAAGGCTGCAACACTTATTACAACACAAACACACGCCCTGACGGAGACAGAACTCTGGAAAATGAATTTACAGACATCTTAAATCTTGGAAAGATTTTTGATGTACAGGACAAAGCACAGGCAATCGTAGATGATGCAAAGGCAGTGATCGATAAAACTCTTACAGCAACAGCAGATGTAGAAGAGAAACCAAGCGTAATGGTTCTGGAACCTCTTGGAGAAGATATCACAAACTATGGTGCAAAGAGCCTTGGTGGAGATATGGTAACACAACTGGGTGCGACTCTGGCAAACCCGGATGCTTCTACAGCAGGAAAAGAAGATATCATTGCAGCAAACCCTGATGTGATTTTTGTTGTATACATGCCATATGCAGGTGATGATCCGGAAACTGTAAAAGAAAGCCAGCTTGCCGTTATCAAGGATGACGAAGCACTTCAGAGCCTTGACGCTGTAAAGAACGGTCGTGTTTATCCGATCATGCTCAGTGAAATGTACGCAAGTGCAACACGTACACAGGATGGTATTGAAACTTTCGCAAAAGGATTATATCCGGATGTGAATCTTGACTGATTGAGGACATAACAGTGAAAGAACAGGTTTCACAGACAAAAAAAGGCAGTGTGCTCAGGACATCCATGTATGTGGCAGTTCTTATCGGGCTTGCGGCATTTCTGATTTTTTCCATTCTTGCAGCAATCACTTTTGGAAATGCAGATCTGTCACTGAAAGATGTTTACAGTGTCATTGCATATAAATTGTTTCATATCAAAAGCCTGTCCGCCTATGCAGAAGGCGCAGTTCACGATGTTGTGTGGCTGATCCGGCTGCCCAGAGTCCTGCTGGCTCTGGCAGTTGGAATGGCTCTTTCCGTCTGTGGCGTAGTTATGCAGGCGATTGTCCAGAACCCACTGGCAGATCCGTATGTACTTGGTATTTCATCCGGTGCATCCCTTGGTGCAACACTGGCGATCATGCTTGGAGTTGGTGGATTTCTCGGTGGAAACTCAGTTGGTGTTCCTGCATTTATTGGTGCAATGGTCACTTCTTTTGCAGTAATTGCCATTGCAAACATGGGCGGAAAAGCTACTTCTGCCAAACTGATCCTTGCCGGAATGGCTGTCAGTGCGGTATGTTCTGCTTTTTCCAATTTTGTTATCTATATCACCAATGACAAAAATGCAGCAACAGAAGTAATGAAGTGGTCGATGGGAAGCCTTGCAGGCGCAAGCTGGAGCAGAGTAGGTGTAATGCTTCCTGTTACATTGATCTGTGTAATTATTTTCTGGACGCAATATCGTAATCTGAATCTGATGCTGTTAGGAGATGATGTATCGATCACACTGGGAACTGATTTGCACAGGCTGAGAACTTTTTATCTGATCGTTGCTTCTGTAATGATTGGGTTTGCAGTATATTGTGCGGGTGTGATCGGCTTTGTAGGACTTGTGATCCCTCATGTGATCAGAATCCTGTTTGGAACAGACCACAGAAGATTACTGCCATTAAGTGCACTGCTTGGTGCATCATTCCTGATCTGGTGTGATGTGGCATGTCGTGTGATCCTGAAGAATTCTGAGATGCCGATCGGTGTGCTGGTATCCATTATCGGTGCTCCATGCTTTATTTATCTGCTTGTGCGGAAATCCTATGGATTTGGAGGTAGTAAGTAATGAAAATCACTACAGAAGATATTCAGGTTGGATTTCACGCCAGACAGATACTGAAGGGAATTTCCATAGAGTCAAAGGATAAGGAACTGGTAGGGATCATCGGACCAAACGGAAGCGGAAAATCTACATTATTAAAATGCATCTACCGTATCCTGAAGCCAGATGCAGGTGCCGTTTATCTGGACGGCGAAGAACTCCATTCCATGAGCGTAAAAAGCTCCGCCAGAAAAATGGCAGTTGTGGCACAGCACAATTACTACAACTTTGATTTTACCGTACGGGAAGTCGTGTTGATGGGACGTGCACCTCATAAGAAAGCATTGGAACGGGATAATGCAAAAGATTACCGGATTGTTGAAGAAGCACTGAAAACGGTACAGATGGATGCATTTGCGGATCGCACATTTTCTACACTGTCAGGTGGAGAGCAGCAGAGGGTTATTCTGGCAAGAGCACTTGCACAGCAGACACCTGCACTGATCCTTGATGAGCCGACTAACCATCTGGATATCACACATCAGATCATGCTGATGGAACTGGTAAAGAAACTTAACGTAACTGTAATATCAGCTATCCATGACCTGAATATTGCGGCGGCATACTGCGATAAGATTTATGTATTGAAAGATGGTGTGCTGGAAGGATATGGAACTCCACAGGAAGTACTCACTCCGGAGCTGATCAAAAGGATTTACCAGGTAGATTCGGAAGTGGTAAATGACAGCCGCGGGAAGATGCATATTTTATTTTTATAATATGATATCAGGGTCAAAAGGTCAGAAAGTCGTTCGTGCTTGCACGATAAGACTTTGGAGCTTGGGACTCGTCAAACATGAGAAAGTAGCAATTTACGTAGTAAATCAGAGGATTTCGAATGTTTGAGTATTGACAGGCCAGAGTCAGGAAAATTTTTGACTCTGGCCTGCTATATATGGAGAAAAAAGATGAATAAAATAGGAATTTTGACGTGTATTCATTCTAATAATGTATGCGCCAGAGTTGGATGCCTGGCAGCATTTCAGAACAGAACTGATTTCTTTCAGGATTATCCGGAAGATACCTGTCTGGCAGCAATGATGACCTGTAACGGATGCAAAGGCGCCAACCCGATAGAACCCATAGAAGACAAAGGAATCCTGGAAAAGATAGACAGACTGGTCAGTGAAAAAATCAGTACCATCCACGTTGGTGTCTGTCGTCTCCCGGATGGAAAGCATGAATGTCCAAGGATGACACAGATCTGCAATATGATAGAAGAACGTGGAATCAAAGTAGTCAGAGGGACACATAAGGAATAAAAAAGTTTCTATACAATTTATAAAATAAAAAAATATAAAATGCCTTGAATATGGAGCTTAAAATTAATTGTGATATGAAATAAATGAACGTATAATAGCAGAACTCTATTGGATTTCTCTATATCAGTATGTTAAAATAATTAACTGATAAAGCTGACAGATAGAACGTTAAAAAATATATACTGATTATTCATAAGAAAAAAGGAGTTCTAAATATACTATGGAGAAACTTGTCATTGGTATCCTTGCCCACGTATGAGCCGACAGACGGTAACAACCCATCAAAACCCCATAAAATAGGACCCTTTTTTCTTATGTAAGACCTTTTCGGGAGTAAAAACTAAATAAATATGACGAGCTGCTTATTTTGGAAGAATAGGAGCTTTTTTTATGCACTGAGACAGCTGTTCATCTATTTGATGAGCGGCTATTTTTTATGGAAGGAGAACCTAATTTGAACACGCAAATCATCGCCATCGCCAACCAGAAGGGCGGCGTTGGCAAAACCACCACCTGTGCCAATCTTGGAATCGGTTTGGCGCAGGCTGGAAAGAAAGTCTTGCTGATCGACGGAGACCCGCAAGGAAGCCTGACGATCAGCCTGGGCAATCCCCAGCCGGACAAGCTGCCCTTTACGCTGTCGGACGCTATGGGACGCATCCTGATGGATGAGCCGCTCCGTCCCGGCGAGGGTATCCTGCACCACCCAGAGGGCGTAGACCTGATGCCTGCGGACATCCAGTTATCCGGTATGGAAGTATCCCTGGTAAATGCCATGAGCCGTGAGACTATCTTGCGGCAATATCTGGACACGCTGAAGGGGCAATACTCCCATATCCTCATCGACTGCCAGCCCTCCCTGGGGATGCTCACAGTCAATGCGCTGGCCGCTGCAAACAGGATCATAATTCCCGTTCAGGCGGAGTATCTGCCCGCCAAAGGGCTGGAACAGCTGCTCTCCACGGTAAACAAGGTAAAGCGGCAGATCAACCCCAAGCTCCAGATAGACGGTATCCTGCTGACGATGGTTGACAGCCGAACCAACTTTGCCAAAGAGATTTCCGCACTTTTGCGAGAGACCTATGGCAGCAAGATCAAAGTATTCGGCACAGAGATTCCCCATTCTGTCCGGGCAAAGGAAATCAGCGCCGAGGGAAAAAGCATTTTTGCCCATGATCCCGGCGGCAAGGTGGCAGAGGGCTACAAAAATCTGACGAAGGAGGTGTTGAAACTTGAAAAGCAGCGCGAAAAAAATAGAGCTGGCATCGGTAGATGATCTGTTCTCCACCGAAGAAGGCCGCCAGGATGCAAAGCTGGAAAAGATTCAGGAAATTCCGTTGTCTGAACTGCATCCGTTCAAGAACCACCCATTCAAAGTCAAGGATGACGAAGCCATGATGGAGACCGCTGACAGTATCAAACAGTATGGCGTTCTGGTTCCGGCCATTGCCCGACCGGACCCGGAGGGCGGTTATGAGCTGGTAGCCGGACACAGGCGGCACAGAGCCAGTGAACTGGCAGACAAGGAGACTATGCCGGTCATTGTTCGGGATTTGGATGATGATGCCGCCACGATCATTATGGTTGACAGCAACTTGCAGCGAGAAAGCTTGCTCCCAAGTGAAAGGGCATTTGCTTATAAAATGAAGCTGGATGCCATGAAAAGACAGGCTGGCAGACCGAGTAAAGAAAATTGTTCCCAAGTTGGGAACGATTTTGGGAAGAAGTCCAGCGAGGTTTTGGCGGAGCAAGTAGGTCAGAGTAAAAACCAGATTTTTCGCTATATCCGTCTGACAGAGCTGATTCCTGAATTGATGGATATGGTAGATGAAAAGAAGATTGCCCTGAACCCTGCCTATGAGCTGTCATTTCTCAAAAAGGACGAACAGGTAGACCTGCTGGATGCCATGGACAGTGAGCAGGCTACCCCTTCCCTTTCCCAAGCCCAGCGGCTCAAGAAATACAGTCAGGAGGGGCATCTGACCCTCGATATGATGCGTGTCATCATGGGTGAGGAAAAGAAAAGTGATCTGGACCGAGTGACATTTACCTCTGACACCTTGCGGAAGTATTTCCCTAAAAGCTATACGCCCCAGCGGATGCAGGAAACCATCATCAAGCTGCTGGAGGCATGGCAGAAAAAGCGTCAGAGAGACCAGGAACGATGAAAGGAGCCGCCTATGAGGGATATTTCAGCCCGTGAGCTGAAAGGACACAACATTCTCGCCGTAGAGAGGTTTTGGGATAATACCCGCTGGATGATCGAGTTTTCCGTCCTGCGTCCCAGCACTGCTTACGGCAGCCCCGGAGATGAAATGCGGTTGTTTTTGACTGAGGACGGGTATCAGACCGCCCTGCAAAGCCAACAGCGCCGGGAGATCAAAATCAAGCGTTACGCTCGTGTGATTGAGGGACATATTCTCGATTTCAAACCGGGAAAACGCCGCCGCTCATAAACCCATACAACGAAAGGAAAGGAATGACTATGTGTACGGTAAAGGAAATTCAAGAAGCAATCCGGGAAGATTGCAGATCTCAGCATGACATGGATTCAACGGATATTGACCGCGTGATGCAAACACTTCCTTTCGCCCAGGAGGAGCCATTTACAGAGGCGCGTCCCCAAAAGCCGCTGTTTTGGTTCTATGCAAGAAAATTTGAAAAGCGCTGAACACCGCAATTCTTTGTAATGAGGATTGCGGTTTTTTGTACCCAAAATTCGGAAGGAGTGAGGTCGATGGCCGTTTTTCGCATTGAACGGACCCGTGATTATACCGTGATGAGCAATCATCATTTACGAAATGCAAACCTGTCGTTAAAAGCCAAGGGGCTGCTTTCCATGATGCTGTCTTTGCCAGAGGACTGGAATTACACCACCCGTGGCCTTGCAAAGATCTGTAAGGAGGGCGTGGATGCCATCGGTGCTGCCCTGCGTGAACTGGAAGGAGCCGGATATATCGTGCGCCATCAGAGACGCGATAAAAGTGGGCGGATTACAGATACCGAGTATGTCATCTATGAACAGCCCCAGCCAGATATGTCCCAGCCGGATACGGCTTCACCAGATACGGAAAACCCGGATATGGTAAGACCGGATATGGAAAAGCCCGCAGAATTAAATATAGAGAAATCAAATACAGAAAAATCAATTACTTATGGATCAAGTACCGATTCCATTCCCTTCCGGGAAACAGCGGCGGCAAGACCGCCGGAACGGAAAGGAAGGGATGCGATGTCTGTCACAGAGATAGAAAATTATCGGGAGTTGATTTTGGAGAATATCGAGTATGACTGTCTGAAGCGGCGTTATCCGCTCTACCGGGATGACCTAAATGAGATCGTAGAGCTGTTGGTAGAAACGGTCTGTGCCAAACGAAAGACCACCCGAATCTCTGGGGCAGACTTCCCTCACGAGATCGTGCGTTCCCGCTTTTTGAAGTTGGATAGCTCCCACATCGAGTTTGTCATGGACTGTCTGCAAAAGAACACCACCCAGGTACGCAACATGAAGCAGTACCTGCTTGCAGTGCTGTTCAATGCGCCTACCACCATGAACAATCACTTCACTTCATTGGTCAACCACGATATGCACGCAGGCGGCTGGTAAAGGCCGCCTTTTATCATGCCAAAGGAGGCACGACATGAACCAGATGGAAATTTTCAAAAACCCGGAGTTTGGCAGTATCCGTGTCATTGAGGAAAACGGCAAATACTTGTTCAGCGGAACGGATGTGGCCGCTGCGCTGGGGTACAGCAATCCCCGCGATGCAATTATCCGCCATTGTAGGTATGTCGTGAAACACGACGCACCTCACCCACAAAGCCCTGACCGCAAAATCAGTATGACTTTTATCCCAGAAGGCGATTTGTACCGCCTGATTGTTCATAGCAAATTGCCATCGGCAGAGCAGTTTGAACGGTGGGTATTCGATGAGGTCCTGCCTACCATTCGCAAGCACGGAGCCTATCTCACAAAAGAGAAGCTGTGGGAGGTAGCCACTTCCCCGGAAGCTCTGATGAAGCTCTGCTCAGACCTGTTGGCTGAGCGTGAAGCAAATATTTCTCTGCGTAAGGAAAATGCACAGCTGGAGGGCAAAGCCGCTTTCTATGACCTGTTCATCGACTTAAAGCACAGCACCAATCTCAGGACTACCGCCAAAGAGTTGGATGTCCCGGAGCGCCGGTTTGTCCGGTTTCTGATAGAACGGCGGTTTGTGTACCGCACGGCATCCGGCAATGTTCTGCCTTATGCCAATGTGAAAAATGCAGGACTGTTTTGCGTCAAAGACTACTGCAACCACGGTCATACCGGGTCCTACACGCTGGTCACGCCCCAGGGCAAGCTCTACTTTGCCCAGCTGCGGGAGATGATCTTGCTGGTCTCATAAGAACAGAAAGGAAGTGGGTTTTATGCAGGAAGGCAAAACAATCGGTCAGCTGATGGAGGAAATGCGCCAGAAAGCCGGGGCGCAGAACTACCACGGCCATGACTACATGGATCTCCAGCGATTTGCGGAGAACACGCGGCACATGATTATTTTTGATGTGCTGACCCATGACTCCCCGGTGGGCTGGAAAGGAGAACGCACCCGCCTGTTTTTGTCAGATATAGGCTATGAAAAAGCTCTGGACAGTCAGGCAAAGGGGCAGATCAAGATTCTCAGTCATGCAAAGGTCAGAAATGGAGATTTGCTCTATGACCGTTCTGAGCAAATTCGTTGAGGGCGGTTCGATGAAGAAATACCTTCTCCGGCGGCTGGTGGTCCCGCCTTAGAAATAAATGCACCACCCCTGCACATTTTGTGGAAAGGAGGCGATGAAAATGCAGGAAGAAGTGGAAAACAGGACTTTAACGCTGGTTGTCAGCGGAACAAAGTTCACCGGCAGGCTGCTCAAAGCCGCCATCAGCAAGTACCTTGCCCACCGCAAGGAAAAGAAGCTGCAAAAGCAGAGAAGCCGTGACGCGCCTGTGAAGCCCCAGGGCAAGCAGACGGTGAAACAGCTGATTGGTCAAAACCAAGGGGTTTCCAACATCGAGATCACCGACCCCTCCATCAAGGAGTTTGAGAAGATCGCCCGGAAATACGGCGTGGACTATGCGGTGAAGAAGGACCGCAGCAGCTCCCCACCCAAGTACCTGATCTTTTTCAAGGGTCGGGACGCGGATGCCCTGACCGCTGCTTTTACCGAGTACACCGGGAAAAAGGTCAGAAAGGCGGAGAAATCCGAGCGCTCGTCCGTGCTGGCAAAGCTGAGCCAGTTCAAAGAACTGGTAAAACACGCCGTCGTGGACCGGAACAAGCGGAAGGAGCTGGAACGATGAAAAAGCAGCTGAACATCAAAAAGCTCATTTTGCTGAATCTGCCGTATATCCTGATGGGGCTTTTCTCCACCAACTTCGGTGAAGCGTGGCGGATGGCCGTGGGTGCGGACGCTTCGGCAAAAATGCTCTCGTTCTTCTCCACGCTGCCGGTGGCGCTGGCCAGCTGGTGGCCCAGCCTGCACCCGCTGGACCTGCTGGTGGGCCTGTGCTGCTGCGGCGGCCTGCGGCTGGCTGTGTACCTGAAAAGCAAGAACGCCAAGAAGTACAGGCACGGCATGGAATACGGTTCCGCCCGGTGGGGAACCCATGAGGACATTACACCCTACATCGACCCGGTATTCCAGAACAATGTGATTCTGACGAAAACGGAGAGCCTGACAATGAACAGCCGCCCCAAGGACCCAAAGACCGCCAGAAACAAAAATGTGCTGGTGATCGGCGGCTCCGGTTCCGGTAAGACCCGCTTCTGGCTCAAACCGAGTGCGCCCGTAAGGGCGGTATAAATCCTACCTTGAGCAAGTAGTAGGTAAAAGTATCAAGCGGCATTGTGCCGCAACCTATCATTCCCCGTCTTACCCCAAAAGGGAAACCGGAGGGCGACCATAGCATGACGGAGGACACGGGGCGCTGAAGCCTCAGAAGCGCCGGCGTGACGGAATGAAAATCCACGTATGAGGATGGAAGCTAGACTGCTTGAATGACAGCCTGAAATCGGGACCAAGAGCGTACCCCTGACGTAGAGAGGTTGTACTCGTCAGTGTTCCTGACAGTCGCATTGTTTGGCTATGCGGCTGCTGATACTCGGAGCAGGTTCAGCCACGGGAAAGTGGAAAAAGGCGAACGTCACATACCGACAACGTGGAACGCTTGTTTATACCGTACTAAACGGGGATTGCCTAAAGTGAAATGCCGAAAGGCTATGAAAACGCTGAAATGCGGGGTTCTGAATATTCACCATGGCAACAGAGTTCCCATAGTAGTCTGCGGACGGGAAAGCCGTCTACATGGCAAAGGGGAACAGTGAATCATTTTCAAAACAGAAAGGATGGTGTGTGAGACACTATGAGAAATCCGATTCATGTCTTGAAAAGCCTTGAAGAAAAGGCAAGTGTAAGTAACTACAAATATGAAAGATTATATCGCAACCTATACAATCCAGAGTTCTATCTCCTTGCATATGCGAACATTGCGAAATCGCAGGGGAGCATGACGCAGGGGGTAGACGGGCAGACGCTGGACAACATGAGCCTGCCGAGAATTAACCGGATTATTGAATCCATACGCAACAGGACATATCAGCCAAAGCCTGCAAAAAGAAAGTACATTCCTAAAAAGAACGGGAAACTTCGCCCGTTGGGAATCACTTCTACTGATGATAAGTTAGTGCAGGAAGTGGTCAGAATGATTCTTGAAGCAATCTATGAGCCGACATTCAGCAACAATTCACACGGTTTCAGACCAAAAAGAAGCTGTCACACGGCACTTACGCAAGTGAAGAAAAACTTCACAGGTGTTACATGGATTGTCGAGGGAGACATTAAGGCGTGCTTTGATAACTTCGACCATCATGTGTTGGTTGAATTACTGCGGAAAAGGATTTCAGACGAGGCTTTTATCGGTCTAATCTGGAAGTTCCTGAAAGCCGGATATATGGAACAATGGCAGTACAACTGCACCTACTCCGGTGTTCCGCAGGGCAGCGGTATCAGTCCGATATGTGCAAACATCTACCTCAGCGAACTGGACAACTATATGCAGGAATACAAAGAAAAGTATGATTGCGAGCCAGAACGCAGAAGGACGACCAGAGAATACGAGCGGGCGTCCCGGAGATACAGAAAGGCACGTAAAGCGTTAATGGGCGCAGAAAAATCAACTCCTGAACTGGTAAAAGAATTTAAGGATTCCAGAAGGAAGAAGATGAATCAGCACTATTACAATCCGTTTGAGGAAGGCTTCAAGAAAATCCAGTACAACCGTTACGCCGATGATTTTGTAATCGGCGTTATCGGCTCCAAAAAGGACGCAGAAAAAATCAAGGAAGATGTAAAAATCTTTCTCCAAGAAAAACTGCATTTGGAAATGTCCGAGGAAAAGACGAAAGTCACCCATTCCAGTAAGCCGGTACGCTATCTGGGGTACGATTTCAAAGTAATCCATTCCAAGAACATGAAGCGTTGTAAAAACGGCGACATGAAACGGGTGTGGTATGGAAAAGTATTCCTGTATATGCCGAAAGAAAAATGGATTAAAAAAGCGATGGAACGGGGAGCGATACAGGTGAAACGCAACAATGACACAGGCAAAGAAATGTGGCGGCCTATGCCAAGGAAAGACCTGATGAACCGCAGCGACGCAGAGATTGTGTCTACTTTCAATTCCGAAATTCGAGGGTTATATAACTTCTATCGGATAGCAGAAAACGTAGGCGCATTGCACAAGTATTACTACATGGTGCGGTACAGCATGTTAAAAACTCTGGCAGGAAAGCACAGAACGAATGTCAGTGTTATTAAGAAGCGGCACATGGTAAACGGAGTACTGAGAATCCCATACGATACAACTAAGGGACGTAAATACTGCGAATTTTACCATGATGGATTCAGAAAGCACAGCGACGGCTATGACAATGTGGCAGACGTTATGCCGAGTTATAGGAAATATGACAGCAGGCACACGATAGTAAACCGCATAAAAGCCGGAGTATGCGAGATTTGCGGGGAACATGCAGACTATTTATGTATGCACCACGTAAGAACGCTGAAATCGCTGAAAGGCAGGGATATATTTGAGCAGAAAATGCTGAAAATGAGAAGAAAATCTCTGGCTCTCTGCCCTGACTGCTTTGAACTCTTACACGAAACCAAAGAATCAAGGTGATTCATGGAAAGCCGGATACGCTGAGAGGTGTACGTCCGGTTTGGGAGGCGGCTCCCTGAAACCTACTGATGAAAGTCAGCAAGGCGCAGGGTGCCTACCTCATATGATACTCTGTCCGCGGTTGTTTCCGCTACTGGCTCCAGCGCAAGTGTTATCCGGCATTTTATCTGCTTCCAAACCATACCTCATTCAGCCAAATTAAAAAGAGACACAGCATAAAAGATTCTGATGGATTTTACATCAGATTGTCTTATGCCGTGCCTCTTGTGATATGATAGTGTTTGTCACATAGAAATAGCAGGCCCCACCCTGGCAAGTTCGGCCTGCTACTGCTCACATACACAGGTAAACCTGTGTCCATTCACAATACTATGATAACCGTTCTTGTCCATGATTGCAATCAGATTTCTTAATCCTTTTATGATTCTGTTATCAATGATGTCCAGCTCCATCAGCTGACCTGTTCCTGCGGGCATTCCGCATGCCTCTCAGTTCACGGCTACTACGAACGATCCGTAAAGAGGGGGGAGGGAACGCTTCGTCTTCGTATCTGCCGGCTCAAATGCTCTGAGTGTGAAACCACCCATGCAATCCTTCTCTCCTCCATTGTCCCTTATTCTCAGATCGCGCTTGCTGACCAGCAGCACATCTGTCTGGATTACGAGGCAGGGAATGACACCTGTGGGATCTGCCAAGACCATCTTTCGATTGATGAGAACAATGTCAAATCTGTCCTCAGAAACTACAGACGGTACTGGTGTGAAAAAGCTGAGGTCTCTCAGGATATCCCTTTCTCCTCTGACCAGTCTGGTTTCCGCCTGCTTCTCATTTTATTCGTCACAGTTTATGCAGATCCACCGGAGGTGCAACAGCCTTTTTTTCTATACCACATAGCCTTACCGACAGCAGACACCCCTGTCCTTATAATAAAGGAAAAAACAACAAGGAGGCCTGACTTATGGAACAGGAAAAGAAAACAGGCAGTCGCTCTGATGAGGTATTCGGCGATTGCACCACTTATTACAGGTACCCAGGAAGACTATGAATCCCTGAGTGCTTTCTTTCGCACCGCTTCAGCAAAGGGAATCAAATCTCCGGATGGTACCCTCCGGCATTATTCTCCCGGAACTCTGGAAAAATGGTATCTGGCCTATCGGAAATCCGGTTTTGATGCCCTGATTCCTACCGGACGTTCTGACTGTGGTGTCAGCCGGAAGATTAACGAAGATCTGAAGGAACAGATCTCTTATCTCAAGCATCATTATCCACGGATGTCCGCAGCAGCCATTTATCAGCAGCTGCAGGATAATGGCAGTATCCGTTCCGGGCAGCTTTCCGAATCCACGGTATGCCGTTTCATCAACCAGCTCGTCCTTCAGGAACGTCTGACGGGCAATCAGGATATGCGCCGCTACGAAAGACCTCATATCAATGAAGTGTGGTGCGGCGATTCCAGTTCAGGGCCTTATCTGAAAACCGATGACGGAAAAAAACACCGTGTTTACGTGATCGCACTGATCGATGATGCCAGCCGCTTCATCCTCGGTGCCGATGTATTTTTCAACGACACT
>ENA-OQAB01000546-OQAB01000546.1-human-gut-metagenome-genome-assembly--contig:-NODE-546-length-20003-cov-3.055444_pt1 | contig 20003 bp, 30 predicted proteins | sample MGYA00242490_ERZ504517 | MGnify/ENA primary metagenome ERZ504517 (study PRJEB26092, sample SAMD00036298) | human gut metagenome | host: Homo sapiens | study: EMG produced TPA metagenomics assembly of...
CCATCATGACCTCAGCTGATATTTCCCCCTTATGATAAAGAACTAACGCTTTTTCATGATTCACTAATGCTTCCTGCAAACATTTCAAATCCTCTGATGTTCTATTTTGAGCAGCCAGCCTTGCTGCATCTGCCTCAAACAGAATTCTGGCCTCAAAGACTTCATCTACTATAGAACGATCAAATATTCCCATATTTTTTTATTACACTTGAAAAAATTTGAGCATTCTTTTCACTGACATATGTCCCATTTCCTTGATGCGCCTCTAAAATTCCAAGTGTTGACAATGTGCAGATTGCTTCTCTGAGCGGAACTCTGCTGATTCCTAACAAATCAGCAAGCTGTCTCTCATTCAATATTTTATCACCGGACTTTAAATTTCCACTTCTTATCTCCTGTAAAAAAATATTGAATGGCAGTCTCTCTGGCACTTTGTTTTTCCTCCATATCCCGCCTCCTGTTCCAAATGGTATAACCAATTATATTCCTTCTTGTTTTCATTGTCAAATACTACTTTACACATTGTCTTTGATTATTTTTCCAAGCACCTCTCCAATATCTTGATCAATACAGATGGATCTTTCTGAAATCTCCTTCGGTGCATAGGCTTGTCCCCAATTTATACAGGCATAGACCGCCTTTGGATTCTCCGCCGTCATCCGCCAGAAAGGATACTTGATGATCGCCGGAGTATTTTCTCCAACCCCTAATTCCAGAAAAGAATAAAAGATTTTCGTGTCTCTTTAAAAACTCATAGTATCGATTCGATGCCGCATACCATCCCTCATCTTGTATAAATGTTCCATCAGCACGCAGATTCATACTCATCGGTTTCCCACATTTTGGGCAGTGCGGGACCAACTCTGATGGAATCTTCCTTTCATGGTTGTCTGCTTTCCGGAACAACTAACCGCCCATTACCATCGACACGATACCCTTGCGCCTCAACCATTTTTCTAATGACCGCTTCGTTATTGTAAGTGTTCTGATGACACGGTTCACTGCACTGGAACAGACCATAGTCCCCTTGCGTGTAAAATAACCGATGTTTATCAAATCCGGCTTTTTGAAAGCAATGATCTACATTTGTGGTCAATACAAAATAGTCTTTTCTTTAACCCGTGAATACAAATTATTATAAACCGGATTCGGTGCATCCAATATATCGATTGATGTAAATATATCTGCTCCAATAATGCCCAATGTTCTTCCAATGTCTATATGGATAAAAGCCACCGGAATACATATCTATAAAATGATATCTATTTGCAAAATCTCCAAAGTACTCTTTAAAACGTTCTCCCGCATAATGAAATCCGGCAGAAGTTGATAAACCGGCCCCCGCTCCAATAATAATCGCGTCTGCCTGTTGGATTTGTTTTTCCAGTTTCTCAATCTCTTTCCAACAATCGGTTGTAGATTTCCCAATCTTTTTCCTTAAAAACATTAAATACCACCTCCATCTGTGAACCTGTTTCTCGGAAATATTTTTTGACTGTATCCACAGCAATCTGACCTGCAATCTCATTCGGAAAGTGAAACTCTCCTGTGGAAATACAACAGAATGCAATGGATTTCAATTCATATGCATCCGCCAACTCCAGACAAGAACGATAGCAGGCTGCAAGCAGCGTACGGTCTTTTTCTGTCAATTGCCCACGGACAATCGGACCAACAGTATGCAGAACATATTTCGCCGGAAGATTGTAGCCCTTTGTGATTTTTGCTTTTCCCGTCGGCTCCGGTTTCCCTTGCCTTTCCATTATTTTTTGACATTCCAACCGCAACTGAATCCCCGCATTAGAATGTATTGCGTTATCAATACAACCATGACAAGGAATAAAACATCCTAGCAGCGCACTGTTTCCGGCATTTACAATTGCATCAACTTTTAATTTTGTGATATCACCTTTCCAAAGATACATATTATCCTTACGTGATGTCAAAAAATTCAGTTCGGTAATCTCCTGCTGTGTCAATTCATTTTTCAAATACTCATCCTGTATACGAAGAAATTCTCTGCTGATCGGAACAGCCGGACGAACGTTCATCAATGACCTCAACAGCCGTTTTTTCTCTTCTATTTCAGTTGGAATAGAAATCTCCTCATATTCCGGTTGTTCCTTTATGAGACAGGTAATCAAATATTCCAAACGTTCTGTTTGTGTCATGTCATCCTTCCTCCTTTTATTGTAATACCTATCATTACAACTTTAATATGAACCATTTTTATCGTAATGTCAATAGTTACAACATTTTTATGATGACAAAAAATGCTCGATATTAGAAAAAAGACTTCACCCAGAAAATTTCTAAGTAAAGTCTCTCTATCTATTCTCTTTCTTTCGCAATATAATATTGTGTATCTTTCATCACATCTTCTAATGTAATTTTACCAAGCTCATTCTCCAAGGCATCTTGTATCTGTATAAGTTTTCCGTCCAAAACATTGTGAATATTTCTTCCAACCGGACACTTCTGATTCGGATTTTCATGAAAATGAAAAAGTTCTCCATGCTCTACACATTCTACCGCCTGATAGATATCAAAAATGTAATCTCATCAAGTGGTTTTGCAATCGAAGCACCTCCACTTCCTCTCTGCACTTTCACAAGTCCTGCTGCCTTTAATTGAGACAATATCTTTCGAATAATCACCGGATTGACATTGATACTGGCAGCCAAAAACTCACTGGTAAGTTTAAATTCCTCTTTAAATGTATCGATACAGGCAAATATATGAACTGCAATTGTAAAACGGCTTGAAATCTGCATGGTAGTTCCTCCCTTTCGTGCTTTTCTCTACCACAGATTATAATGCCATCTCATTGTAGTGTCAACATTACATCCCATAGTGATGACAATGTCTACCGGTGGTATTTCAGACAACAGTTTTGAATATTGTGTTTCTTCCATATCAATCTGATACTGCTCTTTCATCAAACGGACAGCATCTTGATTGATCTGTGGTTTCGTCTCCGTACCTGCTGAATAGCTTTCAAAAATCTCAGAAACCAAGCTTTTCCCAAGCACTTCCGCAATCTGACTTCTGCAAGAATTATGGACACATACAAATGCCACTTTCTCTTTCATTTTCATCTCCTCCTGCTCATCTACATTAAAAATACATGAAATGCATTAAACACATATCCAACTATTATAATTCCGGTCGCACAAATTGTAATAAATACACCTAGCAACTTTGGTTTTACGGCCTTTTTCAACATAATCATGGACGGCAGACTCAGTGTTGTAACCGCCATCATAAAAGAAAGAATCGTTCCAAGTTGCGCCCCTTTTACAAGCAGTGCTTCCGCAATCGGAATTGTCCCGAAAATATCCGCATACATCGGAATTCCAACCAAGGTTGCAAGGACTACGCCAAACGGATTGTTGCTTCCCAAAATGGATTCAATCCACGTCTGAGGAATCCAATTGTGAATAATCGCTCCAATTCCCACACCCACTAAAATATACGGAAATACTTTACGAAATGTCCATTGCACTTGTTCTTTTGCATTCATAACCCGTTCTCGCTTTGTGATAGTCGGGGAGTCACTCTCCACATGACTGGCGTTTCTGATAAATTCTTCCACATACGTTTCCATATGCATTTTTTCTATAAGCGTACCTCCTATTACCGCAATCGCAAGTCCTAAGATAACATAGACAAATGCAATTTCCGCGCCAAAGATGCTCATCAACAATACCAAACTTCCCAAATCGACCATCGGTGAAGATATCAAAAACGAAAATGTTACTCCAAGCGGCAATCCTGCACTTGTAAATCCCATAAAAATTGGAATACTTGAACACGAGCAAAACGGAGTCACGGTTCCAAGCAACGCCGAAATTATATTTGCCCATATTCCATGAAATCTTCCTAATATCTTTTTACTTCTCTCCGGTGGAAAATAGCTTTGAATATAGGATATGATAAAAATAAGCAAGCATAATAAAATCGTAATCTTAATCACATCATATAGGAAAAACTGAATGCTTCCTCCTACTCTTCCTTGAATATCTACCCCAACACTGACAAACCTTTTCCGATAATGTTCATTCATCCATTTCATTCCAAGTATCTGTTCCTGCAAAAATTGAAACATTAATTTTAACTTCTCCATTCAACACCTCCATATTGTTTTTCATATCAAATATTTTTGATGTGTTAGGCTTTTATAAAAGCCATCTAATGATGACTTTTTATTTCCGATTCCTCTTCATCTGCTAGGATGTAAGTTCCGTCAATCTCTTGATTGCATATTCTCTCCCACTTTTACTGATGGTGTAGTGCGTCCATTTACCTTCCTGTCTGCTTGTTACTATTCCCGACTCACACAAAATCTTCATGTGATAAGATAACGCAGACTGAGCGATATTCAATTCTTCCATCAGGACACACGCACACTTTTCACCGCCTTTGAGCAATTCCAGTATCGAAAGTCTCTTTTCATCACAGAGTGCTTTAAATATGATCGTATCGTTTTTATACCCATTCATTCTACGGACACCTCACATCAAATGTTTTTGATGTATTCATTGTAATCTAATTCATGACGAATGTCAACTAAAACCACCTTGTGATTGCCTCCCCTCCCCAATTACGCTATAATGATGTCATCAACGAAGGAAATGAGGAATTTTTATGCACAAAAAAACGGTATTAGTCACTGGTGCTTCCCGTGGGATCGGACGTGCCATTGCAATGACATTTGCACAAAATAATTACCACGTATTCTTAAATTGTCGTCACTCCATCTCAGAACTGGAATCCGTAAAATCTGCAATCGAAGCAATTCCTTACGGCTCCTGCGATATTTTTATCGGCGATGTAGGAAATCCACATTCTGTCAAAGAGCTGTACGAGATGATTTACACAAAATACGACTGTCTGGATGTACTTGTCAACAATGCGGGAATTGCTCACATTGGTCTGCTAAGCGATATGAGCGATGAAGAATGGTGCAATCTTCTGGACACGAATCTTTCCTCTGTATTTTACTGCTCCCGTGAAGCAATTCCAAAATGGTGTCAAAAAAATCCGGTAAGATTATCAACATATCCTCGATGTGGGGAACAGTCGGCGCCTCCTGCGAAGTTGCCTATTCCGCAACAAAATCCGGTATCCACGGGCTTACGCGGGCGCTTGCCAAAGAGCTTGCTCCAAGTAATATTCAGGTAAATGCTATCGCATGTGGGGCGATTGAGACGAGCATGAATGCCCAACTGAGCGCAGAAGAAAAATCTGCCTTTGAAGAAGAAATTCCTGCGGGGCGTTTCGGCACACCGCAGGAAGTCGCTGATTTGGTATGGAATCTTGTCAACAGTCCTTCCTATCTGACCGGTCAAATCATCGGTCTGGATGGCGGTTATATTTAAAACCGCCATCTAAAGCACTATTTCTGATTCTTTTCATATATGAGTTTTAGACCTTTCAACAATAAATTTTCATCTAAAAACATATTCCGACCGCAATGGGGAACGATATACTTCGCAGCCTCCCCGGTCGCAACAATAGCTGCCGCTTTTTCTTTCAATTCTCTCTCAATGCTGGCAATGGAGCCATCTATACAGGCAGCAGTCCCATAAATGATTCCACTTTTCATACATTCCACCGTATTACTTCCAATAACCTTTTTCGGCCGTTCCAAACTGATTTTCGGAAGCTGCGCCGTTCCTTGCGTCAGAGATTCCGAAGAAATCCGGACTCCCGGAATAATCATTCCTCCGATATAATGTTTTTTTTGCATCAATCACAGAAAGGGTCGTCGCTGTTCCCATGTTGACTACAATGAGCGGAAGTGGGTACTCTGCTATCCCTGCTACTGCATTTGCCACCAGGTCACTCCCCACCTGTCCCGGCTGATCCATCATAATATTCAATCCGGTCTTCACTCCCGGTCCGATAATCAACACCTCATTTTCGGAAATCCTCTTTGCCGCCTCTTTTACAACATTTGTCACGGGGGCACCACAGATGCGATAATCGTTCCCTCTATCTGATTCATATTCAAGCCATGTAATTCAAATATATTTTTAAAACTAATTGCATACTCCAGCCCTGTTCTTGTCAGGCTCGTGGAAATGCTCTCCACAAAGACTATATTTTCACCTTCAAAACATCCGACCACGGTGTTCGTATTCTCGATATTAATTGCCAGAATCATATTTTTCCTCCTGCTATCCTGTCACGAGACGCGATTTCAACAGCGTTCTTCCGACAACTGCCACAATCACTGCCGCAACAATCGCCTCAGGTATTCCATTCATCGCAATGATGGATAAAATAAAGCCATACACCGCATTTGCCGCAACTCCATTTGCCGCTGCATAGGCATCTCTAAAAAACACAAAAATCAAATTCATTACTAACAATGTGTTGACAAAAGATCCCGCAAGCCCTGCAATTCCTAAAGCTACCAGCATGCCTGATCCTTTGGACTTCATTTCCTTATACAATACTTTAAATACAAAATACGGAATAATCCCAACTAAAATACGTGGGACAAAACAGATAATAATACTTCCGATCCCCCCCTGCATCTCACCGAGTGAATAAAACGGTGTAAACACAAACGATGTCACTGTCGGATTCATCGTATTATTAATAAAACTCGTCAGTCCAAAAATGCCTCCTAAAACAGCGCCTTTCTTTGGACCAAGTAAAATAGAACCGATAATAACCGGTACATGGATAATCGTCGCCCTTGTAAATCCAAGCGGGATATATCCTAAGAATGGGGTAAATGCCATGATAATAATCAGTGCCGCGAACAGTGCAACCTGTACCATGCCAAGTGTCTGTGACCTTCCGTCACTCTTTGCTTTGTTATTCATTTTTTCCTCCTTGTTATCATTCTCTTACGAGATACAATACATATCGCTCCAGTTCACACATACACATACGTCTGAGAACGCTCATGCTCGCATGGAAACGTCTGATGTCGTGTGTTGATGAAAGGAATTGAATTCCGTGAACTGCAACGGAGTTACTTTCTCAGTATACCATCCTCCTTCACACGAAAACAACCATGTTTTCAAAAATAAACACAAAATTTGCGTACACTTTTTCTAAATATGTGCTAGAATAATTTACAAACCATTCAGAAAGCAGAGGATTTCAAATTATGTTAAAGGGAAAAACTGTTATTTTAGGTGTTACGGGAAGTATTGCCGCCTACAAAATCGCCAATCTTGCCAGCATGCTTGTAAAGCTTCATTGTAATGTCCATGTTATCATGACAAAGAACGCAACAAATTTTTATCCATCCGATTACATTCGAAACATTGACAAACAATCGTTGTCTTGTTGATACATTTGATCGAAATTTTCAATATAATGTAGAGCATGTGGCGCTCTCCAAACAGGCAGATGTCGTTTTAATCGCTCCTGCAACTGCCAATGTTATCGCCAAACTGGCAAATGGACTTGCTGATGACATGCTTACAACTACAACACTCGCATGTACCTGTAAAAAAATCATTTCGCCGGCAATGAACACACAGATGTATCAGAACCAGATTACACAGGACAATCTGCTGAAATTAAAAGATTACGGATTTGAGGTGATTGATCCGGCAACCGGAATGCTTGCCTGCCGTGACGTAGGAGAAGGAAAACTCCCTGATCCAGAGACTTTACTAGACTATATCTTAAAAGAAATCGCATATGAAAAAGATATGAAAGGATTAAATGTCCTTGTCACCGCCGGACCAACCACAGAAGCGATCGACCCTGTTCGCTATATTACCAATCATTCTACCGGAAAAATGGGGTATGCCATTGCAAACTGCGCAATGCTCCGCGGTGCCAATGTAACTTTAGTCACTGGACCTACTTCACTTCCGAAACCACCATTTGTCAATACGATTTCTATTAAAAGTGCTGAAGAAATGTTTGATGCCGTAACTTCTTGTTCCGATACTCAGGACATTATCATCAAAGCTGCCGCTGTGGCAGATTATCGTCCTGCCTCTGTCAGTGATGAAAAGATGAAAAAGTCAGACGACTCTCTCTGTATTCCATTAGAGCGCACGAAAGATATTTTGAAGCACTTAGGAGAACACAAAAAAATCACCAATTTTTATGTGGCTTTTCTATGGAAACAGAAAATATGTTAGAGAATTCCCGTGCGAAACTGGAAAAGAAACATCTCGATATGATTATTGCAAACAATTTAAAAGTGTCCGGTGCCGGATTCGGAACCGATACGAATGTCATTACGATGATTACAAAAGAAGAAGAACTCGCATTAGACATTATGACAAAAGCCGAAGCGGCAAAACAAATTTTAGATAAGATTCTTGAAAAGCTAACATTGATATGATCCTTTTGATTTCAAAGACCTGATGGCTTTTGGAATGTTCATTTTGGCATTACTAACATTCGTTTTTACGTTTATCAGATAATGTTTTAGAGCATAGAAAACCACTCCAAAACTTTGGCGAGCGATGGAGTGGTATTTCTATAACCATATATCTACCTATTTTTCTAATTCTATACCTACATTCTGTGCATAGCTTTCGAACACAGTCTCAATCTGCGAATTGCATGCTTCCATGTTCTTTTCTTTTCCGATATAATATCTCTTTTCAGAATCTGTCGTATACGGCAATTCCACAGAAGCCGTAATCGGTGCAGCAAAACCATCTTCATCTTTTGCATCTTTATTATAAGCAAAGAAATATGGTTCCTGAATCAATGCATAGCCATCTTCTGTTGTTTTTGCTGCTGTCAGATTTGTAAGATGTCTGTCAATCAATCCTGTATACATTTTCGCAATTGGAGAGTTTTCTTCACAAATAGAAGTTGTCTGTGTGTATCCCCACTTATCAACAGTTATTCCTCCGTCAATCTGAGGATCATACATGTACACACGAACATTGTTTTTCACTGCATACTGATTGATTTGTCCAATAATGGCACGTGTTTTTTCATTTCCAGAACCACCTATGAGCACAAGCGAATTTTCCCTTTTCATCAAGCAACCATTCCAGTTGACGGTATGTAATCGGGTAAATATTTATCTGCTCGTCAGAGCCAAAAACTTCTGTTCCGTAACTGTTAAATGTATCTCGAATATATGTTTCTTTTGTATACTTTGAAAATTGAATGTTATTTGTTTTAATAAATTCAAACATTTGTTTTAGACGTGCTGTATACTCATCCGTCACATACTTTCTTACCTGATTTCCTTCTTTATCAAGAACCGGATTTCCTTCGTCGTCCGTTTCCTTCACATAAAGACCTTTGGAGTCACGGTCAACCATCTCCTCAAAAGCATACATGATTGGACATTTTCCGCTTGTATTTCCTTTCCCGCTGTAGTCTGTCTGATTATCTTTGTTATAAAGAAAGATAATAGGCTGTTGCAATCTTCCGACTGTCACCTCTTTCCCTTCTGCATTGGTATAAGAAAGTGCAGTATCGTGATCTGACGGATATGCAATCCAGTCATCCAAGTTTGTAAGATATCTTGACACAAACTCTCCATACATATAATTGTATTTTGTTCCAAGAGTTGTCTTTTCGTTCGACATACGGACAAACATAGAACCGTCATCACCATTATCTACATTAAAATCATAAGAATAAATAGTATCAATTCCGTATTCCTTTGCATATGCATTTACATAAGGACTCATTGCACGGCTGTTATGACACCATGAACCGCTCAACTGAATCAGGTAATTTCCTTCCTGTCCCAAAAGCTGAATGAGCTGGTCATAGCTGATGTCCTGAAATACAATATCTTTATCCTCAAACGTATCAATTCCATCCTGTCGTTCTGCATCTGCTTTGGAGTGTGCATTAAAGTCACCGTAAGCATATTCTTTTTCAAACTCATAGTCCGGGGAAGAAAGTTGTGCATTCGAGACTTTGAGTTCTTCTTTTTCTAAAGTTTTAACATTATTTTTGATGCTGCTGTTTTTTCCTGAGCAACCCGTAATCATTCCTGCCGCCATCACTGTAACAAGAACAGCAGAGATTAGTTTTCTTTTCATGATCAATCTCCTCCTATCTTTTCCTAACACATTGGAATAGATACTTCTTCCGAAGAACCACCGGAACTTCCTGTTGAAGTATATTCAGATTCCAACTCTATCAGGTCTGCATAATTTTCGATAAGAGTATATTGATCAGCTGTCAGATAGCTGTCAATCACTTCTCTTGCTTCTGTTACATATTTTTTCACATCATCAAAGGAATAGCCTTCTACAGTCTTTCTTGCATCTGCAACACTTGCCGCTTTAATTGCCAGACGTGCATATTCTATTTTTGCCGCATTAAATACATTCATATTTTTAATCTTCTTTTTGAGATCAAAATTCGGATCTAATGCATTATAATATTTTACTGCACGATCGATTTTTGCTTTTGATTCCTCTGTATAAGTTACTTCTCCGATATTTTGAATGGCATCATTTGTTCTTACCACTGAGGCTTTTACAGAAAATACAGAAAGTCCCAGACATACAAAAGCCGCCACAATCAGTGCAATTGTTGATTTTTTCATTATGCCCGTCCTCCCTTTTTCTCTAATTTTTCATCCTCTGTCTGAAAAATTTCGTCATCCAAAAGTTCTGTTTTTCTTGCAACAACAGCAGCTGTCACATTTGCTCCTACGACATTCGTCAATTGTTCGTGCCATATCTGTAATGTTATTGATCGGAGTCAGAAGTACCACTGCTGCAATCGGAAGATTTACTGCACTGAACAGTGATACTGCTGTCACAACTCCGATTCCCGGCATTCCGGCGCTTCCCATCGAAAGTACAAGGCACATAAAGCACATGAGAGGTATTGACTGATATTCCAACTCTGCCCCGTTGCATTTAGATAGAACATAGCTAACAAAATCGGCCAAATACACGTACAGCCCGCCATTCCAATTGTTGTTCCAAGTGGCGCTGTAAAGTTCGCTACCTCCTCATCTACACCAACCTTATGTATCAGACGGTCAATTGTAATCGGAAGCGAGCCGACACTACTCTGTGTCGTAAATGCTGTCGCCTGTGCATCAAATGTCTTTTTAAAGAATTTGAGCGGACTTATTTTTCCTGCAAATTTCAGAATGAACGCATTTACAACATAAGCCTGTACGAAGCATACCACATAGACAACCGCAACAAGCAGAATCAATTGTACCAAAGCGTCTTTATCACTCAACAGCTGGCTTGCAGACACTGCTGTCAAACATAGCACTGCATATGGAGTCAAATCAATGACGTAGGAAAGAATTCGGAAATGATCTTCTTCACCGCCTCAATGATACTCTTAAACGGTTTCACTTTATCTTCACCTTCGTCTGATGCTACACTTACATATGCAACCGCAATTGCAACTGCAATAATGATAATAGCCACAACATTGTCTGCTGCCAGATCCCCAAACACATTTGTCGGGAACAAGTTCAAAATGATCTTATCAAAAGATGTCCCCATTTCCTTATATGCGTCAAGTGTTGTACTGGAGACTCCTGCAATGTCGGCAAACACTGCTTGCGCTCCCTTTCCAACCTGTGTTGCCATGCCAAAGACAATTGTAACTACAATCGCAATTGCCGATGAAACCAAAAGCCAGAATACAGACTTTGTTCCAATTCGTTTCATTTTTTCTTTATCGTTTAACTGAATCAATCCTGAAATGACAGAAACAAGAATCACCGGTGCGACAAGTGCCGTAATCAAATTCACATAAATATCGCCGATCAATGCAAGCCATGTCATATAAGAATTGTTCTCGGACGCAAATACGATTCCAAGCACCGCTCCCATTACCATACTGATCAAAATGACAAATGTCCAATTAATTTTATATGCCAGTTTGTTCAACACTTTAAATAAAAGCAAGGCAATGATAAGTACAAGCAAGGCAATCCAATTTACGCTTAAAAGTGCATCCATTTTTAAAACCTCCTCTTTCTTTTCTCAACATTCCTATTATAGTATTGTAAAAAGTCAGAAACAAATTGGTTTTTTTGATATATATATTTGATTTTTCTATAATTTAAAAAATCCTCGCTTTATAAACCTAAAATGATTTATAAAACAAGGATTCTATCGTCCACTCTATTTAATCAATCTCTGTATCTTTTTACTCTTTTCCGTCCCCGCTTCTTTTAGCAGTTCAAAAAGCACTGACTCGTATGTCGTAATAATTGCGCCTTCCTCTTTCATCCGCTGCAATGCAATCTTTTTGTCATTTTCTTTTCTGCTGGAAACACAATTCTCCACAATGACCGGAATAAATCCTGCTGCTTTCAGATCAATCACCGTCTGAAGTACACAAATATGTGTCTCAATCCCGCAGATGATAATATATTTTTTGTCTCTTATCTTTTCTTTTACACCTTCATATGCACTAAACGAAATCTTTTCCACATACTCTTCTGTTCCCGCAGCCGTTGTAATCTCATTAACAGTCTCTCCAAGTCCTTTTGTGTACTGCTGTGTAAGAAACATCGGAACCCCAAGCACATTTAACCCTCGGAGCAAAATGCCAGATTGGCAGATCAAATTTTCCTTTTCGTGCATGACAGGCACTAATTTTTCCTGATAGTCAATGACAAGTGCCGCTGTATGTTCCGCCTCTATTCTCATCTTATATCTCCTCCTTATTTTAGATCCAGTTCAATCGGGCAGTGGTCCGATCCCATCACATCAGTTAAAAATTTTTGCGTCTGCAAGCCTGTCTTTCAAACTCTCTGACACACAGAAATAGTCGATTCTCCAGCCGGCGTTCTTTGCTCTTGCACTGAATCGATATGACCACCAAGAGTAATTCCTTCCATCTCCGGATAAAAATAGCGGAATGTGTCGATAAAACCGGCTTTTAAAACTTCACCGAATTTTGCACGTTCCTCGTCTGTAAAACCGGCATTTTTCCGATTGGTTTTGGATTTTCAAATCTATCTCCGCATACGCCACATTCAGATCCCCCGCAAAGATAACCGGTTTCTTCTGTTCCAATCCTTTTAGATATGCAAGAAAATCCGTCTCCCACTGTATGCGGTATGAAAGTCTTGCAAGTTCACTCTGTGAATTTGGCGTGTACACGGTCACAAAATAAAACTCCTCAAATTCCAGTGTAATAACACGCCCCTCTTTGTCATGCTCCTCTATCCCGATGCCATATTGTACCGACAATGGTTCCTTTTTTGTAAACACAGCCGTCCCGGAATATCCTTTTTTCTCTGCATAATTCCAATATTGATGGTATCCTTCCAATTCCAAATCTAGCTGTCCTGCCTGCATCTTACTCTCCTGAATACAGAAAATATCTGCATCCGCCTCCTGGAAAAATTCTAAAAATCCTTTCTGCACACACGCACGAATTCCATTTACGTTCCACGATATCAGTTTCATCTTTCTTCTCCTTCCTGATAATATACTTTTTCTAAAAACAGTCCTCTCGCCGGCGCTAAAAAGCCGGTCAGTTCTCGTTCTTTCTGTTCAAGAGCCATCTTTATATCTTCAATACTCTTTTCTGCGCATCCTACTTCCAAAAGTGTTCCTGTCAGAATTCTCACCATATGATACAAAAAGCCGGTTCCATAAAATTCAAACTCCAGCCTTGTCCATTTTTTTACAATCTTAATCTCATAGATTGTCCTCACTTTTGATTTCTCATCTTTATTATCCGTAAATGCTGAAAAATCATGTGTTCCTTTCAGATACTCTGCCGCTTTCTTCATATCATCCAGATGTAGTTCCTTCGTAAAATGATATGTATATCTTCTTGTAAAAACACACGGCTTCTTTCGTGTATCGATACAATACTTATACTTTTTCGCCTTTGCACTGTAGCGGCTGTGAAAACTTCCAGGAACAAGCTCCATTTCTTTCACACAGATATCCTCCGGCAAAAGACAGTTCAGTTCTCCCACAAAACTCTCATCTAAAAGCCCCGACACTTTCATGTTTGCCACCTGGCCATTTGCATGAACACCCGCATCCGTTCTTCCGGAGCCATCGATTTCGACCGGATAACCAACGATCTGCTCCACCGTACGTTCTAAAATTGTCTGAATCGTCAGATTGGTCAAATTTTGTCTCTGCCATCCTTTGTATCTTGAACCATCATATACAATTATCATTTTATAATTTCTCATCTATACTGCTCCCTTTACTCAAAATAGAGAGTTCCGTTTCCAGAACTCTCGTATCAAGTGTGTTTATTTATCCAGAATTTTCTTCAATTCTGCCACAAATGTATTCACGTCCTTGAACTCTCTATACACCGACGCAAACCGCACATAGGCAACCGGATCTAAATTCTTAAGCTTTTCCATCACAATCTCTCCAATCAGATTGCTGGAAATCTCTTTTTCTTCCCGCTTAAAAATCTCCGTCTCAATAGCTTCGATCGTCCTTTGAATCGCCTCTGCAGACACCGGTCTTTTATAGCACGCCCGCAAAATGCCGGCCTCAATTTTTGCCCGATCATACTGCTCTCTATTATTATCCTTTTTTTATGATAATCAAAGGAATCGTCTCAACCTTCTCATATGTAGTAAATCTTTTCCCGCACTCATCACAGGCTCTTCTTCTTCGAATCGAATTCCCGTCTTCTGCCGGTCTGGAATCAATTACTTTCGTATCTAGATTACTGCAATATGGACACTTCATATTCTGTTCCTCCTCAGGATTTTCTCATATCGTCATTTTAGCAGATAATAGTTAGTCTTTGCAAGTTTTCAGACATTTTTCTTCACATATTTCTACCATGATAATATCCGGACCTACTTTTTTGATACATTCAAATGGAATCACATATTCCGAATCGCATCCAAACAGCCCATGCATCTTCGCCTGCCCCGGTACAACGATCGCCTCAACACATCCTTTGCATAGATCAAATACCAGATCCACCACACACCCAAGCCGCCTGCAGTCACAAAGATTAATCACTTCTTTCTGTCTCAATTCACACAACCGCATTCTTTTTTCCCTGACTCATTTATTATTCAGTATATGCCGCTTTCCTCTATGCTGCCATCACTTTTTCACTTTCAAATGCTTTTACAATAATACCCACAAGCAGGAAACCGATTGCAAATGTCATCGCCACCGTCACCCCATACTGTGCCATTGTCACCTCATGACTTAAGATTCCTTTTAAAACCAAAGAAATATTATAAACCGGAATATAGTACATCTTTCCATCTGTGTTTCCTGTAGTGAACATCGTCATCAAACCTACAACAAGCACTACCATATAGAGCGGCATTACATAGGTAGTCGCCTCTTTGATTGTCTTTGCAAACACCGAAGTAAGTGCAATCATCGTAGAATATAAAAACGCAACTCCAATAAGCAGGACTGCAAGCATTGCAATCTGGTTTGCATTCAAACTGATATTCAAATTCTCACCTGATGTTCCAAGCATCGACTTGGACATCAATGGCATAAATGCCACCATCGCTCCCACGTAAATTACTGAAGAAATTCCAGACAATGCCATCAGTGCAAACACTTTTCCGAGCACGATCGAACTTCTCTTGATCGGCGCCACAAGAAGGCTTGCCATTGTTCCTCGTTCTTTTTCACCCGCAATCATATCCGTTCCGATTCCCATTGCCCCTGCAAATAAAAGAATTGTGATAAAATACGGGAGCATCATTCCAAGCGCCTTTCCACTCGCCTTTTGCTCGTCCTGAATGACCATCTTATCGTTGTCAGAATTCACTGTAAACACTGCAATCTGCTCTAAATCTCCCACACGCTCTGTCAGCAGCGTCTGACGGTACGCCTCAAGTACTTCCAAAGAGATCTCTTTATATGCCGCATTAGAATATTCTTCCGACGGATTGTAATAGGTCTTGATCTGTGGAGCCGGATCTCCCTCCTTGTAATCTTGAATCATCTCATCCATATTCTTTGGAAACTCAATCAAAAGATCGGCTTCTCCATCCCGAATCTTCGTCTCCACATCTGCCCTCTCACTTTCGGAAATCGCATGTATCTTATAATCCGCATGGATACTCTCTAAAAATTTTTCAAAACTTTCCTGTTCATTTTGAACATAGACAATCGGCTTGTGTTTTGTGATGTCATCCTCCATCCCTGTAATCATCTGACTCATCAGATACATAATTCCAATCATGATAATAACCGGCAGAAAAAATACCGAAAAGACCATTTTTTTATCCTTGAAAACACGTACCATCTCTTTATTGAAGATTTCTTTGATGCTCTTCATCTACGCCTCCCCCTTTCTGCTTCTGTACAACTCGAAAAATGCATCCTCCAAATCTTTCGTCCCTGTACTATCCAGTATTTCCTGCAATGTACCTTCACTTACCTTCTGACCATCAATGATCACTCCAATCCGGTCACAAAGCTTTTCTGCCTCCGACATAATGTGCGTGGAGACAATAACAAGCTTTCCCTCTTCACGCAATTTTTTCAGGTAATCTGTCACACCTCTTGCAGTCACGATATCAAGACCATTTGTCGGTTCATCAAAAATCACGATTTCCGGATCATGTACAAGACTTACCGCAATTGCCGCCTTTTGTTTCATTCCGGTCGACAGTTCTTTGATCTGTTTATGCGCAAAATCCTTAATACCAAAATACTCAAATAATTGTTCTTTTCGTTCTTTTAAAACCTCTTTTGACACACCGTGAAGCCTTCCAAAAAATTCAAACATATAGTCGGGTGTAAACTGTGGATCAAGCTTAATGTCACTTGTCAGGAAACCGATGCTTTTACGCACCTGCTCCGCCTCTGTCACCACATCATGCCCTGCAACCTTAACCTCACCTTCTGTTGGCTTAATAATCGTTGCAATGCAGCGAAGTGTCGTCGTCTTCCCTGCACCGTTCGGACCCAATAGACCATATATTTCCCCTTTGTGCGCATTTAGGCTCAAATGATCTACCGCTACCTTTCGATTGCTCTTTGTTTTGGATTCTTTCATCTGCTTTTTGTTCAGTTTATACACTTTTGTCAGATTTTTTATCTCTATCATATTCCCCCACCTTTCTTAATTTCCTTAGTATGCAATAAAAAAATCACCACTTTCCTTCTAATTTATCTAAAAAGTGGTGATTTGTAAACCTGATATTTCTTTTATTTCATTTTTTTCTCATATCTGCTGTGCAATACTAATGCTACTACAGTGAACAGCACCGGTCCTACGATACTCCAAACAGTTGTCGCAACATCTCCCGCCATCGCCGGCTGGATGATTGTAAAGAAGTTTGCAAACCCAACAGTCACTGTTACCAGTACTGTAAAGACGATTGCTACCGTATCATTTTTGAAGATCACAAACGGTTTATGAATATTTTTATTTTTCTTAAATCTGATAAACGCTGCTGAAATAAACATATATGGAAGTGTCATCGCAACGTTTGTCATTGATACAAGAATGTTGAAAAATTGTGTCATCGTATCTCCACCCATAGCGATTAACAGAATAAATACCACAACTACAACCGCCTGAATCTTCAACGCAAATTTCGGCATTCCATCTTCCATTTTACAGAATCTTTCCGGCAGTAATCCTTTCGGACTTCCTTCAATCAGCTGTTTCAAAGGAGAATAGCTTAACGTAAATACTGCGCCTGACAAAGACAGCAGCATTGAAATCCCCATAATTCTTGCAGCCCAGTTGCCCATCTGTACACAGACTCCCTGACTTGCTCCAAATACAGCTCCAATCTGGTATCCAAGATTGTTCATAATCACATAAGATGCATTTCCCTTATGCACAGTTGCTGCGGAAAGTGTATCGCTCCAGTTTGTAAAGATTCCCACACAAAAAATTCCGATTGAATATCCCACTGCAACAATAATAGCTGCTATTGTAAGACCTTTTCCAAAGTTCTTTTCCGGATTTTCAGTCTCATCTACAAGACCTCCGACAGCCTCTGTTCCACCATATGCAAACAACGCATATACAAGGAACGCCAGCATGGCAATACTTCCCGCATACTCTGGATTCGGAGAATCCACAAATGATGCCACCGATGTAATCGGCTGTGCCAGTTCACCTTTATTTCCAATCAATACCAAAAGTGCACCTCCAATCAGCATCACATTTAAAAACATACATGCAATTCCGCCGATTGATGCTACTTTCTGGATATTTTTCAATCCTTTGCTTCCAAAAAATGTAACTGCAATGATAAAGACTACACCGAGAATCCCAAGTGTCTGTGTTGATTTCAATCCAAACAATGTCCAATCTGCTGTCGTATCTTTCCCAAAAATCGCATTGGAAAGCGGCACCATGATACCTGATGCAATATTAACGAGCCAGATTACATAAGATGTATACCACATGAATGTTGCCACGAACGCATATTTTTTTTCCGACACAGATTTGCATCCATGAAAAAATACCACCCTTTTCATCTTTAAAAGCCGAGCCATACTCTGCAACCATAAACGCAAATGGGACAAAGAAAACTACTGCTGATAACAGGAAAAACGGAATCGCTCCATATCCCATCAGATAAAATGATCTAGGCATATTGTTAAACCCATACACCGATGTAAAGATCATTAGAATCAATGCTCCCATTGTTAGTTTTTTGTTTTTTCTGCCATTCTTTCTCCTCCTGTACTCTATGCGTTCGCCAAAAACGCACGATATCCCTTTACGGCTTCGTAGATATCTGCTTTGCTACTCACCTCATAAGGTGCATGCATACAAAGAAGCGCAATTCCGCTGTCAATCACTTCCATTCCGTAATTTGCCATGATATAAGCAATTGTACCGCCGCCTCCGGCATCCACCTTTCCAAGCTCATCGAACTGATATGCCACATTTGCATCGTCAAAGATTTTTCTTAAAACTGCAATATATTCTGCATTCGCATCATTAGAACCGCTTTTTCCTCTGACACCAGTAAACTTATTCATAGAAATTCCTCTGCCAAAGAATCCGGAATTTCGTTTTTCATAATGCTCTGCATACAGAGGATCATACGCTGCGCTTACATCTGAGGAAAGCATTCTGGAACGCGCAAGCGCTCGTCTTACTTTCAATTCAGATTCCCCTTCTGTCAGCGCAATTAACTCAGCAACTGTATTTTCAAAGAAATGTGACTGCATTCCTGTCGCACCTACACTGCCGATTTCTTCCTTGTCCACAAGAAGACACACTCCTGTCTTTTTCAGATTTTCTGCCTCCAGCATCGCAAAAAGGGATGTAAATGCACAGATTCTGTCATCCTGTCCATACCCTAAAATCATACTGCGGTCAAAACCAAGGTCTCTTGCTTTACCGGCTGGCACAATTTCAAGTTCTGCTGACTGAAAATCATCCTCTTCAATCCCATACTCCTGTTTTAAAATAGAAAGAATATTCGCTTTCACCAGCTCTTTTTCCTCTTCTTTCAAATCTTTACAGTCTCTCAAAGGCATATTTCCGATCAAAAGGTCCATATTTTCACCTTCAATAACCTTTGCCGCAGTCCTTTCCATTTTTTCGCCCGCAAGATGGATCAAAATATCCGTAATCGTAAATACCGGATCTCCTTCTTTTTCCCCAACGCAGATCGGAACGGTCTTTCCGCTTTTCAGTACAGCTACACCATGTAGAGCAAGCGGCTGTGCAACCCACTGGTATTTTTTGATTCCACCGTAATAGTGTGTGTCCAGATAGGCAAATCCATCCGCTTCATACAGCGGATTCTGTTTTACATCCAAACGTGGTGAGTCAATATGTGCTCCAAGAATATTCATTCCATTGGAAATCGGCTCTTCCCCGATTTGAAATAATGCGACCATCTTATGCATCCAGACCGCATACACTTTATCACCTGTTTTCAGCTGTTTATCCTCGGCAATATAGGCATTCAAATCTTTGTATCCGGCCTCCTTGGCCATCTCAACCGCCAATGCCACACATTCACGCTCTGTCTTTCCTGCATCCAGACATGTTTTATATCGCTCACAAACCGCATTAACTTCCTTAAGCTCCTTCTGATCATACGACTTCCATACACTCTGTTTTCCCATTGTGAACCCTCCAGTCATTTT
>ENA-OQAB01000549-OQAB01000549.1-human-gut-metagenome-genome-assembly--contig:-NODE-549-length-19918-cov-4.165479_pt1 | contig 19918 bp, 23 predicted proteins | sample MGYA00242490_ERZ504517 | MGnify/ENA primary metagenome ERZ504517 (study PRJEB26092, sample SAMD00036298) | human gut metagenome | host: Homo sapiens | study: EMG produced TPA metagenomics assembly of...
CATGCAGGGCAAATCGTCGTGAATCAAAGAATAGGTGTGGATACATTCCAGGGCACAAGCCATTTCCGTATAAGGCGCCGCATCATGCCCCAAGGCTTCGATCGTCGCCAACATGAGAACCGGGCGGATCCGTTTGCCGCCGGCCATGAGGCTGTAATTCATCGATTCATACAAGGTCCCAAACTGGGGCTGCTTCGTCTGAAGAAGCTGTTTAAGGACTGTTTCGATATGATTCTTTTTATCGTTCAAATAGTCTTTAAACATCATAAGTCCAGCACTCCTTCTGCCACATCAGCCGTTTCATCGCCCTTATCGACCATGGCCGCTGCTTTCTGGCGGGCATAATCCAAGGCGTCTTCGCAGTCCTTGGACAATTTAACGGCCTTTTCATATAAATCGAGGGACTGTTTCAGCGTCAAATCCGGCGCTTCGAGGTCGCGGACGAGCTGTTCCAGTTTCTCGTAATTGCTTTCAAAAATTTTTCAGTTTATCCGTCGTTCTTGCCATATCGCTTCACCTCTTTCACGTCTGTCACAATCGTACCGTCGACGAGCTGTATTTCAAGGGGTTTGTCGGCGGCTACGCTGTCGATGCCGGTAATGATTTTTCCGTCCTGTACGAGCTGGCCATAGCCGCGGCGCACGAGGTTTTCCGGATTCAGGCCGTCAAGGCGGCCTTTTAAGGCCAGAAGTCTACTCTGTCCTTGTTCGAGCTGCCGCTGCCACTGATGGCCGGCACCTTCCATGAGCAAGGCCAATTGAGCCTTTTTCATTTCCAAAAAGCGTTCATAGTGCGGCAGGTTAAGCCGGCCGGCCGCGGCGTCGACACGGCGCTTTTCACTGTCGATACGCCGAATGAGGATGTCATACGCCCGTTCCGCCAAGGCGGCTAAGTCGAGCTGGGCTTCATCAAAATCGAAAAAAAGCCAGTTCTGCCGCATGAGTCGGTGTCGCCGCCCGTACGTCGGCGGCATAGTCGGCCAAGGTCGTATCCGTTTCATGACCGATGGCCGTAATGACCGGGACCTTAGCCCCATAGATGGCCGTTACAACAGCCGGGCTGTTGAAGCACCACAGGTCTTCCATCGATCCGCCGCCGCGGCCGACGATTAAAACGTCCAAGTCTTTTCGCTTGCCCATCTCATCGATGGCGGCGGCAATGGTCTTATCGACGCCTTCGCCTTGGACGGGGATGGGTCGGAGGACGATGTCGGCAAAGGGATTTCTTTCTCCGGCAATGCGGCGGATGTCATGGAGAACGGCACCGGTCGCCGAAGTCAGGACGCCGATGCGCCAGGGAAAGCGAGGCAGTTCTTTTTTATGGGAACTGTCGAAATAGCCCTTGGCCTCCAGTTCTTTCTTGATTTTTTCGTACTGAGCCTGGAGGGATCCCGTCCCCTGGGAAAAGAGCTGTTCAATGATAAAGGACAGGGCACCGCCCTTTTCATAGACGTTGACGGCGCCGATGACGACGACGTGATCCCCTTCGCGCAGGGCCCTTACGGCAGCCGTAACCCGACTGCGAAATACGATAGCCCGAAGCGAACATGCTTCATCGCGGATATTCATATAATAATGGCCGTTAGACGCCTGCTTCAAACCGATAACGTTGCCTTCCATGGCAATGCTCTGGAGCCGGTAATCCTTCTGTATATCCTCTTTAATGCGGCGGACGACGTCCGTAACCGATGCGTATTTCATCATTTCTTCCCTTCCTGTAGGGCCGCCCAAAAAGCAGCTCCCGAAGCATTGTCGGCACTGAAACCTTCCTCGGCAAGGTCGAGTCGGATGTGCTTTCTTTGGCAGTATGTGCCAAGTTCTTGGCGCAGATAGGAATTGGACATGACGCCGCCGGCCGCGACGAGGTGAGTCATGCCGTCAGAGACGGCGTAATCGAGGAGGCGATGAAGGCCCCTCCAAACCGTAGCCAGCGTCCAGCGGCAGAGCCGAGGTATATCGGCGTCCCCTTCCTTTAAAAACCGCTGGCCCTGTGATTCGGGACCGGAAAAACTGACTTCACCGTCTTTAAAAAACACCGAGGCTCCTTTGAGGCTTCCCGAAAACGACTGTGCCATCTTATCAACGTGGACACCGGCCGGAAATGGCAGGTTCATGGCGACGCCCATGCGGTCGATGAACTGACCGGCGCTGATGTCGCTCGTACCGCCGATGCGGGTGATATCTAAGCCCTTATCGTCGGCAACGGCCCGGACGAGCTCCGTCGTACCGCCGGAAAGGTGAATGCCGTAAAAAGGCTCTTTTTCGATTTTCCCCAAACTGCGAAGGACAGCCAGCAAATGATTTTCCTGATGACTCAAGCGATATAAGGGTACCTGTAAGACGGCCGAGAGAGCCCGGGCATACCCGAGGCCTGCCAAAAAAGCCGGCATATACGAATCGTCCCGGCGCCGCGGCTGGTCGGTCACGGCAATAGCCCGAACTTGGCGCGTCTTCAGTACCGCAGCCGCCCGTTCAAAGAGAACCGGCAGGTTTCGCGTATGCTGATAGACCATGTTCGACTGGGACAGGCCGCGGCCTCCTTTGGGAACGGTCAGGATGATCCGTTCGTCGGCGGCGATGTCATAGGTTTCGTCGACCAGGCACAGAGACGTCGTATAGCAGCTGGTATCGATGCCGAGATAGGTATCCATCAGTCTTTTGACCTTACGTAAGCGCCGAGGATGCCGTTGACGAATTTCGCCGACTTATCGCCGCTGAATTCCTTGGCCAGGATAATGGCTTCATTGAGTACAATGGACGGCGCCAACGTTTCTTTCGGGTAGACCAGTTCACACAGAGCCAAGCGCAAAATATTGCGGTCGATGCGGTTCATCCGTTCAATTTCCCAGCCTTTGACGAAGGGACGGATGATGTCGTCCAATTCAGCGCGATGGGCCGTCGTCGTTTCGACGAGGTACTTGCTGTACGTATGCCGTTCCGATTCGCTGAGTTCCGGACCGTCTTCAGTCAGCATATCCGTCGTGATGAAATCGCTCTCCATGATTTCATGTTCGTGGTACTGAATGTCATTTTCTTCGTGAAATTCACGGGAATATAAGAGTTCGAGCGCCTCTTGGCGCGCTTTATGTCTGCTCACAAAAAACCTCCTGTTGGTAACTAATCTGCCGGCGGCAGTACCAAATCTTCTATAGTAACAGAAATATCAAGGCCCTTCGGGTCGGCCATATCCTGCACAGCCCCGGCGGTACACTTTTGGATGGCCAGAGCCAACTCATGCAGGTTAACACCATAGACAGCGCGGATGCCCAAGCGAAGGGCGACACTCCCGTCTTTTACGGAAACGCTGCAGCGGGTAACGGCCGTGACGCCGTCCACGTCTTTGGCTGCCGTTTCAGCAATGTTTCGCAAGGCCTTATCACTGACGGCATAAGCAAAGTCCTGATTGTCATCCATCTTGACCGGCCTCCTCGAAAACCAATTGCTGGACGATGATGTGAACGGCCGCAACAGGGCAGGCCGTCGCTTTTTCAACGGCGTCTTTGACCGTCTTTTGGACTTCCAAGGCGACGTCAGGGATGCGGCAGCCATAGCGGATGAGCAGCCGGACGGTCAACTCAATCACCTTTCCATCAATGGAGACATCGACACCGTGATTAGGCCGTGTCCGGCCCAGCTTTCAGCCGCCGCATCGGCAATATTCGTTCCTAAAGCAGCGACTGACGGAACCTTGGCCAGCCGTCAGCGAAGCAATGGCGGCAATGACTTGTTGGGAAATGTGAATACTCCCCCATTCATTGACTTCTGTCGTTTCCATGGACATCACCTCTTTCATCCAAAAAAAAGGGGCTGTCGCACGCGCGAAGCCCCTTGAATACCCTATGCTAGCGGCTAACACGGTAAACCGTTAACCTTAAGCTCTGCCGATATACTGGCCGGTTCTCGTATCGATTTGGAGAACTTCGCCTTCATTGATAAAGAGCGGTACTTTGACGACATAACCCGTTTCAAGCGTGGCCGGTTTGCTGCCGCCGGTAGCTGTATCACCACGGACGCCGGGGTCGGTTTCGATGACTTTGAGTTCAACGGAAGCCGGCAAATCGATGCCGATGACCTTGCCTTTGAACATCATGACCGATACATTCATTTCTTCTTTGAGGAAGTTAGCTGCATCACCCAAGGCGTCTTTGTTCAATTCAATCTGTTCATACGTTTCGTTATCCATGAAACAGTACATGCCTTCATTTTCATAAAGGTACTGCATCTGGCGGCGGTCGACGTGGCCGTCCTGAACCTTTTCGCCGGCATTCCATGTGCGTTCGATAACGGCACCGGTTTCGAGGTTTTTAATCTTAGCGCGTACGAAGGCAGCGCCCTTACCCGGTTTTACATGCTGAAATTCAACAACCTGCCATACCTGGCCGTCGATTTCAATCGTTACGCCTGGTCTGAAATCATTACTTGTAATCATGTCTAAACTCCTCCTATAACAGCTCCATCAATTCTTTGGGTGTTTTGGTTAAAATTTCACAGCCGTCGGCTGTTACGGCAACGGAATCCTCAATGCGGACGCCAAACTTGCCTTCTATGTACAGTCCCGGTTCGACCGTGACTATCATATTCTCTTGTAAGACACCGGTCGAGCGGGGTGACAGCACCGGCTGTTCATGGATTTCAAGCCCCGTCCCATGTCCTAGGGAATGCGTAAAATATTGACTGACGTGATAGCGGGCAAAATAATTGCGAACGGCATAGTCAATGGCTCGGCAGGAACTCCCGGCTCTTACCAGGGATACGCCCATCTGCTGCCCTTCTAAGATAAGATTGTAGAAGTCCTTTTGAGCCTCTGTCGCCTTGCCGACAACGACGGTACGGGTAATATCGGAATGATACCCATCCCAAACGGCACCGAAATCAAAGGTAACGAAATCGCCCTTTTCAATGACCTTAGAGCTGGCTGTACCGTGCGGCATGGCCGAGCGCTTGCCCGAGGCGACGATCGTCGTAAAAGATTTTTCTTCAGACCCGAGAAGCAGCATATTGCTTTCAAGTCTGGCGGCCATTTCCTTTTCCGTAACGCCCGGCTTGATGTAAGGCAGGAGGTCCGAAAAGGCCTGGTCGGCAATGTGACTGGCTTTGCGCGTCGCTTCCAGTTCATACGATTCTTTGACGGCCCGAAGATGGGTCAGATCGCAGGGCAGGAAGCCGCATAAGGCCCCGTCGGCAATGGCTTCATATAAATAATGGGTCAGAAAATTTTCTTCGTAGGCCGCAACACCGATTTCCATCTCCGTCAGGGATTGGCGTATGGAGCGGGCCAAGGCCCCTTGATGATTTTCGATGTCGTACCACGAGCCCGACTGCTGTGCGGCCTGTTCCGTATACCGGGAATCGGTCCACAGTACGGCCTTATCAAGGCCGATGACCAAGGCCCCTTCGCCGCCGGTAAAACCGCTGAAGTAACGCAGATTTTCGGGCTGAACGATAATGGCGCCGTCGGCATCGTGTGCTTCGAGGAAGGCACGCAAATCGGCAATTCGTTGTTCTATCATACTATCACCTTATATTAATTCAATCATATTTTATAATACCATATTTTATCTTGCCTGAAAAGGAAAAAATCAAAAGGATATATTCCTTGTTATAACGATAAGCTATTTCGTTCGTCCTCCGTTAATGGGCGAAACTCGCCGGGCTTCAGCCCTTCATCGAGAAAGACCGGACCGACAGACCGGCGATGGAGTGCCGTCACCGTAAGTCCGACGGCAGCACACATGCGTTTTACCTGGTGGAATTTCCCCTCTTCAACGACGACGGCAACGGTGTGTTCCCCCGTCTTTTCCGCAGTTGCCGGCAGGCATTCGAGACCGTCAGAAAGGACGATGCCAGAAGCGAAGCGTTCCCCTATATCAGCGGGGATATCGCCTTCGACGACGGCTTCATAACGCTTAGGCTGATGTTTCTTCGGCGACGTAATGCCATGGGCCCAGGTCCCGTCATTGGTCAAAAATAAGAGGCCCGTCGTATCTTTATCCAGCCTGCCGACGGGAAAGAGGCGGCTCCCCTGATACTGACGCGGCAAGAGGTCGATGACCGTCTGCGACACGTTGTCTTCCGTAGCCGACACGACGCCAGATGGCTTATAGAGCATGAGATAAATATATTCTTCATAAGATACAATCTCTCCGCCGACGGCAACGACGTCCGCTTCCGGATCGACCTTACGACTGCTGTCGCGGCAGATGGCCCCGTTTACCGTGACCTGACCGCTCTTACATAAGTCTTTTAATTCCTTCCTCGTCCCCCAGCCCGTATGGCCCAGGAGTTTATCGAGGCGCATTGCCTTTCCCATAGGCTCTCCTATAAAGAAGGCATCTTGTCCCACTGGGGCAGATATCCGGCTGTACCTTCTAAATGGCGGGTGCTGTTGAGGAGGGTCAAGACGTTGCGGTCGCCGTAATATTCGACGACATTGAAGGCCGTATTGAACTGTTGGAAGCACCAAATACGACGCATATCGAGGCCTAACAGACCGAAGAGGAGGCAGCGGATGGCCGCTCCATGGGAGACGATGAACACGCTGTCGCCGTCCTTATGCTTGGCCAGGATGTCGCGGGTTCCTTTCAAAATGCGGTCCCGGACCTGGCAGAACGATTCGCCGCCCCGAGCCGGCAAGGTCCCGTCTGACGCGTAGACCGCTTCCAACTCGCCCGGCCATTTGGTCGTAATCTCTTCATACGTATGGCCTTCCCATTCGCCAAAATCGGCTTCCTTCAACGATTCATCTGGGATGACCGACAAGCCGTGCGGCGCCGCTACGCATTCCGCCGTGGCCATGGCCCGCTGGAGGGTACTGCTGTATACGGCATCGAGGTGGGTATGGCTGAAAAATTCCCCGAGGTGTTTGGCCTGTTCCAGCCCGTGGGCATTGATGGGTACATCGGTAGAACCTTGATACCACTGCTGTACGTTTCCGTCCGTTTCACCGTGACGCGCTAAATATAATGTAATCATGAATATCCTCCATTATCGAAAATTCATCTAAAAAGCTTCGTATCGTCCCATCCTTGCAAAAAGGACGGACGCCGGAAATAAGCGCCGTCCCAAGCGAGAGACATAGATATTATAACAGGAAATGAACGGCCTTGCTACCGATAACGACGAGAAGGAGCAAAACCATTTCACTGCCTTCGATGACGGCGCCGTACGTATCGCCGGTGACGCCGCCGAGTTTTCGGCTGATGCCGTGGTTCGCCCATAGGGACAAGATCATGGCCGCCCCTAAGAGGGCCAAATAAAAAGGCCCGCAAAGGAAGACGGGCAAGAGAGCCAGCACCAAGGCTTTGGCCGTCGTATGAGGCGGCCCGTAGGTAACAAAGGCCTTCCCCAGTCCCTCTTTACGGGCATAGGGAAACTGGAAAATACTGATCAGCGTTCCGAACCGAGCCGCTGCCGGAATAGCCACGAGACTGAAGACGGCTACTTTCGGTTCAAGCTGACTCAAAAAAAGAAACCTTCAAGAGGACCAAAAAGACGAAGGCCATGACGCCGCCGGAGCCGACGCGGCTGTCCTTCATGATTTCCAGCATCCGTTCCCGGCTGCGGCCGGAAAAAAGGCCGTCGGCCGTATCCATATAGCCGTCGGCATGGAGTCCCCCGGTCACATAGAACCAAAAGGCCACGACCAAGACGGCGCGGCCAAAGGTTCAAAGACAAAAGACAAGCCGTGTACAGGGCTGCCAACAAGAGACCTATGACAAGGCCTACGACCGGGAAAAAAAGAGGACCGACCGGCCAAAGTCTTCGTCCGTCCAAACATCCTGTGACGCCAAGTGAATCCGCGATAAAAATTGCAGGGCTATCAAAAAGGCTTTCATGGGTTCACCTCCGGCAGGATCACGGCTTGATGCTTCCATTCCGTCGTAATGCCGCAAACCGACACGTAGACTTCATCGGCCTCGCGGGCCGCTTCCTGATTGATGCGGCCTATGAGATCCCGATAGAGGCGGCTCACCCGTTCCATGGGCACGATGCCGCAGCCCAGTTCATTTGGTAACCCAAAACAGCCGTTACACCGGCCTTTCGAAAGGCCTTCAAGATGGTCCTAAGCTCCGCCAGGGCCCCATCCAGGAGTACATCGTCACTCTCTCCGTCATGGTCCCACAGATAATTTGAAAAATAAATCGTCAAGCAGTCGACGAGGACGACATCGGCGCTCTTACAAAGGTCGTCGACGACGTCGGGCAAGTGACGGGGAACTTCCCAAGTCGCCCACGATGCCGGCCGGCGCTTCCGATGAATGGCGATACGCCGGGCCATTTCATCGTCAGAAACGAAAGCCGTCGCCACATAGGCATGACGGCCGGGCAGGACCGCAGCATAGCGCTCTGCAAAGTCGCTTTTGCCGCTTCGGGCCCCGCCCGTTACCAATACCAATTTCGAATTCCCCATCATTTCTTGATTTCCGAATACAGATGGAACACTTCCGGCAGGACGATTTTTTCCATGCCGATTTTAATCAGGCTGGGAAGGGCCGGCAGGCAGTAGACCTGGCACTGGTGGATGATGCCGGCCGTCGCCCGATAGGCCATAGCCTGAACGCCGCAGACCCGCCGATAGGCAAAGTAAGTCATCATTTCGCCAAAGGCCGGAATCGTTTTATCGAAGAGGGCTTCCACGGTCTCAACGGTCACGTCCCGTTTGGCAATCCCCGTACCGCCGCTGGTAATGACCAGGTCGACACTGCATACCCATTCATGGAGATGGCGTTCAATTTCGGCCCGGTCGTCCTTCACGATCTGATAGTCGACGACTTGGTGGCCGTGCTGTGCCAACAGCGATTGAATGAGCAATCCGTTCGTATCGTCGGAAAAGGTACGGCTGTTGCTGATGGTAAGAATGGCTGCCCGCAACGGGTGTTCTTCTGTTTTTTTGTGATTCAAAGTAAAACCCTCCTAACTCAGGACTCGTACGATGCTGCGATGGAAAAGGGGTCTTGTCCTTCTAAGAGTCCCTGGAGAAAATAAGGAATAAACATTTCGCTGACAACTTGCTTGTCATAGTGCCGCTCTTCGTTGCCGTCGGACACGGTAATTCCCGTTCCGATTGCCAGTCGGACGGCACACTTCTGGCTGCCCGTCGGCAAGATATCCCCGTGAGCCCAAAGGACGGTCGCCATGGCCCGCCAAGGATAGGGATCGTCTTCATCCTCGTCGCATTCGGCAACTTCTGCCGCCACGATGAGTCCGTTGTCCCGAGCCAGTTCCGCCGTATGGAAGACGAACTGTGTATATTCATCTTCTGACGTCGCCGCCGCTTCCGAAATATACAGCAAGGGGAAATCTTCCCATAAGACGTGTTCCGAAATAAATTCTTCCGTCGGCGCAATATCGGCTTCTTCTTCGACAAAAGACGTATGCAGGTTGTAAGCCGCACAAATCTCTTCCGCATTGTCGCCGGCGTTGAGCGGATAGACGTGAAACCCTATTTTTTGGAACCCTTCGGTCACGTGAATATCCAGCCCGTGTTTCGATTCATCTTCCTGCCAAAAGACAAAAGGCAGTCCAATGTATATCACATCCACTATTATCACCTCTATACTTATAGTATTCGACCTGATCTGTCTAAACTCCTACTTCTACAATATATATTCTTGTATTGTCTGTCAATTCCTATATAATATATTTATAGCTAATACGGCCTTTCTAAAAAGGCCAGAAAGGAAGTATGCCTTATGTTCAAAAAAACGGCCATTCTTGCCGTCTCCTTCTTCTTTTTGTTGACCCTTTTCGCATCGGCGAATAATTTTCTCGACAACAATCCCCGCTTCGTCCAAGTCGGCCACGACGATACGACGGAATCGTACATCGACATGAATACGATCCAATCCGTTCGCTACGATCCGCCGTACTACATCATCCGGGCGACAGTCGTGACGTACGATTATGCCAACAATACCTTACAAGGATATGATAACAATTTTTTCTACAATTTTAAATCCCAATCGGTAAAAACGCAGACCTTAGGCGACGTCGGCTACGACCCTGCCGGTAATATCCTGTCTACCCTAGCCCTGGCTAACCCGGAAGTCAAGACGACAGACCGCCTCTCAGCCAACGGCAATGCAGCCAACCGGGCCTTCCGAGCCTGCTACAACATGAATTTTTTCCAAGAATAATACACTGAAAAGGATTGATAGTTATGGATTTCCATCATCCACATCGTAACCACCGTCGCTACCATCATCTTCATCGGCGCCGTTCTCTACTCCCTGACGTCGGCCCTTAGAAAAAAGCGGCGCAAGGCAAAGTATGAAAAAGACCTGGTGACCAAGGTCCACGTAAAAGTCGACAATCTCCACCAATACGACATCAAGCCGGAAAAAGGCTACTACAAGTATCCCCTTGTCGAAAAGGGAAAACTCCGCCGCTTCCCACAGCACTTTACGAGTATCGCCATCGAGCTTGCCAACGAGCAGCCGTACTCCATCTGTCTCCTGGCTCTGGCCGAATTTGATAAGGGCGAGATAAAAGACACGCGGTACTTCTACATCCGCCCGCCTGAAAACAACTTGTCCGCTACGGGAGGCCGACATCGCTGGGAAGACTTGTCTAAAGCCGATGAATTCGGCGAATACTGGCAGGCCGGTCTTGAAAAACTCATCGAAGGCAAGACTCTCGTCGCCCACAACGCCCCCTTCGTCTTGGGCTGTCTGACCCATGCCCTTCACATTTACGGCATCAAGGCCCCGTCCTTCCGCTATGCCGACACGATGGAAGCCGCCAAAAAATACTACCACTTCTCTTCCAATAAGATTGAAAACATCTGCGATGAAATGGACATCAAGACGGAAGAAGGCAATCTCCTCAGTAAGGCTATCGGCATAGGGAAATTCTTCCTGGAGGCCAAGAAAGACTATCCTCTCTACCTGCCGTCTCTGACCTACGTCGAAAAAGAACCGACCGATGACGATCGAAAAGCAGCCTACATCGCCGCCGTCGAACGAGAAGAAGGTACGCCGGAAGAAATGGCGGCCCCGGAAAAACCGGATTTAGCTCTCGTTAAAGACCTGGTCGACACGGGATGCCTCACCGCGGTAAAACAGTCCGGCACCTACTATGCTGCCGACAAAGGGCTCTCCCTGTTAGAACATATCGACTGACCTCGAAACAGATCCTTCATTTTACGCATCAAAAAAGCGTTGTTCATTTGAAAGACACGCTTTTTATCATACTCAAATAGTTCTTATTTGGAGTACAATTCGACGATCAGTGTTTCGTTGATTTCTACAGGGATTTCGTCGCGTTCAGGCATACGGGTAAGGGTGCCTTCGAAGCCATCGAAATTCTTTTCAACGTAGGGAACATCGAATGCTTTTAATTCCTGGAAGGATTTCTTGTACATTTCGTTCGAACGGGAATCTTCTTTCAGCGTGATAACCGTACCAACTTTAACGTGTGCCGACGGAATATCGCAGCGTTTGCCATTGACCAAAATGTGGCCGTGGTTGACCATCTGGCGTGCCTGGCGGATAGAGTTAGCAAAACCGATGCGGTATACTAAGTTATCCAAACGGCATTCCAACAATTTCAGCATGTTCTGGCCCGTTACGCCTTCCATCTTCTTGGCTTTATCATAATAACGGACAAACTGACGTTCGAGCAAATTGTAGTATGCGCGAAGTTTCTGTTTTTCCAATAACTGTGTGCCATATTCAGACATTTTTTTCTGACGCTGATCTTTACGTACGCGTTTTAATGCCTTAGGGTGTCCGTACACATTAACTCCGAACCGGCGACATTCCTTAAAACGCGGGTCTCTCCTCGTTGCCATTTTCTACATCACCTCATATTAGTAATTCAAAAAAATAAATTTTGCTCACGCAATGTATTAATGTTACCACAGGGGCATAGGGCCTGTCAAGTGGCTTGGGGCGTCTTTTCCGACCGTTTTTCAGGCCTCCAAAAAGCTGCCGCTAAAAGTATAGCTCAGCCTATCAAAAAAAGAAAGGTCTCTTCATAAATTCTGAAGGAATCTTGACTTATATCCTACAAGATGCTATACTAGCTTAAAATAAAAGAGATTCATTATTAATTAATAAAACTCAGGAGGTGCCTTATGAATAACTTCACGACAGCTGTTACCAATCGGCGCACAAACTATGCTCTTAGTAAAGACGTTTCTATCTCCCAGGAAACGATTATAAAGACGATTGAAGACATGGTCCACGAAGTCCCGTCGGCTTTCAACATGCAGTCCGGCAAAGTCGTCGTCGCCTTCGGTGAAACCCACGATAAGATTTGGCAGATCGCCATGGATACCCTTCGCGGCATCGTACCGGCAGCTAATTTTGCCGCAACGGAAGAAAAAAATCAATTCCTTTGCCGCCGCGTACGGCACGGTCCTCTATTTTGACGATATCTCCATCGTTGAAAAATTGGCCGACCAATTTCCGCTGTATGCACAGAACTTCCCCGTCTGGGGCCAGCAGGCTAACGGCATGATGCAGTTCGCCATCTGGACCGCCCTTACCGACCTCGGCTTAGGCGTCAACCTCCAGCATTACAATCCCCTCATCGACGATGAAGTCAAAAAATTGACCGGTGTGCCGGAAGAATGGAAACTCATCGCTCAGATGCCCTTTGGCCATCCCTTACAGAAACCGGATCCGATCGAAAAGGCTCCCATTGAAGAACGGGTCAAGATTTTCAAATAAGACGCATATCACTCACTCTCCCATCCTAACATAGAGAAGGCTCCCTGCCAGGCAGGGAGCCTTTTTCGTTATCGTCGTTTATTATCCTAAGAGATCCTGTTCCTCTGTATGGCGCTTAAACCAGGCCTGGGCATAGGTGCAGCTCGTCGCCGTCTTTTTATTGCGCTTACGGATTTCATCGGCAGCGGCTTTGACCAATTTTCCGGCAGCCCCTTGGCCGCGCAGGCTGTCATCGACGAAGGTATGAACGATGTCGTAGTTGCCGTCGTCACGCTGGACGAAGTCGACTTCACCGACGACCTTTCCCTGTTCATTTTCGATCCAAATCTTATGATCACTGTATTGTAATTCCATGTTAAAACACTCCTTTCGCAAGGGATGATGAAAAACCACCCTACCAGTTCATGGTAACCTCGATGATCTGCCCGTTGCGGACCGAACGGCTGCGCCGGAAGGCGGCCATATACTCTTCGACGGGAAGGTTCGGATTTTCATAGACTAAGAGAAAATTTCGGATGAACTGGGCATGGGTAAAGACTACAATAAATTCTTCCGGGCGCCGCTTCAAAAGGGCCAGTGTCCGCTGAATACGCTCGATGAGATCTCGATAGCTTTCGGCCCCGTCCCCATCGACGTAATCGGGATCGAGATTACGCCAATAGTCGATGACTCTGGGCCGCCGCTGAGCCGATGTCGTCCCGACACAAGTGGCCGGCGCCAAATAGACAAATTCATGGACGACATCCCAAATCCCCGTGGCCGCATCAGGAAATCGGCCGATAGTATACATGGCCGTCTGCTGTGCCCGAAGATACGGTGAGGTCACGATGAGATCCGGCTGTTTCGGTATTTGCAGGGCCAGGGCCTGAGCCTGTTTCAGTCCCAATTCGGACAGAGGAATACTTTTGTGATCGTCCGTCGCTTCACCGGCATTGGCAATGCTCTCGCCATGGCGGATGAGCCATATCCTCTTCATAGTAACCACCTGCTTTCTGTTTCATTGTATCACAAACTGTTCGTTCTTTGGAAGGAAAAAGGCCGGCTATACAAAGCGAAGGCTGCCGAAACGACAGCCTTCGCCCTGGGGTATGTATATGGTTTTTGAGCGTGAATCTATAGACTGAGCAAATCTATAGTCGTGCAAACATTATTTGTCGGCCAATTCTTTGTATACTTCGTATTTCTTAGCAGCAAATTCTTCGGCCTTAGCAAAGAGTTCTTCAGCAATATCCGGGAAGGTACGCGTAAGGGCTGCGTATCTCGTTTCGCCGAGGAGGTAATCGCGGAAGGACTGGGTCGGTTCCTTGGAATCGAGGATGAACGGATTCTTTCCTTCTTCCTTGAGGAGCGGGTTGTAGCGGTAGAGGTGCCAGTAACCGGCTTCTACGGCGCGTTTCATTTCATTCTGAGCATTGCCCATGCCGCCCTTGATGCCGTGGTTGATGCACGGTGCGTAAGCGATGACGATGGACGGACCGTTGTAAGCTTCAGCTTCTTTAACGGCTTTGATGAGCTGGTTGGCATCAGCGCCGAGAGCAACCTGAGCGATATAGATATGGCCATAGGTCATGAGCAGACGGCCCAAATCTTTCTTGTTGAACTTACGGCCCGAAGCTGCGAACTGAGCGACAGCACCGATCGGTGTAGCCTTGGACGACTGACCGCCCGTATTGGAGTAAACTTCCGTATCGACGAGCATGATGTTGACGTTGGCATTGGTAGCCATGACGTGGTCCAAACCGCCGTAACCGATGTCATAAGCCCAGCCGTCGCCGCCGTACATCCAAATCGTCTTCTTGATGACGTGTTCTTTATGAGCCAAGATGTCTTTCTGAAGATCGGCGGCTTTGCCAGTCAGCTTCGCTGCCATCAATTCTTTGAGGTACGTCCGGCTGATGCCTTCCGTAACTTCACCTTCGTTGGCGACACCGATAGAATCGAGCCAAGCTTGGATAGCATCGTGGAGAGCACCTTCCGTCAGCGGCAGGAGTTCTTCCGATTTCAGGATGATCGCTTCGCGCTGCTGATCCATGGACAGGGACATACCGAGAGCAAATTCAGCATTATCTTCAAAGACCGAGTTCGACCAAGCCGGACCGAAACCTTCGTGGTTCGTCGTGTACGGAATGCTCGGCATAGCAGAACCCCAGCCTGGGTACAACCCGTTGCATTGGCAACGATCATGCGCGATCCGAAGAGCTGCGTTAAAAGCTTCATGTAAGACGTTTCGGTACAACCGGCGCAGGCACCATTGAACTCGAGGAGCGGCTGGTTGAACTGGCTGCCTTTTACGGAGAATTTATCGAGACCCGTTTCTTTTACCGATAAGGTAAGGGCATAGTCAAAGTTTTCACTTTCATGACGCTGGGTATCGAGGGGTTTCATGGTCAGAGCCTTAGCCGGACAAGCGTTTGCACAGGCGCTGCAGCTGTAGCAGTCGAGAGGCGAAACCTGGATGCGGAATTCATAATCTTCGAGACCTTTGCCGATAGCTTTCTTCGTCTTGAAGCTTTCCGGGCTGTTGGCTTTTTCTTCTGCCGTCAAGAGGTACGGACGGATAACGGCGTGCGGGCAGACCAGGGCGCAGCGGTTACACTGAACGCACTTATCGACATCCCATTCAGGAACCTTGGAAGCGACACCGCGTTTTTCGTACTGCGTCGTGCCGAGCGGATAGGAACCGTCAGCGTAAGGAACGAATTCGCTGACCGGAATCGAATCGCCAATCTGAAGGTTCGACGGTTCGACGACGTTCTTAATGAAGTCAGGAATGTTGCGCGTATCTTCGACGACCGGATCGGACGGGAGGTCTTTCCATTCTGCCGGAACTTCGACTTCGACGAGGTCAGAGATGCCGCGGTCGACAGCTGCCTGGTTCATGGAAATGACCTGTTCGCCTTTCGCGAGGTAGGTCTTAGCGATAGCGTCTTTCATATGTTTAACAGCATCATCGATGGGCATGATGTTAGCCAGTTTGAAGAAGGCTGCCTGGAGGACCGTATTGGTACGGTTGCTGCCGAGACCGATTTCTTCGGCAATCTTAGTCGCATTGATGATGTAGAATTTAACGTGGTTTGCAGCCAGCTGGCGTTTAACCTTGTTGCTGAGGTGGTTGGCAACATCCGCTTTATCCCAGTTGCAGTTGAGCAGGAAGATGCCGCCTTCTTTGATTTCGCTGACGATGTCATAGGTGTCCATGTAAGCCTGTTTATGACATGCCAGGAAGTCAGCCGCTTTTACGTAGTACGTAGCCCGGATCGGTTTGGTGCCAAAGCGCAGGTGCGATTTGGTAACGCCGCCGGATTTCTTGGTATCGTATTCGAAGTAAGCCTGGACGTACATATCGGTGTTGTCGCCGATGATCTTGATGGAGTTCTTGTTGGCACCGACAGTACCGTCAGAACCGAAGCCCCAGAACTTGCAGCTGATCGTCCCTTCCGTATCGACGGCAATAGGGATATCCGGCATGGAGAGATGGGTTACGTCATCGATGATGCCCAAGGTGAAGTGGTTCTTCGGCTGGAGGGCTTCCATGTTGTTGAATACGGCGTTGATGGCTGCCGGCGGAACGTCTTTCGACGACAAGCCATAGCGACAGGCCAAAACAGTAACGTCCTGTTTAATGTGAGATACAGCAGCGCAAACATCTTCGTAAAGCGGTTCGCCCAAGGCACCCGGTTCTTTCGTGCGGTCCATAACGGTGATCGTGCGGACCGTATCCGGCATGGCTTTCATGAAGTGTTCGAGGGAGAACGGGCGATAGAGACGTACTTGGAGGAAGCCGACTTTTTTGCCGTCTTTGCTGAGTTTATCGATCGTTTCCTGGATTGCGCCGGTAACGGAACCCATAGCGACGACGACGTGTTCAGCATCGGGAGCCCCGTAGTAATCGAAGAGATGGTACGGACGGCCCGTCAGTTCGCCAATCTGATCCATGTAGTCCTGAACAATGTAAGGCAGACGCTGGTACCAGAGGTTGTTAGCTTCGCGGGACTGGAAGAACATATCCGGGTTGGTAACGGTACTGCGCATGACCGGATGTTCCGGATTGAGGCCCGTGTGTTTAAAATCATAAAGTGCTTTGCGGTCGATCAATTTGCCCAATTCTTCGGCCGGCAGCATCTGAATCTTTTGAATTTCGTGAGACGTCCGGAAACCGTCAAAGAAGTGCATGAACGGTACACGGCCTTTGATTGTTGCCAAGTGAGCGACAGCAGCGAGGTCAGCACATTCCTGAACGCTGGCACTGCAGAGCATGGCCCAACCGGTGTTGCGACAGCCCATAACGTCAGAATGGTCACCGAAGATAGACATGGTATGGGTCCCTACCGTACGAGCTGCGATGTGCAGGACGATCGGTTTCAATTCACCGGCCAGACGGTGCATGACCGGGATCATCAGCATGAGGCCCTGAGATGCCGTAAAGGAGGTACAGAGGCTGCCCGTTTCGGAAGCGCCGTGAGCGGCACCGATAGCACCGGCTTCGGACTGCATTTCAACCAACTTAACGGTCTGGCCGAATAAGTTCTTACGGCCGTTGGCTGCCCATACGTCAACGTGTTCAGCCATCGGAGACGACGGAGTGATCGGGTAAATAGTTGCGACTTCGGTAAAGTTATAGGCCACGTGTGCCGCAGCTTCGTTACCATCCAAAGTTTTTACGATTTGCTTAATCATAAAGTACACTTCCTTTTCTTAAAATGAACATAAATTTAATCCGGACTCGTATAACGTTTAACGTTTCTATGCTTTTAGTATAGTCGTTGGGGCTATAAAAGTCAAGCATAGTGTTAATGCCATTTTATCATCGATACATGTATAGTTATACGTTTTACGTAAACACTACGTAAATAGTTGAAATGATACGTCCACTCTGGAAGTCTGCCGCAGCAGGCATATTTATGCCAAAAAAGAGGACCTTTTGTGATAGTTGTATCACAAAAGGTCCTCTCTCAGTGGATATTCAATTTTTCTCGCTTTACAAAGAAGTACTATTGAAGTCCATTAGTACCAACGAGTCATAGGCAGGTCGTTCTTACTGCCCTTGGTCATCAAAATCTGATGGAGATCGATGTTGCCGATGTAGAAGGAGACGGCGCAGCCGCAGAGATAGAGGTCCCACATGCGGGCAAATTCTTCGCCTCTGGCAGCGATGACTTCGTCGCGAACCTTCTGGAAGTTGTCGAACCAGCACATCAGCGTCTTGTAGTAATGACGGCGCAGGCTTTCGACGTCGATGACCTGGAAGTCGTTGTCATAAGCAAGGCTTACAATTTCACGGAGCGACGGCAAGGTTCCGCCCGGGAAAATGTATTTTCTCATCCACGGGTTGCCGATGCTTTCGTCGTGGCCGCTGATGTAGTGGAGCAGGAACATGCCGCCGTCTTTTAAGAGGTGGCTGGCCGTTTCCATATATAAAGGATAGTTGGAACGACCGACGTGTTCCAACATGCCGACGCTGACGATGCGGTCATACTGGCGGCCTTCGGCAACGAGGTCACGGTAGTCGACGAGGTCGATCTGAACCTTATCCTGAAGGCCCATGGCTTCAATCCGTTCCTGACCTTTCTTCCACTGTTCCTTACTCAACGTGCAGCCATAACCTTTGATACCGTATTTCTTAGCAGCTTCGATAAGGAGGTAGCCCCAGCCGCAACCGATATCGAGGAGGGTCATTCCTTCTTCAAGGGCCAGTTTTTCCAAAATATAGTGGACTTTATTGTGCTGAGCCTGTTCCAGTGTGTCGTCGTCCTTTTTAAAATAGGCACAAGAGTAACTCATGGACGGATCGAGCCATTTTGCGTAGAAGTCGTTGCCCAAATCATAGTGCGACGAAACCTGCTGCTTCTGAGCGCTCTTCGATTCCGACGGATAGAGCAGGCGCTTAAAGAAGGATTTATCCAGCGAGAACTGACTGTTTTGCGATAAGAGGCAGCGCAAGGCCGTAAATAAGTCGCCTTCGATTTCCACATCTTTGCGCATATAGGCTTCCCCAAGAGCCAGTGACGTCGAGGCCAAGAGCTCTTTCTTCGGGATGTCTTTGTTGATGACAATATTGAACAAGGGCGTTCCTTCGCCAATGGTATAAGTCTTATCGTGAAGTCGTACGGTAAAACAATCTCTATCGAAGCGACGTAAATAATGAACTAGAAAATTATCTAAAATATTCATAGATACTCCCCTCTCTGTTATAAAATAGTTTCTGTCCGGACGATGCCGCAGACGACGTTTTCAAGAATCATCATCGTCGTCACGGCGCCGACACCGCCCGGAACCGGCGTGATAGCTCCGGCACGAAGAGCGACGTCTTCAAAGGCAACGTCGCCTACGGTCTTGCCATCGACGCGGTTGATACCGATATCGATGGCGACAGCACCGGGTTTTATCATATCGCCGGTGACAAGGCCGGCCTTGCCGACCGCTGCCATAATGACATCGGCCCTTTGACAGACGGCCTTGAGATCATTCGTCCGACTATGGCAGACGGTCACCGTCGCATTGCGTGAAAGACAGAGCTGCGCCAGCGGTTTTCCGACAACATGGCTGCGGCCAATGATGACCACTTCTTTTCCGCTCAGCGAAATATGATAATAATCGAGGATAGCCATGACAGCCTGAGGCGTGCAGGGTACAAAGCCCTCCCTTCCTGTATACAGATTGGCAATATTAGCATCGGTCAGTCCGTCGACGTCTTTTGACGGATCGATGCGATTGATGATGCGCTGACTGTCAATTGATTTTGGCAGGGGCATCATCAACAGGATGCCAAAGACCGCCGGATTCTCATTAAGCCTGTCGATGAGGAGCAAAAGCTCGTCTTCACCTACCCCTTCCTTCTCCTGACAGATACGGGCATTGAGGCCGACGGACTCGGCAGTCCGCTTCATGGACGCCGCATACATAACCGACGGCGCATCGTCACCGACGACGACGATGGCAAGTTCGGGATCAATCCCCTTTTTTTCCCGAACATCCTGTATCTGTTGGGCAATGCGCTTGCCATGAAAGGCCGCCACATCTTTCCCATTGAGTAATTGCATGATATTCCCCCTAATTAGACTATGATACGGTATCCGTTCAGCGTTTAAAGGTGACCGTTACGTCACTTCCGGAAGGCGCTATAACTTCCCCGGCCTTGGATCCTGCTGAACGGCACTCCCATGCCCTTTGGAACAAATCCCAGGCCGGCTTCATTAAGCCAGTCGTTGACTTCCCGCGTACTCCAGCCGATGAACGACGGGATGAG
>ENA-OQAB01000551-OQAB01000551.1-human-gut-metagenome-genome-assembly--contig:-NODE-551-length-19854-cov-5.049627_pt1 | contig 19854 bp, 21 predicted proteins | sample MGYA00242490_ERZ504517 | MGnify/ENA primary metagenome ERZ504517 (study PRJEB26092, sample SAMD00036298) | human gut metagenome | host: Homo sapiens | study: EMG produced TPA metagenomics assembly of...
ATGCTCCTCTACCCAATCTTTTAACGTCAGCTCATACTGTGCTAATTTTCTAAGAATCTCTGGTTTTTTATTTCCTGCACCAAGTTCCTCTTCCATTTCTTTTACAATTTCCGGAATTCTCTCGTCATCTGCATGTTGATTAAATGCTTCGAAGAGATCCAGCTCAGAGTTTTCTTCAATCTCAACCCCTAAATTGTAAAGTTGCTGAATCGGGGCATTACAAGCTAAAAAGTTTAACGGACGCGGACCAAAGCTGATAATCTTTAAACTATGCAGTCCAATAATCGCTTTTGCGATCGGAGCAAATTCATGGATCATATCTGCACATTCTTCTGCGGTTCCGACCGGATATTCTGGAATATATACTTTGACATTGCGAAGTTTCAGATTGTAGCTTGCATTCAACATTCCACAATATGCATCACCACGTCCCTGAATCAAATTGTCTCCTCTTTCTTCTGCAGCTGCAACAAACATTTTTGGTCCGTCAAAATGCTTTGCAAGTAAAGTTTCAGAAATTTCCGGTCCAAAGTTTCCAAGGTATACAACCAATGCATTACATCCTGCTTTCTTGACATCCTCTAAAGCCTGAACCATGTGAATTTCACTTTCCACGATGCAAATCGGGCATTCATAGATTTCTGCTTCTCCATATTTTTCAACATAAGCTTTGATAAGTGCTTCTCGTCTTGTAACAGATAAACTTTCCGGAAAACAATCCCGGCTTACTGCTACCACACCAATCTTAAGTTTTGGCATATTATTCATTTTTTCTCCTCCTGATTTACTCCAACGTAATATTCAGACCTTTGAGTCCATTAAAAGCTCCTTCAATCTTTGCATCTTCGTGAGCGATTAACCATTTGTTTTTTGCGACCATCAATTTTTCTTCACCCTCACCGGATGTTTCAAAAGTAAGCTCTGTGTTCGTATCCTTTGGAAGTACGATCACACAACGAAATCCCTGATCTTCCACGTTACACGGTGCATAGTGAAGCGTCGTTGCATATAATTCTACCGCAGTTCCTGCCGGTACATAAAAAGCTTCTACCCGTTCCGTGTCATATGTAAAGTCGTCCTCTATATCCTGCTGACAGCCAAGCAACAGAATCAGATTATCCACCGCCACATCCACTTCTGAGCAACGATGATATTCCAGTGCATTCAATGACTTATTATGTCCGTTGCAATATCCTATCTGAATATCTAAGCCGCCGTATATACTATTTTTCAATTTCTGTGCTACATCCGATTTTTCCAAGCATTCCATTGATGGTACATAAATAACATCCTCCGGAACTTGTGTAGCATTCATTTTTTCTAACAGATCCGAGAAATCTAAATTACTTATCACTTTCCCGTATTTTTTAAAAGATTCATCCGTTACCTTTTTCATTTTTAAGCTTCTCCCCCCTCTTTTGGAAATTTTTCTATATTTTAACAAGTTTTTTTATTCTATTCAACCAATATATTGCCTTTTTAATGTCACTTTCTTGTCATTTTTCCACAATAACCTCTTTATGACTTGCAACATAAAAAGTGTATGCGAGACACTTCTTTCCGATTTCATTCGGAAGCAGCTGTCTCTGCATACACTTCTTTTAGTTTTTCTCTTTTCTAAAATCACTTGGTAATCTTCCATACTTTTTACGAAATGCATTTGCAAAGGCTTTGCTATTGGCAAACCCATGATTCAATGCAATATCGCTAATCATGTGATCCGTCTCCATTAACTCCTTACTGGCACGCTCCAATCTCACATTTTGTACATAATCCCTATAATTAATCTTTGCATACTTTTGAAACATCTTCGACAAATACGTTGGAGAATATCCGAAGATTTCTGCCAGACTCTCCAGCGACAATTCTTTTTGATAATTCTTTTTGATATAATCTGTAATTTCCGTAAGCCGACTTAATTTCTGATAACTTTTAACCGCCTCAGGAGTAATATCCGTATTTCTATATTCTGTAACAAGTGTGTAAAGCAATTCATAAAAATAGCTTTGTACTCGAAATTCATATCCGCATTCTTTTTTCACATAGGTATCATACATTTTATGCATCAGCTTCATTAATTCCTGATTGCGGACGCGCGGCTCATGCGAAAAAGAAATAAATTGTTCATTTGTATAGTATTTTTTAAAAACGACAAGTGGAATCTGAATCACAACTGTTACATTCGGCTTTGGAGAAAAAATCGAATGTACTTCGTTGGAGTTTACTAAAAGGAATTCCCCCGCATTCATTTTATACTCTTCTTCATTCAAAAAGAAGCGTAAACTACCTTCAAAAATTGCAAAAATCTCTATTGAGCGATGCCAATGTTTTCCTCTGACATAGTTTCCATTCTTCCCTTCAAATAGAAACATTTTAAAACTCAAATCCTCATTTGGCAAAATAATCTCATGACTATATCCCATCTCATCTCTTCCTCTTTTTAAATATGTTTTCTATTTCTGTTATCGAAGTCCTTCTTGCTTAAAGCAGCATTTCTCTTAAAATCACATTCGCTCTGTATAATTCTGACAGGAATCTACTTGACTGTATCTGTCGGAAACACTCCGCTCCCAACGGAGTACCTCCAAACAAAGTAAGCACCAAAAAGAACATCCACACAAAATGACTCCTAGAAAAACCCAAGTGCCGCTCCTGCCCATCGGTTCAATCCATGCAGGATCGGAATCTTTGTGATCACATCCAATGTAAACAAAGTCATCCTCACTACGATTGTAAGGAAAACAAAGGTCGTCAAAAAAGCGATTACATTGATCACAGTCCTCGTAATATAACTGCTGATATAATCTGCAAATCGTTCCGCTCCGAGTATCCCATAAATTTCCCGGTTATTGTTTTCCAAAAGGATCTGCTTGAAAAATTCTGGAAGTTCTGCCTGTTCGATTGTCTGAATCTGCTCTTGAAGGGAAACATCTTCCTTTTCTGCAATCTCCGCCGGTGCAAAAATCTCCATGCAATTTTTCTCGATCACCTCATCCACAGACGTCCACTTCATGATTGCTTCCCCGACATGTGGCGTAAGAATACTCACCAGTATCACCGTAAAAATTGTCGCAGCAAAAGAAACACAAAGCCTGAAAAACCCTTTTCGATAGCCATTGCAGATACTGATCACAAAAATTGCCATAACAATGACTGCCATCCAGTTTGTCTGATCCATTGCTCTTTTCCCCTTCTATTTTACCAGACGAACTTTCTGGATTCCGTTGATATTCATGACCGTATAAGTGTTGATTCCCCCCACCGGAACTATATCGAGAATCTTATCTTGAAATTGTCCGGCAAACCGCTTCACACCATTCGCAGTGTAAATACAGCAATTTACACCGTCATACATCATCACCGTTTCTCCGACCATCTTTACATGTGCATAATCCCCTTGAAACTTTTTAGACATCGTCCGCTGTCCTTTTTGATTATAAAGACAGATTTCATATCCCTTTTTGTCCTTTGCCTTTAAAACAAAACCGATATACTTCTCTGTATGATATACACTCTTGATCTCTGTATCAAATTTTACTTCTTTTTTCAATTTAGGCTTGTCTGTTCCCTCATAAATATAAAACCCAGATTCCCCGACCAGCACAGACGTCTCATCATCCATAAAAAAAGCACTTGGAACAATCTGACCCGTATAGCTTTCTCCGGCAACCTGATTATTTTTCTCTTCTCTTCCCGCATCCCCAAAGTTGTAATACACCACGTTGGAAGCAAGCGCTCCGCTTTGTACATGTAAATAAGACACGATCAAGGTTGTCCCATCATTGGAAAGTGCAATTTCCACTGGATAACCGTCTTTTGCTGCTGATACTTTATTTTCCACCAGAATATTTCCCGTCGAATCATAACACATCACCTTCGGAGAAACTTCATCTTTTAACACTGCTGCCACAATTCCATTCGTGGAAATAGACAACTTTTCGATTGGCTGCGTCGTCTCAATCTCTCCTTTGATCCCTTCATGGTCGATTACAATGATACTGTTTCCGCCACTGTCTCCGATTGCTGCAACCTCATGATTAATCTCAATGATCGGATTCTTGATCTGATAAGAGTGATTCCATATTTCTTTTCCTTTTTGATCAATCAGTGTCATTCCGTCTTTCGTATATTTTAAAACGGAATCCCCGAACATCTTATAGCTTCCATCTGCCGAACTGTCTCCTTTGTATGTACGAATCACTCGTGTATTTTCATATGTGCGGTACTCCAAAAGCAGATAAGATCCAAAAATGATCATAAATCCCAGAAATGCTGCCGTAATAATTCTTTTCCACCTCATTAATTTATGCTTTCTGATCTTTTCTTTCAGATTTTGCATCGACTCTGACAAATGTAATTCTTTATTGATTTTATCAGTCATAGTTTTCCCCTTTGTTTTTCGGGATCTAATCGTTATCCCGCTGTTTTACTTATATTCGCGTACATTATATCACACTTTTTCTTTCTGGTGTGTTTTTAATTTTCTTTTTCTGATTACGGAAGAAGCAGTTTTTGTCCTACATAGATAAAGTCATTTTCTTTCAAACCATTGATCTTACAGATAGATGCAATATTTTCATCCGTACCATAAACTTTTCTGCTGATAGACAAAAGCGTGTCCCCTTTCCGCACAACATAAATATCTCCCTGGCTTCCCTCCTCAAGTTCCTCCGCAGCTCCTTCTTTCCAGTCAGATGCTTCCTGTTTTGTTTTTTCTTCTGTGGTCTTTTCTCCACTTTTTGCTGCAGCATCTTCTTTGTTGATTTCTTTTTTCTCTACTGCGTGCTCTTCCAGCTCCTTTTTTAATCCAACGGAAGGCGTCCGATCTACGCTGACTCTTTTTGCTTCCTGTTCCGATTGTGCAGATTCTGTGAGTGCTTCCAGCGATTTTTGTACCGACTGAATCTTGTCATAATTATTCATCATCGTTATCCCCATCACCAGCATGACTAAGATCAAAAACGAACTGGCGATACGCATAAAATGAATTGACTGTTTTTGATCTTCTAACTCCCCCTTCGTACGAATCAGGTTGCGAAAACTTTTTGCAGCCCTGTCCTCCACCGACTCACTGATCGTAAGTCCATTTTTTCTGCGCGATGCAATCATATAATTCTGCATCGCAGGATTTTTCTCATAGTAAATATAATATCCACTCACCTTCATCAGATCATTGAATTTATTCACATAAAAATAATCTTCTTTCTCCCGCAAATCCCGCATAACAAATATAGAATACGTATTTGGAAAAGCATTCTCGTGTGTCCGTATCACCTCGTCATTGATCTCAGCCGGAATTCCCGGGGCACTTACAAACCATCCTACGATCGTTGCATTTCCAAAATAACGCTTGCAGTCTTCGTATGCATTTTTCCATGTTTCTTCCGTAATCTGAAATGTATTTCCGTCCCGTTTCAGTTCATACATCTGGATCGCTCCTGTGATGTATATGTAATCCGGATGCTCCTTGTCTTCCATCTCTCCTATTAAAAATGCTCCCCGAATTTCCTCTGTCTGATCCGAAATTTGCCCGAAAAATGTATCTACATAATCTTCTACATAGATTTTAGGACCGCCGGATATGTTCCCAATCTGTCTTACATTTCTAGGAATCTCTCTTTCCATCTTTACTCACCTCTCTGCGTATTTTCTTTAGCATAGCACACAAAGCCGACTGAATTTATCACTTGTTGTCGAGAGGTCGCTGGAATATTTCGACAAAAAGCGGAAGGAATCGTACAAACATTGTACTTTCCCTTCCGCGTTCTTTTTCTGCTCTACTTTTATTGATATGATCCGAGCATTACCTGTTTTCGTTGCTTAGGCTTTCTCTGACTCGTCTCACACGCTCCACAATATTTATCTGTCAAAGTGGTAATGAAACCTTCCGCTGTCCGTGGCACTCTGAAAAATGTCACAGGCCACATATGCCGATAAATAATATCCTTCTCAATCTCATTGAGATCAAAAAACTTACTTGCATTTTTCAATGCTGTTCTCGGGTGTGTCAATCCGTGAAACCGATCACCCGTCTTTTTTCTGTGTGTGTGCCAGTCATACAAAAACAAGTCATGAAGCATTGCGCCTCTTGCTGCAGATCTTGCATCCAAACCAAGAAACTTACACCACTGATAATTATAATACGCAACATGCAGACAATGTTCGTAGCAGTTGCTGTTACCGTGATGGGGATACAATTTCATGCGAAGTACCACCGGATGTGTCGCGATGTCACGGATGCTCTCACAAAACTCATCCTGCCACTCCTTACGCACATGGAGGACTTTACGCTTCCAACTTTTATATCTCTTACTCTTTCTGATCATAGTCTCTGCTCTTATGATACAAATGCTTTTACTTTTTTGTAAATGCTGTCCGCATCCAGTTCATATTTCTTGATCAGTTCTAATGCCGGTCCGGATTCTCCAAACACATCATTCACTCCGATCTTCAGCACTTTCACCGGATAATTTTCTGACAGCACGTCACATACAGCACTTCCAAGTCCGCCAATCACAGAATGTTCTTCTACTGTAACAACCTTCCCTGTTTCTTTTGCAGATTCGATCACTAATTTCTCATCCAGCGGTTTGATCGTATGGATATTGATTACTTTTGCACTGATTCCGTCTGCTTCTAATTTCTTTGCAGCTTCCAACGATTCAGATACTTCCAACCCGGTTGCGATGATTGTCACATCTGTTCCTTCACGCAATACAATTCCTTTTCCAAGTTCAAACTTGTATTCTGGATTATCGTTGATCACCGGAACTGCAAGTCTTCCAAAGCGAAGATATACCGGTCCCTCATGTTCATACGCTGCTTTCACTGCCGCTTTTGCCTCTACATCATCTGAAGGGTTGATCACAACCATTCCCGGAATCGTTCTCATCAACGCAATATCTTCGTTACACTGATGTGTCGCTCCATCTTCTCCTACAGAGATTCCGGCATGCGTTGCCCCAATCTTCACATTTAACTTCGGGTATCCGACAGAGTTTCTCACCTGTTCAAATGCACGTCCTGCTGCAAACATCGCAAACGAGCTTGCAAACGGAACCTTTCCTGTCGTAGCAAGTCCTGCTGCAACCCCGATCATATTTCCTTCTGCGATTCCACAGTCAATATGACGCTCCGGAAATTCCTTCTGAAACATCGCTGTCTTTGTAGCACCTGCAAGGTCTGCATCCAGCACAACCAGATTTTCGTGAAGCTTTCCTAATTCTACCAATGCCTTTCCATAGCTCTCTCTTGTCGCAATTCTCTTTACATCTGACATAATGCTTCACCTACCTTCTCTAAATCTGCCATTGCCACTGCATACTGTTCTTCATTTGGAGCTGCTCCATGCCAAGAAGCTTCATTTTCCATGAAGAAACATCTTTTCCTTTGATCGTCTTCGCGATGATCGCTGTCGGTTTTCCTTTTACTTCTTTTGCTTCTTTAAATGCCGCTGCGATCTCGTCAAAGTTATGTCCGTCAATATTGATCACATGGAAGTTAAATGCATCAAACTTCTTGTCGATCGGGTATGGAGAATTGACATCTGCAATATTTCCATCGATCTGAAGTCCATTGTTGTCTACGATCACAACTAAATTATCTAATTTTCTATGTCCTGCAAGCATGGCTGCTTCCCACACCTGCCCTTCCTGGATCTCTCCGTCTCCAAGAAGTGTGTATACACGATAATCATCTCCGGAAAGCTTTGCTCCGATCGCCATTCCAACTGCTGCTGAGATTCCCTGTCCGAGAGATCCGCTTGACATATCTACACCAGGAATGTGCTTCATGTCCGGATGTCCCTGGAGATAAGATCCCACATGACGAAGTGTTGTCAGATCTTCTACCGGGAAGAATCCTCTGTTTGCAAGTGTCGCATAATATCCCGGTGCTGTGTGACCTTTCGATAAGACAAAACGGTCTCTGTCTGCTTTTTTCGGATCTGCCGGATCAACATTCATCTCTTCAAAGAAAAGATATGTATAGATATCTGCTGCGGATAATGATCCTCCCGGATGTCCTGATTTCGCATGGTAAACCGCCGTCACAGCGCCCTTGCGGATTTCATTCGCCATTTTCATTAATTCTAATTTATTCATTAGACTGCCTCCACATTTTGTTTTCCTACTCAATTATATCTGCTGCTTTCTCTTTATGCAAGCCGTTTATTCCCCGAACACAGCCCGGTAATCTGCCTGGAATTTTTCGATTCCCTGGTCTGTCAGAGGATGGTGTATCATTTTTTCGATCACTGCATATGGCACTGTCGCAATATCAGCTCCTGCCAGCGCACAATCCGTAACATGGATTGGATTGCGGACACTCGCCGCGATAATCTCGGTGTCAATACCAGAAACGGCAAAGATCTCTGCCACTTCTGTGATCAGATCCACGCCTCGCACAGAGATATCGTCCAGTCTTCCGAGGAACGGAGATACATAAGCTGCACCGGCTCTCGCCGCCAGCAGCGCCTGATTCGCAGTGAAGATCAATGTGACATTGACTTTGATCCCTTCGGACGAAAGTACCTTACATGCCTTTAACCCTTCCGCCGTCATCGGAATCTTCACAACCATATTCGGATGGATCTTCGCAATCTTTCTGCCTTCCTCGATCATTCCTTCTGCATCTGTGGTCGTGGCCTTTACTTCCCCGCTGATCGGTCCGTCTACAATCGATGCAATCTCCGCGATCACATCTTCAAAAGCACGCCCTGCCTTTGCAATTAAAGATGGGTTTGTAGTTACTCCGCAGATGACACCCATGTCATTTGCTTTCTTGATTTCTTCCACTTTTGCTGTGTCAATAAAAAATTTCATACCCGTTTCCTCCTTGCATATTTGATTCTGTTTCCTCCTGCAGTATCTCATACAAATGCATCTTCACGTTTACAGCTGTGTTCTTCCTTCCAATGCTCGCAGAAGTGTCACTTCATCGATGTACTCCAGATCTCCTCCTACCGGTACCCCGCTTGCGATACGGCTCACTTTAATTCCGGTCGGCTTGATCAGTTTACTGAGGTACATCGCTGTTGTCTCTCCTTCCAAGCTGGAATTCGTGGCGATGATCACCTCATCGACATCCCCCTGAAGCCGTTCCATCAGTTCCTTTAATTTAATATCTCCCGGTCCGATCCCAAGCATCGGAGAAATCGCACCGTGAAGAACATGATAGACTCCGTTATATTTTCCTGTCTTCTCATAAGCCGCCAGATCTCTGGTCGTCTCCACGACCATGATTGTCCTCTGATCTCGCTTATTACTTCCGCAGATCGGGCAAAGTTCCTTGTCTGTCAATGTACAGCACTGCGCGCAGTACCTTACATTATTTCTCGCCTCCACCAACGTAGATGCCAGCCGCTCCACCTGATCCTTCGGCATATTAATAATATGAAAAGCCAGCCTCCCGGCTGACTTTGCACCAATTCCCGGAAGTCTTGACAGCTCTTCGATCAATTTACTGATCTGACTGCTGTAATAGTCCATATCCTCCGCTCCTTCTTACACTAAAATGGAAGTCCCGGCATTCCTCCGCCAAGACCGCCTGTCAATTTTGACATTGCTGATGCTGATTCTGCCTCCACTTTACGGAGCGCCTCATTTGTTGCAGCAACGATCAGATCCTCTAACATCTCGATATCATCAGGATCTACCACTTCTTCCTGTAATTTCACTTTCAGGACTTCTCTTGTACCGGAAACAGTCACTTCTACAGCGCCTCCTCCTGCTGTTGCTGTAAATTCTTTCGACTCCATTTCCTTTGCCTGTTCTTCCATCTGGCGCTGCATCTTCTGCGCCTGCTTCATTAAATTCGCCATGTTCCCCGGCATTCCTCCGCCCGGAAATCCTCCACGTTTTGCCATAATCATATCCTCCTTAATCTTCGACCGTAATTTCCATATGAATCACATCTTCTATATCCACAAAACTATCCTCGAACCTTCTTCCATCGTCTACCTGACGGACATCGAGCGTCACTGTCTTGCCGATTCTGTTTTCAATCAGAGCTTCCAGCTCCTTCTTATGTTCTTCTGTCCCCACAACATTTGCAGAAATCTCATCCGGCAGTACAACTAACAGCCGGTCGTCTCCGCCGAGACTTAGCTTCGCATACTTCAGATAATTGCGCAGCATCGGCGATGCCTCATTGGCAATTCCCCGGAAGTTCTGCACCACTTCCCGCACGTCATCCGGGATTGCTTTCTCAAGCTTCGGGCGCTCAACAGGCCCCGCCTGCTTCTCCTCCTGCACGTAGACAACTCTCTGCTCTCCCTGCGTCGAAAAATCTGCTTTCTCCACCTTCTCTTCCACTGCACGGATCCGATCGAGCAGGCTATCCTGCGTCGTCTCCATTGCCGGTGTACAGAGCTTGATCAATGTCACCTCCAGAAGCACTCTCTTCTGTGTGGCGTATTTGATCTGATTAGACAAATCTGAGAAAATACGGATATACCGAAACAGCATATCACTTTCAATCATCTTTGCCTCTTCCTTCAACTGAATTAAGTTCTCTGTGGAAACATCCAGAACATCTTCCATATTATCAGAACTTTTCACAAGAAGCAAGTTCCTTAAATACCATGTAAAATCTGCCACGAGCTGTGTCAGTTCTCTTCCCTGCATGACCAGTTCCTCTACCGTCTGAAGAACCCCTGCCACATCCCGCGCCATGACCTGTCTAAGCATCCTGCTGAAAATATCTGTGTCCACTGCGCCAAGTACTTCCAGCACATCATCATACTTCAATTTCTGTCCGAGATAGAATGCGATACACTGGTCGAGGAGACTTAGCGCATCACGCATAGAACCATCCGCTGCCTTCGCAATATAGCGGATTGCTTTCTCTTCTACTTCCACATGCTCTGTCTCCATCAGCTGACTCATTCTCGCCGCGATCGTATCGATCGTGATCCGCTTAAAGTCATACCGTTGACATCTGGACAAAATCGTAATAGGTATCTTGTGTACTTCTGTTGTAGCCAAAATAAAGATTACATACTCCGGCGGCTCCTCCAGTGTCTTTAGCAGTGCATTGAACGCACCGATGGAAAGCATATGCACCTCATCGATGATATATACCTTATACTTTCCTTCCGTTGGACGATATGCGACTTCCTCACGAATCTCACGGATATTGTCGACACCATTGTTCGATGCCGCATCGATCTCTATCACATTCATCGATGTCCCTTCTGCAATCTTCTGACACATCGCGCATTGCCCGCACGGGCTTCCGTCTACTGGATGCTCACAGTTTACGGCTTTCGCAAAAATCTTCGCCACACTCGTCTTTCCAGTTCCTCTTGTCCCACAGAAAAGATAAGCATGTCCGATCCGCTCTGCCTTTATCTGATTCTTCAATGTCTGTACGATATGATCCTGCCCCTTTACATCCTCAAATCCACCCGGGCGAAACTTTCTGTACAATGCTGTATATGACATATTTTTCTCTCCTTATCTTCCTGCTGGTGTTTCATTCTTCTATATTCCGGAAAACAATCTACAGTTCCCTTTTGTATTTCCTGTAACCTCTGCTATTTATCACCGAAACTGATTCCTGTAATCTTCGCCTCCTGGACAATGCCGGAATCCGGCTGCACCGTCTTCAGCTTTCCTGCCACTTCCTTCAGCGGCACTTTTGTCGTCTCCCCGTTGCGGATTCCGACCATATAACCATACTGTTCTGTCATGATCAATTCCGCTGCCGCTGCTCCGAGTCTTGTCGCAAGCACTCTGTCATATGGGCAAGGAGAGCCTCCCCTCTGCGTATGTCCCGGCACTGTAATCCGGATTTCCTGACCCGTACGTTCTTTTAATTCCTCTGCCACCGCGTAAGCGATGGACGGATACTTACGATTTCTTAATTTCTCTTTGTATTCCTTCTTAGAAAGCTTTGCATCCTTTTTGGAGATGGCACCTTCTGCTACCGCAAGGATTGTAAAATGCTTTCCTGCCTCTGTCCTTCTCCGGATTGCTTCTGCCACAACCTCGATATCATATGGGATCTCCGGAATCAGGATAATATCCGCTCCTCCTGCAATTCCTGCATGAAGCGTCACCCAGCCAACTTTGTGACCCATCACCTCGACAATGAAGATTCTGCTGTGGGATGTAGCAGTTGTATGAATACAGTCGATGGTATTTGTCGCAATGTCTACCGCACTCTGGAATCCGAACGTCATATCCGTTCCCCACAGATCATTATCGATCGTCTTTGGAAGTGTAATGATATTCAGCCCTTCCTCCCTCAGAAGATTCGCTGTCTTATGCGTCCCGTTTCCTCCAAGGATCACAAGGCAATTCAAGTTCAGCTTATGGTAAGTGTGCTTCATCGCTTCCACTTTATCCAGTCCCTTCTCATCCGGAACCCGCATGAGTTTAAATGGCTGTCTCGATGTCCCAAGGATCGTTCCACCCATCGTGAGGATCCCCGAAAAATCTTTCGGAGTCAACATCTCAAAATTAGCATAGATCAATCCTTTATAGCCTTCTTTGAAGCCATAAATCTCCACGTCCTTGATCTTTGAACAAATACCCTTTACCACACCACGCATCGCCGCGTTCAGTGCCTGGCAATCGCCACCGCTTGTCAACATTCCTATTCTTAACATACAAGCCCTTCCTTTCTATGGAAATATTTCCCATCCCTTCCGATTCACAGTCACTATTTCTCAACAAATATAGTATATCTTATTTTTCAGGTGCTAACAACAAAAAAATGCGGTATACTATATGAAGTACAAATCATCTGTTACTATTTTAAACCATTGCAAGGCAGAAAGGAAAAGACTGTATTTTTCCCTTTTTTCTTTGCCTGACAATGTACATTATTTTATAAAAAGGAGTCTTACATCATGGAAAGAAATGAATTATGCTGGTGCGGCAGTGGCAAAAAGTATAAACGCTGCCATATGGCGATGGAAGAAAAATGGAGCAACTGAGGGAAGCCGGACACATTGTCCCGGGAAGAGAACTGTTAAAGACACCCGCTCAGATTGAAGCAATCAAAAAAAGTGCCGAATTAAACACCGCTGTGCTTGACCACGTTGCCAAACACATCCACGCAGGCATAAGCACAGAGGACATCGATGTACTCGTACACGATTTCACCGTTTCCCACGGTGGCATTCCGGCTCCGCTTGGCTATGAAGGATTCCCGAAAAGTGTATGCACTTCTCTGAACAATGAGATCTGTCACGGAATCCCGGATAAAAATATCATCCTTCAGGAAGGAGATATCATCAATGTCGATGTCTCTACAATCCTTGACGGTTACTTTTCAGACGCGTCTAGAATGTTTAAAATCGGAACCGTCAGCGAACGTGCCGAACGGATCGTACGCGTAACTGAAGAATGTGTAGAACTTGGCTTAAAAGCGGCAAAACCTTGGGGACACCTCGGAGATATTGCCGATGCAATCTACACGCACGCACAGAAAAACGGGTATTCTGTCGTAGAAGATATCGGCGGACATGGAATCGGACTGGAGTTCCACGAGAACCCTTTGTTTCCTATGTACCCCAAAGGGATCTGAGATGGTCCTTGTTCCGGGTATGATGTTTACAATCGAACCGATGCTCAATGAAGGAAGCCCTGATTTCTTCGTCGATGAGGATAATGACTGGACGGTCTACACGATTGACGATGGACTTTCCGCACAGATTGAATATATGGTGCTCGTCACAGAGACTGGAATCGAAGTGCTGACAAAATAACAAGCAGCTGTTTTACAAGTTTTTAACACAATACATACGACAAACTTAACATACAATACTTACACTTTATCATTGTAATTTCAAAGGAGGAATTGCCATGCCTGCAGCTTATGCACACTACACATTTGGAAAAAAAGTCCTTGCAAATATAGAAAATCCGGATATTCGGCGTATCATCACAGAACACCGTGCACTTTTTGACATCGGACTCCACGGTCCTGACATTTTATTCTTTTACAGACCGCTAAAGAGCAATCCAGTCAGCAAAGCCGGGCACTTGATGCACGCAGAAATTGCTGCTCCTTTCTTCCGACAGGCAAGACGTGTCATCAACCGGAGTAATAACAGAGAAGCATCCATCGCTTATATTCTCGGATTTATCTGCCACTACTCTCTCGACAGCGAATGCCACGGATATATCGGAGAGATGACAGAAACTGGAATCTCTCATACGGAAATTGAGACTGAATTTGACCGGAGTATTCTTCTCCACTGTCAGAAAGATCCCATCACAACAAAGACACTTTCTCACATCCAGGTAAGCAAAGAAATTTCTAACTGCATTGCACAGTTTTTCCCTGCAATTTCTGAGAAAGAAATGTTCGAAGCATTAAAATCATTCCGCTTTTATAACAACTTCCTGATCAGCCCTTGCAAAGTGCGCCGCGCAGTGATCAATGCTGCCTTTCGGCTCAGTGGAAGTTATGAGGAACTTCATGGTCTTGTGATGAACTTTCATCGCAATCCGGATTGCGCACCGATCTGCCGCAGACTCAGCCACCTGTATATCGAGGCAATTCCGGTAGGTGTCCGCCTGACCGAAAGCTTTTACAATGCACTTTCTACCGGAGAGCCGCTGGAAGAGCGGTTTGACAGAAACTTTGAATAACAATTTAACAAAGGAGAGTCCCCTATGGACAAGAATCAACTGACAAAACTGGAAAAATACTGGATCCTCTATGATATCGGAAATTCTGCATTTGTCCTTCTGGTATCAACGATCATCCCAATCTATTTCAAAAACATTGCATCTGCCAACGGAATTTCCCTTTCGGACTCCACCGCCTACTACGGATACGCTGTGTCTCTTTCGACACTGATCGTTGCAGTCATAGGTCCTGTACTCGGCACGATCGCAGATACAAAAGGCTACAAGAAACCACTTTTTTACCTTCTCCATGATGGTCGGTGTCATTGGCTGTGCTGCTCTTGCTCTGCCGTCCTCCTGGATCTTCTTTCTGGCTGTTTTCGTAGTTGCCAAAGTTGGATTTGCTTCCAGTCTCATTTTTTACGATGCGATGTTATCAGATGTCACTACTGATGACCGGATGGATAACCTCTCCTCTCTCGGCTATGCATGGGGCTATCTCGGAAGCTGTGTTCCATTTATCGCAAGCCTTATCCTTGTGCTGTTCGCAGAGCCGATCGGACTGTCGACTGCTGCGGCAACTGCAATTGCATTCCTCTTAAATGCTGTATGGTGGCTGGTCGTGACGCTGCCGCTTTTAAAAAGTTATAAACAGATTTACTATATTGAACCTGTACGCTCCCCGATCAAGAGCAGCTTTCAGCGCTTCGGAAATATCTTCAAAGAATTGCGCGAGAATAAAACCGTCTTTTATTTCCTTCTCGCCTTTTTCTTCTATATTGATGGAGTGTATACGATCATTGAGATGGCAACCTCTTACGGAAAAGATGTAGGAATTGATGACAACAGCCTGCTTCTGGCTTTGCTCCTTACTCAGATTGTTGCCTTTCCATTTTCGATCCTGTTCGGAAAACTGACGAAAAAATATCGCACGACAGATCTGATCTCTATATCGATCGTAGGTTATATCGGAATCGCTGCCTTCGCTCTGCAGCTGGATAAAACATGGGAATTCTGGTTCCTTGCTGTACTCGTAGCAGTCTTCCAAGGGGCAATTCAGGCACTCTCCAGATCTCATTTTGCCCGGATCATTCCGAAGAACAAATCGAGCGAATACTTCGGAATCTATGATATTTTCGGTAAAGGTGCATCCTTCCTCGGCACAATGTTGATGGGAATCACAACCCAGCTTGCCGACAACTCCAAAGTCGGTGTCGCCGTAATTGGAGGAATGCTCGTACTCGGATTTATGATCTTCCACTTTAAGTGCAGGAACGTTGAGACAAAATACTCTTAAAGCGTCTCATGACCCAACAACAGAAAAAGCAAATATAAAAAGAAAAGGGATTGCCGATAAAAATTATCATTATTATCGAAAATCCCTTTTCCTTTTGCTAAGACAACATTTCTACTGACAAAGAAAAAAACATGTACCAACTGTACATGTTTCTCCAAAGCGGGTGATGGGAATCGAACCCACGTATCTAGCTTGGAAGGCTAGTGTTCTACCATTGAACTACACCCGCATCTGCTATAAAATTGTGATACTGCTTTGGTTTTCACCAAAGCGGGTGATGGGAATCGAACCCACGTATCCAGCTTGGAAGGCTGGTGTTCTACCATTGAACTACACCCGCACAGTGCCCAGAGCCGGAATCGAACCAGCGACACGAGGATTTTCAGTCCTCTGCTCTACCGACTGAGCTATCTGGGCAACTCAGTATCGCGCTAACAACAAAAATTATTCTATACTAAGTTTTCGGATTTGTCAATACATTTTTAAATTTTTCTTCACTTTTTTTACTTACACTTTCCATGCCTTTTCGTGTTCTTCATTTTCAAACGAAACAGAACTAAGGACATACTTCAAAAACACCGTTTGAAATATGTCCTCGGTATCTGCATAATTTTTTAAATGTATCATGCAAAGTCGCCGGATCATATCCGAATATTGCTCGACCACCCGATTTACATCTTGCTCACCTTTCATGAGTTTTTCACCTGCTACTTATTTCGCCCTGCCCGATATCCTTGTCTGTGTCTCATTCCCTTTCCGTTTGTCAGAACTTCCCCTTGGCCAGATTTACAATGATCATAAATTCCATTTTGATCCTCATCCACATAGGAACAGACCACTTTTGCATTGTCACAGATCCCATTGCCATCGACATCTGTAAAATTTCTTCCTTTTGCCTGTCCAGCAGCAAAGACACTTGCTGTCCCTGCGGAAACTACGATTATTGAAGTCAAAATACCAACTGTTGTTTTCTTCATACTCATAACGAAGTCCTCCCATACTATAAATGTAATAATTACGTTTCACTTATAATACGACTGTCAGGCAAAAATCCATTCAATATTGTTATTTTTTCTATTTTACGTACTTTTTAGTTCTTTCATCCCGGATGACCCCGCCAAAATTCATTCCATATCCAAAATCGTAAGTATGTCCTTCACTGTCTTCGTAGCATTCCATGTCAAATGCCACATCTTCTTTCTGTTGTTCAACCGTTTCCATATCCTTTGGAATCTGGATTGGCAGTAGTCCTTCGGGATCAAATGCTCCGGTAAGAACATCGAGCACAGCTGCCGGAGTCACCCCATATTCTACGAGAATTGCATCCGTATACGGTTCAAATTCTGCCACACCATCGGATTTTTTTAAGGTGACGATCGCAATGACTGGTTTTTCTCCCATCTCTTTTCTCATATTCAGAATCAGATCAAGATCTTCCTCATTTGCCGCCGTGTTCCACTTCCCTTTATACCCACGGTCCTTGGATGCTTCGAGCGGATCCCCTCCTGCAATACTTATCTCTCTTGCAGTTTTTGCCTCATATGGACGATATTGAAGTACCACCGGAACGTATCCGTTTCCACCATCTTCTCTGTCTTTCGGATCATATCCAACACTGATCGGGGATTCGATAAAACAGAGCGCGGCATCCGCTTCCCTCGGATCTTCTGTTATATGGAAATAAGATGCTGCCGCTTGTTTTGCCATCGGAGTCACTGTCTGATCCCCTGTCGGCATACTCATAAAGTTCAGATAAGAGCGTATATGTCTCTTTGGAATATAAACTTTGATTCCCTTTTTCAATGGAAGTACATGCTCCCTATTCTTTACCATCGTCACAGATCTCAGCTGTGACTCAAATCCCTTTTCTTTGAACGTTTCACATCCTACAATACTCAAAGAAGACTTCAAATTTAAATATGGATTTTCAAAAAGTCCTGTCCGGAAAATATTTAAAAGCAGGCGGTAGGCAGATCTCCGAAATCTTGCATCTGTAGCCTCTTTCCCATACTTTTCACATGCCATTCCGTAGGCTTCCATGACAGGCTTGACATCATTATTTCCACCAAACTGGTCGACACCGGCCTCCAATGCTTTTAAATGGCGTTCCGCCTCTGTCAAATGTTCCACACCCCAGCATTTTCCAGCAAACTCTTCTTCCGTCTTTCCGGTATCATGAGTGATTCCCCAATCGGTACATACCACTCCGTCATATCCCAGCTCTTCCCGCAGCAAATCCTGGATCAGATATTTGTTGAAAGAATTTCCTACATTCTCTCCGTATTTCTGATCTCTCTCATAAGAAATCGTGTAGTAAGGCATGACAGCGCTTGCTTTTTTTGTCTTTCCACCAAGCGAAAATGCTCCTTCTGTAAATGGCCGTAAATGCTCTGCAAAATTTTCTCCCGGATAGACTGCATATTTTCCATAGGCATAATGCGCATCTCTTCCTCCCTCGCAAGGACCTCCGCCTGGGAAGTGTTTTACCATTGTATTGACGCTGTCCTTTCCCCATCCGTCCGCAGTTCCTTCGGTTGTCTGAAACCCGTCACAGTATGCTTTTGTCATATCGATCGTCATCTGGGTGTGCTCCCCGAACGTATCTGCAAACCGCATCCATCTCGGCTCTGTCGCAAGATCAATCTGAGGTGAAAGTGCTGTCGTAATCCCAAGTGCCCGGTATTCTGCAGATCCAGCTTCCCCAAATGCCTTTACCAGCTCTGGGTCGAAGGATGCGGACAATCCAATGCCATTTGCCCACTTCGAGATCGGTTCTCCGGTCACTCCCATATATTCTGCCGTAGAACCCGCACTGTGTCTCGGATCTGAACTGTTATTGACTGGGATTCCGAAACCGGTATTTTCCGCCAATGCCTGAAGGTTATTGTTCCATCTGACCGCCGCCTCTGTGCTCTCAAGCCCCATGATTAGAACATGGCGCACTTTATCTTTCTGCACAAACTCCTTCTGCTGGTCTGTCAATTCCCATGGCTTTGCACCACTTTCCTCATATCGTTTTCCTTCATAAGTTCCACCAAACGTCTCTGCTAGTTTTCCTTTTGCTGGAATCAGCTGATGTGCACTGTAAAGCATTAGCCCTGCAATATCTTCTATTTCCAAACGCTCTGCCAGATCTTTTGCACGCTTCTCATAAGATAAACGCCAATCTTCATACGGAAGTAACTCTCCGGCTCCTGCCAGATCTTTAAATGCATATCCATCTACGACCAAGATTTTGACTCTGCTTCCTTCACTGATTCCCAACTCTGGTCCATCTTCATTTTGGATCAGTCTATATCCGTCTTCCTTTTTCTCTGTCCATTTCTGTTCCATAAAATTCTGATTCCTTTTCTCTGAATTCATTTGCTTCCTATAATCTCCTTAACTTTTCCAGTAGTTTCTCCACCTCTGCAAATGTCAGTTTTCCACCGCCAAATGCGGTCAGTCCACGCAATGGCATATATCGCATCATGGCTTCCATCATATCTCCGGTTCCCTCTCCAAGAGAATCTCCTTGCATTCCATCAAAAACAGAAATTGCCCCCATTGCTTCTGCCATAACTTCCTTCGCACCCGGAAATCGTCATGATATCACCAAACATGGTATCCATAGTCAGTTCTGGTCTTTTCTGTGTTGTAGAGTGAACTTGAACTTCCTGATTTGCCAGAATGTTTCTGGAAGACTGCCCCAGTGCAATCCGGTAGCTTCCACTCTCTACATTCCATGCATGCAGATCTGTGTCATAGTAAGCAAATGCCCGTTTTCCTAATGTAAATGTAACAGTCTTTGTCTCTCCGGATGTAATCCAATCTTCTCAAACCCTTTTAACTCCTTGACCGGACGGATCACATTCCCTTTCGGAGGCATCACATAGAGCTGTACCACTTCTTTTCCGAAACGATCTCCGGTATTGGTCACATCTACCTGCACAGTCAGTGTCTCTGTGTCGTTCATCTCCGTCTTGTCTAACT
>ENA-OQAB01000556-OQAB01000556.1-human-gut-metagenome-genome-assembly--contig:-NODE-556-length-19750-cov-3.981196_pt1 | contig 19750 bp, 16 predicted proteins | sample MGYA00242490_ERZ504517 | MGnify/ENA primary metagenome ERZ504517 (study PRJEB26092, sample SAMD00036298) | human gut metagenome | host: Homo sapiens | study: EMG produced TPA metagenomics assembly of...
TCAAAGCTTCGGTAGGAAACAGCCTCACACAGATGGATCCGCCCCAATCTGATCCGCGCCGTCCAAATCTGCCACGGTTCTGGCCACCTTCAAAATCTTGTCAAACCCTCTGGCGCTGAAGCCGTACTGCCTGTAAACGGCCATCAGAAACGCCCTCGTCCTCCGGCAGCAGGGAACAGAATTCCCTGATTTCCGCCGGCCCCATCTCGCTGTTGCAGCGGATGGACAGTCCTGCGAACCGCTTTTCCTGCATGTTTCTGGCCTTTTCCACGCGTTTTCTCATAGCGGCTGAGGATTCTTCTGATCTCTCTCTCCGGCCCGGGCTGTCCCCCTTAATTCGCCGCAGGGAACAGGGGGAACTTCCACTCCAATGTCAATGCGGTCTAAAAAGGGGCCGGAAACCTTCCCCAGATACCTGCGTATCTGGGATTCAGAACAGGTGCATTTTTCTGAAGGAAATTTTCCGCAAAGGCAGGGATTCATGGCGCAGATCAGCATACAGTCAGCCGGGAATTCCAGAATGCCGCTGAGTCTTGTGACGGTAATCCGTTTTTCCTCTAAAGGCTGGCGCAGAAGATCTAAAATTCTCCCCGGAAATTCTGTCAGCTCATCCAGGAACAGAACGCCTCCTGACGCCAAAGAAATTTCTCCAGGTCTTGGATTTCTTCCCCCTCCTGCCAGAGACTGGGCCGTGATGCTGTGATGAGGAGCCCGGAACGGCCGCTCTGTGATCAAAGGCAGATCCTTCGGCAAAAGTCCGCATATGCTGTAGACCTTGGATACCTCTATGCTCTCTTCCAATGTAATGGGAGGCAGAATGGACGGCAGCCTTCTGGCAGCCATGGTTTTCCCCGTCCCGGCAGGGCCGATGAGCAGGCAGCTGTGCCGTCCGGCGGCAGCTGTTTCCATGGCCCGTTTTACAGTAGTCTGCCCGCAGATGTCTGCATAATCCAAGGCAGCGGCTTCTGCCTCCTCCGCGCCCGTCTGGCTGGAAACAGCTGCCTCTGTCCTCTGTTTCAGACTCTTTTCAAAGCTTTTTCCGTCAAACCACCGGCCCTTAATGCGATCCGGATGCCTCAAAAGCTCCACCTGCTCCAGGAGGTTTGACACGCCCACGATTTCCACTCCCTCCACCACAGTTCCTTCCTTCACGTTTTCCCTGGGCACAAAGCATCTGGAAAAGCCCGCCTGCCTGGCGCAGTAGACCCTGGATATCATTCCATTGACCGGCTTGATCTCTCCATTCAGGCCTAATTCTCCCAGAAAAACCGCCTGGGAAGCTGTCTTTGACAGTTCATCCTCCAGGCAGCAGAGAATGGATACCGCAATAGCCAGATCAAAGGCAGTACCGTCCTTTCTCAGCCCTGCCGGTGAAAGATTGATGGTAATTCTTCTGGGCGGCAGAAGAAAACCAGAGTTTCGCAGGGCAGTTCTCACTCTTTCCTGAGCTTCCCGCACCTCCTCTGACAGATAGCCCACCATAGTCAAGGACGGCAGACCGCCGCTGCTGATGTCTGTTTCTATGGCTACCTGATAGCCTTCCACGCCGCGGATACCGCAGCTCACAATTTTGCTGAACATAGATACTCCTTTCACATTAGAAATGAAATTGATTTGAATGTTTGAATTGAATGAAATAAGATGAATCAGATAATAGGAGAATGATGAAGTGATGATCATGAATTAGATATAATAGACTGCATACCGCAATAGATAAATAAACCTGCTTATAATATAGAAGAAAATCAAACAATTAAAAATATATGTCCACTCACCTGTTTATAGAATCCTCTCCCGGATCCATGTTTCAATATCCTGAAATACCTCCTCTCTGTTCGTCTCATGCAGCAGCTCATGGCGGGCCTTAGGGTACAGCTTCAAAGACACATCTGAAAGACCTGCCTGTTTAAGAGCTCTATACACGCGTTTTACGCCCTTTCCCTTTTCTCCTACAGGGTCCTGAGCCCCTGACATCAGAAAAACCGGCAGTGTTTTCCGTGTATTTTCCAGAGTTTTTCTCTGTCCTGCCTGCGCTATGATTTTCATGAAATCACGGCACGCGCTGCTGGTAAAGATAAACTGGTTCAGTGGATCCTCTGTGTAGGCCCTCACCTGTTCTTCTTCTCTGGAAAGCCAGCAGTGGCTGTCCCCATTTTTATCTGTCATGCGCCCGAAGCGTCCAATCAGAAGCTGATGAAGCAGTCTGCTTCTGTACCGGGTTCCCCTGAAAGCTGAGACAGCTTCTGTGAGCAGGCAGCCTGCCTTTGCCAAAAGAAATCCTTGTCCGCCCGTTCCTAAAAGCAGCGCGCCGTCTATCTCTCTGTCCTTATCCGCCATATAGCATCTGAGAAAAAAAGACCCCATACTGTGCCCCAGAATAAAGTGCGGCACTGAAGGATACTGGCGTTTCAGATAATCAGCAGTAATCTGAATATCCTCCAGCACCCTGAACTCTCCCTCCTTCTCGTCGAAAAAGCCCCAGTCCTCCGGATTCGACGTTCTGCCATGGCCCAGATGATCACAGCCAGCTGCAGCAATTCCCCGTCTGCACAGGTATTCTGCCAGCTCGCTATAGCGCCCCACATGCTCGATCATGCCGTGACAGAGCTGGAGCGACGCTGTGACAGGACCGTCCGGAATCCACTGAATCCCATGGAGCCTTGTTCCAGCCCTGCTGGATGGAATATAAAATTCAAGCTTCATCCTGTCGCGCTCCTCCTTCCCTATCTCCTGCCTGCCGGCTGCTTCTTCTCTATTGTCTCACAAAATTCTGCATTTTGCAAACAGAATACAGAATAAATCCCTGCTTTAAAACTTTCTTTAAAATAAAGCAAGCGGGAAGCCTGCGAACAGACTTCCCGCAATGTTTATTTCTGATTAGTCGTTTCCGTACAGAGTAACGAGTCTTGTCAGGTAAGAGTATCTTGCCTTTGCCTCTTCCTCGTTCTTAGCTGCCAGATCCTTAGCTCTCTCAGGATTCTTCAGAGCCAGAGATGCGTAACGAACCTCGCCCTTTAAGAACTCCTGGTAGTCTCCTGTCGGAGCCTTGCTGTCTAAGGAGAACTTCTTCTCAGCAGCCGGGTTGAAGCGGAAGTTGTGCCAGTAACCGCACTCTACAGCCAGCTTCTCCTCTGTCTGAGCCTTGCTCATGCCCTTCTTGATACCATGGTTGATACATGGAGCGTAAGCGATGATTAAGGATGGTCCCGGATATGCCTCAGCCTCAGCCAGAGCCTTTACAGTCTGGTTGTAGTCAGCACCCATGGAAATCTGAGCAACGTATACATAGCCGTAGCTCATAGCGATGGAAGCCAGATCCTTCTTCTTCACATCTTTACCGCCTGCTGCGAACTGCGCAACAGCACCTGTAGGTGTAGCCTTGGAGGACTGTCCGCCTGTGTTGGAGTAAACCTCTGTATCGAATACCATGATGTTGATATCCTTACCGGAAGCCAGAACGTGGTCAACACCGCCGAATCCGATATCATATGCCCATCCGTCACCGCCGAAGATCCACTGGGATTTCTTTCCAAGGAAGTCCTTGTTCTTTACGATGTCTTTGCATACCGGGCAGTCAATTCCCTCTAATGCAGCTACCATCTTATCTGTAGCAGCGCCGTTTAATGCGCCTACTGTGTAAGTATCAAGCCACTCCTTGCATGCAGCCTTAACTTCCTCGGAAGCCTCAGCGCTTGCAGCGATGCTCTCTACCTTATCCTTTAAGCCGTTTCTGATAGCGTTCTGAGCTAATAACATACCGTAACCAAACTCAGCGTTATCCTCGAACAGGGAGTTGTCCCAAGCAGGACCCTGTCCCTTCTTGTTTACTGTGTAAGGTGTAGACGGTGAGGAGTTGCCCCAGATAGAGGAACATCCTGTTGCGTTTGCAATGTACATTCTGTCACCGAACAGCTGTGTGATTAACTTAGCGTATGGTGTCTCGCCGCAGCCTGCACATGCGCCGGAGAACTCTAAGAGAGGCTGCTTGAACTGGCTTCCCTTTACAGTTGTCTCCTTGAACTTAGCGATAACGTCTTCCTTGATGTCGATTGTCTGGCCGTAATCGAAGGTCTTCTGCTCGCCGAGAACTGTGTCAAGCGGAACCATAGTGAGGGCCTTCTCACCTTTCTTTCCTGGGCAGACATTTGCACAGGAACCGCATCCTGTACAGTCAAGAGCAGATACAGTCATAACGAACTTGTACTGCGGCATACCTGTCATATCGACAGCCTTTGTTCCCTCCGGAGCCTTAGCAAGCTCGTCCTCTGTCATCGGAATCGGACGGATAACTGCGTGCGGGCAGACATAGGAACAGAAGTTACACTGGATACAGTTGTCTGGATTCCACTGCGGAACATTGACAGCGATACCGCGCTTCTCGTATGCAGAGGAACCGGATGGTGTGGAACCGTCTACGTAATCTACGAATGCGGATACAGGCAGGTTGTTTCCTTCCTGAGCGTTTACAGCAGCCTGAACTGTGTTGACAAACTTCACAACGTCCTCACGTCCGGACTCTGCGTGTGTCATATCGAGACCCTCGTCCTCGCAGTTCTTCCAGCTCTCTGGTACTTGAATCTCAACTACATGCTGAGCACCTGCGTCGATAGCAGCCCAGTTCTTCATAACAACGTCCTCACCCTTGCGGCCGTAGGTTGCCTTTGCAGCAGCCTTCATAAGCTCGTTTGCCTTGTCAGCCGGGATGATGTCAGCCAGCTTGAAGAATGCAGACTGAAGGATTGTGTTGATACGTGTCGGGCCCATGCCTGTCTCGATACCTAACTTCACACCGTCGATGGTGTAGAACTTGATATTGTGATCAGCGATGTACTTCTTAACCTGTCCTGGTAAGTGCTTCTCAAGACCTTCCATATCCCATGGGCAGTTTAACAGGAATGTTCCGCCGTCAACCAGCTCCTGAACCATGTTGTACTTGCGTACATATGCCGGGTTATGGCATGCTACGAAGTTTGCACGGCGGATCAGGTAAGTAGACTTAATCGGGGAATGTCCGAAACGCAGGTGGGACATTGTGATACCGCCGGACTTCTTGGAGTCATAGTCAAAGTAAGCCTGAGCGTACATATCTGTGTTGTCGCCGATGATCTTGATGGAGTTCTTGTTAGCGCCTACTGTACCGTCGGCTCCAAGTCCCCAGAACTTGCAGTTGATAGTACCCTCTGGAGTAGTTACGAGCGGAGCGCCCAGTTCCAGAGAAAGGTTTGTAACGTCGTCCACGATACCGATTGTGAATACCGGCTTCTCTGTGTTGTTGTATACAGCGACGATCTGTGCCGGAGTAGTATCCTTGGAACCTAATCCGTAACGTCCTGTGAAGATCTCAACGTCGTTGAACTTGCTGCCTCTTAAAGCTGCCACTACGTCTAAGTATAACGGCTCGCCGAGAGAACCTGGCTCTTTTGTTCTGTCGAGAACGGAAATCTTCTTAACTGTCTCAGGAATTGCATTGATAAATGCCTCTGTGCAGAATGGTCTGTACAGACGAACCTTCACAACGCCGACCTTCTGTCCCTGCTTTAACAGGTAGTCGATAGTCTCCTCGATGGTGTCGTTTACAGAACCCATGGCAACGATTACGTGCTCAGCATCCGGAGCTCCGTAGTAGTTGAACAGCTTATAATCTGTTCCCAGCTTCTCGTTTACCTTGTTCATGTACTCCTCAACGATAGCCGGAAGAGCGTTGTAGTATGGGTTGCATGCCTCTCTTGCCTGGAAGAAGATATCCGGGTTCTGAGCGGAACCCTTCTGGCATGGGTGGTTCGGGTTTAATGCGTTCTTTCTGAATGCGTCGATAGCATCCATATCAGCCATGTCCTTCAGATCCTCGTAATCCCATGTCTCGATCTTCTGGATCTCGTGGGATGTACGGAAGCCGTCGAAGAAGTTGATGAACGGAACCTTTCCCTTGATAGCTGCCAGATGGGCAACTGGAGTTAAGTCCATAACCTCCTGAACGCTGGACTCGCAGAGCATAGCGCATCCAGTCTGACGACAGGCATAAATATCAGAGTGATCACCGAAAATATTTAATGCGTGGGAAGCAACGGCACGTGCGGATACGTTGAATACGCCTGGAAGCTGCTCACCTGCGATCTTGTACAGGTTCGGGATCATCAGTAAAAGTCCCTGAGAAGCTGTGTAGGTAGTAGTTAAAGCGCCTGCTACCAGAGAACCGTGTACAGCGCCTGCTGCACCAGCCTCAGACTGCATCTCTGTAATCTGTACTTCCTGACCGAAGATATTGGTTCTTCCGTCTGTCGCCCACTCATCTGTGGCTTCCGCCATAGGAGAAGATGGGGTGATAGGATAGATAGCTGCAACGTCTGTAAACGCGTAGGAAGCGTGAGCTGCTGCGTGGTTTCCATCCATGGTCTTCATTTTTCTTGCCATTGAATATTCCTCCTATAAATATAAATATAAAAATATTTATTGAGATAGTTCCCTTGCGGGAAATTTACCTGTTACATATTATACCAACTTTTTGTTAAAATGCAAACGAAAAAGGACGTTTCCCGCGTACTTAATTAGAAACAATCTGTAGAAAGAAGACGAATCTCGCTCTTCCTGTTTCTGGTATTACCTGGAAACACCAGAAAAAACAGAGAAAGGCAGATCCCTAAACGAATCTGCCTCTTCACTGGTGCTGTTATTCTCTTTTTGTTTGAAAAATTTCTTTTTTACTGACAACTTTATAACAAACTTTTCCTTTTAATTTCCCGGGCTGTTTCCATCGGCTGGAGAATCTGGTCCCGGAGCCGCCGGAACAACTGGGTTCTCGGCAGGCGGCTGCGCTTCTCCTCCGTCTGGAGACTGGCTGCCTGCCGCCTGGGTTTCCTGTCCTTCTCCAGACGGACCGCCCTCTGCAGGGCCGCTCGGTCCCGGAGCCGCCTCTGTGGAAGCTGCTGAAGCTTCGCCTGCTGCCTCTGTGGAAGCTGCCGCCGCTGTCTCAGATTGAGTCGGAGACGCCGTCGTAACCACCACGCCGGAGGTATTTCGCTTGATAATGGCCGCTTTTCCTCTGTATACGCTGTTGTGGAAATCAATTCGCTCGATTTCCTTTCCATCCTTGTAGGTTACCAGAGCCGTACTCCATCTGCTTCCCGGAGTGGCATTCTTTACCGTCTTCTCCTCGTCAGGCTGAAGCGTCTGATCCTCCTCGTAGGTTGGAGCCGGTGGATCTAATTCCGCCGTTTTCTCAGATTCCATGCGGACCTTTACTCCCTCATCCAGTACGGGAATGCCGTAGATGGAGCAGGTGACTTTCTGATCCGAAAAGCTGGCCTTAATAGCAATCGGATAGTCAGAGTTATTGACGAACTTAAAATCCGGGCCCCCATAGCTGACTGCTGCGTCCTCTCCTGGCGTTACATAGGAAGGCTCATAGCTGTGGGCATGGCGCTCCGTACTCTTTAATCCGGCAAACACAACTGTATTGTACAGGGTGGAGGATACCTGGCACACGCCGCCGCCCGGCTCCTGGACAATCTCGCCGTTTAAGTACGCGGTCGCCGGCTGATATCCCTTCTCCGTAGAACGAGGTCCTGTCGTTTCATTAAAGGAAAACTCCTGGCCCGGGTTCACAATCGTTCCATTTAAAGCCTGGGTGGACAGCTTCAGATTCTGGTTTCTGGCTTTATTATTCGTAGCTGTCGTCGTGTATGTGGCAATCGTCGTATACTTGGCTTCCAGCTGGGCCGCCGTCAGCCCCGGTTCTACTTCCTTGACCTGGGCTTCTATCTGCGCTTTATAATCCTTCGCTGCAATAGCAGCCACAATTGATTCCGCCAGTTTGTCCTGGTCAATGACTGCCCCGTTCGTTCCTTCTGTGAAGGTGAACTTGCCTGTTTCTTTATTATAACCAGAGATACCGCCGTTCTTGGCCACCATGCTCCAGTTTCCTGCAATCAGGGAGGCCTCGGCCCTAGCCGCATCCAGCATGTTGTCTGTGTTGACCTCAAACGCAGTCTCTGTGCTTCCGCCGTAAATCTCCTCTAAAAGCTCATCTACCCGATCTTCCATCAGGTTATTGACAGAGGCCGTCTTATCGTTGTAGGTAACTTTCATATCCCAGCCGTATTTCTCCAGGATCGTCTCGCGGGCCTCTTCCTGCGTCATGCCGTCGATGGAAATGCCGTCTACCGTGATACCGCCGTCCGCCGCTTCGCCTGCGATGGATTCCTCTGTGCTTTCAAGGGCGTCTCCGCCTCCCTTACAGCCTTTAAAAAGAAGCACCACAGCCAGTATCACTACTATCAGCGCTACGCCGTAAACCACCCACTGAGTGATATCCCTGTTCCTGCGCCGCCTGCGGTTATGCATGTTTCTGGCGCTGTAGGAGTAATTTGACTTTCCGTATCCGGAGTGCCCGGAATGATTTCTGGAAGAGGATCGGCCGGATCCGCTCCTTCCTGACCGGGAGGGAGCCGTTCTTCTGCTCCCTGTATTTGACGTCCTTCCTCTGGACGGGTTTCTGTTAAATTCGCTCATGCTTATCACCTAAAATCCTAGTATAGTATTCTAGGGACAAGTATAGCACAATTTGTCAAAAATGAAATGACTTATTTCTTAAAAATTTTATTTCTGTCGAAATTTTACCCGAAGCCTGTTTTGTGGTATGATACATTGTATCTTTTTACTAAGGGTTATTACAGAACCGTTACAGCAGTTTTAATTCTATTAATATTTTTCAGGAGGTATCCTTTTTATGAGTTATATTGATCTTCACGTACATTCCTGCGCCTCTGACGGAACCATGACGCCGGAGGAGGTGGTGGACTGCGCCGCCAGGGCCGGATTATCGGCCATCGCTCTCACAGATCACGATACGACAGCCGGGGTTTCAAGAGCCCTGGAGGCAGAGAAAAAAAGACGGGAGGCCGGTCTTCCCACGCCGGCGGTGATTCCGGGCACGGAAATTTCCTGCAGCTGGAACCGCGATGGGAAGGAGACGGAAATACACATGTTAGGATTATTTCTTCCACCGGGAAACAGCGGGGTTCAGAAATTTTTAGACGATATGATCTCAGCCAGAGATGCCCGCAACCGCGAGATTCTGCGCCGCCTTGCGGCAGACGGCATCGTTCTGTCTGAGGAAGATTTGACAGAGGGAAACGAGGATACGGTAATCACCAGAGCGCATTTTGCCTCCGCTCTCATAAAAAAGGGGGTCGTCTCCACGGCAGATCAGGCGTTTAAAAAATACCTGGCTTCCGGCGGCAGATACTGCCCTCCCAAGCAGACAGTAAAACCGCAGGAGGCTGTTTCTCTCATTTTAAAAGCCGGAGGCTTTCCCGTCCTGGCCCACCCGATGCGTTACCATCTGTCCTGGAAGGAGGTGGAAACCCTGACTTCAGATCTGACGGCGGCGGGACTTCAGGGACTGGAAGTCTACTACTCCTCCCACACGGCGGAGCAGAGCAGAAAGCTCCGGGAGCTGTGCCGCCGCCTGCATCTGCTTCCCACAGGAGGCTCTGACTTTCATGGAGCCAAAAAGCCGGATATCCATATAGGAACCGGCTATGGCGGTCTCAGAGTTTCTGAGCTTCTTCTGGAAGATATCCTGGCCTTCCGAAGAAGCCAGGGACTCTAACGGGCCGCGAAACGTTCCATGCACTCCGCCATGCTGTCCATGGAAGGTTTGTCTGAGACAATTGTTTTCATTCCAGCCGCACTGGCCGCCCGCCTTGTCTCCTCGCCGATGCAGACTGCCGTAAATCCGGAAAGCTCCTCTGCATCTGGATTTAAAAGATTTTAAAAAATCCTTCTACCGTCGACGCGCTGGTAAAGGTTACAAAAGAAAAATCCTGTTTTTTCAAAAGCTCCTTTACCCTCTCTGCCTGCGGGGAGGCGTCTGGCAGGACCGTATCGTAAAGGGTTTTTTCCTCAAATGAAATTCCTGCCTTTAAAAGCTCTTCTGTGAGAGCGTCCGAGGCTTTCCGGGCCCGGAGGAGAAGCGCCGTTTCAGGACGTTTTCCCTGAGCTTCTTCTAAGAGCGTCTCTGCCAGGCCTTTTCCCAGATCTCTGGCATAGTAGCGTTCTGGCATATAGTCGGCAAACAGGCCGTATGACTGAAGAGCCCGTCTGGTGCCTTCCCCAATCACGGCAAAGCGCAGTCCCATCAGGAGCCGTAGATCTAACTTCTCCTGCTTCATAAATTCAAAAAACAGCTCCACTCCGCTGGGGCTGGTAAAGACTGCCCACTGAAACCGTCCAATTTGAGAAACCGTTTCTCTCAAATCCTGAACTTCCTCTTTATCCTGCACCAGCTTTGGCTCGGCTGAAGGAAGCTCCACCACCTCGGCGCCTGCTTCCCTGAGTCTCCCGGCCATACCGGACGAGCGGCGTCTGGGTCTCGTGACAAGCACCTTCTGTCCAAAGAGAGGCTTTTCTTCCAGCCAGCCGCAGGTATCGGAAAGACTGCACACCTCTCCCACCGCAATGATGGCCGGAGGTTTGATGCCAGCCTTCTTTCCGTCCTCCCACAGACGTTCTACTGTGGAAATTACCTTTCTCTGTCCAGCGGTTGTTCCCCGTTCCAGCAGGGCTGCCGGAGTATCCTTGTCCATGCCGCTTCTGATCAGTTCCTGGCAGATATGTTCCGCCGAGGTCACTCCCATAAGGAAAATGAGAGTCCCGCCTTCCCGCACCATGGCCGCATAATCCATTTCAGCCGGCTCGCCGTTTTTCCTGTGGCCTGTAATCACATGGAAGGACGGAGCGATTCCTCTGTGGGTCACAGGGATCCCGCAGTAAGCCGGAACCGCTACTGCCGAGGTGACTCCGGGAACTACCTCAAAGGGGATTTTGTGCTCGCTCAGAACCTGGGCTTCCTCGCTTCCTCTGCCGAATACAAAGGGATCGCCGCCCTTTAAGCGCACTACTCTCCTGCCCTTAGAAGCCTCCTCCACCAGAATCTGGTTAATCTCTGACTGGCTCTTTGTGTGGGAGCCGCCCCGCTTTCCCACATAAATCTGACTGGCCCCTTCGGGAATCCAGCCGAGGATCCCGTCTCCTACCAGCGCATCGTAGACAACAGACTGAGCCGCCTCCAGAACTTCTCTGCCCCGGAGAGTCAGCAGTCCCGCGTCTCCCGGTCCGGCTCCCACCAGCCACACTTTTCCTGTTTTTATCTCTGTTTTCATTCTCTGCGTTCTCCCTTGTTTTTCCCCTGTGTCTTCAATTTCACAGCCAGAAGATATCCCAGCTCTCCGGCCTTTTCTATCTCTCCCCGCATCGTTCCCGTTACCGCTCTCTTCTCCGCTTCATCATAGTAAAGTCCCCGCAGAACGAGCGTGTCTTTCTCAACAGAAGCGCAGGCGGCCACAGGAGAGGAACATCCTCCGTCTAATGTCCTCACGAAGCTTCTCTCCGCCTCTGCCATGATTTCTGATTCTCTCGAATTTATCTTTTCCAGAAAGGCCCTCATGGCCTCTCCTCTTCCCTGAATGGCCAGAGTCCCCTGTCCGGCAGCTGGAATCATCTCTTCCACTGAGAAAAAACGGCTGATCCGATCTTCTAATCCCATTCTGCGGATTCCGGCAGCCGCCAGGATTAAAGCGTCGTACTCCCCGGCGTCCAGTTTTCGCAGGCGGGTATGGATATTTCCCCGGATCCCCTTAAATTCTGCCTCGGGATAGAGCTTCGCCGCCTGGATGATTCTCCTGCTGCTGCCTGTTCCAATCACCGGCTTCTCAGGAAGGCGGCTGAGGCCTTTCCTCAAAATCAGCACGTCCCTTTTATCTTCTCTGCAGGACCATGCCAGAACCGGAAGTTCCTCTGGAATTTCCATGGGCATATCTTTTAAGCTGTGAACGGAAATGTCAATTCTTCCGTCTAACAGGGCTCTGTCCAGCTCCTTTACAAATAACCCCTTTCCGCCAATCTGATTCAGCGCCTGATCTAAGATTTTGTCACCGGTAGTTTTCATGGTCACAAGCTCTGTCCTGACGCCTGGATTCGCCTGGCAGATCTGCTCCATAATAAGTTCCGACTGGCGGACCGCTAAAAGGCTTTCCCTGCTTCCTACCCGTATCATATTACCGTTCATCGGCTCTGCTCCCCTCTTTCTTCTCTGTCTTATCTGCAATCCGTGCCTGTTCTCTCCAGCTTTCTTCCCATTCCGTCAGAAAAGCTCTCACCTCTTCGCAGGCCCGTTTTGCCAGCCGGTGGTCTTCTCCCCCTGTGGTCACTCCTGCCGTCACGGAGCCGGCGCAGGCAATCCCGGGGAAATAAAAATCTGACAGAGACCGATCTGCGGCCGCGTTCACAAAAGCTCCCATCCGCCTTCCATCTGAAACTGCCAGCAAATCCGTCTCCCTGTTTCCAGTTGCCGTAAGCACCATGAAAAAATCGGGAGCCTTTTCCAGGAGCCGCGTTCTGTACGCCTCATACGGTTCCCGGATCCAGGACAATCCGTTCCATCCTTCCATCTCTTTCAGCTTCCGGCCGTCCGGATCCACCGCTGTCACCTGGGCTCCGAATTTTAACAGTGTTAAAATCCGCCTGCTTCCTATGGTTCCGGCCCCCACTGCCAAAACGTGTTTCCCCTCAAGATCTACAAACATTGGAAAATATGACATGCCCGCCTCCAATTCTTCTTTTCACATTCCTCTTATTATACACAAAATCACGTTTTTTTCAAATAAATTTATCTGGCGATTGACGGCTTGGGATTTGGCCTGTATACTGGAGGAAAACATCGGCAGAGAAAGGAAGGGCTCTATGGAAGAAGTGTTCCGGGCAATCGAGGATAAAATCAGAGAAACAGGATATGACGGTCTCATAGACGGAGAGACATTTTACGATGAAATCTGTGATGAAATCGAAGACAAGGAGGTCGGCTCCTATCTCTTTATGTCTAAAAGGGACAACGGAGATATCTTTGAGTATAAGGTAGATGTGATGGAGGATCAGTTTAATCTCTCTTACGTCACTATCACCTCAGGAGACCGCAGCTTTCACGCAGATTTCGACTAAACGTTGTCCTTTGCATCATGCAGCGGAAAACAAAACTACCCGCAGGAGAAAACGGATACGCTATACATTCCGTCTCCCCTGCGGGCTTTTTTATTAATTCTTATGTTCTGCTTCTGAAGGCGTACCCAGGTCTTTCTCTTGCTTCTCCTGCGCTTTCTGTTCTCTTGCAGACGTCCATTTTGCACGTTCTATTTTCTTTTCCTTTAACTGGATCCCCACATCCTCCTTTATCAGGGCATAGGCCACAGAGCAGAGTGGAATGAAAACCAGCATTCCCATAATTCCCAGCATACTGCCGCCTAAAGACACGGCGGCCAGCACCCAGATAGAAGGGAGGCCCACCGAACCGCCTACCACGTGAGGATAAATGAGATTTCCTTCTATCTGCTGGAGCACGAAGAAAATAATGGTAAACCAGAGGGCCTGCATAGGGCTCACCATGAGCATCAGAAAGATTCCCACCGCGCAGCCGATGAAGGCTCCAAAAATAGGAATCAGCGCCGTAAACGCAATCAACACTCCGATTAAAAGGGCAAACGGAAGCCTGAGAACCGTCAGCGTTATAAAAAACATAGTGCCCAGAATGACCGCTTCCGCACACTGCCCTGTGAGAAATTTAGAAAAAATCCGCTCCGTCATCCGCAGAATATCCAGCCCCCGATCCACTGCCTTCTCCGGAAAATACGCGTAGAACAGGCGCTTAAACTGCCTGGACAGAGTTTCCTTCTGAAGCAGGATATAGAGGGAAAAGATAAAGGAAATACTGAGTGTCGTAAGTCCGCTGGCAATGGAGACAGCAGCTGTTACGGTAGATGATAAAATACTTCCCGCACCGACTGTCACAAACGCGGCCACGTCCTCCATCAGAGTTTTCCAGTCCACCTCAATACTGTTAATGTACTCTACAATTTCCGGATACTGGGCGAATACCCGCTCCGCCTGAATCTGCATATTTTCAAAAAAGGCGGGAACCAGACGTTTTAATCCCATCAGCGTGCTGGTCAGCTCCGGAACGACTACCAAAACGACCACAGCCATGATGACGAGTACAGAAAAAAATGGCCAGCAGAAGGCTGGCAGGACGTTTCAGGCGGCTGTCTTCCTTCATTTTTAAAACCTCGCCCAGGATTCTGTTTTCAATAAAACGCATCGGCACATTTAAAATAAAAGCGATAGCGGCTCCGGCCAGAAATGGAAACAGCAGCCGGAAAGCTGCCTTAAAAAAAGCTGCCACATATTCCATGTGAAAGGCCAGGGCCAGAATGACTACCGTGTAGAGTATCAGAACCATCGCCCGTTTCATATTGTCTTTGTTTAACTCCATAACTCCCCTTATTCTATCTCTCTGTTTTCTGTCCCAGTAAGCTCTGAAAACCAAGCTGTTACCTCTTCCCTGGACGCTTTTACGCTTCCCTGGGCCATCTGAGCGCTTCCGCCTCCCCGGCCGTTTAACGCCTGATTGAGTCTCTGGCTGAACGCCTTCATATCCTGTGTTCTGCTGGCAGCTGCATAGGAATATCCGTCCTTTCCGCCGCCGAATACGACTGTAACCGCTCCCTTTCCCTTTTCCATGAGAAGGTTGCTGAACTGACGCACCTGAACCGGCGAAAAGGGTTCCTCAAAGACGGCTAAAACCTTGTCAGAATCTGGATAACTGTCAGATTTCAGATCCATCAGCTGTCTGGTCAGGGCAATTCCTGCCGCCTTCTCCTCAGAAAGCTCTTCCTTCTGCCGCCTTACAGCCTCCACAATCTCTTCCACCTTTGCCGACAGCAGGGCGGAGATCTCCGACGCCTGCTCCACTCTTCTCTCGCAGGCTAAAAGAGCCTTTTTGCCGCAGAGCATGGAAATACGCACGCCGCCTTTGTAGTTAATCATGGACAGAAATTTAATCAGCCCAATCTCTCCCGTGCAGGCCACATGAGTTCCGCAGCAGGCGCACACGTCCGTCCCTGGAATTTCTACAATGCGCACCTGGCCGGTCAGCTCCTTCTTGCTTCTGTAATCAAGCTGTGAAAGCTCTTCCTCCGGCGGATAAAAGATATGCAGAGGAAGATTATCCCAGACTGCCTGGTTGGCCTGCCTTTCAATTTCCATCAGCTGTTCCCATGTCATAGGGCCGTTTAAGTCAATGGTCATTTCCTCCGTTCCCATGTGAAAGCCCACGTTGTCGTAACCGAAGACCCTGTGAATCAGCCCTGACACAATATGCTCTCCAGAATGCTGCTGCATGTTGGAAAAGCGTTCCTCCCAGTTGATCTCTCCCTGCACCGCAGCGCCCTCTTCCAGAGCCAGATCCGTGAGGTGAACGATTCTTCCGTCTCTCTCCTGTACGTCCAGCACATGGGCTTCTCCCAGGGTTCCCGTATCAGACGGCTGGCCTCCTCCCTCCGGATAAAACGCTGTCCTGTCAAGTTCTATCTCAAATCCCCTTTTCACCGGCAAGCAGGAAACGACCCTGGCTGTGAAAACGCGTAAATAGGGTTCCTCGTAAAATAATTTCTCCATGATTTATGCTTCATCCTCCTGTAAAAACCTGTCTGGCTTGATTCTTATAATTATACACAGTTTCTGCCCCGGTTCAATCACCCTGAGCGGAAATTTTCCAGATTCTTTTCATTTTATTTTCGTTCTTGTGGAAACAGTGGCAAGCCGCCCGGCATATGATGGAGTGTATAGAAAATGTCGGAGGAACTGAATATGAGCGATTTATCAGCAACTAACTGCGGATGCGGATGTGAGGCAGCAGGAGGAGGAAATAACCTGATTTTCCTGATTCTCATTCTGATCTGCTGCGGCGGATGCGGCGGCGGCTTCTGCTGTGAACATAATGGATGCGGCGGCGGGTGCGGCGGTTTTGGAGGCGGATGCGAATGCCTGATCTGGATTATCCTGCTGTGCTGCTGCTGTGGCGGCGGCGGCGGAAACGGCGGCTTTTGCTGCTGATTGCAGACTGCCTGAAAACATAGCCCACACCGGCTGAGCAGGAGTCCGCCGCGCAGAAAATTGTCTTTGTGCGGCGGACGCTGGCTCTGATGAAAGGCTTATCTTTCTCTGGCCAGCTGGTAAATCAGGCCGTTGCAGATGGCCGCGGCTACGTTGCTGCCGCCTTTTCTGCCCCGGGCCACAATATAGGGAATGTCTTTTAAGGAGAGAATCAGCTCCTTTGACTGCACCACGTTGACGAATCCTACCGGAACCCCGATAATCAGCTTCGGAGCCAGTCTGCCTTCCTGAATCAGCTCAAACAGCCGGACCAGGGCAGTCGGCGCATTTCCAACAGCGATAATACAGTCCCGGCCCAGCTCTGCCGCCTTATCCATGCTGGCAGAGGCTCTGGTGGTTCCCTTCTGTCTGGCTTTTTCTGCCACATCATTGTCTGCCATAAAGCAGAGAACCTCTCCCCCCAGCCGTTCCAGGCTTTTTTTGTTAATTCCAGCCTTTCCCATATTCGTATCCGTGATAATCACTGCCCCGCTTTTCAGCGCTTCCAGCGCCTGCTTCACTGCTCCCTCCGAAAAAATCAGATTTTCAGCGTAGTCGAAGTCTGCCGTTGTGTGGATGACGCGTTTCAAGATCAGCTCTTCTCCAGGAAGAAATGTCTTCTCAGGAAACAGCGCGTTCAGCTCCTCTGAGATAATCTCAAAGCTTCTCTCCTCTATTTTTCAGGCAGAATCTGTTCCAACTCTGTTTTCATATACTTTTATCCTCTTTCTCTTGTTTTCCTGTCCTGGCATGCCTGCCAGAAGTTCTGTTCCTATATTCCCTCCCGGAGAATTTTATAAATCAAATCCATATCGAGACTTTTCCTCAGTTCGCCCGCCAGAAGGTCAAACTGTTCTTCCCGGTATGCGCTGTAGTCAAAGTTCTGCCTGCTTGACAGGCTCATTCCTTTCTTTGAAAGGAGAGCCTCTGCCAGAGATTCTGCCACTCCTGGAGCGTCAAAAATTCCATGCACATAAGTTCCGCAAACATTCTCCTTAAAACAGCCGTCCGGCTTTTCAAATATCCGTTCCGGCTTTTCTTCTTCCTCCCGCTTCTGGCATTCTGACAGCTTCAGGAGGGATTTTGCCCCGGCCAGGCATCTGGTCCGCCCCATATGAATTTCATATCCGGAAATGCGTTTCCCGGAAAGAGCGGAAAAGATCCCTGGAAGCTTTTCAAAGGTTCCCGTCACCTGTGTTCTCATTTTCTCTTCCTCAAATTCCGTCTCTGTCTCCAAAAGCCCCATTCCGCGGACTTCTGTGTTCTCTGTTCCTGACTCCAGCCCTCTGCTGTCTCTCAGGCGCCTTCCCATCATCTGATATCCGCCGCAGATGCCAAATATGGGAATTCCTGCTGCAGACGCTTTCAGCACAGCGGCCTCCAGACCATTCTGACGCATCCAGAGAAGATCTCCAATGGTATTTTTTGTGCCTGGAAGAATGACCAGATCCGGCCGTGACAGCTCTGCTGCCCTCTCCACATACCGGACGGAAACTCCGTCAATACAGGAAAATACATTGAAATCGGTAAAATTTGAAAGTCTGGGAAAGCGAATCACAGCAATGTCCAGCAGAGCTTTTTCTGCCCTGCTGTCAAGGCGGCTGCTCAGGCTGTCCTCGTCCTCAATATCTGCCTTTATGTACGGAACGATTCCCGCCACCGGGATCTGGCACAGCTTCTCAATCATATCGGCTCCCGGCTCTAAAATCGTTCTGTCGCCGCGGAATTTATTGATAATCAGTCCTTTGACGTACCTGCGCTCCTCCTCTTCCAGAAGCATCACCGTACCATAAAGCTGGGCAAATACGCCTCCCCGGTCAATGTCGCCGGCCAGAAGCACAGGGGCCTTCGCCATCCTGGCCATCCCCATATTTACAATATCGTCCTGCTTCAGATTGATTTCCGCCGGGCTTCCGGCTCCCTCAATCACGATGATATCATATTCCTGATCCAGCTTTTCATAGGCTTTCTGAATCACTGGAATCAGTTTTTTCTTGTACTGGAAATACTCTCTGGCCGGCATGGTTCCCATTGGCTTCCCCATGACAATCACCTGAGAACCTACATCATTGGTCGGCTTCAGAAGAATTGGATTCATAGCCGCCTCAGGGAGAACGCCAGCTGCCTGAGCCTGCACCACCTGAGCCCGTCCCATTTCCAGCCCTTCCGAAGTAATATAGGAATTGAGAGGATACGACATATAATACAGTAAGTTTAGGCTGGTCAAAAACAGCGATGCAGACGGCTACACCATCACACGAAAAGTGGAAGGCTCAGATACAGAGCAGACGATCGCACATGTGGATGGTACCGATACTGTGTCGTATAAAGATACGGCAGCAGAGACCGGAATCAGCTATATTTATCATGTATATGCCTATACAAAATATACGAACAACGGACAGACGGATTATGCCAATACGGATACCTATGCATCCGTAAAAGCAACACCACAGCTTGGAAAAGCAGCAATGACATCTGTTACAGCGGAAGGTTACAGCAGCCTGACACTAAAATGGGAAAAAAGTGGATGGTGCAACCGGATATATCGTATATCGTTCCATAGATAAATCAAAAGTGGACACACAGCTCACGGATATCACGGACGGTGCAGTAAGTTATGTGGATGCCGCACTGACAGCCGGAACGACATACTATTATAAAGTACAGCCATATCGTGTGGTAAACGGCAAAAAGGTTTTTGGTGATGCGTCGGGCATTCTCTCCGGCAAACCGCTTCCGTCAGCGACAAGATTGAACGCAGAATCAGCCGGATATAAAGAAGTAAAACTGGCATGGAGTGCCGTGGATGGTGTGACGGGTTATGAGGTTTACAGAAAAACATCATCATCCTCTTATAAAAGATTGCAACTGTAACAAATGGAAAGACAAGTTACAGCGATACAAAAGTGACAGCAGGTACAGCCTATACCTATAAAGTAAGAGCCTATAAAACGGTAAATGGAAGTCAGGTATATGGAGATTATTCCAACGAGGCATCGGCAACCCCTGCTTTAGAGGCACCACAGATTACAGTTAGAAATGCGTCTTACAACAGTGTGACGATCACATGGAATCAGATCAGCGGTGCACATGGCTATAAAGTATATCGTTCTACGAAAAAGGACAGCGGCTATAGAGCTGTTAAGACAGTCAATGATAAAACGACGATTACCTGTACAGATAAAAAATTGTCGGTAGGAACGAAGTATTATTATAAAGTCTGTGCATTCCGTACAGTCGGGGATAAGAATGTAGCAGGGAACTATTCGGATGTGCAGTCGATCAAGGCGGCACCGGAAGCAGTAACATTAAAATCAGAAGCAGCAGGTGCAACGGCGATCAAACTGACATGGAATAAAGTGAACATGCCATCCACAGGTGGCGGATATGCAGTATATCAGGTTGTAAACGGAGCAGATCAGCTGGTAAAAAGATGCAGTACAAAGAGTACTTCTTATACAGTGACAGGACTTACACCGGGTCAGAAATATACATTTAAAATCGTATCTTTTGCAAAAGATAAAAATGGCAAAAGAGCATATGGTGGAACTTCCAATGAACTTACTGCAACACCGAAACTTCTTCCGGTAACGATCGACACGATCAAATCCGGCAAATACAACAGCGTCGTATTGAGCTGGAATGTTACTTCCGCAGGGGATGAGGACGGATATATTGTTTACCGTGCAGCTTCTAAAAAATGGAAGTTATAAGCAGATCGGAACCGTAAAAAGAAGAGCGGAGCCATGACCGGATACTTATACAG
>ENA-OQAB01000557-OQAB01000557.1-human-gut-metagenome-genome-assembly--contig:-NODE-557-length-19743-cov-3.590589_pt1 | contig 19743 bp, 19 predicted proteins | sample MGYA00242490_ERZ504517 | MGnify/ENA primary metagenome ERZ504517 (study PRJEB26092, sample SAMD00036298) | human gut metagenome | host: Homo sapiens | study: EMG produced TPA metagenomics assembly of...
CGTCCCTTGGGCACGCCGCCTACTCCAAGGCAATATCAGCCCCAGAGAGCCGGTAGGAATCGTCTCTACCTGCATATGAGCCCCGATTCTCCAGTTTCATAACAGAGCCCTTTCCATACTGTTTCTCAATATGTGAAAGCGCGGATTCCAGTGCCTTCTGCTTCTCTTCATTTATCATAATCTCAATTCTCCTTATCGCTGTTCTTTATTGATTTCGCAAACTTATGTTCGTTTTTATATGTACATGCTATTATAATTTGCCCTTATTGTCAAGTAAAAGTTTTCGACAAAAAATACAGGTTCCTTTGCTTAAAGAACCTGCACCTTTTATTCTCTGCAAATTGCAGCTGCATATGAGTTTTACTTTTCTGTATGTCCGAAGTATAAACTGAACACCTATTTTCTTCCGGCCTTTACGGTTGTAAACCAGAGCATAGCAAGCCCTGCAGCCATTATAAAAATACTGATAAACTGAGACGTGGACAGAGCTCCCACACTTCCTCTGATCAGATCTCCTCTGAAAAATTCCAGTATAAACCGCCCTGCGCTGTAAAAGATCATATAGCAGGCAGCTACCTGTCCGTCTGCCTTTTTGTTCCGGGCAATCCAGAGAAGGATTGCGAAATGCACGAAATCAAGCACACTGGAATAAATCTGAGTGGGAACTAGAGCCACACCATTAGGGGCGAAATCAGAATCATGAAAAGTAATGGACGGCCATCCGGAGGTTTCTTTTCCGTAGCAGCAGCCTGCCAGAAGGCAGCCGATTCTTCCAAATCCCTGAGCCAGAGCCACAGACGGGATCATAAGGTCAAAATATTTCAGGAAATTCAGTTTTGTTATCCTGCTGTACAGCCAGCCTGCGATAATTCCTCCTATAATTCCTCCATAAACAACAAATCCGTCTGTCATTGTCCTTAAAATAAAACCCGGATCTGCTGCAACCTCTTTCCATTCTGTGATCCAGAACAAAAGCTTGGCGCCCAGAAGTCCTCCCACCAGACACCACAACACCAGAAAAAATATCTGGTCTGTATCTGCACGGTATTTTTTTGCCCGGTATTCTGCTGTCAGCCACGCCGCAAACACACCCACTGCGATCATAAAACCATAGCTGTACACAGTAAAAGGTCCAATGGTAAAAAGCTCATTTTTCATGGGAATCCCTCCAGTCTTTCCATACATTCAGCAACATCCCGTTTACCCTGTCATTACAGGTTCCGTCTTCTTCGGCATCGTATTCTCCGCATACGTCCATTCCCGCAGGCTCCTGCCGCCTGCACAAAGCCCTGATATAAGATTCCAGTTCCTCTGCCGTCATATCTCCCTGGCTCCATGCAGTCATGGCGTCTCCGGGACGGAGCACGTCCTTATCTACAGAAATATAAAGGGGAAGATTATCGGAAATCTCCTCAAAAAAAGTTTTCTTTTCCTGTTCCGTCATCTCCTGCAGATCTTCCCTAGAAAGGAAACGGACCTTGTTTCTGATCTCTTCTTCCGTCTGTTCATAAGCCTCTCTGTCCGGTCCCACAAGCACAAGCTCCTGCAGAAACGGAAGGGCCTTTAAAGCCTCTGCCGCCCATCCTCCGCAGGACAGAAGCCCTCCGAATGCAGGCGGCTGCATGTCCGTGTGATTGTCAAATACAAGCAGGCGAAATGGCGTGTGTACTTTTTTCAGCCAGAGCAGGCTCATATAATGATAGTTCCCAGAATCCACAAAATGAATGCCTTTTACCGGCAGATCTGCAATTTTCTTTTCCAGTATTTCCTGAGCTTCCCCGTCACAGTAGCAGCTGCACCCGGAAAGCCCCTGCACATCCACCCAGGAAATTTTTCTTCCCTATAAAATTCCTGTTCCTTATAAACTCCGGTAAAATTCATTAAAACTATTTCATTCTTTTCTGTCATAGAATCTTTCCTGTCGTAAAACATGTCTTAAAACAATGAAAAAGAGCTGCCGTACCTGACAGGAACAGCACTTCTCTGAACCAGTTCAATACCGCAGCTCTTTTATAAATTATTTATATCGCACTTTTATTCAGGCTTTGTCAATAGAACCGAAAAGCTCCATTTTTTCTTTTACAGTTGCCTTGATTGCTTCAAATCCCGGAGCAAGAAGTTTACGCGGGTCAAATCCTTTGCCCTGCTGATCTTTGCCTTCTTCGATGTATTTACGTGTAGCTTCTGCAAAAGAGATCTGGCACTCTGTATTTACGTTGATCTTGGATACGCCAAGGTCAATAGCTTTTTTGATCATGTCAGCCGGGATTCCTGTGCCGCCGTGAAGAACCAGAGGCATATCTCCTGTAAGCTGCTGAATTGCATCCAGAGTCTCAAAGCTTAATCCAGCCCAGTTTTCCGGATATTTTCCGTGAATGTTTCCGATACCTGCTGCCAGGAAATCGATTCCCAGATCTGCAACCATCTTACATTCTTTCGGGTCTGCGCACTCGCCCATACCTACAACGCCGTCTTCCTCGCCGCCGATAGAGCCAACTTCTGCCTCAAGAGACATTCCGTGCTCAGCAACGATTTTAACAAGCTCTTTTGTTTTTTCAACGTTCTCTTCGATGGGATAATGAGAACCGTCAAACATAATGGAAGTAAATCCTGCCTCTACACATTTCAGACATCCTTCATAGCTGCCGTGATCCAGGTGAAGAGCAACCGGAACAGTAATGTTCAGTTCTTCGATCATTCCTTTTACCATACCAACAACAGTTTTATAGCCTGCCATATATTTTCCGGCACCTTCGGAAACACCAAGAATAACCGGAGAGTTATTTTCCTGAGCTGTTAAAAGGATCGCCTTTGTCCACTCAAGGTTGTTGATGTTGAACTGTCCTACTGCATAATGGCCTTCTTTAGCTTTTTTCAGCATTTCTGACGCGTTTACTAACATGATAATTCCTCCTAATCTTTTGCGGGAGCAGACATTCATCTCTCCCGAAATATAATCTTAGTTTACCAGATTCATTTCATTTCGTCTACTGTTTGTTCAAATATTCACGCCCGGCGTTACTGCTCGCTCCGTTCCCGGCGCCTGAAAACAGTTATGACCCGGTTCCTCTGTGATATTCTCCAGTAAGCTTTTCCAGAAGAGCATCTGTTTTTTCTTTTCCACTGTGATCCCCGGTTTTGCCGCAAAAACCCTGAGAACTTCTGCCACCTCGCTCATAAGCTCATCGTCTGCTCCCAGTTCCCTGGCCTGAGCTTTATACTCTTCCTCTGTCCGCACACTGTGCAGCGCCAGAAGGCAGGTTTTCAGAGCCTGTCTTTCGCCGCCCGATTCCCATTCCTTTCTGAAATACTCCAAGGCCTTTTCCATCTGGAAAAGGTAGCTGAAAGCACAGCCCAGATTGTGGCATACTTTTGCAGTAAGCCCCTGTCCATATTCTTCCAGATCATTTTCCTCAAGAAGCTTCTGATAAACCTGAATGGCATGAACGTACATACCGTTTTCCATCAGAGCGTCGCCTTTTTGTTTTTCTCTGACCTGTCGGGATTCTCTGTCAAGGTTCTGTATCCTGGCATTCAGAACCTTCAGCTCCTCATAGGTCAGATAATTGATCTCCTTAAAAACAGGATAAAGAACATCCTCCAGACTGGAAAATTTTCCAAGATTCGCTCTCAGCCTGGCGGCAAGCCCCGGAAGATTCAGTTCATCCTGAAGCCAGAGACACAGTCTTTCATTCATCACAGTATCATCAATCAGATAAAGATTGTGAAAAAGATAGTAACACAGTTCTTCCAGAGTGTAGATATTTGTGCTGATATTCTCAATAAAATACGGAGAATCCGCAGTTTTTGTCTGACATAAAATGTATCCGCTCAATGACTCTCCTCCTTTACCACTGTACGATTTCTTCCCATTCTTTTCCGCTGGAAGGGAACATTTCTCCAAAACCAAGATCCTTTACTGTGATCCTGCACTCTTTTCTGGATATATACTGAAGTTTTAATAAAAGTCTGGTCGTTTTATTGGGGCGCTTGGGAAGCCCTGTCAAAAGCATTCCCATTCTCTTTTTTTCTGTTTCTCCCATGGTTCCCACCACAAAAACAAGTTCTTCTGTATTGTCCAGGATCAGCTGGCAGCAGGCTCTGCTTTCATACCAGTTATTTCCTGCCTCCAGAAGAGGATAATAGGCAGGCGCCCCCATAACCCTCATCTCCATCCCCACGTCTTTGAGCACAAGGGAGCTTCCCAGATACCGATAGCCTTTCAGCCTTTTATTAATCAGCTTTTCCGCGCCTGCGCCGCAGGCTCCTGCCGCAAAAAGATTGTTTCCAAAAAACACCTTTCGTTTCTGATAGCAAAGCAGCTTAACAGATTTCACAGCCCACTCCTGGTCAAATCCCTCGCCATTGATCTGAATACTGGAATAAAGATCCGTGCCAAGAGTTTCCTTTACAAATTTATAAAAATCCTCATCTCTTTCCTGCGCAGGCTGTCTCAGCTTTGCTTCTACAGGATTTTCCAGCCTTACAAATACAGGTCTGGTTCCCGAGCTCATAACAAGCTTCCGAAAAACAACCTTATCCTTGCTGAAGCTGTACCACCCCACGCTTCTGTTCCAGGTTTCCACCTTCTGGGTAAGCACATAATAATAAAAGCTCTCTTCATAATCCAGAAGACTGAACTGGTCCTCAGAAAGTCCCAGAAATTCTGCTGCCTTCTGAAGATTCTCCACCTGGATTGAATCCATGGTCTCCATGGTAACGGTCAGAGATTTTATATTTTTTTCCACTTCCATGACTCCCGGAAATTTCAGCATTCCTCTGAGAAAAAGCCCCAGAATCTCCCAGGGTTCTCTATCCTCGCCGGCCACATGAACTTTTTCCCGGCTCATGGACACTGCATAAAGATCCTCCAGCAGAAATCCGCCTTTTTCTCTGGCAAAATATTCCGCTTCCAGGCCAATACAGTATTCTTCCTGATCTGTGTCCGTCCTCCTGCACAGACAGGTGGGAGTTTCATAGAGACTGCTTCCCACCTTTACAGGCAGGGAACGCGCCTCCTCCGCCTTCCGGTCATAGTAACAGATCTGTGAATATTTTTTTCCAAAATCAATACCAATGATCAAATCCCGTGTTTCATTCATTTTTCCTGTTCCTTTTCTATGGCAAACATTTCTTTCACATACTGTTCCTGACGCAGATAACGCTTCAGTCCTTTTTCAACCTCATGTTTTTTTCCAAGCCTTCTTGCAGACAGAAGCTGATTCAGAAGCTGATATTTGCTGCCCGGAATTCCTTCTATCTTTTTCATGGTAACGGTTCGCTCTACAGTTTCCCTTACCTCTCCGTTTCTTTCAATATGGAAGTAATAATGCAGGGTTTCTCCGTAAAACAGTGTAAATGTTTTTGTAAAAATACCCTCATACATTTCTTTTAACGGTTCGCTTTTATATTCCCGTTCCCCTCCAAGTCCGGCATCCAGAGCGTAGCGAAGAGTTACCTTCGCCTCCGGATGAGCATGACATTCCACAAAAGTCTTGTCATCTAACTGCCACAGGCCGAGAAGCTCCGCAGGCAGCCTCCTGAAAAATCCAAATACCAGCTGATCTCTGGCACATTCTTCCAGAATTTCCTCTGCTATTTTGCGGTGCCTGGTTTTCATGTGCTTTTCTTTTGAAATGTCCATCAAAAGCGCAAGTCTGCATATCCTGTTCACCGGCCAGTGGTTTTCCCATGCATATTCCAGACGCTGTCTGATAAACCGTGTCATAGGGTATTCCTTTACAAAAATCCCATAAGCCACCTGAGTAAGATAAGCCCCTGTGATCCGCTCTTTGCCTGACTGTTTCACATAAGATTCCAGAACGCTTTCTCCCTCTTTGCGGTAATCAGATGTAAACATCAGAAGAGAAAGGATTCTTTCTTCCAGATCATAGGTGTCCATCTCAAAGCCTTTTGCGCTTTTCCATATGGAAAGAAGCTCGTCAACCGGCCCGAAGCGGTAAAGCATCAGATAATGAAGGATTACCTCATCATATTTCCCCTGTCGGTACACCTCGGACGCCAGAGAAAGCAGCTCATCATCCTCTGCCATATCTGCTTTCAATATCATCCGGCTTGTAAGCTTGAGAAGACTGCCAAGCTCCAGACCTTCATAACCAAATTCCTCCACAAGCCCCATAGCCTGCCGGAACATTCTTCTGGAAATCAGTATTTCCAGAAGCTTTGCACAGTCTACTTCTGCATATTCCCAGTAATCCATTTCATGCAGATACCTGTCCAGATCTTCCCCCTGAATATGTTCTGAATAATAGTCAAGGAGCTGTTTTCTTATGCTTTTTCTGTACTCATCTGTACATGCAGGAGACTCTGACAGTTTCTGAAAATATTCCAGATTCTCTGCACACATTTTTTTCCTTTTTCACAATAATAAAGTAAGAACTCCCGGATCCCATGCTCCCAGCTTTCAGAAATTTTCCGCAGCAGCCTGACTGTCGTCTGTAAGCTTTTCAGATTATAATGTACGGTTGACATATACCGTCTCTGATTTTCATCTTCAAACAGAATCACAGCATCATCTGTATAAATCCTCGGATATGCCACGCCCTGTATACATGGATAAACCTCTTCCTTTTTCATCTGACTATGGCAGACGATCACTCTGCGGATTTTTTTGTCATCACAGTAAAGGCGGTAGGTAAAAAGCTTTCCGGCAGCCAGCTCCGCCTCTTCTCCGGTCTGTGGATCCAGCAAAAATTCCTGATAGACAACCGCATAGTTTTCGTCCATATGCCCTTCTGCAATTTTTGCCCGGGCAAATTTTTCCATAGTATCCCGGTAGCTTTCATAAACCTGGGGCTCCTTCTCTTTGCAGGTGATCACACTTGCATAGACAAAGGCCTTCCGGCTGTCGCCAAGGGTATTGTCATTGTAGTTAAAATACATCAGAAGAGGCTTGGGCAGCTCTCTCTGATAGGAGATATCCATAGTCTCCACATAATATTCATACAGCCTTGTAAGCCGCAGCCCCTGCTGGACTGCCAGAGAAAACCAGCGGAAATATTCCGGCTTGTGGGGATTTCCCTTCATCACATATTTGCACACTGCTTCCAGAACATCCTCGGAAGGAAATTTTTCATAGCCTGCCACAAGAGCCTGATACAGACTTCCGGAAAAATTCTTCTCATATCCGGACAGATAAGCCATACGCATAACCAGCTCTTCTGTAAGCAGGCCTCTTTTTCCCGCAAAGCAGAACACCTGGATCCAGAACGGACTGAGCCTGTGAAAAAGTGTGATATCCTCGCTGATCCACTTCCAGGCTTCCATATAAAGAAGAGGACTTGTGCAGCCTCTTTCAAACTGTTCTTCCATCATAAAGATTCCCTCTGAGGGAAGATTTTTATAGCCGCCGTCCATCTGAAGAAGAATCCATAGCAGCTGGAAACTGTCCGCTTTCTGCATATGAAGATTCTGTATCCGCCATACTGCCTGAGCCTTGTCTTTGTAAAGCCCTGTAAGAGTACAGAGATAAAGATAAACGCCGGCAAGCTCCAGTTCATCTCCTGAAAATTCCTTATTCTGATACTTTTTAAGGATTTCTGACGCTTCCTCATCCCGTCCTTCCAGATGACAGATATACGCCTCATACATCTGATATTCCGGATAATCACAGCCGGAAGCACGAAGCTGGTTCAGAATAAAACGGGTGCTTCCGATCCAGGTCTTAAAGTCCATTATGCCTTCCCGGTACTCCAGATAGTCTTTTATCATGGAAGCTCTGTGTTTTTTTTCTTCCGCCTTTACATCTGCCCTGATCCTTGGCCCTCTGGACGCCATGATCTCATAGACCAGCTTCTGATACGGGCTTCTCACAATGATCCTGCCTGTCTGATTTCCGTCTTTCAGCCTGTCCGCATGGATCACATATTCAATACGGCAAGTGCTTCCGATAAATTCTTCCTGGGTGATCACCCGGCGCTCCACTTCCAGAAAATCGCCATGAGGCTCTATATCCAGCCGCAGATGCCCCCAGCCGCTTTTTTGTATATCAAAGGATTCCTGTACTGATTCCCTTATCTCATAAAATTCATTTCTGACTGTTTTCAGGGAAACAGATACCGGTTCCTTTTCCTTTAAGCCCACAAAAAATTCTTCCAGATTCTGATAGGTGACAGGCTGATGAGAAAGCCCTGCATAAAGAGCTTTTTGTCTGTTGTCTGCCTTTTCCATCATCTCCGGAAAACATTTATCATTAAAAAGGCGATATGCCTCCCGGAAATCTTTTTTTGCGATTTCCCGGAAGGCTTCCATATTTTTTATTTCTTTCTGTGTATTTCTGAAGCTGTCCTTTTCCGCATGGATTTCAAAAGGAATTTTGTATTCTCCTGCACTGGAGGTAATACACAGCCATCCGCTGCACTGATCTCCGGGCTTCATTCCTGTTCCGTCCACTCCATAAGGTATGCAGACTGTTGTACCGGAAAACCTGCTGCTTCCGGGAACAAATCTGCGGCTGGACGACGTCACATAGCCCTGGATCTTTTCGTTTTCCTCTGTTCCAAGATAGAGTTCTCCCCTGACAGTCTTGCCTGCCTCCAGGGAAATCTCCAGCCGTTCCTGAGAAAAAAGAAGAGACGGCTGCCCGTATCTGAATTTTCCACTCAGTAATTGTTCAATCTTTCTCTTCAATATGGTTCACCTTTTTTTCCTTTTATCTATGATGCGTTTTTATATCTCGCGTAAATGAATACTTCGCTTTACTTTTTCAACTCGATTTCTATTATACACTACTATGGGAACAGGCGCAAGAAAGTATCAAACTCTCCTGCGCCTGTCATTTTTTGCACTGTTGCTGTTCAATGGACAAGGTCAGGTATGCCAGCCGCTTCGCCAGCGCTTTTCGCAGGCAGTTCAGCTTTAATCCATCAGAATGCACTTCTGTAAACACAAAAAATTCAAAAAAATGTATCACAAAAAACATTCACATATTGTTTTTGTGATACAGATATTGACCGGATTTATATTCCACTGTCGGAGCCATAATCGGCTGCTCCCATATTCTGTTTTTGTTCATGCTCATACAATTTTTTAATCTTCTCTGCTGTCTGCTGCAGTTTCTGAGCACATTGTCCAAATATCCTCAGGGCCATATCTCCTGTTGTAAGCCGTGTGATGCCGCCCTCTGTTTCTGAAGCTTCATCAAGAATCTGCCAGATTTTTTCCTGAAGCTGCAAATTGGCTGCCGTATCTCTAAGTTTAGTCAAAAAGATATTCGCCACATGTGTGTACCCCTCATACATGCCTATCCCTTCCATCGGCATTCTGTCAGGCTCGTAGCAGGTGTTGTCGCGGTAAATCAGTTTATCATTTCTGTACAGAAGGACTTTTGAGGAAAATCTGCTGTACCGAAAACATTCATTATGTGCTTTTCGGCCACAGGAAATAATTTCCAGCAGGAACAGGCAGGAGGTTTCGTCTTCCAGATGAATCGTCATTCTGCTGTCAAAGGATGACTGTGCGAATGGAATAACCGGCTGGGGATAATAATACAGTGTGGCATTTTTATCCACCTGTACTTCAATAGTCCGGGATGCTGCTCCTTCGTCCATTTTATGAATTTTTTCAAAGGACTGTGACAGTACTTCCAGGTCTGCCCCTTCTTTTACATGGTAAAAAAAAGTTCTGAGAATCACCTGCCATGATTCCGGCGGAGGCACAGAGAGGCATGATCTGGATGCCGCCGTTCTCTCTCTCAAAAGGCATCATGATTTTATATGGAGCTGTAAAAGACAGCTCCTCCAGAATAGTCTTTCCATCTTTTAAAGCTGCACAGGCACTGATACGGGATATTTTTCCGAATTTATTATCCATATGCATATTCTTTTACATTCCTTCTAAAAGTACATTTTTTCTGATCCACTCTACTACTTTATTCCACATTTTCGCCTTTCACGGATGTTAGTAAACAGAAATGGTCTGTCACCGCGCATTTTTTCAGAATCCCTCCTCATTATTTCAAGGTTTGCGCCCACATAGGGCGCAAGATCGATTTTATTGATCACAAGGAGGTCAGAACGTGTGATTCCAGGACCGCCTTTACGCGGGATTTTATCTCCTTCTGCCACATCGATAACGAAGATCGTCGCATCTACAAGTTCCGGACTGAACGTTGCAGACAGATTATCCCCGCCGCTTTCAATGAAAAGAAGTTCAATATCCGGGAAGCGTTCTGTCAGTTCGTCTACCGCTTCCAGGTTCATAGAAGCGTCTTCACGGATGGCTGTATGCGGGCATCCTCCGGTTTCCACACCAATGATCCTTTCTACCGGAAGAACACTGTTCTTTGCAAGAAACTGGGCATCTTCTTTTGTATAAATATCGTTTGTAATAACTCCAATGCTGTAGTCCTCTGCCATCTTTCTTGACAAAGCCTCAATAAGCGCTGTTTTTCCCGAACCTACCGGTCCGGCAACTCCGACTTTTACATATGACATACTAATCTCCTCTTTTCTGATTTACTTGTTGACAGCATTTTTTAATCTGTTGCTCCCAGAGCTTTCTGACATGACTAAACTATGACATATACAGTCTGGAATACAGCTTTTCATGCTGGATTCCTCTGAGATCAAATCCAGGTGCGGAAAGGCATAAATCATCTTCCCTTCTGTTCATGACATCTGTTAAAATATCATCAAATTCCACGTAGCATCCGCTCAAAAGCTGCTGTCCGGATGTCTGACTAAGGGGAATCGTTTTTACGCAGTTAGTAACAATTGCAGATGTCTGGGCATAGAGATAATGAGTCATTGCCTCGTTCAATGCAATCTCCATCTCTGCACAGAAGACTCCGTAGATACAGCTGTGGTTCACTGCTTTTCCTTTTCTCGCATCCAGATATTTCCTGAAAATCCCGTTTTTATTGATATTCAATCCAAGCTTTTCAATAGTTTTGGCAAAACGTGAACCCATTTTTCTGGCTGCTTCCCTCTGTTCCATTGGGATTCTTGATGCTTCCAGAATTTCTTCCAGATGCAGAAGTTTCTGAAGATCTTTTCCCTCTGCGGCTTCATATGCAAGTCTGGCTGACAGAAGTTCTGTATATGCAAGATTCCACTTGATTTTGTGGAGGATATATTCTCTGGCTGTATCTATATCGCGGACAATTCCACGCTGAATATAAGTCTCTAATCCCTGTGAATGGGAATATCCTCCAATAGGAAACAATGCATCATTTACCTGCAAAAGGTAAAACTGTTTTTCTGACATATAAATTCTCCATCCGCTTTCCTTAATGATGATGATTGTGAATACTTGCAGAAATCCTCTGATCAAAATCCAGCTTCAATATTTCTTTTTTTGCCTTAACACCATGAATTTTCTGAAGCATAGCAAGCATTGGTTCGTTATAGACAGTAATAAATGTGGCATTTTCTCCCCAGAAAAGCGGCGCATGTCTGTTTCCAATCTCATAGCAGACTTTTGCGGCCATTTTCTCGTGTCCTGGTTCAAAAGATACCCGTATAACTTCACATGGCGGAGTATTTATCACTACGAGTTTTGTCTCATCTGCATAAATCACATCATCCTGATACAGACCTCGGGCGAGAACAGAATCGTCCATACGAAATTTCCCACTTCTGTTCCTTTATCTGTTGTTTTCTTATGTACTTTTTTTGAAAGCTTCATGCCATTCAATATCTACAAAATTCTAATGCTTTTTCCTGTAGTATCAAAGTCATGGAGCTTTCCTGAAACCTGTTCACACAGCATTATCTTCAACCTCCAATATCCGATAAATCTTTCTTATCGGTTTATTTTTACCAGATCTGCAGAAGCATCATAACTCCAGGAATCCATGCTGTTACAATGCCTTCAAACACCTGAAGATATGGAACAAATTTTCCAAGCTTCTTTCCACAGATGTCCTCCACAAAGGCAGTTCCCCAGAGAATCGCCCAAAGATACCAGATTGCTGCCCATCGCAGATCCGGTGCGATACCCAGCGCACTGCTTCCTGTAACCCCCTCGATAGTCCCAAATATCACCGCATTGACTGCTACAAAAGTAGAAAACCATGCAAAAGGAATCGGACTTGCTTTCAGAAATTTCCCCAGAGCCACAAAAAGGTAGGTAAAGCAGAACAGTAATCCCGTTCCCGCTGCATAATAATTACCCTGTACCAAATTAACAAAGTTGATAAACAGGGACAGGCCGCCTGTAAAAATATTCATGATGGCTGTGGATTTTCCATCTACATTGTATAAAGAACACATACCATTATTGATTAATACAATGCCTACAAATAAAAGACAAACTCCTAACATAATAACGCTCTCCTCTCCTGCCCATCTTAAAACAAACTGTAAAGCTGTGTCAGCGGAAGTTTTTCTGCCGGTCTGGAAGTGATTCTTCCCCGTCAACCGTAACCTTATATGTCTCTGGATCCACTGTCAGCTCCGGTGTTCTGTCATTAAGCACCATATCTTTTTTACTGATATTTCTGCACCCTTTTACAGGCACTACTGTTTTCTCAAGTCCATATTTCTCTTTTACATTTTCATCCACAGCTGCCTGAGATACAAATGTAAGGCAGGTTTCGTTTTTGGCTTTTCCGTGTGCAGCAAACATTGGCTGATAAAAAACTGGCTGCGTGGTCGGAATAGATGCATTTGCATCGCCCATTTTGGATGCAATGATCATACCGCCCTTGATAATGATATCAGGTTTTACGCCAAAGAATGCAGGGTTCCAGAGAACAAGATCTGCAAGTTTACCTTCTTCCACAGATCCTACATATTGTGAAATGCCATGTGTGACAGCCGGATTGATGGTATATTTGGAGATATAACGTTTTACACGGAAGTTGTCATTGCCGTGTCCTGAATCTTCCGGCAATGCCCCCCGCTCATCCTTCATCTTGCTTGCCGTCTGCCAGGTACGTGTGATAACCTCACCTACACGTCCCATAGCCTGGGAGTCAGAACTCATCATACTGAATATCCCCATATCGTGAAGAACGTCCTCTGCCGCAATTGTCTCCGGGCGGATTCGGGAATCTGCAAATGCAACGTCTTCCGGGATTCTTTTATCCAGATGATGGCAGACCATCAGCATATCCAGATGCTCGTCCAGGGTATTTACTGTATATGGCATCGTCGGGTTTGTAGAAGACGGCAGTACATTTGGAGCTGCCGCCGCACGAATAATATCTGGTGCATGTCCTCCGCCGGCCCCTTCTGTATGATATGTATGGATGGTTCTGCCGCCGATAGCTGCAAGTGTGTCTTCTACGCATCCGCCTTCATTCAGTGTATCTGTATGAATGGCAACCTGTACATCGTATTCATCTGCTACATTCAGGCAATGATCAATAACTGCAGGTGTTGCCCCCCAGTCCTCATGGATCTTCAGACCCATGGCGCCGGCTTTTACCTGCTCAATGAGGGGCGCCTCGTCTGAACAGTTTCCCTTTCCAAGGAAACCAAGGTTCATTGGATATTCTTCAGCAGCCTTTAACATCATTCTTAAATTCCATGGCCCAGGCGTACAGGTAGTCGCATTTGTGCCATCTGCAGGGCCTGTTCCGCCTCCGATCATTGTAGTGACACCGCTGTACAGCGCACAGTCTATCTGCTGTGGGCTGATAAAATGTATATGAGTATCGATTCCACCTGCAGTTAAGATCATCCCTTCGCCTGCAAGCGCTTCTGTAGAGGCTCCGACCGTCATCCCTGGTGTGACGCCGTCCATAGTATCCGGATTTCCTGCTTTTCCTATTCCTGCGATCCTGCCGTCCTTGATACCTATATCCGCTTTGACAATCCCTGTAGAATCTACGATTAATGCATTGGTAATTACCAGATCCAAATCCCCATCTTTACTGCAGGTTTTTACAGACTGTCCCATGCCGTCACGAATGGTCTTGCCTCCTCCAAATTTCACTTCGTCTCCATAAGTTGTATAATCTTTCTCAACCTCTATCACAAGGTTTGTATCTGCCAGACGTACCTTATCTCCTGTAGTCGGGCCATACATTGCCGCATATTTACTTCCAGAAATTTTTGTGCTCATCGTTGTCCCTCCCTATAGAAATCCTTTTCGTTTTGCATTTTCCATGGATGCTGCCTTCGTGTCGTCTGCTGCCCGCGCACAGGTAAGATCATTCAGGCCAAATACTCTCTGTCTGCCGCCCATCTCCGTAAGCTGAACCTCCTTTTCTTCACCTGGCTCAAATCTTACAGAGGTTCCTGACGGAATGTCCAGATGATATCCATAGGCTTTTTCCCTGTCAAAAGAAAGGCATTTATTTACTTCAAAGAAGTGAAAATGAGAACCGACCTGAACCGGTCTGTCGCCTTTGTTTGCCACTGTTACTGTCACTGTTTTCTTGCCTTCATTAAGTGTAATGTCACGATCCACAGGCATAATTTCACCAATTTTCATACCTTTATCTCCTCCTTACTGAATTGGATTATGTACTGTCACAAGCTTGGTTCCATCTGGAAATGTCGCTTCTACCTGGATTTCATCAATCATATCAACGACTCCGTCCATTACGTCATCTTTTGTAAGAATCTTCGTGCCAAGCTGCATCAGCTCTACTACGGTTTTTCCATCTCTTGCAAGTTCTAAGAGTTCAGAACTAATATACGCCAGCGCCTCTACATAATTTAGTTTAAGACCTCTTTCCTTTCTCTCTTTGGCAAGGTTTCCTGCCATATGAAGCATTAGTTTTTCCTGTTCTTTTTGATTCAGCCTCATAATATTCCTCCTCTCGAATTGTACAGATTATTATATTTTTCGCTGTTTTCTGCATATTTATGCCCCAAAATTCAAAATACACAAAACAAAAAAGAGCAGACAATGGGATTTTTTCAGACCCCATTGTCTGCTCTTCACACGAAAAATTTTATATAGAGGATTATAACTTGAGTCTATATAATGGTCAAGATATTTTATGTTCTTCTTTATATTTTTCTCTATATTCGCTATTGAACCCCGACAATCAATACTCAATTTTGTTAAAAATTATTTGTCTTATTTTACCAGCCACTCACATCCCCTTTTGGCGGGTTGATTGATCGATGTTATGACTGCATGGTTCAATTTCAGTTTCATGGTACAGTTATCAGTTCAGATATTGTTCCGTGAATAATGGATAAATTATGTCAGAACCTGTTTCACGGCCTTTTTCCAGCCCTGGTATTTTTTCATTTCAGCACTTCCGGCTCCATTTCCGGAGAAAATTTTGTCCGGGTCATCTGGGAGAATACTTTTTCCCGGTCAAAAATTCCTGCTGCAATCCCTGCCGCATAGGCGGCTCCGATTCCAGAAAGCTCTTCCGCTGAGGGCACCTGAACAGTCACATCTGCAATATCACTCTGAAACTGCATCAGATATTTGTTTCTTGTAGGTCCGCCGTCCACCCGCAGCTCCTGAATCTTAATCCCGGATTCTTCGCTCATGGCATTTACCACATCTGTAATCTGATAGGCAATGGATTCCAGACCTGCTCTCACGATCTCAGCTCTTCCGGTCGTCCTTGTGATTCCTGTCAGGATTCCGGATGCTTCACTGTCCCAGTAGGGCGCCCCAAGGCCGCTGAACGCAGGCACCAGATAGGAACGATCACCTGGATTGGCTTTATTGGCCAGTATCTCTGTCTCTGAAGGTGAAGAGATCAGTTTCAGCTCATCCTTCAGCCAGGTAATGACAGCTCCTGTATAATTGATGTTTCCCTCCAGAACATAATTTACCTGGCCGTTCATTTTCCACGCCAGAGAAGTTACCACCCGGTCGCTGTATACAGGCTTCTGCCCAATGTTCATCATAATAGAAGATCCTGTGCCGTAAGTAGTTTTGATCATTCCCTTATCTGTACATCCCTGTCCGAACAAAGCGCCGTGAGAATCCCCCAGAACTCCCCGTATGGGAATGGGATTTTCAAAATATCCCTCAAAATCCGTATATCCGTATTCTCCGTCTGAATCCGTCACTTCCGCAAGACAGGATACCGGAATACCGAATAAGCTGCATACCTCCTGATCCCAGGAAAGACTTCCGATATGAAACAGCTGAGTTCTGGAAGCATTGGAATAATCTGTACGGAATTCTTTTCCTCCGGTCAGCTTATAAACAAGCCAGCTGTCAATGGTTCCGCAGCAGAGTTCTCCTTTCTCAGCCTTTTCCGCAGCTCCTTCCACATTTTCAAGTACCCACGCGATCTTTGCGGCCGAAAAGTAAGGTGAAAGCTGCAGGCCGGTATGGGAGCGGATCATTTCTCCATGTCCCTGTTCTGCAATTCTTTCACAGATCTTTGCGCCTCTGGCACACTGCCACACAACTGCATTATATACAGGCTTTCCGGTATTCCTGTCCCACACAAGGGCAGTTTCCCGCTGATTGCTGATACCAAGAACTTTTATATCATTTTTGTCAATTCCTGATTTTTCCACAAGTTTTTTTACTACCTGAACTGTATTTGCATAAATTTCCTCCGGGTCATGCTCCACCCAGCCCCGCTGATCAATATACTGCCTGTGAGGGAGATCACTTCGGCAGATAAGAGCACCGTTTTCATCAAACAGCAGTCCTTTTGTTCCCTGTGTACTCTGGTCAATTCCCAATACATATCTGCTCATACTATTTCACCAGCTCCGCTGCCTTTTCTGCAATTCCTTCTGCATTCAGGCCATAATAATCAAATACTTCCTTTGAAGTTCCCGTGATCACCGGAGCATCCGGAAGGGAAAGATTCACCACCTTTTTCGGGCATCGGCTTCCTACTATCTGACTTACCATGGATCCCAGCCCACCATAGGGAGCGTGTTCTTCTACTGTCAGCACTGCTTTTGCGTTTTCTGCAGCCTTTACAACCGCTTCAGCATCCAGGGGTTTTACGCAGTACATGTCAATTACAGAAGCGCTGATTCCCTGAGCATTTAAAAGTTCTGCCGCATCCTTTGCCGGCTTTACCATTTCTCCGCATGCAATGATTGCAATATCAGTTCCTTCGCATACAACCGTTGCCTTATCCATTTCAAAAGGAACATGTTCTTCTTCATAAACAGGCTCTACTGCATTTCTCCCCACACGCACATAAGCCGGTTTTTCGTCCTTCAGAAGAGCCTTTACCAGCTCCCTTGTCTGAAGATGGTCGCTGGGAATATATACCCGCATATTCGGAATCGCAGCCATAGCCGCAATATCCTGAGCAGAATGATGGCTCATTCCCAGCGCTCCGTAGCTGACGCCTCCGCTGATACCGATCAGCTTCACATTTGTGTTGGAATAAGCAACGTCCACCTTTGCCTGCTCATAGCTTCTTGTGGAAAGAAAGCAGGCCGGAGAAACTGCATATGCTTTTTTGCCGCACTTTGCCAGCCCTGCAGCAATGCTTACCAGATTCTGCTCTGCAATTCCTGTTTCCACAAACTGTTCTGGATAAGTATCTGCAAAAGGAGTAAAGGAACCGCTGCCTCTGGAATCACTGCACAGAGCAACAATATCCCTGTCTGTTTTTGCCGCATCCATCAAAACCTCACAAATCATCTGTTTATTGGCGATCTTACTCATTTCAGCGCAGCCTCCTTTCTCTCCTCCAGATCCTTCATGATCTGCTCATACTCTTCATCACCTGGCACATGATGATGCCAGGATGCCTTGTTCTCCATTACAGAGGAGCCACAGCCCTTTACTGTATTGGCGATCAGTACCGTCGGTTTTCCTTTTACTGTTTTCGCTTCCTCAAAGGCCGCATCCAGTTCTTCAATGCTGTTTCCGTTTTTCACGTCAATTACATGCCAGCCAAAGCTTCTGAACCTTTCATGAAGATCATCATGATGCATCACATCTTCAGTATTTCCTGAAATCTGCAGGCGATTCCTGTCAACTACTGCACAGAGATTATCCAGCTTATAATGAGCTGCAGACATTGCGCCTTCCCACACAGAGCCCTCTGCCAGCTCTCCGTCGCCCATTACTGTATAAACACGGTAATTCTGATGATTCATTTTTCCGGCAAGAGCCATTCCCACACATACCGGAAGCCCATGTCCCAGAGATCCCGAATTCATTTCTATTCCCGGAAGCTTATTATTGGGATGCCCGATAAATTTAGAGCCAAATTTGCTGAAGGTATCAATAACCTCCTCTATTGGGAAAAAGCCTTTCTCTGCAAGCACAGCGTAAAGAGCCTCCACAGAATGTCCTTTGCTCATTACAAAACGGTCGCGGTCAGGATCATCCATATTTTCAGGGCTGATATTCATCTGTTTAAAATAAAGTGTTACAAGCGTGTCAATCACACTCATATCTCCGCCAATATGTCCGGCTTTTCCGGAACGGATCATGTTGATCACATCCTTGCGAAGATCATAAGACAAAGCAGTCAGATTTTCCATCATTTTCATCCTCTCTTTCCGTTTCTTCATTCGCCACGAAGATATGCTTTTACATCCTCTTCAACAGGGTCATAGAGATCCGGTTTGATTCCAATATATTTACATGCCTCATACAGCACCGGAACAACGTCTTTGTGGATGCCCACACAGTGGTGAATGTATGGACCCTCTACGATCTTCGCTTCCAGACGTTTGATGTTATCCACCTCAACCCACAGATAGGTTCCCATTCCTTTTGGACCGTCCACACCTTTTGCATTTCCGAGAAGCAGAGAATATTCTCCATTATCACCGTCAAACCGCGCCAGAGTAATGTCTCCGTGCTTTGCCTCTGCAGTGATTGCACCCGGATGGTCAAAAGCCAGCGGATATGTAATCTTCGGAGTTTCTCCGGCAACTGAGATCGGCCACGGTCCGCAGTGCTGAAGCAGCTCACCGTTTTTAATATCCGGATGACGGATGGTCCAGTCTGCAAAGAAGCTTCTTGTTTCTCCCATTCCTGCAGCCTCTACCATAAGAGCAGTGATCGCTCCATGGATATCCGTCTCACATACAACCGGAATTCCTTCTTCATTCAGCAGGGCATTTGCGGCACAGGGCATGATTCCAAGCTCACTCTGCAGCTGGTTCCAGCACTGGATTGCCCCTGCCTGACATCCGTATTTTGTGATCAGATTTTTCATGGCAACCTTCAGAGCAGCTACATTTTCCAGTTCTTCATCCTTGATCTCAACAATCATATTGCTGCGGCAGTAGTCAATTACTTTTGCAACCTCTGTTCCCTCTTTTTTTACTTTTTTCACTTCATCTGTAAGCTCGGGCATGGGAATCGGAGAAAGCTGGATATTGAATTTTTCCAGAAGTTCTCCCTCATTGCACATGGTTGTCCAGAAATCAAAAGGTCTTGTGGAAATCTGAAGGATCCTCATATTTTTGAATTTCTTTACCACATTGCATACAGCCATAAAATCCCGGATCCCGCGTTCAAATACCGGATCATTCAGGCGGCAGTTTGTCATGTAGGTAAACGGAATACGGAAGCGTCTCAGAACCTTTCCGGTAGCAAAAAGTCCGCACTGTGTATCACGAAGCCGCACTCCGTTTTCATCCGGACGCTCGTCAAGAGGCCCCCACAGAAGAACCGGAACATTCAGCTCCTTTGCCAGACGGGCACATTCATATTCTGTACCAAAATTACAGTGGGGAAGAAACAGTCCGTCAATTTTTTCAGCCTTAAACTTTCAGCAATTTTTTTCATATCTTCATCATTATAGTAGAAGACCTTCCTCATTAATATCTGTGATATCTACAAAATCAACGCCCAGTTCTCTCAGACGGTCAGCAGTAAGTCCCCGATATTTTAACCGCATCCGGCGCGCTG
>ENA-OQAB01000559-OQAB01000559.1-human-gut-metagenome-genome-assembly--contig:-NODE-559-length-19665-cov-4.746340_pt1 | contig 19665 bp, 18 predicted proteins | sample MGYA00242490_ERZ504517 | MGnify/ENA primary metagenome ERZ504517 (study PRJEB26092, sample SAMD00036298) | human gut metagenome | host: Homo sapiens | study: EMG produced TPA metagenomics assembly of...
GTCTGGACACCACTGCTGTTATTCCGTGGTTAAAGGAAAATTTTGGATATGACGTAATCTGCTGCTGCATCGACTGCGGACAGGGCAAAGAGTTGGAAGGTCTGGAAGAGAGAGCAAAGCTTTCCGGCGCTTCCAAATTATATATTGAAGACCTGGTAGATGATTTCTGTGATAACTACATTATGCCCTGCGTAAAGGCAGATGCTGTTTATGAGAATAAATACCTGTTAGGTACCTCTATGGCCCGTCCTGCCATCGCAAAACGCCTGGTTGACATCGCCCGCAAGGAAGGTGCAGTTGCCATCTGCCACGGTGCTACCGGCAAGGGAAATGACCAGATCCGTTTTGAATTATCCATCAAGGCTCTGGCTCCCGACATCAAGATCATCGCTCCCTGGCGTATGACCGATGTATGGAAAATGCAGTCCCGTGAGGATGAGATTGAATACTGCAAGCAGCACGGCATCGATCTTCCCTTCGATCACAGCCACAGCTACAGCCGCGACTGCAATATCTGGCACATCAGTCATGAGGGACTGGAGCTTGAGGATCCTTCCTTAGAGCCAAACTTTGCAAATATGCTGGTACTTGGCGTTACTCCTGAGGAAGCTCCCGATCAGGGCGAATATGTAACCATGACCTTTGAAAAGGGCGTTCCCACCAGCGTAAACGGCGTACAGATGAAGGTTTCCGATGTGATCCGCAAGTTAAATGAGCTGGGCGGAAAGCATGGTATCGGTATTGTAGATATTGTAGAAAACCGTGTAGTAGGAATGAAGTCCAGAGGCGTTTATGAGACTCCCGGCGGAACCATCCTGATGGAGGCTCACAAGCAGTTAGAGGAGCTGGTTCTTGACCGCGCTACTATGGATGTAAAGAAGGACATGAGCAACCGTATGGCTCAGATCGTATATGAAGGAAAATGGTTTACTCCTCTGCGCGAGGCTGTTCAGGCATTCGTAGAGTCCACTCAGGAATATGTAACCGGCGAGGTTAAGTTCAAGCTCTACAAGGGCAACATCATCAAGGCCGGAACCACCTCTCCTTACTCCTTATACAGCGAGTCCCTGGCTTCCTTCACCACCGGCGACCTCTATGACCACCATGATGCAGACGGATTTATCACCCTGTTCGGCCTGCCATTGAAGGTTCGTGCAATGAAGATGGCTGAGATGAAGGCGGAGAAGAATAGTAACTAAATATTTTATAAAACAAAGAGAAGGGCATTGTAAAACGAAGTTCCTATGGAAGCTTTCCGTTTTGCAATGCCCCTGTTTCATTGAATTCCTCATATTAGAAAGATTTTAACAGAATGTTTGAAACAATTAAGTTACAATTAATTACAGTTACAGTTTGCGGAAACTCAAAAAGAAAATGAATCTTGACAGCCGCAATAAACGTTGTATAATGATAGCAACAGAACCCACCACGCCTCTGATTTTTCATGCGCAACCCGGCGAGACTTTCGACGGAGTGTTACGATAAGCACTCCGCCATTTTTATTTCATATTTTGTTAGGCCGCTTATCCGCTGTATCAAAAAAGGAGATGAACGCCATACATATGAAACGTTTCATCTCCTTTTTAGAAAAACAACAGCTTAAAGCCCGGCTCTACAATACCTCCAGTTCTTCAACATACCTGACCTCCTGAAAACTGGAAAAATCTGCAATGACCTGAACATGATCGGCAGGAGCATTTAAATCCACCCAGAATACAGCTCCCACCAGATCTCCCACTGTATCCTTGCTCCGATTGATCTCTACATCATAAATCTTGTAATTTTTATCCCTCATCATATGGATAAATTCTCCCAGAGCTTTCATGGACTTAAATTCTGCAAAAAAACTGATTTGCTTTGCATTTTTGCGAAGACGGGTATCCAGCTTTGACATACACGAAAATACTAAAAGCAAAAAAATTCCGCATGTGATAGCTCCGGCATAAAAACCGGCTCCCACTGCCAGCCCCAGACAGGCAGAAGCCCACAGACCGGCAGCCGTTGTAAGTCCCTTCACCTGTTTGGAAGTGATAATGATGGTTCCAGCGCCGAGAAAACCGATGCCGCTTATGACCTGGGCTCCCAGTCGGGAAGGATCTCCTGTATGAAATGTTTCAAACAGAAACTGGCCGGTAAGCATCACCAATGCACTGGCCATACACACGATCATGTATGTGCGCAGACCGGCAGGACGTCTCCTTCTCCCGCGTTCAATGCCTAAAACTCCCCCCAGAAGAAGAGCCAGCCCAAGGCGCATGACCGTTGAAAACAGATTCACATCGGAAAGCATGGCGATCATATCCCTCACCATCTCAATCTTCTCCTCCTTCTCCCTTTCCCGCAGCTTCAAAACCGCTATCTCAACACAAATAATCCCCCCGGATTCTTTAATATGCTTCCTGTGCTTTCGTTCCTTCCATAATGGACACACCGTTGCTCGTTCCAAGACGGCTGCACCCTGATTCCACGTATCGTTTCGCATCTTCCGTAGTACGGATACCGCCGGAGGCCTTCATCTTTGCCGGTATCTTCAAGTATTTCTTAAACAGCTCAATATCTTCAAAATTTGCACCTCTGGAACCATAGCCTGTGGATGTTTTAATAAAATCCGCATGGGTACTTTCCACAATGCGGCACATGGCTTTAATCTGCTCCTCATTGAGATAGCAGGTTTCAATAATAACCTTGAGAATTTTTCCTCTCTCATGGCACAGCTGTACCAAAGCGGCTACCTCCTGTTCCACGTACGCCTCATCTCCCTGGATCAGACGTCCTACATTGATTACCATATCGATTTCATCTGCTCCATTGTCCAGAGCTTCTCTGGTCTCAAACAGCTTCGTCTTAGTAGTATGAGTACCAAAAGGGAAGCCTACTACGCTGCAGACAGCCACATCGCTTCCTGCCAGCTCCTTTGCTACCAGCGGAACATTACAGGGGTTCACGCACACCGACGCGAAATGATATTTCTTTGCTTCGTCACAGATTCTGATAATATCCGATTCCATTGCAAAAGGCTTTAAATATGTATGGTCAATATACTTGTTCAATTCCATTTTTTCCTCCATGTTTATGCATTTTCCCTTTGATGCAGGAAGCACAGGTTTGATTCCTGTGCTTCCATACGTTATGATACTTGCTTTGTTTATTTAGCTAAAAGAGCTTTCGTCTGCTCGGAGATTGCTGTTACAGCCTGCTCCGGTGTATAAGAAGGCTCCTCAATGCAGCGCTGAATCTCTGTCATCATGATCTCAGAGTGGATCTGTGGATAATCCTCATTGATGGGTCTTGGAATATCCGTGTACTGCATCTGCTCCAGGGCAGTCTTGGCATTGCCATTAGCACTGATATACTCCTGATATACATCTGTATCTGCTGCAGCCTGGCTGGAAGGTACATAACCAGTCTTTGTAGCCCAATATGCTGCAACCTCAGGGCTGGTTAAGTATTTCAGGAAATCCATGGTAGCTGCCGAATCTTCTTCCAAACCAGCCATCATTACCACATTCGCTCCTCCGGTAGGAACACCAAACCGGGTATTTTTTAGGAAGGAATGCAGTCCCTACTTCAAAATCACAGGAGCTGTTCAGAGTACCCAGATCACCGGAAGATGTCACAATCATGCCAGTGATACCCGCGGAGAAATCTGAGCGGGCTGCTTCATAGGAATTGTACTCTTTTCCTGGAGGCGCCTTCATGATGCCTTCACTGATCATGCTCTTCCACATAGCCAGAGGTTCTGTTCCCGTCTCGTTGTTAAAGCCTATGTCTGTCTCATCCTCATTCAAAATCCGTCCATCCGACTGCATAATAAATGCTTCGTAGAACCAGGCGTCAATGGGCATCTCAAATCCCCATCGCTCGTCGGGAATAGAAAGCTTTGCAGCATATTCTTTCAGTTCATCCCAGGTCTGAGGCGGAGCTTCCGGATCCAATCCCACTTCTTCAAACATATCTTTATTGTAGTAGAACATAGGAGTGCTGCGGTTAAAGGGAAGCGCATATAATCCCTCTCCCCAGTCACAGCTGCTCATAAGGCCTTCAAAAAACATACTGGTATCCAGCCCTGTCTCCTGAGCCAGTTCTGTCATATCCTGAAGAACGCCATAATCTGCAAACATTTTTGTACGGCCCATTTCCAGCTGTGCTACATGAGGCATCTCGCCGGAAGTAACTGCTGTCTGCAGCTTGGCTGCCATATCATAATAGTTTCCCTGGAATTCTACCGTCACATGAACCTTGTCCTGGCTGGCATTATAATTATTTACAATCTCTTCAATCGTCTCACCCATACCGCCGCTTAAACTGATCCAGAACAGAACTTCCGTAGCATCGGGATTCACAGCAGCTGTCTCCCCAGCCTCTGCCTGAGACTGGTTTTCTCCCTGAGCTTGCGTCTGCGCCGCCTCCTGAGTCTTTTCAGCGTCCGACTGGCCGCCTCCGCATCCGGACAGCAGCGAGGTCATCAGCAATGCGCTCATTACCAAAGCTCCTCTTCTTTTCATAAAACGTACCTTCCTTTCTCCTCCTTGTAGGAATTTATTTTAAAATTTCTTTTAAAACCGTACCTTTTGCATCTGGCAGATCGAACCCGAAAATCTTTGCAAACGTAGGTGCCTCGTCGATGATCCGCTGTCTGGGGATCACTGCCCCTTTCTTCACGTCCGGTCCGGCTATCATAAATACAGGCTGTGGGCCCTTGTGGGGCAGATGGCCGTGAGACGCTACCGAGAATTTATAATCGGAATTATCCGGCTTCACTAAAACTTCCCCGGTGCAGGCAGCTCCAAAGCTTGTCCCTGCCATTCCTTCCAGCACATACTCAAAATCTCCGGTAAGATGCTGCTCTTTCTCCACCTCTTCCTTATTATATACACATTCCACACCATAGGCAGGATTCTTCCTCATCTGGTACAGCAGCGCTTCCAGCTTATCCCTCACCTCTTTGTCTGCCGGATCTTTTAACACCACCTGACAGGACAGCGAGGTTGAATTACAATAAGCATCCCAGCTGGCAATCCTTCCATTTTCATCCAACCGGATGAAGCCTTCTTCTGCTAAAAGAACATTGGGATTGAACATCTGCTTCACTGGCAAATGGCCATGATCGCTGATCACTGCAAAATTTGTATCTTCATAAACCCCTGCATCCATAGCAGCCTCCATCAGGCGGCCAAGCCAGTCATCATTGGCAATGATCGCCTGGTTCACAGCCGGCCCATGAATCCCATTGGCATGTCGGGTATGATCCAGATGGGCCAGATGAATAAACAGTATATCCGGCTGATAACGGCGTATGATATCGCAGGATGCACCTACCATCATCTGATCCATAAAGGGCTGGGTGGTTTTTCTCAGCTTGTGCCAATGGCGCTCCATAACTCCCCCCGCCTCAAACATGTTTTCACTGCATCCTGTCTTTAAAATAGGTCTGGGATCCACTTTATCATTCTCAGGCCAAATCTCTGCCACCAGCCAGTCCACATTGGAATCTGCTCCCATACAGGGCCAGCCCACACACGCAGTCGTAAGCCCCTGCCGGTGAGCCACATCCAAAATGGTATCCACCTTTAGATCCTTATGGTACCAATACCAATCCGGCGAAGGATTTCCCACATCTAACTTCTCGTTATGGTAAATTCCATGGAACTCCGGCCAGGTTCCCGTGATAATGGATGCATGGGCGGGATATGTGAAAGAAGGATAGACACTCCTCATCCCGCCTTCCGCGTAACAGCCTTGATCCAGTATCTTCTTAAAATTAGGAAGAGTTTTTAAAAATTCCATGTCCTCGTCAAACAGCGAGTCCACCGACAGTACAACTAATTTCTTTTTCATGTGCAGCCTCCGTTTTTATTTAATTCCAGAATAAGCAAATGCCTTGCGAATCTGTTTATTTGCAAACAGATAAACGATCAGGATCGGAACCACCAGAAACATATTTCCAGCCATCAGGACATTCCAGAGCCTTCCGCCCTCCTGGCTGTTCAACATAGCCACACCGATCGGCAGTGTGCGGTAAGCATCCTTAGTCGTCATGATAAGCGGCCAGAAATAGGAATTCCAGCTGGAAATAAAGCTGAGAAGTCCAATCGTAAAAATAGCCGGCCTTGCCATGGGGATCATAATCCTCAAAATGATTTTTAACTCTCCCGCATCATCCAGTCTGGCCGCCTCAATAATCTCCTCCGGGATCTGCATAAAATACTGCCGGAGCAGGAAGATTCCAAACGCGTTGGAGATAAACGGAAGAATTTGGGGAATCAGGCTCTGGAGCAGCCCTGCCTTGCTGAACATCAGATAAATAGGAATAAAGGTAACCTGCTGAGGAATCATAAAACCAAGCAGTACGATACCAAAGAAAAATCCCTTAAAACGGAATTTACATCTGGCAAAGGCATAAGCTGCCGGTACAATCACCAGATACTGAAGTACCAGAACAGTCAGGCTTACAATCAGGGAATTCTTAAGAAACGTTGCCACATCCACCATTTCCAACGCCTTTACATACCCTTCTGTTGTCCAGTTGGTAGGGAGCAGGGTAGGCGGATAAATCGTTGTCTCCTTATACGGTTTAAAAGATGTAAATACCATCCAGATAAAAGGATACGCGATCAGAAAGATTAAAAGAAGCTTTAATGCCGCATTCAACGCTCCTCCCAGAATGCGTCCCTTTTTTTTCATAACTGTCTTTTTCACGTCGCAGCCTCCTTTTTATTGATAATGTACCTTCTTGCCCAGGAAGAAGAAATACAGGAAGGTTAAAATTCCTACCATAGTCAAAAGCACTACTGCCTCTGCCGTCGCCGGTCCCAGCTTTAAGTACTTAAAAGCATCCGAATAGATCTGGTATACCAACGTGTTGGTGGAGTTCACCGGGCCTCCCTGAGTCATCAGATTTACCGTCTCAAACACCTGAAAGGAACTGATGGTAGCCACAATCGTAGTGAAAAACAGAGTAGGACTGATCATAGGCAGGGTAATCCGAAAGAATGTACGGATTTTGGGTGTATCATCAATCTCGGCAGCCTCATAAATGTCCTTTGGTACTCCCTGCAGAGCCGCCAGAATTAAGAGTGAATAATATCCCAGGCTTTTCCACACCATCATGCCTACCAGAGATGCCAATGCAGTTTTACTGCTGGCTAAAAATGGGAAGGGCTTTAAGCCCAGTGTGCGCAACACATAATTGATTGCTCCAATCTGGGGATCCATGATCCATAAAAATACCGTAGATACAGAAACCAGAGAAATAATATGAGGGGTAAACACTGCTGCTAATGTCACACTATTTAAACGCTTCTGAGCTTTTCCATTCACCCATACAGCAAGCAAAGTAGCCAGCACCATAAGGATTGCCACCAGACCAACGGAATAAATAAACGTATTTTTCAGAGTCGTGTGAAAATCCACACTTTTGAACAGAGTGATAAAGTTTTCCAGGCCTACAAACTCCCTCTTTTTACTTAAAAGGCTTCCATCCCGAAGGCTGGAGTCCAGCAGGTAAAAATAGGGTAAATCGTAAAATCCCAGAAGCAGAATGGATGGAAAAATCAGAAGATAGCCTTTTAAGGCATCCTTGCGGTCATGATTCCAAAAGTTCCCCTTCTGTTTTACAGAACCTTTTTTATCCTCCATACTCTACACCCCTTTCTCCACCTGTTCCAAAGCCTTTTTAATCTCCTCTGTCACAGGAATGCGGTTTCCGTCCTCCCCAAAGGCAAAGACATTCTTTTCCCGGATGTACAGACGGCATTCTTGACCTTCAATATCATCCTCCGTCTTTACCATCACCTTTCCAAAGGCCGTTTCAATCGAATAGTTCATCTCAGCTCCCAGCTGTTCCTTGGTAATGATCCGTCCCTGAATGGAAAGGACAGCGTCTCCCGGATCAATGAGGGAAGTCTTTTCCGGCCTGAATCCCACCTGGATCCCTTTCACCATATTGCTCACAATATTCATGGGCGGCGTACCAATAAACTGGGCTGTGTAGACATTCTGGGGATTGTGATACATTTCCTTAGGCGTAGAGCGCTGCATAATAATGCCCTTATCCATAAGGATAATATTATCTCCCATACTCATAGCCTCAACCTGATCATGGGTCACATAAATGAATGTAGTTCCCAAACGCTTGTGCAGTTCAATCAGCTCCACACGCATCTGCTGACGCAGCTTGGCATCCAGGTTGGACAGAGGCTCGTCCATCAAAAATACCTTGGGATTTTTTACCATGGCTCTGGCCAATGCCACACGCTGTCTCTGTCCGCCGGACAGTTCAGATGGCTTTCTGCTCAGATACGGCGTCAGGCCAACAACCTCGCTCACATCGGCAATCAGTTTATTTCTCTCTTCCTTCGGCACTTTTTTATTCTTCAATCCAAATTCGATGTTGTCCCGCACGGACATGGTGGGGTATAATGCATAATTTTGGAATACCATAGCGATGCCCCGCTTGCCCGGATCTACATCCACTACGTTTTCATCATCAATAAAAATTTCTCCTGATGTGGGTTTTTCCAGTCCCGCGATCATCCGTAAGGTGGTTGATTTTCCGCAGCCGGAAGGTCCTACCAATACAGTAAAGGAACCGTCTTCAATGGTAAAATTAAGATCCGGAATGATCACGTCCTTTCCGTAAGCCTTATGAATGTTCTTCAATGTGATTGAACTCATGCTCTATTCCCCTCCTTAAAATTTGATCTGTTCTTTTTCAATAAAAACGTCTATTTCTTGCTTTGTTGGCATAGCAGGGGCCGTTCCCAGCTTCGTCACCGCAAGATTCGATACCACGTTTCCATATCGAGCTGCAGAAAGAAGCTCCATTCCCTGACTGAGCCCTGCTAAAAGTCCTCCGTTAAACGCATCTCCTGCTCCGGTGGTATCAAGCACTTTCACATTATAATTTCCAATGATTTCCTCGGTCTCTCCGTCATAATAATACACGCCCCGCTTGCCGATGGTGATGATCACCCGCTCCACGCCTTTTTCCATAAATGCCCTGGCCGCCTGCCTGCACCCTTCTATGTCATCGCAGGCAATTTCTGTAAGGATTCTGGCTTCCACCTCATTAGGCGTTACCAGATACAGCTTAGAATATAACTCTTCTGAAAGCTGCTGTACCGGCGCCGGATTTAAAATCACACGAATCCCCATATCGTAGGCCATGGAAATCAATCTTTCTGTAGCCTCCCGATTGATCTCCATCTGAAGAAGCAGGTATTCACAGCCCGAAAGTGCCTCCTTAAGCTTTTCCAGATCCTCCTCCTCATAAGTGGCGCTGGCTCCTAAAATCACGATAATTTCATTCTGGGAGGTAACTTCATCCACAGAAATCAGTGCCGCTCCTGTGGCAGCCTTCTCCGTCTCAAACACATAATCCATGGAAATCCCGTTTTCCGCAAAGGAGGCCCTGGCAATCTCTGCAAAGCTGTCCTTACCAATCTTTGTGGAGTATACCAGATTGCTTCCTGCCCGCTTGGCAGCCACTGCCTGATTCCCTCCTTTACCTCCCGGTCCAGCCTTAAAAAAGCTTCCCATCACCGTTTCTCCCGGCTCTGGAAGATGAGGCGTCCTGGCCATAAGATCCACAATAAAGCTTCCAATCACCGCCACTTTTTTCATAACCTGTCATTCTCCTTTCCCTGTTTAATCTGCCGGCCTGCACAGCCGTTCCGAACCGCGGATAATTAGCTTGGGAATCAGAATGATTCTCCGCGTCATATCAGTGCGTTTTCCGTTCATCATTTTAGCCAGAATTTTAACAGCCTGATGTCCCATCTCTTTGGTGGGCCTGCCTACCACCGTAATTTCATAGCCAAGCTGATTCAGGATCGGAATGTCATCGAATCCTATCACCGCCATATCCTCCGGTATTTTAAGCCCTTCCTCAAAAAGGCGGGAAAGACAGCCGATCGTCATATGGTTGTTAGAAGAAAAAATAGCCGTTACCTCCGGATGTTCCCTTAATATCATTTCCGTGGCCTCTCTGCCTCCCTGAATACTAAAATGCCCCTCATAGATCAATTCCTCCCTTAAGGGTACATTCATAAATTCAAATGCATTGCGGTAGCCTTCTTCTCTTCCACGCCCCGGCACCGTATTTAAAGGGCCAGAAATCATGGCAATATTGCGATGCCCGTTTTCTAAAAGAAGCTTCACTGCATTAAAGGCCCCATTTTCATTATCAATAAATACACCGTCCAGCTGAGAGTATTTCACATCCCTGTCCAGTAAAACTACCGGAATTTTCATGTCGATCAAAAGATTTAAATACTCATTGTTCATATAGTCATTATCATCGGATGTGGGAGTCATAATGATCCCGCATACATGCATTTCCTTTAACATCCGAAGATACCTCACTTCTTCCTGGTCGGACTCCTTCGTATGGCAAATAATGGTGGTCAGTCCCGCTTCCCTGGCATATTCTTCGATTCCCAAAATGCACTCTGAAAAAAAAGAATTGGACAGATCTGGCACCAGAATTCCCACAATTCTGGTATCCATCCTGGCACTGCGTACCAGTTCCCCTGCTGTTACCTGAAGCTGTCTCATCGCTTCTTCCACTTTTTTCTGGTTTCCGGCTTTACCTGCTCCGATTGATGTAACACTCTTGAAACAGTTGCAGCAGAAACATTGGCTTTTTTTGCAATTTCTCTTACGTTTACGGCCATCCGCTTCCCTTTCTGCGGGTTCTGTTTCATCCGCCTATTTTTGGTTATTTCGTTCCATTTCTTCTTTATATTTCTATGTAATCACACATTTTGCACAAAGTAAATGTACACTTTTCACATTCTTTTATCTGTCTTGTTGGATATTGTGTCGAAAATCAGCCGTTTTTCATTCCGTTTCATTTCTTGTTTCATAAATTTCTTTTTGCCTTTTATCATTTGACTGCCGCTTGCAAACCATGCCGGCTGTTAAAATAAACATTACAAAGATATACCCTTTTTTTAGATTTCAGCCCACCGGATCGGATGAATATAAGTATAAAAAAAAGAAATGTAAAAATTTACTATCAGATTTTGGAAAAACTATTGTAAAAAAATCATAACGTCATGATACTAAAATGTACACTTTTCACATTCTTTTATCTATCTTGTTGGATATTGTGTTGAAAATCAGCCGTTTTTTCATTCCGTTTCATTCTGTTTCATAATTTGTTTTTGCTTTTTTTTAACGGCTGTGCTATTTTGTAGTCAGAGACAGAAATAACCACTTTTATCATCAAACTGCTGCCTGCAAATGATACCGGCAGTTAAAATAACGATTACGGAGGTACACATTATGTTAAGAGGAATTCCAAACTGTCTTTCCCCTGATCTTTTAAAAGTCCTTGCAGAAATGGGTCATGGAGATACTCTGGTCATTGGAGACGCGTTTTATCCCTCCGCCTCCAGCGCCCGCCACAGTATGCTGGTGAGAGCTGATGGAGTACGGGCTACAGAACTTTTAGACGCGATTCTGCATTTTTTCCCTCTGGACGCTTCTGTAAAAGCTCCAGTTCTGATCATGGACAAACAGGAATGTGACAAAGACATACCCACCCCCATTTGGGAAGAATACCGCCAGATCGTCCGGCGCCATGACCCCCGTGGTGATGACTGTATCGGTATGATTGAACGTTTTGATTTCTATAAGGCTGCAGAACATGCTTATGCTGTAGTAGCTACTGGTGAAACTGCACTCTACGGATGTATCATCCTTCAGAAAGGTACTCTGTAATTCCCTGCAGGATAAGCTGGCTGCCAACAGAGTTTCTCTGAATTTTTTCATGTATAAATGTATAAAACGAGGGTACCGCCCAATCATCTGATTTGATAATGATTGGGCGATACCCTCATTTTTATAGCGCTCAGACCGTAGTCCCTCTCCATTTCACAATATTCTTAAACACAACCTCTGTATCCTTCTTTTTTCCGTCCAGCAGCTCTAAAAGCTCCGTCATGGCACGTTTTCCCTCTTCCTGCGCCGGGGGGATAATAGCGGAAACCGGCGGGCTGGTCATCCGCGTCCAGCCTTCGGGGTCAAAGCCAATGAGCCCCAGATGCTCAGGAAAAAGGCGTTCATAATCCGGAAGGGAACGCAGCGCCTGAAAAACAGCCTTTAAAAGTTCTGGAGCCGCTACATAGATCAGGGTATGGAGACTTAAATCCAGTTCATCCTTTAAGGCCTCAAAAATCTGAGCCGACCGTGCGCCGGACTGAACGTACAGGGTTCTCCCCTCCAGTCCTGCATCCTGTAAGGCATCTCTGTAACCGGCTGTATTCTCGAAGGCAGTTCCCATAGAACTCTCACCATCAGAAATCATCAGAAAGTCTCCATATCCCTTTTTGATACATTCTGTAATCACCTGATAGACGCAGTCATAATTATTTCCCTTCACATACCTGCCTTTAAAATCATAGGGCTTGGCCTCCAGATAGATAATGGGCTTGCGCTTTTTTTCCAGTTCGCCAGCCAGCATTCCAAACCGGTAGGTGGCCTGAATGATAAATCCCTCTGCCCCTGCTTTTAACATCCGTTCCACATGCTCCCGCTCGTTTTTAAAGGTATAGCCGCTGCTTCCAATAAGAATCTGATACTCCGTCTCACCGGCTGCCTCTCCCATTCCCTTTAAGGCTCTGGCACAGTAGGGATCTGCCGCATCCTTTAAGATCACGCCAATGAGACCGCTGCTTTTGGCCTTCATGGCTCTGGCCGCCGCGCTGGGCTCATACCCTGTTTCATCAATAATCTGCTGAATCCGCTGCTGGGTTTCCTCAGACATCTTATTGGCTTTTCCATTGAGGTAAAAAGACACGGTTGTCTTGGACACGCCTGCTTTTTCCGCAATTTCATTTATCGTCAGTTTTTTCATGCTCTGTTCTTCCAATCTTCTACCAAACTTATACTTTACTATACCACAAAAAAACGGGTTGGGAAATGCTTCCCCGGCGCTCTTTTTAATTTCTGAGCCGAATCCAGGTCTGTTCTCCTCCAAGTCTGTGGATAGCTCCCGCCTTTCCATAAACAGGGACTCCGCTGCACTCATACATCTTTCCCCCCCGGGAAGGTCTCACGGTTCCATACTAAAAAGGTCCAGGATTCTTCCTCTGACAGATGGAAAGTTTTGGCAGCGACACGGCCGTCTGATACCGGCTCCCCGGCCCCAAATTGATATACTTCAGGAGCCGAAACCTGTACTCCGGCCCCACAGAAGGCACTGCTGCTTACAAAAGAGTCTGAAAAGCTTCCTTCTTTTACCAGACACATACTATCCGAAAGTCGGTTGTACTCCAGTGAAACCTTACAGCTTTCCAGCTGAAATGGAATCGGAACCGGCTGGGTCCATGGCCCATGCTCCTGCGGCTCTCCCAGCGCCTTTAACTGTACAGATCCGTTTGTAAGGAGAATCTCATCTTCTGCCACCCTTGCTTCTGCACCGGGATCAAGATGGTAATATTCTCTTACCGTATGCTTTCCCTCACACCAGATATCATTGACAATCAGCCACAGCCCCTCTCTGGCTGTCATAACCTTCCTCGTAACCAGACAGCCTTCTCCGCTTGCAAGCCTTCCGCGGTAAGCCATCTCGCAGTAGGAGATCCCTTCCTTTTCCCGGTAATATGTCTTAAAACAGTCCCCGTAGGAATGAAAGCTCCATGAACCGTCCGGACGGATCACAGAACCGTCGTCAACCACACAGACATTGTGGGCCTGAAGCATTTTAAACTCCATCCTCAGCGGTTCATCCTCCCGGTAGGAATACCGGCCGCTGTCAATCAAAAATGGTTTTCCCTGATAGTACAGGGAAATGTGCGTCAGATCCCCATGACCATGACCGCTTCCCTGAGGGCCGCAGGAAAGGTATGTGTAGTTTGCGTCCTCTTTCCAGCTGCTCCGTATATAGATATTACCTGTATCCTGGGCATGATAGTTCAGGCGCTCCGGCTCCCTGGATACAGCTGCTTCATACCGCTCCGCTCCCTTTCGTCCAAAAAGCCACAGGCTTTCCAGATCCAGAGCCTCATATCCGCAAAACCGAAATACGCCATTTCCAGTAAGAACAGCCGCCTTTACCATAATGTCCCTTACATCAGTCCGATCGCTGTCACACTGGGCCGGCTGCCTGTGATCCGGACCGGCACAATAAAGCACATAGAGGCTCATTTTCTCTATAAGGGCTTTCAGCCAATCCCATTCCTCCGAAAAATCGCTTCTGTATCTCTCTGGACACAGATTATTTTCTTCCAGTTCTTTCCATTTCATCAGCCGCATGGAGGCCAAAAGTACCTCCATATGGTACATGACAGACTGCTCCCAGTGGGAACCGTCATCCATAACCTGCAAATCAAGCTGGCGCTTTAACTCCTGCCAGGCCCATTTTCCCGTATCAGGATGACAAAGACTGTCTCCGAACAGCAGATAACCCTCGCAGATCGCTGTTGTCTGAAGAAGCCCCCAGTTGCTTAAGGTATATTTCCCGATGTAACGCTGTCTTAAATTTTCAAACTGCTCATCCAGCTTTAAGAGAAGCTCATCCAGCTCCTCCTGCGTGAGCATCCCGTTTCCTGCCAGATGGAGGATCAGATCTTCCCAGTTCATACAGCGGATTCCCGTATCTATGGTACGGGTGCTGTCAGAGCCTTCAGGCAGTATGGGATTATGACACATCCAGTGAAACAGATACCATTTCAGCTTATCTGTATAAGCCTCGTTTCCTGTCAGGTAATAGGCCATCATAAGCTTATGAAGGTAATCGTGGCGGTTTAACATAAATATCCACTCCGGATCCCCGTTTGGCGTCCTCTGCCACTCCATCTCTGTCAGGGTATAGGGCTCTCTGCATGGCTCCATATCCCATTTATCTGCAAACACAAAGGTCTGATCCATCAGCTCCCCGGCCCGTATAAGAAGCTCTTCCGCCTCTGCTTCCTCCCGTTTTTTCATATAACCGGCTGCAAACTCCAGATCAAATCCTTTTACAAAATTCTCTGCCCGTTCTGTCACGGCGGCGAGAATCTTCTTTCTTTCCTCTGTCATTTTTTCTCCTTTTAATGCACCAACAGGGGAGCCGCCGAAATGCGTCTCCCCTGGGTAAATCTCCCCTTTTTGAATCTTTTTTTATGCGATCACATGAAGGCAGGACAGTACCACGCCGATGATGATCGTTAAAACAACTAACTTGTAAGTGGTCCACTTCTTTACCTTGATCAGGTAGAAGATCAGACCTGTAAATAATACAGGCAGCAGATTTGGCGCAATGGCGTCAATCATGTCCTGAATTGCAACGATCTTCTGCTGGTTATCAGGCATCTGCGCCACATACTGGATTGGCGTTGTAATCTTTACAAAGTTTACAGCCAGTCCGGAAATAACGGTTACGCCGATCATGCTTGCCACGCTGGAGATCTGCTCCATACGGGTGCTCAGGCTTTCAATAATGCTTGTTCCTACCTTATATCCCCACATACCGGTAGCGATCTTTAAGGCTAACAGCACCAGGTTCATTCCCAGGAAGAACAGGATCGGTCCCATGATCAGGCCTTCCTGTGCCAGGGATGCGCCGATGGTTGCAAAGAGGGGCGCCAGACAGAACTGAGCCAGAGAATCGCCGATACCTGCCAGCGGTCCCATAAGAGCCATCTTGATGTTACGAATCTCCTTGGAAGGAGTCTTATTTTCCAGCATAACCAGATGAAGACTGGTAATAAATGGAAGGAAATGGATATTGGTATTGAAAAACTCAATATTTTCTCTTAATGCTTCCTGAAGCTTATCATCGTCATCCTTGTACAGCTTGCGCAGAGCCGGATACATTACATTGGCATAGCCAAGGCCCTGATAGTTTCCGTAGTTAAATCCGTTCTGCAGAAAAAAAGCACGCAGGGACGTTTTTAAATAATCTTTCTTTTCCAAACGATTAGATGCCATCTTCAAACTCAACCTCCACTTCTTCTACTGAATCGTCACCCTTTCTGCCGGCATTAAAGAATACCAGCAGCGCAATTGCTGTTCCCAGTACAGCCACGCCCATTACAGGAAGCTTAATATAAGCAATTGCAATGTAACCTAACAGTACGAATGGAATCAGCTCTTTCTTTGCCATTACATTTAAAATCATAGCAAATCCGATGGCAGGAAGCATCTTTCCAGCCATACCCAGACCGGTACTCAGCCATGCAGGAATCAGAGAAATAACCTTCTGAAGTCCTTCTGCGCTGAATGCGCCTCCAAAACCAATGATAAAGCCTACCAGAGCGAAAATACATACAGTAGCGTTGGCTGCCAGACGGAAACCTCTGAAATCCTTGCGGTCTAATGCCTTGTAGGCCAGACCGGTAAGTGTGGTTGCGAATGTATAGGTAGCTGTAATCACAAACTGGAATGCTACTGCAAATGGGAAGGATAATGCCAGGGCAGAACCTGTATCAATGCCGGAATCCTTCATAGTGATTGCCATAATGGTTCCCACAATACCAGGACCCATTGGGTTTGGCGGAACAGATCCGCCCTGAGATACGCCGAATCCCATAAATGCAAGCTCACCGACAGCCCCCATTGCAAGTCCTGTAGGAAGATCTCCCAAAATCAGTCCCACGCCTGCAGACATGATCAGACAACGGTTGGTATAAATACCGAACAGCATACCTGCCAAACAGAATGCGGTCCACAGACCGATCAAAACACACTGCGTAATTGAAATAGTCACTTTTTTTCCCTCCTGTATCCTTTATAAATACTTATTCAGATCGACCTTTCCGGAACCGTCGTCACCGGATGCTGTCGCTCTTGTGTTAAATGTAATTCCATAGGAATCACGAAGCTCTCTTAAAGCTGCCTTGTCATCCTCGCCCAGAGCGATATATTTGCTGATCTCCTCTTTCCCTGGAGCTCTGTGGATATTTCCCACATTGATCTCCTTCACCGGAACGCCGCCCTTTACCAGACGCAGCGCATCTGCCGGAGTCTTGCAGACAATGAAAATGGTCTGCTTGGGAGAAGCCTTCATGATCACGTCACAGGTATGCTGAACAGAGAAGAAACGCATGGCAATGGTCTTTGGAACAACTGCCTTCATTAACATCTGCTGCATAGGATCCTCGCTTGCGCCGTCATCTGCAACGATTACTGTATTTGCACCTAAAGCCTTGATCCAGAGCTGTCCCTGTCCGTGGATCAGACGCTCATCAATACGAAATGCTACAATATTTGGTTCTGCCATTTTTAAATCCTCCATTTTTTACCAATATAACTGCCAATCTTTATAAAACCGCAGTAAAGCTTCCATATAGAAATAATCTCCCCAGATATTTCCCTCATCCACACCTTTACCGGAATGCCAGGAGTAAACGCCATGAAGCAGGATAGGTGCTCCCGGATGCATATCCGGATTTACATATCCCTGAATCAGAGAACGCAGGATGCCGTGCATGGCTCTCCGGTAGGTTTCCTTCTCTTCATCCGTCTCAGGCAGATACTTCATCATCTCATGCATACCGCACACAGCCACAGCCGCTGCTGAGGAATCTCTGGACTGTCCGGAGCCGTCTCCGAAGATCAGATCCCAGTAGCACACAGTCATCGGCCGGAAGACGGTTTAAGAAATAATTCGTCATGCCCTCAAACAAGTTAAATGCGCTTTCGTCCTTTGTGTAGCGGTAATTAAATGGAATACCGCTGATACCCCAGGCCTGTCCTCTTGCCCATGCAGAATCATCACTGTAGCCCTGACGTGTTACACCCTTTAAAGGAGCCCCTGTCTCCGGGTCAAAGTAAAATGTATGATAAGCGGAAGCATCGTCTCTGATTACATAGTTGCAGGCTGTTTCATAGTGGCGCTTTGCCGCGTCTGCATACTTCTTATCTCCTGTTGTCTCCGTTGCCCAGTAAAGCAGAGGGATATTCAAAAGACAGTCAATAATGAGACGGTAATTATCTCTGGCTCCCAGTGCTCCCCACGCCTGAATGAAGCCTCCCTTTTCCTGAAAACGCTCCATCAGCTTGTCTGCCGCCAGAATTCCAGCCCGCTTTCCTGTCTCAGAACCGGTCAGTTTATATCCTGCCACACAGGAAGGAATGTAAAGAAATCCCAGATCATGGTGATCCAGTTCAATACGCTTCTCCACTCGATTTAAGAAAGAAGCCATATTTTCCTCAGCACGTTTCCTGAACTTCTCATCCTTGGTGTACTCGTAGCAGAGCCATAAAAGACCGGTCCAGAAGCCGTCTGTCCATTCGATGTTGTCAATGATCTCATATGTACCCTGTTTTGCAGCTGGCCATGGGAAGCGTGTGCCGAAATACTCCATATTCAGCTCTGTCTGCTTCACTACCCGGTCCATGGCTGTTTTTACCTCTTCCTTTGTAAGGAAGGGCATATTCAAAAAATGCTCCCGATTCTTAATCGGTTCAACCTGAATCGTCTTTATCACTTCGTCCTCCTCCTTATCCTCCGGCTTTTGCCCCGGTATCTTACAGGCCGTCCTCAAACTCAGGCGCTTCCTCTTCTTCCTCGTCTGCCAGAGCTTCCAGACTGCAAAGTCCCTCTTTTCCCGCCTTCATCACACCCGCTGCCAGCTCTTCTAAAGAACCGTACATCACTCTTGAAAATACACCTTCCACAAGCGCAGGCATATTGACACCAGAAACTACTGCAAAATGCTTCTCTGTCTCTTCCATCTTAACAGCGGCTGCCATATTGAAAGGCGTTCCTCCGGTAAGATCTGCTAAAATCAGAATCTCCTGTTCCTCCAGACGGTCTGCTGCCTCCTTTAACTGCCCTTTCAGTTCTTCGGAGCTCATTCCCTCTGTAAAATCAACGGCTTCTACCTTTTCAGGCTTACCTGCCACCAGACTTACCGCGCTTAAAAGCCCGGTTGGAAAATGGCCATGTCCTGTTATGATAATCCCTGTCATTTTTCCCTCATCCTTTCTGAATCTGTCACAGATCTGTCAATCCTTAATCTGCGAACAGTCACCCTGTCCTCCCCGAACAGGTTTACTTTTGTTTACCATTCGTATTTCTTTTTTACTTTGTGATATCCCGTACAGCTGTATCTGTTACTTTTGGTAAATTGGTTTACCTATGGCTTGAGTATAGTATTTTTGATGATTCCTGTCAATACTTTTTTATTTATTTTCTTATATTCTAATATTTTACACAATTTATATATAATGTTTTTGTACATATTGTACGAATCACCGTATTTATGCAACTCTCATTTCTCTTACACGCGTCTCTATTGTTTACCTAATTTCTCCCCATTGGTTTACCATTCATCTTCCAGGTTTTGTGTTTACCTTCTTTTGTTATCCCCGCGGTCATTTCAAAAATCCGACTATTTTCTACGCTTTTCCAATATATAACAGCAAAAAATCGGATCTGACCGGCAGGCATTTTTCCTCCGTTCAATCCGTTTACCAAATATTTCTCTCTCTTAAGTAAATTTTGACCAAATCTTCCGCTTCTGCTCTTTCTGCCGTGTATCAGGTGTTCTTCAGTATGACACGTTCTGCCGCATTTGCCGTATGTTCACAGGCATCACAGCATTTTTCCAGATAAATATAGATTTCTCTCCAGGCAATTACCTCCAGAGGATCTGATACCTCTGTATGCAGCCTGCGCATAGCCTGTATAAAAAGGCGGTCTCCCTCTCCTTCCAGTGTATGGAGTTACCA
>ENA-OQAB01000560-OQAB01000560.1-human-gut-metagenome-genome-assembly--contig:-NODE-560-length-19655-cov-3.999283_pt1 | contig 19655 bp, 21 predicted proteins | sample MGYA00242490_ERZ504517 | MGnify/ENA primary metagenome ERZ504517 (study PRJEB26092, sample SAMD00036298) | human gut metagenome | host: Homo sapiens | study: EMG produced TPA metagenomics assembly of...
AGAACTGTTTGTCACGCTCATCGGAAAGATAGGTAATGAGAAAACCCAAGTTAGAGTTCAGCTCATCTACCGTGCCGTAGGTTTCAAGGCGGATATGAGTTTTGGAAACACGGGTACCACCCACAAGGGAGGTTGTTCCCTTATCTCCGGTTTTCGTATATACAAGGCTCTTTTTCATAATAGTCATTTTTCCTTTGAAACGCCTAAAGGTAATCAAAAGTTGACAATGTAGTCCTGTTTTATCTTGGTTTTATCAAAGAATATAATGCCGAGGTCATAAAGGTCGAAAGTAATACCAGCCTTTTCGTGTTGACTGATACATTTCCAAACAGCACGCATCCGAGATGTATAACGGATACCTTCGATTACAAAAACGGATGTTTTAGTAGTACGGGAAATACAGATACGGAATACTTCTTCTACAAATTCCGGGCGACGGTAATCGTGCAAGTATAGAAAATCGACAGGAGCGCCACTCTCCAGAAAAAGTTCGGACAACTCGGAAGCGGCTGTATAATCCGCCCCCTCTTTAGCGGCTTTCAGATAAAGAGAAGAGGCTGACTGTCTGCCGGCATCCACAACTGTAGTCGGTTGTACGTAATTCACTAAACGGAATAGAAGCCGCTTTACTTTTAAGGATTCGTAACTCCACGTACGGTCTTTCTGCGGCGCAAGCTTCTTTTGTGCGGTTACCAGCTCCTCATACTTATAATAAGGAGTGGATTCATAGATAACGTGTGTTATCAAATTGAAAGCGAAAGGTGAATGTACCCCGTAACCGCAACGGTGGCGGAAGCGATACAGCCAAATGAAAGGACGTTTCAGTGCAAGTAATATACGGTTCATCATAAATTGATTCTTTATTACGTTGCAAAAATACAGAAAAACCGGAAATGGAAGCTAATCACACACCTTTCCTTTAATAACCATACCCGTACCGGATGAATAATTTTCCTGAACCGTCAAAGCAACATTCATTTCCGTCAAAATGAAAGACGAGGTCAAGAGCTGATACCCAATTGACATAATGCACTTTCAGTTCAAGCGTTTTTGATGCCTGCCAAGCATAACTTCCTGCCACCCGAAAAGGGCCTTCGATACCGCAGAAACGTCCTTTTGGGATAATAGAATAAGGAGGATAAGCCTTTATTACTGCCATTTGCCATTGTTTATAACCGAACAGCAGGTCGTAAGTATTATCATTCATTTCCGTTACTGTCATTACAACTTCTCTTGGTTTGAAATTCAGTGTAAGAGATTGCCAACCGAATTTATTCTGTTCGAGAGTGATACGTTTGCCGTTATATATCTGTGCTTCGGGGGATATTGTCTTACCTTGCACAAAAGGGAGCCGACAGGATTGTTGTTTCTTTTGCAGCTGTCCATAAGCCTTACCGACTTTTAAGGGAGTGTCAGTCACTTCAGGCAGCAAACGGTTCCACACCAACCTACGTTGTGCACGACCGTTGGTCCGTGTACATTCCGTTATAACCACTACCATATCCTTATCCGGGATAATCAGGATATATTGCCCGAGTGCTCCATCGGCACGTACAGCTCCGGGATATTCGCAAAGCCACATCTGATAACCGTAATCATCTCCCAAAGTAGACATCTGCTTGGTCATCATCTGCTCTACCCATGATGCAGGGAGTAGCTGCCTGCCTTTCCACATTCCACGGTTTAACAAGAGTTGACCGAACTTGGCCAACGATTCACTTTGGATATAAAGTCCCCAACCACCTGTATTGTAACCTTCGGGACTGATTTCCCACGCCACTTCCATGATATTCATCAGATTGAAAAGTTTCAGTTTCAGATAATCCAGCAGGGTCATCCCCGTTACTTTTTGTACAATGGCAGAAAGCAGGTAAGTGGCTATCGAGTCATACTCAAACTGTTTGCCGGGTTCTCTGACTGGTTTTGCAAGAAACGTACGTATCCAGTCCGTACAAATATTACGCATATTCCAGTCCGCAGCAATACCGGAAGTCATGGTCAGCAAGTCGCGCACGGTCATAGCTGCCAAATTGGTCGAAATTGTATCAGGCAATGATTCCGGGAAAAAGGTAGCAACACGGTCTGTCAAGCGCAGACGATTGTCCGCAACAGCCAGTCCTACCGCAGCGCTGACAAAAGTTTTGGAACAGGAATACATCGTATGGCTATACTCAGGCGCAAAGGGAGCCGGATAAATCTCCGCAACCACCTTGCCATAACGCAGTACCATGACACTATGAATTTCGGTTTTTGGAAGTAACATCAAAGAGTCAAATAAGGCAGTAACGGCTTGTGAAGGAATACCCTCCGCCTCAGGCGTGGAGCGTGGCAGTTCATTAACTTGTGCAGAAAGCGTAAAAGAATACAGTAAGCAGAAAAGCGACAAAAAAGAGACGATTTTATTCCTCATGACAATAATCGGTAATTCGTTGAACAAATAATGCAAATGTACAGTATCTACATACGAAAGACAAGTTATCTATGGGATTTAACTTCAATACCACAACGTCCGCATATTTTTCTTTTTAAGACAGAGAACCATTCTAACTGCAAAATGTTCTCTATGGGAATAACCTAAAACTCAACAGATAATGAAAAAATTAATAATGTTTATAGGTATTGCCGTTCTCATAGCAGGCTGTTCGGATGATGACAAGGATCACACTACGGACAATTCGCACCTCATCAGTCCGCGCATGGCAATGAGTATCGACAATATCAACGGACAACAAAGTTCATTTACCGGTATTCTGACAGTTATACCATGTGATGCAAACAGTTCCATCTACTATGGAAACTATGTAAGAGGAAAGCTGTCTCCTTTCTACGGTTACTACCAAGTAAAGGACGGTACTTTCTATGACGGATCCATTAATCGAGAAATCTCATTACCGATAGGTACTTACAACATGATTTATTGGGGAACGCCCAAATATCAGGATCCTGTTTACGCCCATCCCGCCATAAAAGAAGCGGCTCACAGTATAGGACTGGATATGTCAAAACAATCTCTTGGCTTATTTAAAATATCGGCCGACACCATTTACTATCCTGTATTCGACCTGGTATATGCAGCACAAACGATAAAGATTGGAAGTGAAAGCCTCAAAGCCTCTTTAAAGCGAGTGGTAGCCGGACTGAAAGTTGTTTTGAAAGATAAAGACGATACAGTACTGAGTTCCAGTATAGATAGTGTAGCCGTGCGAATTACCAATATTTATAGCGAGCTCAATTATTATACAGGAGAGCCGCAAGGGATACCACGTACAATCGCTTTCCCATTGGCTCGCTCAATAGACGGTACTCAAATGAGCAATAGTACGGTTATGTTATTCCCGTCCGCCGGCAAATCTGAATTCCAGTTAACAATCACACTCAAAAACGGTAATGTAAAAAGCTTTAAGCAAACGTTGAGTTCTCCACTCAACGCCAATACCAAGCTGACTCTGACTTTAAGTTTGGGCAATATCTTTTCTGAAGAATCTTCCGGTGACTTTACTGTCGATAAACTGGAAATGAAAAAAACGAAAAATATTGATGTACCGATAATTGAGTGAGAGAGTTTCAGTTATGTTTCAGTAGAAAAACGATAAAGCCTTGTAAACGTTCAATTTACAAGGCTTTCCTTTCTTTACTTTGTACCCTTAACCGTTCTGTTCTCGAACCAATTCCTACATGATTTGGACTTAATTTGGGAACTACGGGAATGGATACCAATATAAAAGCCTACCTTTTATATTTAGATTACATCATTTCAAATTAACTATTTCTCAGCCACAAAGATAAAATATTTAATGATACAAAGCAAGTATGGTAAATAACATATTAGTTTGTAAGTGAATTAAGGTTTATCTCTTATGTGGTTAATAGACAAGACATAGCACCGTAACTCGGCTCTTAAAATACCTTATTTTAGCAGGTATGGTTAATAAGAACAAACGACTCTGTATCTAAATTTTTCTGGTCCAGATATTTTTTCTGTGAAATCAACCTACTATTCTTTACATTCTTACTTCATTTTACTATTTATCTAGTATAAAATCAATTAATATGGATAGTATAGGAAAAAGAATGTATCGTAATCTTGGAGACGATACCAAAGCGAAAATTAGTCAATCATTAAGAGGTAGAAGCAAGTCAGCTTCGCATATCCAAGCAATATCACAAGGCATGACTAATTACTGGAAGACTATACCAGTCAAAACAGATGATAACCCAAGTGATAAAACAAAAAAAGAGGGGCAATAACCCCTCTCTTTTCATAACCCTTTGATTACTTCATTATCAAAGGGGGAAATTGTAGCCTACAGAGTACATTTCTCACAAGAATAAAAGAATAACTTTAATTTTTTAATGAAATCGCAATATGAAAAGAAACGATTAATCACTTTTGATAGAATTAAAATCAAATCCAACTATAAATATCTTCTCAACACTAAAGTGAAGTTCAATGAAATGTTTCATTCACGTAGTGGGGAGAAAATAGGTATATTTTATAGCTCAAAAGATGATATAAATATACCTTATAACCTCTATATAGCTGTCAGCTATATAAAACAAACCTTAACTCTTGAATTTTCCAGTAAGATTTTGAAAGAAAAATATCCAGACTTAATTTCAAGAGATACTATCAAAGAATGTCTAACCAATATAAACCAACTACATATTTGTGATATTGATGTAGATAGTATCTTATCCAATGGGGCAATTACATCAGTAGATGTAACTTATGATGCAAACCTTATTCTAAGTGATAATCTTCTGAACATTCTTAATTCACAAGTAACCAACTATAGACGCTTCAAGTGGGCACATTACGATAAAGAGGGCATCACTTTTACTAAAGATGTGAAATCCAAAGACTGTACGGAAACAATCACCTTATATAATAAGGAAAAAGAAATATGTACCAGCCACAATAAAGACTTTTTAAATAGCCTATCACAACCACAATCAGTAATAGACTATTTCAAAGGGAAAACCAGATTTGAAATCACATTAAACACAGTTAAAAAGATAATGAACTATTTGAATTTGACCGATACCAAAATATTCAGTGTATTAAATTCCGATACAAACCCTATCCTTACTCAATTTGACAAGGTTTTCGGTAATTCTACAGCCAATATGCCAAACACAACATTTGATGATTACGAAAATTGGGCAATGAAAATCATTCTCGAAAGGTACAATGGTGATTTAAAACTACTGGAGCAAGATATTAGAAGCAAGTTCAACTCACGTAGTGGTGCTAGTAAGCGAATGAAAAAGTTTGAAACGGTTTATCATGCAATGACATCAGCCTCAACCAGTGAAAACCCTATTGAAAAGATACGTAATCTGTTGCTTTGATGAGGCTTGTGTATCAAAACAAAAAGTGTATCAAAATAATCTATATAAGACCCTTTGATACACTTCTTTTTTGCGTCACTCTAATCTAAAAGATTATTGTGATTAATTCTTATGATAAAGAACTCTACCTTTTATCGTATATTCACCACCATTTTTTGTAAACTTAAAATCATCATAACGAAGCGTTATACTTTCAGAGGTAACATTATCCACAACGACTTTTCCACCTACCGTAGTATAAGTATAGCTAGAGCCTAAATCTGTATTTTTTACAAATTCTTTAACTTTAGCATTAAGTTCCATTCCGTTAGTTAGCTTATCTACACTAGCAGCATCATTGCTTGCAATCGTAAAGTAACTTATATCCATAAGACTTTCTGGATTACTAAAGCCTGCCTCAAAACTAATAGACTGGCTATAAGAGTTGTACGACACAGATGCAGACTCATCATTAAGGTACTCTTTACCATTGATAATAATGGTATTTTCAACTTTTCCATTGTCATTGTCATCATCACTGGAACAAGACATAAACACACTAGTAGTTAAAAGAACTACAAACAAAATAAATACATTCTTTTTCATCTTATAAGAGTTTAATTAATTAAGAATTTATTAGTTATCATATATGATAACCAGTCTGCAAAGATAAGCCCTTTCCTTTGTTATCACAAATGATAACTATAGAAAAAATGAATGAACAGCAACTTTTCATTAAAATAGGAGATAAAATAAAGGAAATAAGGCTTGAAAAAGGAATAAGCCAACAAGACTTGGCAGCTAAATGTAACTTTGAGAAAGCTAATATGTCACGGATTGAAGCAGGGCGCACCAATCTAACAATAAAAAACGCATACAAAATAAGTCTTGCTTTGGGAGTTAGACTAAAAGACCTATTAGATGTAGAATAACTATTTTACTTTTTAGGCATCGTTATCAAAAAACCTTTTCTTATAGTACACAGAGAGTTCTGGTATGGCTTTTCTTCTTTCAATCCATAATTTCTTAATGTCCCCAATGCGATACCCAGGTCTTTAGAACTGAATTTCGTATAAATTGCAGAGAGTGAGCCAAAATAGTAATGTTGTCCGTTATATTCAACGTGAATAACTGTTCTTTCTTGTTTATTATCCATATTGCGCATATTTTACTCTACAAAGGAATGATAAATATTTAATATTTACCATATTTCTAGCCTTATTTAACGCTGCAAATGATTTATATTAAATATACATCACTATCTTTGCATCATAAACAAGTAACACCATGAAAAAAGTAGTAATCTTTGCACGAGTATCAAGTACGAACGGAACACAAGACTATGAGCGTCAAATAAATGATTTGCAGGTATTAGCCTCAGCAAACAACTGGACTGTTGAGGCTGTATTTGCAGAAAAGGTATCTGGAGCAAAAAAGAACACAGAACGCACAGAGTTAATGAACATGATAGACTATATCAACTCACATGATATAAATAAAGTATTGGTAACTGAACTATCCAGACTTGGGCGTGATACCCTGCAAGTTTTACAAGCTATAGAAATATTAAATCAGAATAAAGTTTCAGTATTCATCCAAAATTATAATATTGAAACGCTTACTCCAGAGGGAGAAATCAACCCTATGAGCCAGTTTCTTATTACTATACTTGCCGAAGTAGCACGAATGGAACGCAAGACTATTAGAGAACGTGTTGCAAGTGGTTACCAGAATTTCCGTAGCAATGGCGGTAAGGTAGGGCGAAAAGTTGGATATACGAAAAGCGATGAGGCTATGAGGGAAGAGTATGCAGAGGAATTAAGATTATTGAAAAGAGGGTACTCACTGCGAAATACCTCAAAACTGACGGGAACAAGTATCAACACTCTGCGAAAATTAACCAAATTAACATAATTTACACATCAAAAGTGGTAATTGTATCTATAGGTCGTATATTTGCAATGTTGGTACATCAATTCACTTAAAAAAAATATCTTTTACTTCAAATAATGATATATGGGGCAAGAAGCACATTCATGCCTAGGCACTTCCTTGTCTTGTGGATTGATTGAATGTGTAAGAATAAGTTGCATCATACATTGCAACACAATAATACCAGTATCTAATGATACCATTGGAACAATGCGCAACGATACTCAATAAAGGTAAAGAAAAATACGATAATGAACAAGTAAAAATAGTGAGACAATATCTATACCTATTAGCAGAATTGCAGATAGAGAATGAAAAAATAGCATTAACTAAAAAACAAGAATTATGAATGCAAATGTGATAATATATTGTAGAGTAAGTTCGGATGAACAAACATTAGGAGCCAGCTTAGACGTACAAGAAGAACGCCTACGGAAATATTGTAACCAAATGGGATATAACATCATTAACAATATCCCATACAGAGAGGATGAGAGTGCTAAAACATTTGAAAAACGCCCTGTCATACAAGGAATAATGAATTATATACGTAAAAACAAAGGTAGAGTACACAAATTACTATTCTTGCGGTGGGATAGATATTCACGAGACATTATCAGTGCCAGTGAGAACCTAAAAGAATTACTTAAATCGGGAGTTGAACCAAATGCAATCGAAGCACCTTTAGACTTCAATTCAGACACCTGGCCCCTATTATTGGGAGTACATATAGGCTCGGCACAATGCGACAACATCAAGAGGTCAAAAGCCACAATGGACGGTATTCATGGAACATTGGCAAAAGGAAAATGTGCTAATAAAGCACCAAGAGGATATAAGAATGTACGTATTAGCAAACATGAAACCCATGTAGAAATAGATACCAATACAGCACCATTTATACAAGCCATGTTTAAAGAAGTGGCTAAAGGAGTTGAAACACCTTGCTATATACGTAGAAAATTCGCAAGAAAAGGATATAATATACCCGAAAGTTCATTTCTTGAAATGCTACGCAACAAATTCTATGTTGGCAAAGTTCGTGTGCCAGCATACAAAGGAGAACCCGAATATTATGTAAACGGTGAACATGAAGCAATTATAGACGAAGAAACATTCTATAAAGTTCAAGAGATTTTGGACGGTAAAAGAAAGAAAACGCCCAAACTATCCAAAGCCATAAATCCCGATTTGTATTTGCGGAAATTTTTAATCTGCCCCGTATGTGGTTGTGCCTTAACTGGTGCGACAAGTTCGGGCAATGGCGGCAAATACACCTACTACTTTTGTTGTAACAATCAAAAACATATAAGAATGAGAGCAGAGAACGTAAACGAAGAGTTCGCTCGATATACAGCCCAATTAAAGCCCAATAAAACGGTATTGGATTTGTATAACGGAATTCTAAAGGATTTGCAAAACGAACGCAAAGGAGAAAACAAAAAAGAAGCAGCAGCACTGCAAAATGAACTTTCTACCGTCCAAAAACGCATCAACAGCATTGAAGATAAATATCTGGACGGAGATTTAACCAAAGAAGAATATAACAGAATGTTGGAAAGATACAACAAAGAAGCCTCAGCCATGCAACAACAGATTGAAATGCGTGAGAACCCTAACCGTAGTAATATCGAACCAAAACTAAACTACTCTATCAATCTGATAAACAATATAGATAGCTATATAAGAAATGCGTCTGTAGGGGTGAAAATTAAGCTAATAAGTTCGATGTTTCCCGAAAAAATCGAATTTGACGGAAAAACATATCGAACCAATTCTTATAACAAAGTGCTTGATTTAATATATCAGCAAACCAATGAGTTACGAGGGGTAGAAAAGAAAAGCGGAGAGAGTTTTTCAACTTTCTCCGCTTCAGTACCCAGACCCGCATTTGAAATATTGAACTTCAATAATTGGGAACAAATCTTATTTGCGAAAGATAATCACATAATACGTTATATATAAACGCATTATAAATACTGTTGAAAGAGATTAAATTTAATGAGGTTGAAATTATTTCGGGATAATTGGGAACAAATTGGGAACAATTCGTTAACTTTGCAGTGTTCAATCCAGAAATATAATTGAAGATTATGAAAGTGACTGCATTAATACGGAAGGCTGCCAAAAAGAACGATATAGATACTAAGGCTACTATCTATTTTCGTTTGCGTGATGGCAAGAAAGACATCAAAGCAGCAAGCGAGCTTGTTATCAGCCCAAACCATTGGAGTGCTGAGCGGCAGGGGTATAAAGACCGTGTAGCTTTAGTGCCAGAAAACGAAAAGATGGACTTGAACCATAAAGTGCAGGCATTGACCCGAATGATTGAGAAAGAATATAAGGAAGATGCCGGGAGTGAATGGTTAGGGGAAATTATAGACAAATTCCATCATTCCGAAAAGTACAAGACGGAAGAAGAACTGGCAATAGAGAATCCGCCTACTTTCGCCGAACTTTTCGATGAGTTTTTGGAGAAGCATAGTCTTTCGGAGGTAAGGAAGAAGAACTTCCGTGTAGTAAAGAGGGCACTCATGCGCTACGAACTGTTTGTCAGAAGGACAAGACGGGGAATGAAGCATTTTACCCTTGACATCCATACCATAACTAAAGACACTCTTGCCGATATGTGGGAGTTTATGGAGAACGAATATGCCTATGTGGAAGAATACCCTGAAATTTACGAGACCATTCCGGAAAAACGGACTCCCCAACCAAGAGGGAAGAACACACTTATAGATAGCTTCTCACGCATACGTACTTTTTTTATATGGTGCTATAACCAAGGCAAAACTACAAATCGTCCGTTTGATAAGTTTCCGTTGGAAGAATGTCTTTACGGGACACCTATTTATATTACCCTCCAAGAACGCAACCAGTTGTTTGAAGCTGACTTGTCTGCCCGTCCACAGCTTGCCATCCAGCGTGACATATTTGTATTTCAAACAGTTGTAGGCTGTCGTGTGGGCGACCTCTATAAACTCACAAAGAAAAATATTGTGAACGGAGCATTGGAATACATTCAGGAAAAGACACGTGGTCATAACCCAAGGACAATAAGAGTGCCGCTGAATGACATCGCCAAAACAATACTTGAACGCTATAAAGGGTATGAAGGTACAACATTGCTTCCCTTTATATCAGAACAGAAATATAATCAAGCTATCAAAGAGACGTTTCGATTAGCCGGACTTGATAGAATTGTTACAGTGCTTGACCCACTCACTCGCAAGCCGGAACAAAAGTATTTGTACGAAGTGGCAACCACACATACTGCCAGAAAGACATTCATTGGTAATATGTATAAGAAGGTAAAAGACCCGGATCTTGTTTCTTCGGTATCAGGACACAAGGAAGGCAGCAAGGCGTTTCGCCGATATAGGGAGATAGACGAGGAAATGAAACAAGAGCTTGTTCATCTGTTAGACTAATTAGGGAAAGACTATGGCAAAACAAGATTTTGAACAATTCAAACAGGACGTTAAAGAATGGCTCAACAGCCATCCAAAAGAATATGACAGCTTCGTTGCCGAAGTGAACAACAAATCGGCAATTGGTTTGCAAAAGGTTTTCAAATTAGGGTGGAAACTCACACCTCAAATGATGCATAAATATCAAAACGAGTGTCATGGAGACCTTGCCAACGAATCTCGTCTGCAAAATTATTCCGCAGATGCCGACGCTGCAAGATTATTGGTTGAGGAATTTCACAATCTGCAAAGCGATTCAATAGTTCCTGCAATGTTGGCATGGCTTTATTACGGTAAGTGCTATGAAACTATGGTCACACAATTAGAGGCAGAAACGCATAACTCTGACAATAACTTCTTTGAGAAGAAGATAGCCGCTTTAATGATTAAGGTTGTTATCAATAGTAGTATTCGTAACAAATTGCGAACAAAAGAGGATTGGCAGAATTTTCATAAGGAGAAAAAGGCTATTGAAGATGATTGTGTTGTAGAAGCAACCATTGATGGATTGACCGTTGAAGATAGACCGATTGAAGATAAATTGCCAACAAGCGAACAGGCGCCACGCACATTGAAGGATTATCTTTATGGAAATAAGGAAAAGATTTTAGAGAGGATAAAATTGAGAGTCTCAACACAGCACACAGGCACTGATTTGGCACGATTGTATTTTGCCCTCCAAGAGGAATGGCTTTTAACTGGCTGTGATGCGACAACATTCCATAAGCTACTTTCCATTGAACTGCCGAATTGCGACTTGAAAACTGTACGAAACCTCCAAATTTCTATCAAGAAGTTGAATGATGATACGAGTAGAGGGAAAATAAAAGACAGCGGCATTGAACGGTCGCTTATCAACGAATGGAAAGCTTACCTCACAGAAGCAAATAACTAAAAGTATGAACCATTTTTATTTGATGATATGGATAAAGATAAAGACATTATAGTCCAAGAAATAAATGCTGAATATCTGAAAGGTTATATTTACAACATCAGGGGTGTTCGTGTGATGCTGGATATGGACTTAGCCCAAATATATGGTTATAGTACCAAAGATTTTAACCGCCAAGTAAAGAACAACATTGAAAAGTTTGAGCAAGACTTCATGTTCCAGTTGTCCGATGAAGAGTGCGAAATCTTGAGGTGCAAAAATTCCACCTCAAGTTGGGGCGGTCGTAGATACAACCCTTATGCTTTCACGGAACAAGGGATATATATGCTTATGACAGTTCTAAAAGGAGATTTGGCAACCAGACAAAGTAAAGCCTTGATTCGCATCTTCAAGCAGATGAAAGACTATATCGTAGATAATCAGCCATTATTGGGACAAAGGGAATATCTGCAACTGTCCTTGCAGACAACCCAAAACACACAAGACCTGCTCGACTTGCGCAAATCTCTGTCAGCCGTTGATGACAAAGTTGCCGATATAATAGACGCTTTGGGTAATGTCGTTACAAAATCGGAACTGGCAAATGTTATGCTTGATTTTGGCAATCCTTCAGTGAGAAGAGGTTGGATGATTCTCAACGGTCAGCCCGTAGAATCTGATTTGGCCTACCAACATATTTATGCCACCGCCAAGAAAACGATATTTGTGGTTGATAATTATATCGGATTTGAAAGACGCTAGTACTTCTTAAAGATGTTCCGGCTCATGTGAATGTTGTAGTGTTCTCTGACAATATCGGTAATCGGTTACACCAAGCCGAATTTAATGACTTCTGTCGGGAATACCCCAATGTCACCATCTCTTTGCAAACATCAGGGGGAATATTTCACGACAGGTATATTGTCATTGATTACCAAACGAGCGATGAACAGATTTATCATTGCGGTGCTTCATCAAAAGATGGAGGTAATAAAGTTACGACAATAACAGCAGTTACAGATGGAGCCATTTACCATCCGGTTATAGACCAGCTTATTCATAATCCAGCATTGACATTGAGATAAAACCATTTTCAGACAAACCAATTTGATTGTCTTACATTTCGTTTCTTTCGTTCTGTATTTCAGCGAAAATACCGAAATGCAAATGATTGAAATACAACGAATTACATTTATACTTTTGCGCTATCGTTCCAATGCCGGAGCGATGGCGCAATCATTTATAATGCTGCCAAAGTGATTGTGTCGGATTAAAGGCAGCACATGTATGCTATGACAGATTTAATGCAAATCATCTCCAATGGCACAGCTAATATCAAATTGGAGATTACGAGTGAAGACCTACGTCATTTCTCTAATGAACTTATTAATCGTGCGGTAAACGAGGTGGCTGTTGCGCTCAAAGCCACCAATGAAGACAAACTGCTGACACGCGAGGAAGTCAAGGAAATGTGTGGCGTTTGCGACACCACTTTGTGGCTTTGGAACAAGCGCAATTACCTTAAAACAATCAAGGTGGGTAACAAAGTGAGATACCGTTTCTCAGACGTAAAGCGCATCTTGGGGGAAACTAATAGAATATCTGATTATGGAAAAGATTGACAATCGACCTGTAGCTTCTGCAAGCGGAGAAGCTGAGAATATTAAAGAAGAGTATGTTCGTATTGGCACAACCTTGTTTCGTATTATCAATCAGCCGATGATGAATGGTTCATTCCGTAAAATGCGGGTTGAATGGAAAATGAGCGTATTCCGTTCTGACCACGGCAAGGATGAAACGGCACTCATTCCGAAATATGACGGATTCTGCACTATGCCCAGTCACACAGATTACCGTTTGAACGTGAATAACTTTTATAACCTCTATGAGCCAATAACCCACGTTCCAGAAGAAGGTGAGTTCGGTCATATACAATCATTGATTGAACACATTTTTGGTAAGCAATATGAATTAGGAATGGACTATCTCCAACTGTTATACCTAAAACCAACACAAAAGTTACCGATACTACTATTAGTGTCTGAAGAACGAAATACGGGCAAGAGTACATTCTTGAATTTTCTGAAAGCATTGTTTCAAGAGAACGTGACATTCAACACCAATGAGGATTTCCGTAGTCAGTTTAATGCCGATTGGGCAGGCAAACTGATGATTGTAGTGGATGAGGTTCTGCTAAACAGAAGGGAAGATAGTGAACGATTAAAAAATCTCAGTACGGCACATTCGTATAAGATGGAGGCAAAAGGTAAAGACCGTTATGAGGTACAGTTCTTCGCCAAATTCGTGTTGTGCTCCAACAATGAGAATTTCCCTGTTTACATTGAACCGGAAGAAACGCGCTATTGGGTGAGAAAGATTCGTAGATTGGAAAATGATGACACCTCCTTTCTTCAGAAATTAAAAGATGAGATACCTGCATTTCTGTTCTATCTACAACATCGGGCATTGACCACTAAAGAAGAAAGCCGTATGTGGTTTCCTCCTTCACTTATCCGCACGGAAGCGTTGGAGAAAATCATCCGCTGCAATCGTAGCCGCATTGAACTTGACATGGCAGAACTGCTGTTTGATATTATGGACACAATGCAAGTGGATATAGTAGATTTCTGTATCAACGACCTATTGGCGTTGTTCAATTGTTCTATGGTAAAGGTGGAGCGTCATCAAGTGAGGAATGTTTTACAACAGTGTTGGAAACTGGAGCCTGCACCCAATGCACTATCTTACTCCACCTATCAAATATCCGTGTTGCCAGGACAGAAATATTCTGTATCATCCAAAAAGGTGGGACGTTTTTATACCGTCACCCGTGAAAAATTAAAGGATTACCGTTGAGATTGTTGAATATGATGAAACATAAGGGAAGAGATGTAAATAAGAGGGTTACTATTCAACAATACCCTCAACAAATTTCAACAAAGGAATTTGCCTGCCAAAAAAGAAAAAGATTGCGTACAGTATCTTTAATTTTTCTTTTCCCTCTTGTTGAATCATCTTCAACAAAGTCAACAAAATCAACGATGGAATGAAGAATCGTAAAACCGAACTTAAATGATATTCGTATGAAGACGGAAGAACTGATACAATCTATCAAACAGCGAGACCCGATATTGGCAAAGGCAGTCAGCGGAATGATTGACTACATACAAGACAGTGGGCAACACCCTATCCGTCCAAAGAGCAGACGGAAGCGGTCAATGCCTACCTACGTTCCGTCCATACTGACGGTGACGGAACAATGAACGAGACTAACACCACACACCGCAAAATAGCAACGCAGAAGATAACCATCAATGCCATCCGTGTGCTTGACCATGCCCAACTTGACCTCTTACAGGACGTGCTGAACCGCATAGCGGCAGACCGGGAGTATTACATGCCCGAACGTAGCTACGGATTGGGCAGATAGATGACCATTGTAACACCATAATATTATAGACTATGTGCAAGGACAAACAGACCATTCACTATTGTACCATCCTGTCTGATGAACAATGGATTTTTCTTTTGGAAGGCAAATTTTCCACTCTTAGGCAGCAGTGCCTTCACCGCCTGATGACCAATGCGGTGCGGACAAAGACCTCTTACAAAATCAAGGGCATTGATATTGTGTTGGAGGTGGGACAGGTTGCAGCTTCCGATGTGGAGCTGGCTGAATGCTTGAAATGCAACCGCAAGACGGTGGGCAAACTCATAGACAGTTTAACAGGCTCGGTATGCTGACCACCCGAACCAACAACCGTACTTCCATCCACACCCTGCATTTTCTTACAGGCTGGTACGTCGGAGGTGTCCTCATAACAAATCCCCATTATGTCAGACCTTCGGCTATCGCCAAAGGACAGACTGGCGATGTGTGGACACCTGTTTCTAGCAGTTCTCCGTCAGAGGGCAAGCGGAATGCCTTGACGGAAAACAGCCAAGACGAAAAGCAGGACACGGACAGCATGGCGACAGGCGTAGCCGTCCTTTCTTCTTCCCTTTGTTCGTCTGAAAAATCAAATCAGCCAATCAATGGGCAGGAGAACGGCAGCCAACAGCCACAATCTGATTCGGATGCCGCAGACAAGACCGAGAGCCCCCATATCATAGATGGAGACAATCAACCGCCTTGTGGAAACAGCGTAGAAAACTCCAAAGAGGCACAGGACGGTACAAATGATGTTGTAGCTACTCGGACATTGGAATGAAACTCATAAGCGCATGGCGAGGCTTAAAGCGGTACTCCGTTGCCGTGGCGAGCATGACAGGGCTTGCCCTGTATATAGCCCACTATAACTTCTCCGCTTCGCTCCCGAAGTTGTGGGCTCTCCCGAGGGGCTGGGCGTTGCCCCGTCCCACTCAGGACGCTGCCCTAAGAACCCGGCAAGGACTGTCAGCCCTATGCAACTCGACCAAAGAGTGACCCTCTCTTTGGAAACTCCGCTCAGATGCTTCCACCCCTGAGAACCCCGAGCAGGAAGTGACCCTCTCCCTGCACCCTCCGATTAAGGCTCTGCCCTAATTACCCGATATTCGGAAACAACAGCATAATAAATCAACCCCTATGGCACAAAAGACATCCATCAACATCAAGCCTTGCAACACAGGCAGTAGCGAGGCACACAACAAGCGGACAGCTGAATACCTTGCCCACATCAGTAAGGAGAAGTTCTATATTCGTACTGACCTCATGGCTTCAAACGAAGCGTGGGTAGCACCAGAATTGGGCAACTGTTCATTGACTGACCGCTACAATCAGATTGCCCAAATGGTCAAGGAAAAGACGGGTCGGGCTATGCAGACCAAAGAGCGTGAAAAAGTGAACAAAAAGACAGGCAAGGTGACCATCGTGCGTGGCAGCACCCCACTCAAAGAGGGTGTGGTCGTAATCAATGAAAGCACCTCAATGGAGCAGTTGCGGCATTTCTGTGAGGTGTGCAAAGAGCGATGGGGCATCACACCCCTGCAAGTGTACATTCATCGTGACGAGGGGCATTATAGCAATCCGCAAGACCCAACCACATGGAATCCCAATCTTCATGCCCATATTGTATGGGATTGGATGAACCACGACACAGGAAAATCCTGCAAGTTGAACGAAAAAGCCATGAGTGAGATGCAGACGCTTTTGGCTGAGTGTTTGGAGATGGAAAGGGGCATCTCAAAAGAGCTTACGGGCAAGAAGCATCTGGAGCGCACGGACTTCATCATCGCCAAGCAGAAGCAGGAAGCGGAGCAAGCCAAAGCGGAAAAAGAAGCCGCTCTCTCCGCCAAAGAGGAAGCCGAAGCTGAGCGCAATTCTTTGGAGGTTGAGAACAAGGCTAAGGCTAAACGGAGCGCAGCTCTTGACAGCGAGATAGCCGATAAACAGAAGAAGCGTGATGCAATCCGCAAGAACACGGTGGACGGCATCTTGAATAGTGTGGGCAGTCTGGTCGGTATTGGCAAGACCGCCACTCTTGAAAAGGAGTACAAGCAGCTTGCACAGGAATATGATCGCCTGAAAAAGGCGTTCAAACCAACCGTTATCAAAGAGGTGGAGAAGCAGACAAAAGAACTGGCTTCGGAAAAGCAGAAAGCCGAAGCGGAACGTGATAATGCCATTGCCCAAAGTCGCTCTCTTGCTACGGAACGTGACAGGGCTATTAAGGAGCTTAGAAACCAAAACGAGGATGTGCAACTGCGTATCAATAATGCGGTCAGACTTGCCAATGCGGAGAAGGACAAGACCATCAACCGATTGCAAGGTGAGCTGAATTTACGCAATCAGGCTTTGGTTATCCTTGCTGATATGCTCTATGCTGCCAGCGAGGTGTTCAAACGTGCCATTGATGCGATAATTCATTATGGCACAGACAAATACAAGTCCATCTTTGGCAATGATGAAGCAGCCGACATTAAGAGCGTGATGCAGAACTATGGCGATACAAAAGAACAACATCAGGCTATCGGAACTTGGCTCTGTGACTATGCGGATAGCCGTAAGCCCTTTGATAAAATGAAACATCGGCATACCTACAAGGAGGTTACCGATGTCGCCAATGGGGCGTATGATTGGAAAATTAAGCGAGGACAGAAAAATCTTGGTTTATAACCAGCCACTATCACTCGTCAAATCATTCTCTATAAATTTTATATCACGGCACTCTTTCTCCAAAATAGCCTCAATGTTCCTATCCAAACTAAAATACGGACATTTGATTGGCATTATCTCAAGTGGATTTCTTGGAGTGCCTTTTGTTTTATATCTAATGCAGATATTTTCATGATTGTAGAAGCTATCCACGGACCTTAAATAATAACAAATTTCGCAAAGGCATAATACCTTTTGCTGGTTATAACAGTGTAGCACTGCGTATTGTTTCATTGTCTTATAATTCTCATACCAATTGGATATAATCATTTCATATACCGCACTCCTTTTCTTAGTGCTAATACAATTCTCAGCTCCGAGATGGTATTTGCCACTTGAAAATAATGTAAATTTCAATATTTTACGGTCTATTTTCTCAAAAGGAATAGTTTTTATATCTCTACTCTCAAAATTATAAAACCTAGCGTTTTCCTCACGCAAAGGCTTCTCATACAGTTTGAAAATGTCGTTTTCACATCTTGCAATTACCTCTATAGTCCTATTTTTAAGGTTTTCGTGTTCTATGTGGCATGTGTCCGCATCAATGATTATAACTATTGCAGTTTTCAAATCATCACCTCGTTTCAAGACTGCATCATAGGAAAACTGCTTGTCGGGAAATTTGTATTCAATCTCACATGAATCATATCCATGTGCTTTCAAATTATAGAGTATTGGAATTGCGATGGAACAATCGGTTTTATTAAAAAACAGACACTGATTTCCTTTTTCGCATAAGTGTAATTGTGGAATATATACATCAAATTTCTGTTGGGTGTTAAATCTTCCACATAACACTTTCTTTGCTGCTTCGTGCAGATAAAAATCATCTTCACATGGTGTATTTTCGTCTAAATGAAGAAATGAGTAATTTCCACAATCGTCAACATCTATATATACTTCTTTGTCACAGGCTATACAAAAGTAAGTATGCTTGTTAGTATCAATTTCATCAAGATTATATAAATTTACTATTGTGTTTTGCTCATCAACAGCAATATGGCGTGACATTTTCTGTTCAAAATGACCACTCATCGTCAAAGTTGTGATATTGGGTATTGCTATTATTGTCGCCAATTTGAAATGCCTGTGGATTTTCGTGATTGTAAATCCCAATTTTCCCGACCCTTTCACTACTATTTTTCAATTAAAACTTTTTACTTTTGCTGGGTCAAGTTCACATGAGTTTAAATCTATTTCTACGCAGTCAATTCTCGCAGAAATAATTTTCCCGGCTTTTTTTTACATCCACCTCGTGTGTGCGTTTGAACTCTACCCATACAAACTGACCACTTTCTGTATATCCAATACAATCGGGACGTAAAGACAATTCTTTGTCAAATATTTCTATTTCAACTTTCTCAAAAGTCTTTTGTGTTTCTATTCTATTTTGCAAAACAGGAGGCAACATAAGGAGCTTATGTACTTGCAAAATATCTTTTGCCATTTTATGAAGAGCCGATTCTATTGCTCCTACACAATCACTCCCATTAGCGTGCGCAAAGTGATGGACCTTACGATTTCCTCCATTCTTAGCAACTAGTTCACTCTTACAATGTGGGCAAAAACACTTACAGGCCAAACCTGTTGGTACACAATCAACGTGTATCAACTTCCCATTCGCATCAAGTGCGTATGTTAAATAAGGCTTCTGTTTAGGCTGTGGCATGAATTGTTTTAATATATCCGCCAAATACCACGTTTATCTCTATCTATATTCCATTGAACTTGCCAAACTCTACCATCTATTTGGTCAAGAAGGATAAAATTGAAAGTATTTTCAGTTGGATAAAGAAAAAAACGACCAGGTTTTGCATCTTCTCCTTCAGCTAATGGTATGCTATTCAAGTCATACTGCATTGCTTCACCATCTGTACTATACTGGACATGTTTTATTTCTCCTGTTCGTGTATCC
>ENA-OQAB01000561-OQAB01000561.1-human-gut-metagenome-genome-assembly--contig:-NODE-561-length-19644-cov-2.589845_pt1 | contig 19644 bp, 27 predicted proteins | sample MGYA00242490_ERZ504517 | MGnify/ENA primary metagenome ERZ504517 (study PRJEB26092, sample SAMD00036298) | human gut metagenome | host: Homo sapiens | study: EMG produced TPA metagenomics assembly of...
TCAGATGTAAGATTCTTTATTTCCTCCAGCAATTCTTTTTTATTTGCAACCGGCTTTTCATTGATACCAACAATGTAATCCCCTGCCTTTACCAGATGTTTGGCCGGTTCATAATTCAATCCGTCAAGCCCTTCAAGCGCTTCTGTTCCAAGAACCATTACACCATCTGTCTCCATATAAATGCCAATGGGCATTCCACCCGGTATCAACAGATCACCGGATGCCGCTTTTGCGCTGACTTCTTCCTTAGAATACATCTGTTTTGCATTCCGTATACTAAATCCGCCTCCCACAAACAGGCCAAACAACAATACCATTATTAAAAATCTTCTATACCAGCGTTTTTTCATATCACATGTCCTCCTGCTAAAAAAACAGATGCAAAATGCATCTGTTTTAGTATGTGATATTCTCTTTTTTTCACTCTGGTATTATTTTGTACGTTCTGCCAATTCTTTCATCTCAGCTGCACTTTGCATAACAGTATCTGTAATCTTTGCACCTCCAAGAATTCTGGCAAGCTCTTCAATTTCCTGTTCTTTACTTAATCGGAAAATTTTACTTTTTGTGACACCATCCTCCACCTGCTTTTCAATCGCGTAATGTGCATCCGCCATCGCTGCAATCTGCGCAAGATGGGTAATGCAGATCACCTGATGATTTCGTCCGATAAAAGACATCTTTTCAGAAACCTTCTGAGCGGTTCTTCCGCTGATTCCCACATCAATCTCATCAAAGATCAATGTCTCTATCTGGTCTTTCTCAGCCATCACACTTTTAATTGCGAGCATGATTCTTGACAGCTCTCCTCCCGATGCAACATCGCCGAGCGCTCTCACCGGTTCTCCGGGATTCATGGAAATCATAAATTCAACTTCATCTGTCCCCTGAACTGTATAAGTCCCAAGCTCACGAAACACAATTTCAAACTGCGTATCTAAAAAATTTCAGATCTCGAAGCCCTTTTCGAATCGCTTCTGCAAGCTTTACGGATTCTTCTTTCCGCAGTAAAGACAACTGGTTAGAATAGTGTTTTACTTCTGCTTCGGTCTCTTCCACTTTTTTTTGTAACTGCGCCAGATACGCATCATAATCCTGCAGTTTTAATAGCCTTTCCTCTTTTTTATCACAATATTCTAAAATCTCTTCAATAGAATTTCCATATTTTGCCTTCAAACGATTGATCTCATTCAATCGTGTCTCCACTTCAAAAAACGTCTCTTCCGAAAAATCAAAGGACATTTTGTAGTCTGACAATTCTCGGTTAAAATCATTCAAAAGACTATCTATCTCCGCAAGCTGCTGAAACATATCCTGTGCCTGCTCATCGCAGCCTGCCGCCTCCTGCATACAACGAAGCGCCCTGCTGATTGCCTCGCTTGCCGTCTCTGAGTTCGTTCCACCGGTGTACTCATATGCCTCTTCCAAATTTCCCACGATTTTCTTTCCATTCGTCATCCGGCGATATGTTTCCTCCAGTGTCTCATCCTCCTGTCTTGAAAGCTTCGCCTGTCTGATCTCCTGAATTTCAAACTCTAAGAACCCGATCTCCTTATTGCGTTCCTTTTCATCTGTCAACGCCTCTTCAATGCTCTTCTTTCTGCTCTTTGTAAATCAAATAAGCCTTTGCAAGCTTTTCTTTCACCTGCTTAATGTTCTCTTTTGCAAATGCATCTAAAATTGTCAGATGACTTTTTTTTATAGAGCAGGGACTGGTGCTCATGCTGTCCATGAATATCGATTAAAATCGACGCTGCTTCTTTTAAAAGCGCAATCGGAACCGTCTCGCCATTGATCTTACTGATACTTCTCTTACTCATAAGTTTTCTGCTAAGAACAACGACTCCATCTTCCGGGAAAATATCTTTTCTTTTCAGCGCCTCCTCCTGTGTCTTATTTTCCACAAAAAATGTTAGTTCCACATATCCATATTCTGCACCCTTTCGTATGATATCAGCGGAATATTTTCCTCCCAATGCAAGATTGACAGAACCAAGAATAATTGATTTCCCGGCGCCTGTCTCCCCTGTCAAAATATTCAGCCCCTTTGTAAATTCCACTTCAATCTCATCAATCAATGCAAGATTTTTCACATACAAATTATGTAACATATTCTTTCTCCCAGACTCTCTTTTGACACATCTTGTCTTACATTACAATTTTTCTGATTTTGTCCATCACGTTCACTGTATCATCTGTCGTCCGTATTGCACACATAATCGTGTCATCTCCTGCAATACAACCGACTACTTCATTCCAATTCATCGCGTCAATTGCCGCCGCCACTGCCATTGCCATGCCGGAAACAGTTTTGATCACCAGTATATTTTGAGCCATGTCCATGGAAACATATCCGTCCTTTAAAACCCTCATATATTTCTCGCTCATCGCCGTTTCAGGTGTCTTCAAAATCGTATATTTCTGTCTTCCGCCCTCAGTTGGAACCTTTGTCAGCTTCAGGTCTCTGATATCTCTGGAAACTGTTGCCTGTGTCACCTGAAATCCTTCCTGATTCAAGCGCTCTGCCAGCTCCTCCTGTGTCTCTATATTATGCTTATTGATGAGCTCAACTACTTTTGCATGTCTTTTTCCCTTCATTTTTCAGCTTCCTTTCATCTTTTCCTCAACGTCTCTAAAAAGCTTATTTGCTCAGCTTAAAAGTTCGTGGTATCTTCCGCCCTTCTTATGACAATCTGATCCCTGTATATATTTCAATTGTTTGTTCTCCATCAAACGAAACTGCTGCAATCTCTGTCCGGTTATCTCTTCCTTTTCCAATCTCCACAACAATCTCATCCTCAGCCGACAGCACAATACTTCTTGTATTTAAGGCGTGAGAGCAGATTGGTGTCACAACAATCATAGATGCGGTAGGCTCTACAATCGGACCACCGGCAGACAAATTATATCCGGTCGAGCCGGTTGGGTAGAAATAATCACTCCATCCGCCTGATATGAATTCAAAAGTTCTCCATTCACGTAAATATTAAAATGAATGATCCGAAAGAGCTCCTGCTCTTCCCACAACAATATCATTGAGTGCTACATCTTCCTGACCTTTATTCAGAACTCCTTTGAGCATCATTCTTGCCTCAATCTCCGGAGTCTCTTCAAAAAGCTGCTCCAGTGCCTGCTCAATATTTTGCACTTCCACTTCCGTCAAATACCCAAAGCGTTCCCAAATTAATCCCAAGAAGCGGTGCTTTGCAGGTACGCAATTCTCTTGCAGCACGAATTAAAGTTCCATCGCCGCCAAGTACCAGGACGCATTCCGTATCCTTTGGCACACTCTTACCATCTGACGCTACAATACACTGTCTGCCATGCTGTTCGATATATCGTTGAATCCGATGTGTTGTCACAAGCTCCCTGTCTTTGCTTTGGTTTGTAATGATATAAAACTTATCCATCTTCTATCCTCTATTTTTATTTTGCCAATGTGGAAAAGGCATTCTCCACAATCTGCTTCCAGTCAATCTCCACGTGTTCGATTGTATCTGTCTGTTCTGTTTTCTGCAAATGCACAAGATATTCGATATTTCCTTCCGGACCTTTGATTGGAGAAAAGTCAAGATTTAGCACTGAAAATCCGATAGACAGTGCATAGGACAGCACCATCTCAATCACTTCATAGTGCGTACTTTTTTCACGTACTACACCCTTCTTTCCTACCTTTTCTCTTCCAGCCTCAAACTGCGGCTTGATCAGTGCCACGATCTGACCATCCTCTTTCAAATAATTCCGAATCGGAAGCAATACCTTTGTAAGTGAAATAAAGGAGACATCAATCGAAGAAAAATCAATTTCTTCTCCCAGATCCTCCGGTGTCACATAACGGATATTTGTCTTCTCCATGCAGATAACACGATCATCCTGTCTTAATTTCCACGCAAGCTGTCCTTTTCCGACATCAATGGCAAACACTTTTCTTGCCCCGTTTTGCAGCATACAGTCTGTAAAACCACCAGTCGAAGCGCCCACGTCCGTGCAGACTTTCCCTTCCAGACAGACGTCAAAATTGGCAACTGCCTTTTCAAGCTTCAAGCCTCCACGGCTGACATACGGAAGCGTATGCCCTTTAATCTCAATCTGCACTTCATCCGAAAATGTTGTCCCTGCTTTATCCTCTCTTTGTCCTTCCACAAACACATTACCGGACATAATGATCGCCTTTGCCTTTTCTCTGGACTCTGCTAAATTCCTTTTTACCAGTAATACATCTAATCGTTCTTTCATATACTCTCCTAAATCATCTTCATTTCAATGCGTCATATGTTGCAACAATTTTCTCAACAATCGAATCCGCATCCAGATGCACTTCTTTTCTCAACAACTCCACATTACCATGTTCCACATATTCATCCTGAATACCATTTTGCAATACGCAGACATCCATTCTTTCTCTTGCAGCATAATTGGCAATTTTCTCGCCATATCCGCCATCTAAAAGGCCTTCCTCAATCGACACAAAAAGTCTGTGTGCTCTGCTCATCTGTTTCAGGATATCCTGATCAAATGGTTTGACAAAGCGCACATTGATCAGACTGCAATGATATCCTCTTTCTCTTAGCTGCGCACACACTGCCTCCGCAGTCTCCATCATATGCCCAACAGCAAAAACTGCGATGTCCTGTTCCTCATAAATAACTTCACTTTTCCCATATACGATCGGCTCCCGGAATTCCTGCAGTCCGTCATACGCCGCTCCCCTTGGATATCTGATGGCGATCGGTCCGTGAAATTCGATTGCAAACCGGATCATATCCGCAAACTCCCATTTATTTTTCGGGGACATCACTGTCATATTCGGGATTCCGCTTAAATATGCAAGATCAAACAGTCCCTGATGTGTCTCCCCGTCATTTCCGACAAGTCCCGCCCGATCTACCGCAAAGACGACCGGCAAATTTTGCAGACAGACATCATGTATCATTTGATCATACCCTCTCTGTAAAAAGGAAGAATACACAGCAAATACAGGTTTTAGCCCTGCTGCTGCAAGTCCTGCTGCAAAAGTAACCGCATGCTCTTCTGCAATTCCGACATCAAAAAATCTGTCCGGATATTTCTTTGCAAACGGTGTCAGACCCGTCCCGTCTTTCATCGCTGCAGTGATTGCAACAAGCTTTGGCTCCTCTTTTCCCATCCTGTACATCACCTTTGCAAAAACATCGGTATATGTGTCTTTGTCACCAGAAGATTTCTGCTGTCCAGTGGCAATATCAAACGGACCTGTCCCATGAAATTTGGAAGGCATCTTTTCCGCCGGAAGATATCCTTTTCCTTTTTCTGTCAAGACATGGACAAGCACAGCATGGTCAATCTTCTTTGCTTCCTGAAAAATTTTATATAATTTTTTGATATCATGACCGTCGACAGGACCCAGATAAGTGATTCCCATATCTTCAAACAACATCCCAGGTACAAGCAATTGCTTGATACTGTTTTTTGTCTTTCGAATATGTGACACGATCTGATCTCCAACACACGGCACTTTCTGTAATGTCTTTTCTACATTTTTCTTCAAATCTGTATAGGCATGTGCTGTGCGGATTCCATCCAGATAGTTCGACATTCCTCCGACATTTTCAGAAATCGACATCCGATTATCGTTTAATACAATAATAAAATTGCTCTTCAGATGAGAGGCGTTATTCAACGCTTCATAAGCCATACCTCCGGTCAGAGAACCGTCTCCGATCACTGAGATGACCTGATAATCTTCTTTCAGTATCTCTCTTGCCTCCACATATCCCAGTCCTGCCGAGATTGAAGTAGAACTGTGTCCCGTATCAAATGCATCACATGCACTTTCTTTTCGTTTCGGGAAACCGCTCATCCCCCCCGTACTTACGCAGATCATCAAATCCTGCTTTTCTTCCTGTTAAAATCTTATGTGTATATGCCTGATGTCCCACATCCCATATAATTTTATCTTTCGGAAGTGAAAACGCCAAATGCATCGCCATCGTCAGTTCCACTACACCTAGATTGGAAGCCAGATGTCCTCCCGTTTTACTGATCTTTTCAACCAAAAATCTGACGAATCTCTTCTGCCAGCGTATCTAATTCACTTCCTTTAGTTTTTTAATATCATCTTCTTTTTGAATTCGCTCCAATACCATAAGAGCACCCCTTTTATTTTCTCTGTAAATTAATTCTTTTAAAAGCATCTCCAAAAATCTGATTTTCCCCTGAAATGCTGTGTAATAAATGAATCGCTTCCATGGAAAGCTCTCCACAGCCTCCTTTGCGTTTTCAATTCCAAGCAACGTCACATATGTCGTCTTTTCATTCTTTTCATCGCTGTGAATTGGCTTTCCAAGCACTTCCACCGTGCTTGTCACATCCAAAATATCATCCTGTATCTGAAAAGCGACTCCCACATATTTTGCAATCTGTTCTATCTTTGCACTTCTGTCTCAGAAGCGCCGGCAATGCACCGCTCCGATCATCATAGCACACTCGATCAGAGCACTTGTCTTCAGCTCATAAATAAAATCCAACACTTCTTTGGAAACAGCTTGTCCTGCACTCTTGACATCGACTACCTGTCCCCCGATCATGCCGTAAATTCCAGCTTTCTCAGAAAGGATTCTCATCGCCTGACCAATCTCTATGCTCTTTTGCGGACACATTGCAAACGCCTTTACAGCCGTCTCAAAGGCAAAATTAAGAAGTGCATCTCCCGCCAGAATCCCCATTGCCTCACCGTACACAACATGTGTAGTCTTTCTCCCTCTGCGGTAGTCATCATTGTCCATCGCCGGAAGATCATCATGTACAAGTGAATACGTGTGAATCATCTCAATCGCTGCCATAAACGGCTCAATAAGTTCCTCATCACCGCCAAACAATACATATGTCTCTCTCATCAGCATCGGCCGGAGACGTTTTCCACCGGCTAGAAGACTATACTCCATCGCCTCCATGATCTCTTTTTGGAGACCTTCTTTGACCGGCAGATATTTTTTTTGAAAATCTGTTCTATCGCTGTTATTTTTCCGATTCTTTCTTCCTTAAAATTCATGCTCTTCACCATCTTTATCCAATATCATTACTTTTTTCTCAATCGTCTCAATCTTATCATTACATATCTTCAGCAATTCCATTCCTTCATGATACAATTGAAAAGAATCCTCAAGCGAAACAGCTTCTCCCTCTAATTTTTTTTCACTACTTCATCTAACTGTTCAAATACGTCCTCCAGAGTCTGATCTTTTTTATTTTCTGTCTTCCACAATGTTCCTCCTTATGCGTATCTTCTACTCTTGCTTTGATCACACCGTCTGTCACATATACATTCAGTGTCTCTCCATTTGCCGTATCTGCGATTGTCTTCACCACTTTGCCATTTTCCGTTGATACATAAGCAAATCCCTGATTCAGCTTTGCCAGCGGCGAAAGTCCTTTCATACGTTCGATATAAAAACCAAATCGGCGTTTTTTATCGTCAATCTTTCTTTCCATTGTCTGTCTGAGCCGCTCTTCCAATTCCACCGTTCTTTGCTGTTTGTCCCGCAGTTTATTTTGCGGATGCAGATACTTTAATTTCAATGCATACTGCCCGGTTTTTATCTTTTCCCATTCTGCTTTCTGATGTATTGCTTTACGTATCTTTATTCGATATTCTTCAACTCCGTTTAAAAATGTCTCATATTCAAACACCGCAAGTTCAGCCGCCGCAGAAGGCGTTGGCGCCCGCAAATCTGCCACATAATCTGCGATAGTTGTGTCCGTCTCATGCCCCACCGCTGAAATAACCGGAATCCGGCATTCAAAAATAGCTCTCGCAACAATTTCTTCATTAAACGCCCAAAGATCTTCTATAGAACCGCCGCCGCGCCCTACAATGATCAAATCTACTCCTTTTTTTCAAGCGCCGCAATTCCTTCTACAATACTTGCAGCCGCCCCTTCTCCCTGAACCAATGCAGGGTATAAGAGTAACTGCACATACGGGTTTCTTCTGCCTGCAACATTGATAATATCCCGAATCGCCGCGCCTGTAGGCGCCGTCACAACGCCGATTGTTCTTGCAAACTTCGGAATCGGCTGCTTGTACTCCTCGGCAAACATTCCCATCTCGCCCAGTTCCTGTTTCAATGCCTCGAATCTCTCATAAAGTGCTCCGGCTCCATCTAGAATAATCTCTTTTGCATAGAGCTGATATTTCCCATCCCTCTCGTATGTGGTTATATTGCCAAGCACAATTACCTGCTGTCCTTCCCGCATCCGAAACGGCAAACCGCCTCTCTGTCCTGCAAACATAATACATGCGATCATCCCGGACTCATCTTTCAGTGAAAAGTAAATATGCCCGGACGTATGATATTTACAATTTGACACTTCCCCTTTCACATAAATCCGGTTCAGCATAAAATCCTGTGTAAACATATTCTTGATATAGGCATTGACCTGTCCAACAGAATACACATTGCGCATCATATCACCTTATTCCGCCAGCTTTGCCAGCACACCATTGACAAACGAAGGACCTTCATCACTGCTGTATTTCTTCGCGAGTTCTACCGCCTCATTGATTGCCACACCGGTCGGAACTTCCTCATCCCATTTCATCTCATAAACCGCAAGTCTTAAAATTGTCAGATCTACCCGATTCATACGAGATGTCTTCCAGCCTGTTGTATACTCATTCAAAAGTCCATCAATCTCTTCTTTTTTGTCGACAACAGCTTTATATTTATTCAAAATATAAGTCTTATCCTGTTCGTCAGTCTCGCCAAGCAATTCAAAGTAGAGGTCTTCTTGTTCTTTCATCTCTTCTTCGCTGTTAAATTCTATACGGAATAACATTCTAAAAATATGTTCTCTAAGTTCTGATCTATTCATTTTTCTACCTCTTTATTCTTTGGATTTTCTATTTTTTTGCATTATTGATTATTATACTACATGTGATTCCCTCTTGGCAACCAAAAAGAGTGGAGCTAAAACTCCACTCTGATTCCCATTCTGTCTTCACAGATCTAGTTTTCCATGTCCACTCCAGCTACACGAATATTCACATCTGCAACTGTCAAACCTGTCATATTCTCAATCGAAGCTTTTACTTTCTCCTGTACCTTGGCAGAAACATCCATGATGCTGTAGCCATACTTCAAATTCAGCGCCAGCGCAACTGTCACTACACCTTCAAGCACATCTACTTTCACACCTTTGGATAAAGATTTCATTCCAAGCTTGCTGATCAGTTCTCTCGTTGCATTCCCTGCCATCGAAGCGACACCTTCCACTTCCATAGCTGCAAGCCCTGCAATGATTGCAACAACCTCATCTGCAATCTGTACTTCTCCAAGATTATCATCTGCCTTTATTGTATAACTATTTCTTTCGTCTTTTCCCATGATTCAAAACCTCCTAGTCTGGATTGCCGTCTCTTGCCAAGAGATGGAATTATCTCCTGTTATTATAACAAATTTATATCCGTTTGCAAATAGGGAAATTTGTAAACTATTTTCCGAACTCAGATAACTCCAGCCCTTCGTTGCGCTCCAGTGTCATACGTATGCTCCAGCTGTTCACAAACAATAAAAGCGGTCTGTCTTTTAAGTCCTTAATCTTCTTCATATCAGAAGTACCCACAATTTTATCTAAGTCAATTTCTTTATTCTCGATCCAGCGGATATGTTCATATGGCAGCGTATCCATTCGAATCTCCACATTGTATTCATTTTCCAAACGGTATTTTAACACATCAAATTGCAGGACACCTACCACACCTACTATAATTTCCTCCATACCGGTATTATATTCCTGAAAAATTTGGATTGCACCTTCCTGTGCGATCTGATTGATTCCCTTGATGAACTGCTTACGTTTCATCGTATCCACCTGGCGAACTCTGGCAAAGTGCTCCGGTGCAAAAGTCGGAATTCCTTCGTATGCAAATTTCTCAGGAGAATTGGTAAGCGTATCTCCAATTGAAAAAATTCCCGGGTCGAACACACCAATGATATCTCCACCGTATGCTTTTTCGATCATTTTTCTTTCACTTGCCATCATCTGCTGTGGCTGAGAAAGTCTCACTTTTTTCCCACCCTGAATATGAAACACATCCATTCCAGCTTCGAATTCTCCGGAACATATTCTCATAAACGCGATTCTGTCACGGTGAGCCTTATTCATATTTGCCTGAATCTTAAATACAAATGCGGAAAATTCCTTTTCTGTCATAGGATCAATAACTCCTTTATCCGAGATTCTCGGAAGGGGAGAGCTTGTCATCTGAAGAAAATGCTGAAGAAATGTCTCCACACCAAAGTTTGTAAGAGCCGATCCAAAAAATACCGGCGACAATTCTCCTTTGCTCACAAGTTCCATATCAAACTCCGCACTTGCACCATCTAACAGTTCCACTTCATCCGTAAGCTGAGCCAGCTGTTCTTCACTGATCATTGTCTCCACCGACGGGTCATCCAATGCGATCTTTTTTACTTCCCCGATAGAAGTTCCTTTTTGTGTATCGGAAAATAACTCTATCTCCCGGTGTTCCCTGTCATATACACCTCTAAATTCTTTTCCGGAACCAATCGGCCAATTGACTGGACATGTCGCAATTCCAAGTTCCTTTTCAATCTCGTCCAACAGATCAAACGTATCTCTTGCCTCACGATCCATTTTATTGATAAATGTAAAAATCGGAATATGACGCATCACACATACTTTGAACAATTTTCTCGTCTGCGCCTCCACACCTTTCGATGCATCAATAACCATGACGGCAGAATCTGCCGCCATCAATGTACGATAAGTATCTTCCGAGAAATCCTGATGTCCCGGCGTATCCAAAATATTGATGCAATATCCATCATAGTTGAATTGGAGCACGGAGGAAGTGACCGAGATACCTCTTTCTTTTTCAATCTCCATCCAGTCCGACACCGCATGCTTGGCAGTCGCTTTTCCTTTCACTGAACCTGCCTGATTGATTGCACCACCATATAATAAAAACTTTTCCGTCAACGTTGTCTTTCCTGCATCGGGATGCGATATGATCGCAAATGTTCTTCTTTTCTTTATCTCATCTGTAATTCCTGACATAATAATCTCCTGTTTTTTATTATTCTATACATACTTATTTAGTCTATCACAAGTAATATCTCTCTGCAAACAAAAATCTATTCATTCTCAGAATTTTTCTCTGTCTCTTTTTGCGCACTGTCTTTACTGTATATCGGTGTGATGACAATATTTTCCGGAGCGATTTCTGCTTTTCTTGTGATAATGTCCTCAATCTGGGCACGGTTAGCATCTGTCAGTTCCGCACTGTTTACTACCACGTCAGCTGTCTCCGCCGTCAGACTTACCACGGTATCTGAAAACCCTTTCGATGCAAGCATCGTCTCAACCGCAGCCTCTTTTTCCGCAAGTTCCGTCATCGCAATCATCTGGTTGATCGCATCTTGTTTCTGTTCATCTGACAAATTTGTGTTATCTATAATCTCAAGCAAAGTTTCTTTATTTTTTGCACGCACCTGCTCTCTTGTCACCTTCGCTTCCGCAACAACTCCTGTCACATCTCCATTGGTAAGCACTGCTTTCTCCCGGCGTTCCTTCCACCGTTCCGTCTGCCACTTCCTGATCCTGACTTTCAATATCACCGGCAGTTTCTTGCGCTCCGTCTTCCGAAGTAATGTCAAGCAGCTCCTGATTTGCAAGTTCACCATTTGTCGCCTCTGCTTTTCCTGACTCGCCAAAAAATGCGACCGGAATAGTTCAGGTATCCGGCAACCGCAATCATAATCGCGAGTGTTGTGATAATAATCTGGTTTTCTTGAATAGACGTTTCAAAATGTAACTCCTCCTAATTTGTTTGATTTCGTTTCATTACTTTAATTTTATGCGTGTCTACATCAAATAATGCTTGGATTGCTTCTGTAATATTTTTTATGACTACTGCATTTCCACCCCCTTCTGCAATGACGACAACCCCTTCCACTTTTGGGTTGACTTCTTTTGTTACATACGGTGTCTGCTCACCTCCGGACGTGCTGTTGTACACTGTCGCCTCACTGTCCTGCGCTTCCTTTGTTTCGCGTTTTCCTCCCTGTTTGTCGCTCTCTGTTACAGTCTGACTGTTTGTCGCCTGATCCTTTTCAATAATTTTTTCCGATGAAGACTGAAACGTCACCATCACCTTTACGTTTCCCACCCCCTCTACTTCCCGCAACACCTCTTCTAGTTTCCTCTCCACCGCTTCTTCGTACTCATCTTCATAACTGTTTTCTGTTCCCGCCTCGACAGGCACATCTTTTGTCTTTGTCTTTTTTACCGGCATTGCAATGACAATCAGAAGAATCCCCACCAAAAGCGTGAGCATCAATTGATTTTTTTTTAGTTTCCATTCAAACTTAGTTTTCAATCTGAATCTCCTCCACCTCGATTTCATCTGTCTCTTCTTTTCCTACATCTTCAAGCGACATTCCCTCCAGATACTTGGTCGCCTCTTCGATTTCCCTGATCTTTTGCTGATATGAGGCATTATGATACAATTCCGAAAATGTCGTCTGCATTCCGATTGCCTTCATGATTGGTTCTGAAAGCATCACGATCAGAATCAATCCGGTAAAAAAACGAATATACTTTTTGTAGCTGTGATTCGGAATAATTTGAATGATGGCTGTAATCAAAATCAGATAAAACGCAATATTCTGCAGCCATTGATAAAAAAACGCAATCAATTTTTCCCTCCTAACCTGCCATAGTGGTCGCTGTCACTACTGCGATTGTCAATAAAAAAAGCACCCCCGTCGTAAATATAATACGAAGCAGCATCTGAGATCCATCTGCGATGCTGCTGATACAGCCTACTATTCTCTTATCCGAAACAGGTTGTATCATTGCGGCAATCAATTTATAGAGCAGGGTCACTACTGCCATCTGTATAATCGGAACCAGACAGATTCCAATACAGACCAATGCTCCTGCAACTCCGATTCCATTCTTAATCAATACTGCGGTCCCTAGCATCACCTCCGTCACCCCTCCGATTGCATCACCTACAACCGGTATCGCCTCCGCGCTTCTTCCCACCACACTTCTTTTCAGTGAGTCAATTGCCGGACTTAAAAGTCCCTGTATAATGTTTACCCCTGTCACTCCCGCAAGCAGTGTCTTTAACGTCCATGCGATCACCGTCTCGCAAAGCTCTGCAAATTTAGAAAGATAGTCTTCCTCCGACAAATTATTCATAACTTTTACCACAATGTAGACTTGTACAAATGGAATCAAAAAATTCAAAATAACAAGCTCAACCAGATAAATCAAGAGCAATACCAGGTTGTAAAACAAAATGGAAGTGCTGCTTCCTGCCGCAAAAGCGACCGCCAGAAAGTAGACAGGTCCAAGCACTTTCATAAACCCGATCAGGCGCTCCAGATTCTCACTTGCCGACACGATCAAAATACGAAACGAATTAAGCCCGATTGTGATCAAAAGCAGATATAATACGTAAAAGCTGATTTCTGATATCTGCTGATTCTGAAATACATTGGAAAAATTAGTAAATACTGCCGCCACAATCACAATCAGGAGAATGTGTACCATTCCCGCTTTGCTGCTCTTCCATTCGTAAAAAAATTGATCCGATATCATTTCACCAATCACTTGCAGCGAAGGTTCAGTCTGTCCACTTAACATCATTTTTTATCAAATCTTGGAAGTCTGTTTTCTTCTCCGGGAAAATATCATCCAGCAAATCTTCAATCTCTGAGAATTCAAATTCTTTCCAAATTGTTTCCTCCGCCTCTTTCTGAAGTTCAGCTTGCTCGTCCTTGTCTCGGATTTCTGTCGCATAGACCGTTCGCGGAGAAAAAAAGCAACCCAAAATCACTATAAAAATACAGAGTATTATTCCTTTCCCTCTCATGACAAAAATTCCTGTATCGTCTGAAGCAGGGCAAGTAAAACAGGAAGACTCATGACCAGAATGGTCAGTTTTCCAAAAATCTCAATCTGAGAAGCAATTGTCTGATATCCGGTATCCCGACAGATCCCCGAAGCAAATTCTGCGATATAAGTAACACCGAGCATCTTGATCAAGGTTGCAATATAAGAGGTATCCATGTTAATGTGCCCACTAATCTGCCTTATGGTATTAATAATCTCTTCCAATCGTCCGACAATGCTCAAAAAGATAAAAACACTGATCGCCACACTCATATAAATTCCATATTCTGTTTTTCCATTTTTGAATTGGACTGCAAGAAGCGCACCCATCACTCCAAGAACCCCGGCTTGTACAATACTCATTAAAAACACCCCTATAATGAAAACAGTCTCTTGATCGATTCAAATAGTTCATAAATATAAGGAACAATCCAAAACAGCACGAGTAAAAGTCCTGCAAAGCTTGTCAAAAATGCCTGTTCTTCTCTCCCACTATGTTTTAATACCTGACTCAGAACCGAGACTAATATTCCCACAGCAGCAATTTTAAAAATTAAATTTACACTCATCTTCGCCTCCACTTATATCAGAATAATTACAAGGAAAATTCCCCCCATCACACCAAGACAGTTACATAGTCGCTTTTTCATAACCAGTTCCTCTCTCGTCTTTTGAATTACGAACGAAAGCTGTTCCAAATACAAATCAATTGTCCCCAGCTGCATCTGCTCATCTAAATACCCCATCTGCATTCCGATTGCTTTCAGTTCTTCCTTATCCTTGTTTTTTAACTGCGACTTTATCAGACAACGGTCAATTGACTCTGTCCACAACTCAAAGAAGGTAGCTCCTGCTTTTTTCTTCTATCTGCTTTGCCAAATAGAGCAGCCATTCGCCTTGCGCTCCTTCCATGCGCCTTCCAATGTGAGAAAACGCTTCCGAAAAAGGGGCTTTCGTATATTGGATTTCTCTTTTCAGCATCCAAAACAACTGCTTTAGCAGTTCCAGTTCTCTCAAATACTTTTGTAGCTCAAGTCCTTTTGTCACTCCGATTCCTCCACTTGCCAGAATGGTATAATCTGCATAAATAGAGGACTCTTCACCACTTTTCGTCTTCACGGTGATTCCCGCACATTTTCCGTTTTCCTCAAGAATGTCTGTCATGGTCGTATATTCGTAAATTGTTACGTTATTCTTTTCCCTTACCCGCGCCAACAGCTTACTGGTGATCTCTTTTCCTGTCACATCTGCATGAAACAGAATTCTCGGTCTGGAGTGTGCCCCCTCTCTTGTGTAGGCAAACGCTTCTCCGTCCTTTTCAAATTCTACTCCATATCCTACCAGATCTTCAATGATTTTTCCAGAACTGCGGATCATAATATCGACAGATTCTTTCCGGTTTTCATAATGACCGGCTCTCATCGTATCTTCAAAATAACTGTCATAATCACTTTCATCGCGCAAAACGCAGATTTCCGCCCTGTGCCCAAAAAATGAATCGCTGCTCTCCAGATCCGCTTTGGTAATCATCATAATTTTAAAATCACGCGGCAGATTCAATGCCGCAAATAATCCTGCGACTCCTGTTCCGACAATGACCACATCGACCTGATCTTGTTTTTCTTTTATTTTTTCCATATCCACTTCCCTTAGCGCCCCTAATCTTACCTTACTATTCCTTAATTATATCTTTCATTTTCACCTGTTATTTTGCCAGATCAAGCATCTTTTCCAACGGTTTCTTTGATTCGGCACGAAGAGCTTCGTCCATCTGAACTTCATTTTCACCTGTTCTCAAAACATGAGCGATCTTTTCCAGAGTGATCATTTTCATATCTTCACAGACCGGTTCTGTTTTTGTAAAATAGAACTTTTTATTCGGATATCTTTTTTCAAGCTCATATCTCACACCGTTTTCCGTGCAGATGATAAATTCCTCAGCGTCGCTCTTTCCCACACGATCAATAATGCCGGACGTGCTTCCGATATAATCCGAAAGATCAAGAAGCGACTTCGGACATTCAGGATGCGTCAGCACTTCCGCTTCCGGATGCTCCGCTTTCGCCTGCTTTAATTCCTCTATTTTTACCGTCTCGTGAATCGGACAATATCCTTCGTTGTATACAAAATTCTTCTCCGGCGTCTGCTCCGCCACAAAATGCGCCAGATTTCTATCCGGAATAAAGAAAATGTTTTTGTTAGGAAGTGCCTTTACAATCCGAACCGCATTTGCCGAAGTTACGCATACATCCGATAATCTTTTCAGTTCTGCCGTTGAATTAATATAGCAGACAACCGCAAGATCATCATACTTCTTCCGCATCGCACGGATCGTCTCCTCATCTGCCATATGCGCCATCGCACAGTCCGCTTTTGCATCCGGCATAAGAACCGTCTTCTGAGGATTCAGCACTTTCGCACTTTCGCCCATAAACGAAACGCCGCAGAACACAATCGTCTGCTCCTCCAACTCTACTGCCACCTTGCTCAGGTAAAAAGAATCGCCGATATAATCTGCAATTTCCTGAACTTCCGGTCTTACATAATAATGCGCCAGTATGACCGCGATTTTTTTTCCTTCTTCAACTGTTCGATCTCTTCTCTAATCGTCATTCGTATACCCTTTCCCGCATGAAATCCATACGCCTTTGTTTCTGTCGTGATGCTCATTATAACACTTGAGTTTACAAATGACAAGACAGTTGTGCCGCTCGCCTTTTGCAAAAAAGAATCCCGAAAAACATTAGTCTTTCGGGATCTCTCAAGAGGCGCAGACCGGATTTGAACCGGTGAATCAGGGTGTTGCAGACCCACGCCTTACCACTTGGCTACTGCGCCTTATTCATATATATATACTACACATAGTAAAATAATATGCATAGTTTTATCATTCTTTTCGCAACAATACTTCTGTTGTCCGAATGATAAATGACCCCGACGGGAATCGAACCCGTGTTACCGCCGTGAAAGGGCGATGTCTTAACCGCTTGACCACGGGGCCATTGTTTTCTAGTTCTGTAGCAGAACCGTTTTTAATATTATCATATAACTTTTATAATTGCAAGTCTTTTTTTCTTATTCTGTCAATTTTTTTTACTAAAATTTTTTACAGTTTTTTACGATTTTTTAAAGCTCATTTTTTATAGCTTTTTTTGAAAACATTTCTTACGTTCCATATTCTATTGTTTTATCTTTAATCTACACTGCAAAACTGCCGGCAGGATAAATCCCGCCGGCAGAAAAATCTGTATTTTACTTTTTATAACTGATCACCGTTCGTCAATCAAAACAACCGTTTCATTAAGAACGTTTTCTGCGTGATCTAAGAGTTACAGCAACTGCAGCGCCTGCTATACCAAGACATGCAATCCACAGCGCTATGTTTGTTGTATCACCTGTCTGAACTGCTCCGCCTTTGTTCGGCTGCTGTGGCTCATCTTTTATTTTCTCAAAACGAGCCTCAATCTTAATACCGTTCAGTTCTTTTGTGATTGGTGTGTCGAAGTCAAACTTCTTATCTCCCACAAACCATCCGAGGAATTTGTATCCCTCTTTTGTCGGATCTGCCGGTTTCGTCAGTTTCTCTCCGTCTTTTACTTTTACTTCTTTTCCGTCAAGTGTCACTGTCCAAACTTTCTCTTCCGGTGTCGGAGCATCTGTTTTTGAAAGGAACATCTCTATAATGCCGACCTTAGCATCTGACCACTCAATTTTCACATCAAGAAGCACTGTCTCATTCGGAAGAACAAACTCATTCACTGTCTTGCCCAGTGTTCCGACAGGTTTCCATGTATCTGCTTCTGCTAATGTTCTCACACTTACAGTTGCATTTGAAATCGAATCTGCTCTCTGAACAATCTTAATCTTATTGCGGTCATTCTTCTCTGATACATGATAAACAAGGTTTCCGCTCTTTTCTGCCGGAACAAATGATGTCGCAAGATTCATATCTGACATATAAGAGAATTTTCCGTTTTGTGTATCGAGACATGAGCTTTCATATGTCGGATCGTTTTCGCTCGGAACATACGCTCCGTCATTGATCTCAAGCTCGCTGAAGCGAACCCACTTGTCAGAACCGACTTTTGTTCTTGTTACCTCGAATTTCAGGTAACGTGCATCTTTGTTAATGTTTGTTGCTTCTTTTGTATTATAAGAAGTTTCATGATTCGGAAGCACCGCTCCGATCTCGTCAGTATCATTCGCTTCTCCGTTATTTGGTCCATCCTGTGAACCGAGAGTCATGATTTCTTCCCATGTCTCTCCGTCTGTAGATACAGAGAATTTACCATGTCTGATATAGTCATGCTCGCTATCCTCGCAGACAGCTTTGAACTTATCGAAGTGGATTGTCTGTCCGAGATCGTATACGAACCAAACGCCTTCGTTCTGTGATGTCTGATAAACAGCCTCTGTTGCTCTGTTTCCGTCGAACGCTTTCTCAGGATCTGTGATCGTATAATTTCCGCTTTTTGAATGCAGTGATTTTTCTTTGAACTCTACCGTATTTACAACGAATTGTTTCAAATTGAATTTCACATCATCATTCGTCTTGTTGATCAGTCTGATATATCTTGCATCTCCCGGTTTCTTTGCATCATATGTTGTCCACTCATATGCATTGAGAGATGTTTCAAGGGTAAGCTTGTCTGCATTTTCAAGATTCTTCTGAATATCTTTAATCTCATGAATGCGGTCTAATTTTAAGCCGATATACTGATCTTTCTTTAAAGTAATATCATTCTTAGCTTCGATTTCAGCGCTTTCATCCAACAGATTTGCTCTGTATTCTTTGTAAGCGTCTACGTTTGTGTAAACTTTCGAGTTAAACCATACTTTAGAGTCAACGTCAAATTCTCTGATCGCAAACCAGTTTTTCTGTGTCGCATTATTCTTGATACGAACATACTGTGCCTGAATATCTTTGTCAGATACATCGATCTCTATCGTGCGTTTGTTTTCAAATGTTGCAACCTTTGTCCATTTCTGACCGTCAACCGACCACTCCAGATCACAGTTCTGCATATAATCTGCATGTGTATCATTATTACCCTGGACAATCTTGATCTTTCCAAGTGTGATCTTCTCGGACAGCTTCACTCCGAAATAATCACCTGCGATCATAGAGTCACCGTTTGTAGGATCTCCCTGTCTTACATTGTAATGTACGCTTGTGCCTTCATCACCGTCGATTGCATTATTTTCGTTTCCATTATTGTAAACAGTCCAACCTTCTGTTGTACGGATCACTTCTTTTGTAAACGTATCTGCCGCTCCGGGCTGCAAGTCTACTTTAAACTCACGCATAGAAGGCCATTTACCAGATCCTCCCACTCTCGAGCACTCATAACGAACTGCCGTAACGTTCTCGATTTCAAGTCCTGCCACATCAACTTTCGCAGCATATGGTCCGTATTCTTTTCCGTTTTCTAATTCTTTCCACTCATCAGAACCTTCTGCCTGATATTTCAGTTTTGCGTATCCGAATGTATCGTCCGGTTTCTCTTTTCCTGCGCCGTTTTCGATATGTACGCCGTAAATAGTCGTCGGTTTGCTGAAGTTCACCTGATAATACTGTCCGACACCTTCTGCTCCGTTGTACCATGCATACGTACCGCTGTTGCCGTCAATAATATCTGCCGGTTTTCCGCTCTGCCATGTCTGAAAGCTTGCCTCTGCCGTAATTTTCAACGGTCTTTCAACATCGCCTGCCACATAATCGTTCATCGGATCTGAC
>ENA-OQAB01000562-OQAB01000562.1-human-gut-metagenome-genome-assembly--contig:-NODE-562-length-19633-cov-3.711627_pt1 | contig 19633 bp, 20 predicted proteins | sample MGYA00242490_ERZ504517 | MGnify/ENA primary metagenome ERZ504517 (study PRJEB26092, sample SAMD00036298) | human gut metagenome | host: Homo sapiens | study: EMG produced TPA metagenomics assembly of...
ATGTCTTCCATGCGTTATTTCTCCATTTCTTTCGCTTCGGCAATATATTGTTCGCCGACTTTATAGATATCTCCGGCGCCCATGGTGATGACTAGATCGAGGGGTCGGGACGTTTCTTTCAAATAGGCAATCAAGTCCTCTTTATGAGGAATGTAGGTGACGTCTTGCCCCGTCGTCTCCTTGACTTTTTGGGCAATGAGTTCGCCCGATACACCGGGAATAGGATCTTCACCGGCACTGTATACATCGGTTACGATCAGTTTATCGGCCTTGGCAAAGGCACTGCCGTACTGTTCGAGGAGAAGCTTCGTCCGCGTGTAGCGGTGCGGCTGGAAGAGACAGACGACGCGGTGGGTCCCCATGTCGCGGGCAGCCGTCAAGGTCGCATTGATTTCCGTCGGATGATGAGCGTAGTCATCGACGACCCAGACGTCGCCGACAAACCCCTTGGTCTGGAACCGGCGCTTAGCCCCGTGAAAATGGCTCATGGCAGCGGCTATCTCCGCAAAGGGAAGTCCGCAGGCATCGGCTACGGCCGTCGTCGCCAAGGCGTTTAAGACGTTATGCCGGCCCGGTACTTTTAAGACCATGTCGCCCATTTTTTGGCCGCCTTTATAGACACTAAAGTGAAGTTTGCCCTTCAGGTAATGAAGGTCTCTTGCCTGGTAATCCGCCGGCTGTTCGAGGCCGTACGAAACGTAGCGCCGCCCGATGGAAGGAGCCATGGCGCGAATCTTGTCGTTTTCAAAGCACAAGACGGCCAGTCCCTTTTCGGGATCGAGTTTCTGGATGAATTCCTTAAAGGCTGCGATGACGTTTTCAAGGGAGTTATAGTGATCCATGTGGTCGGCGTCGATATTGGTAACGACGGCGATATACGGATGCTGCTTGAGGAAGGTGCCGTCGCTTTCATCGGCTTCGGCAATGACGTACTGCCCCTTCCCTAAAATCGAGTTGCTGTGCAAATAGTCGACTTCCCCGCCGATGACGATGGTCGGGTCCTGTCGGCATTCTTCAAAGACCTGGCCCAGCATGGACGACGTCGTCGTCTTGCCGTGAGCACCGGCAACAGAAATCCCCTTCCCCCAGCTCATGATGTGAACCAGCGCATCGGAACGGTGGATGACCGGAATCTGCCGGCGCCGTGCTTCGACGAGTTCGACGTTATTGTCGCGGATGGCCGACGAAATGACGACGACCTGGGCGTCCTGCAAATTTTCAGGGCTTTGTCCAATGCAGATACGGGCTCCGCGCTTGGCAAACTGCTCCGTTACAGGCGAGGCTTTGAGGTCTGAGCCGGATACGCGATATCCTTTTTCAATAAAAACATTGGCGATTGCCCGCATTCCGGCTCCGGCAATCCCAATAAAATGAACGTTTGTCACATCGTTCAGATTAACCATAGGTTTATTCCACACCCTTCTTCTCCTGTTACGGACGACGGTTTCGGGCAATCGACAAGGCCAGTTCAGCAATATCCTGAGCCGCCTGGGGCTTACCCATCGAACGGCTGGCTTTGCCCATGGCTGCCAGGGCCGACGGATCGTCTTTTAAGTGAATGATTTCTTCCAATAGTTCCCGCCCGGTCAGCATCTTATCGAGAATCATCTTGGCGGCGCCGCACATGACCAGGGCCTGTGCATTGTAGCGCTGATGATCTTCCGCTGCATAAGGATAGGGAATGAGAATCGACGGTACGCCGCGAACGGTCAGCTCGGCAAGACCGACGGCACCGGCCCGGTATACGGCCAGGTCGCAGGCAGCCAGGGCTTCCGGCATATGGTGAAGATAAGGAATGATGCGGCTCCCTTTACCGTAGCGGCCGCGGCATTCGATGCCCGACAGCTGTTTTACGACGCGGTCATATTCGTGATCGCCGGTAACGTGGAGGATCTGTATCGTATCGTCGTTGCGAAAATGTTTATGAACCTCGATCATCGCCGTGTTGATGCTGCGTGCACCGCGGCTTCCTCCGGCGACGAGGAGGGTGAATTTATGGGGGTCCAATCCCAGTTTTTTCCGGCCCTCTTCGCGAGTGACCGTCAAAATATCCTTGCGGACGGGATTGCCTGTATAAACGAGAATGCTTTTTCTGCGAAAGCGCTCGGCAGCTTCTTCATAACCGAGAGCGACGCGATTGACAAAGCGGCTCAAAATCGTATTGGTAACGCCGGGAATGACGTTTTGTTCCTGGATCAATGCCGGTACACCGCTGAGACTTGCGGCTAGTAAGACCGGGCCGCAGACGAAACCGCCGGTACCGATGACGACGTCCGGTTTAAATTTATGGATAATGCCTTCTGCCTTAATCAGACTGGCTGCCGTCTTCCCGAGTGTAACCAGGTTGCGGACGGAAATCTTCCGTTCGAGGCCCCGCACGTCGAGGGTGACGAAGGGCAACCCTTCTTTTGGAATCAAGGTATTTTCCAGGCCGATTTTGGAGCCGACGTAGAGAAATTCGGTAGGCTCGATGTCGGCAATCGCCCGGGCAATGGTAATAGCCGGGTAGATATGGCCGCCTGTGCCGCCTCCGGAAATAATAACTCGACGCATGTTCCTGCCTCCTGTCGTCTGTGTTAAATAGTATCAGATCGCGTTGACAATGCCTTTAAAGACACGGCCACGCTGTTCAAAATTATCATACATATCAAAGCTCGAGCAAGCCGGTGAAAGGAGGACGGCCTGAGGAGCTTTGGCAATACTGCGGGCTAACATAATCGCACCTTCCATACTATAACCGGTACGGCGAATATCTGCAATACCCGCTTTTTTCGCAGCGGCTTCAAAACGGTCGGCGGCATCGCCGATGAGAATCAGCGTGTCGACGCGTTTGGCCGCTAAGGCCATGAAATCATCAGGGGCGTCTTTTTATCGTAGCCGCCGGCGATGAGAATGAGATGGCCCTGGGGAAAGGCATCCAAAGCCTTCATGGAAGCATCGACATTGGTACCCTTGGAGTCATTATAATAAGTCACATCGTGGATAGTCCGGACTTTTTCAAGCCGGTGTTCAACCCCTTTAAAGGTTTTTAAAACTTGTCTAATGACGTCAAGGGAAGCCCCGGCCGCATAGGTCAAGAGAATCGCCGCTAAGCAATTCTGTATATATGCTTGCCAAAGAGATGGAGCTCCGATTCAGCACAGACGACGGTATCCTGTCCTTCATGGCGCAGAATAAGGTCGCCGTCCCGATAAAGGCTCCTTCAGGGACCTCGCCGTTTGTCGAGAAGTATAGGACGGTACCGGTCATGGCATCGGCCATGGCCCGGACGCGGTCATCATCGTAATTGAGGATGGCATAATCGTCCTTGTCCTGATTGAGGAAAATTCGCTGTTTCGCAGCACTGTAGGCTTCCATCGTGTGATGACGGTCCAAATGATCCGGCGTGATATTGAGGATAACCGCCGCCTTGGCCTTCATCGTACGCGTAAATTCGAGTTGGAAACTTGAAAGTTCGGCCACGACGACGGCGTCTTTCGGAAGATCCTTTGCCTGTTCCGAAAGGCCATAGCCGATGTTGCCGCCAACGACGGTCTGACGGCCTGTAGCTTTCATGATTTCCCCCACCAGGGTCGTCGTCGTCGTCTTACCGTTGGTACCGGTAATGCCGATGATGTCAGCATCGGTAACGCGGCAGGCGACTTCGACTTCGCTCCAAATCGGAAGTCCTTTCGCAGCAGCGGCTTTCATAATGGGAATTTCCGGAGAAATGACCGGCGACGGTACGACGACATCCATGCCGTCGAGGAGGCTCGTTTCCTGACTGCCAAAGACGAGCTTCACGCCGTGAGACGCCAAGTCCGGCCATGGCTTTTCGCTCACATCGATGGCCTTCATATCGTTGAGGACGACCGTCCCCCCGTGATCTGCCAAGGCCAGTGAAGCGGCACGACCACTAATGCCCGCGCCGATGACTAAAAATTTTTTTCCAGAAAAATCCATGATGCTCATTACCTACACCTGCTTTATGTAAAATATGGTCTTAACAAGGAGAAAAGGCTGTTTACTTTCCTGCCATGACGACGATAATCGCCAAGATAGCCATTAACGCCGAAAAACTCCAAAAAACAGTAACTACTTTCACTTCGCTCCAACCGGATAATTCAAAATGGTGGTGAATGGGACTCATTTTGAAGACCCGGACGCCCGTGTTTTGAAGGAAATAACCTGGATGATGACCGACAAGGCTTCGAGGACATAGAGGCCGCCGGCCAAGATGAGCAAGAGTTCCGTCTTGGTCAAAATGGCCATAGCCGCTAAGGCACCGCCGAGAGCCAAAGACCCTGTATCGCCCATGAACATTTTAGCCGGATGCTGGTTATAGAACAAGAATCCCAGGCAGGCGCCGGTCAGGGCCGTACTGAAAATGGCAAAATGAGTATACCCCAAGGCGACGGCAATGACGACGTAGGCAACGGCCGTAATCGAGCATGAACCGGCTGCCAATCCGTCGAGTCCGTCCGTCAAGTTGACGGCATTGCTGGTTCCGACGATCATGACGAATACGAAGAGATAGTAGAACAATCCTAAGTCAACCGTAGTCGACGTGAAAGGAATCCACAAAGTCGTGGGAAAATGAAGGAAGGCTTGGAGGATGTAGCAGAAAACGGCAGCCATGACGAACTGGCCGGCCAGTTTCTGTTTTGCCGTAAGGCCCAAATTGCGGTGTTTAACGGCCTTGATGGAGTCATCCAAAAAACCGATGACGCCGTGACCGAGGGTCAGGAATAAGGCCAGGGCCTTTCTGATTTCCATCGGATCAAAGAGGAGGCAAGCCACGGTCAGCGCCGTCAGGATGAGAATGCCCCCCATGGTCGGTGTACCGGCTTTATACTTATGGCTTTCCGGCCCTTCTTCTCGTTCAGACTGGCGGGCGTGGAACTGTTTCAGTTTTTTTGATGACGAAAGGTCCCAGGACAAGGCCGATGACCAAGCTGACGATGAAGCTGAAAATCAGCATTTTAAACATTCACATTACTTCCTTTCAAAATAGGGCAGTATTTTTTCCATAGCAAAGCTGCGCGAGCCTTTCAAAAGGACGGTATCACCGTCCCGGAGCAAGGCCTTCAGCTGACGGGCCGCTGCTTCATGAGAATCGGTCATATAGACGGCTTTCATGCCGGCATCCTGTGCCGCACGGGAGATATCTTCAGCCAGATTCCCCATGGTGATGAGGGCGTCGAGCTTCATATCGGCAACCAAGCGGCCGATGGCCCGGTGTTCTCTTTCGGCCCAGTCGCCGAGTTCTCCCATGCCGCCGAGGACGGCGATCTTGCGGCCCTTTGTCAGGAGATCCAAGGTACGGATAGCTTCAGCCATCGAAGCCGGATTGGCATTATACGTATCGTTGATGAAGGTATAAGGCCCGAGGTGCAGGAGTTCCTGGCGCATGGCCATGCCTCGATAGGCAGAAAGTCCGGCCTGCAGTTCGGCATCGCTAAGACCGGTCAGGTATCCGGCGGCAATGGCCGCCAAGGCATTATAGACGTTGTGGCGGCCAATGACCGGAACGGAAACGTCAAAGGTACGGTCGAAGCAGCGGCAGGTAAAACGAACCCCTTTTTCGTCACAGGCGATGTGCTCGGCCCGGATATGAGCCGAATCATCGGTCCCGTAGAGGATAGACCGGCCTTGGCAGAGATCCTTCATGGGTGCGACAAAAGGATCGTCACCATTTAAGATGGCCGTTCCTTTGGCATCGAGGCCTTGGACCAATTCAGCCTTGGCTTTGGCAATATTTTCCTGAGAACCTAAGAGTTCGATATGGCTCTTGCCGACGTTGGTGACGACGCCGATGGTCGGCTCGCCGATATCGACCAGTTCGGCGATCTGCCCGAGGCCGCGCATGCCCATTTCGACGACGCAGGCTTCGTGGTCAGCCGTTAACTGTAACAGGGTCTTAGGCAGTCCGATTTCATTATTATAATTCTTTTCCGTCTGCAACACCTTATATTTTTCACTCAAGACGGCGGCAATCATATTGCGCGTCGACGTCTTCCCTACCGAGCCGGTTACGGCAATGACGGGAATGGAAAAACGGCGGCGGTGAAAACGGGCTAAATCCTGATAAGCTTTCAGCGTATCAGAAACGACGAAAATAGGTACCGCAGCCCCCTTATATTCCGGCCGCAGTTCGGATACGACGGCACCGGCTGCGCCCGAAGAGAGGGCCTTTAAGACGAAGTCATGGCCGTCAAAAGAGGTCCCCTTGAAGGCGACGAAAAGGGAGCCCTTTTCCACCGCCCGAGTATCGGTGCAAACGTCATGAAAAAGCACGCTCCCTATAGAAGAGAGCAGACGGGCTCCCGTCGCTTTCTGTACTTCTTCACTGGTAAAATCAGCCATTATTTATCTCCTCGATGCAGGTCGCGAACGGCATTGCGGGCTTCTTCACGGTCGTCAAAGTGAATCGTACCGTCATTTAAGATCTGATACGTTTCATGCCCCTTACCGGCAATGACGATGATGTCATTTTCTTGTGCCAGTTCGACGGCGCGATAAATGGCTTCACGACGGTTGACGATGACTTCATGATGCTGTCCCGCCTTAAGCCCTTGTTTAACGCCTTCTTCGACTTCTGCTACGATGGCATCGGGGTTTTCCGAACGCGGGTTATCCGAAGTGACGATGGGAATATCGGCAAGTTCTGCGCCGATGCGGCCCATGATGGGGCGCTTGGTCCGGTCGCGATCACCGCCGCAGCCAAAGACGGCAATGACGTGGTTCGGGTTCATAGCCCGCGCCGTTTCCAAGGCCTTTTCGAGACTGTCCGGCGTATGGGAATAGTCGACGACGATGGCAAAGGGCTGACCGGCTTCAACGAGTTCAAAACGACCGGCTACGGAGTGGAAGGTCTGAATAGCCTTGTCGATAGTGGCTTCGTCGATGCCTTCGGCATGGGCCGCACCGATAGCAGCCAGTGTATTGTAAACGTTGAACAGGCCGGTAATGTTCATATTGAGATGGACATTGACAAAGGGGCCGACGACGTCGAAGGACGAGCGTTTCAGTTCGACATTTAAATTGGAGCCTTTGAGGTCGGCATCTTTTTCGACGCCATAGGTCAGGACCTGGCAGTGGCAGGCATCGAGAATCTGTTTGGACCAAGGATCATCGACGTTTACGATGGCCGTTTTATTGTCTTTGACATGGTCGGCAGCGGTCAGGCTCTGGAAGAGCTTGGCTTTGGCAGCGACGTAATTTTCCATGGTCTTATGGAAGTCGAGATGGTCCTGAGTAAGATTGGTAAAGACGGCCGTATCGTATTCGATGCCGGCGACGCGTTCTAAGGCCAAGGCGTGGCTGGACACTTCCATGACGACATGGGTCATGCCCTTTTCATACATCAGGGCCAAAAAACGCTGGAGTTCGACGACGTCCGGTGTCGTGTTGTGAATGGGCAGTTCTTCATCGTCGATGAGGGCGTGAATGGTGCCGATGACGCCGACATGATGGCCAGCAGAACGCAGGATATGGGCAATGATGTGGGTCGTCGTCGTCTTGCCGTTGGTACCGGTGACGCCGATCATGCGCATCTTTTTGCCGGGATAGTCATAAAAGAACGGGACCATGTCTTCTAAGGCATGGTGGATATCAGGGACTTGAATCTGGACCGTTCTCGACGGCAGGTCGAGGTGTTTCGTCGTCAAAACGGCGACGGCCCCTTTTTCGACAGCCTGCGCTGCAAAAGCAGCTCCGTCGACATGAGCGCCGGAAATGCAGACGAATAAGTAGCCCGCTTCGATGTCCCGGGAGTCCGAAGAAATGCCGGTAACTACCGTATCGGCACTGCCGCTGAGATTATAAATTCCTTTAAGTTGCTTGCAAAGTTCACCTATTGTTTTTGTCATTATTATAGAACCTCCTTGACGGTTCATTTCATTGTACTGTTCTACATTGTACAGCTTTATCGGATAAATAACAATGAGGTCGTCGCACAAAAGTGCGTCGACCTCTCATTTAAGCAATTATCGACGGTTCCCCTTTGCGGTCTGATCGCTTTGATTCCCATAGAGAATACGTGACGGTGCCACCATTCCCAGCTGTTTCGTCGCCGTCGTATAAATTCGTTCCGGCGTTTCCAATTTGGAAATTTGGACCCGTAACTGCTCATTTTCACGTTGTAACTGCTGTGCTTGAAGTTTTAATTCCATGAGTTCGCCACTCTGCTGATACGTCCAAGACGTAATAAGATTAGAAGCGATGGCAATCGCTGCGATCATTCCAATGGGAACCAGAACATATACGGCACCCTGCTGGACAGCCTGTACCGCAGCTGACCTCCACAGGGGAACGCTTCTTTCTTCATGTAAATTTCCGACTTTCCTTGCCAGCATACGCAACACATCCATTTCAATAATCATTAGCTTGGCTCCTTCATTTACGGATACCGACGCGAAGTTTTGCACTGCGGGCCCTCGGATTCAAATCCAGTTCCTCCGGCGACGGTAAAATGGGTTGTCGCTTTACTTTTAGGATGGCCTGATGATGGCAGGTGCAAACCGGCATATCGGGCGGACAGATACAATCGGTCGCCAAAAGACGCAGCGTCTGTTTTGCAATACGATCCTCCAGGGAATGGAAGGTAATGACACACAAACGTCCTCCGCGCTTTAAACGCTGAGCGGCATGTTCCAGGGAATCCTTTAAGATTCCCAATTCGTCATTGACTTCGATTCGGATAGCCTGAAACGTTCGCTTCGCCGGGTGCGGCCCGTCCTTACGAGCGCCGGCAGGAATCGCTTTTTTAATAACGTGAACCAGTTCTTCCGTCCGTTCTAAGGGTTTTTCCTGACGTTCTTTCACGATGAATTCGGCAATGCGCTTAGCCCACCGTTCTTCCCCATAATCTTTGATGATACGGTACAAGTCGGCTTCGCTGTAACCGTTTACGACGTCGTAAGCGCTGCGGCCCTGGCTGCGGTCCATGCGCATGTCGAGTGGCCCGTCCTGCATATAAGAAAATCCCCGGTCCGGTGTATCCAGTTGATAACTCGATACGCCGAGATCAAACATGATGCCGTCGACGGTATCGATGTGAAGTTCGTCGAGGACTTCCGATATATACCTGAAATTGCGCTGCACGAGAATATGTCGGCACGGCGTATCAGAGAGGCGCTCCGTTGCCGCTGCAATGGCGTCCCGGTCTTGGTCGAGACCGATGATCGTCGCCTCACCCGTCAGCTGATCGGCTAAGGCCCTGGAATGGCCGCCGCCGCCGAGGGTACAGTCGACGTAAACGCCGCTGGTATCGGTTATTAAATTGGCTATGGTTTCCTTACGAAGAACACTGACGTGGTGAAAATCCATAATTCCTCCTAAAAGTCCAGGTTCAGGAAATCGTCGAGGCTTTCAGCGATTTCTTCCATGGCCGGAACAGTCTTGGCAACATAGGCTTCATATGCATCTTTACTCCAAATTTCGACCTTGTCTCCTGTCCCCAGAACGGTCACATCCTTAACCAGCTTCGCATAGGCCCGCAAAGTAGCCGGAATAAGGATACGGCCTTGCTTATCGAATTCGACTTCAGCAGCACTGCCAAAGACGAACCGCTGGAAAGCACGGACGTTTTCCTTCGATGCCTTCAGTTGTTTTAAACTTCCGGCAAAGCGCATCCATGCTTCCATCGTGTAAACGGAAAGACAGCCTTCCAAACCCCGGGTAACGATGAAGGTTGGCCCGAGTTCATCCCGAAATTTGACAGGCAAAATGACGCGACCTTTAGCGTCGATTGTATGTTCGTATTCTCCCATAAACATTAGGCGCGTCACTCCTTTCACTCTCCACCACATTCTACCACATTTACACACTCTGTGACAATAATGTTGACAAGAAATGGAAAAAAAAATAAGCTGCCGCTTTGGCGACAGCCTACTTTTTTAAATATATTGGTTAGTAAACCGATTTACTTCATCGTTCCGGTAATAACAATCGGCTCAGTATGCATTTTTCTTAAGTCACAAAGGGCCACTAATTCAGCCCGGCTGTAGCGGCGCCGTTCCGGAACCAGACCGCCGGCATAGGCCAGGTGGGATAAAATCGTCTCAGCGTCGATGCCATCCTGCCGCAAAGCACGGACGGTAATGCCTTTTTGTCGTTTCGACAAGCGGTTCCCATCGCTGTCGATGAGCATCGGCACGTGGGTATAGTGAGGTGCATCATAGCCGAGGATTTTCATGAGCCAAATCTGCTGGCCCGTTGACGACAAGAGATCTTCACCGCGCAAGACGTGGGTTATGGCCATGGCCCCGTCATCGACGGAGACGGCCAGCTGATAGGCATACATGTCGTCAGCCCGGCGAACGACGAAATCACCACAGCCGTGGGGCAGATTCCCAGCCTGCTTTCCGTAAACGCCATCAGTGAAGTAAACGGTTTCATCCGGCACATGGATGCGCCACGACGGTTTCTTGGTCATGCGGCGGCGTTCGGCCTCACCGAGGCCATAACAATGGCCGTCGTACACCGTATGCTCGCCGGCATGGGGGGCCCCAGATGGCCTGAAGCCGCGTCCGGCTGCAGGTAGCAGGGATAAAGCAGTCCCTTTTTCGCGAAGCTCCTCCAAGGCCTTTTCATAATGGTCATATCGTTCCTGCTGGATATAGGGCCCATACGGGCCTCCCACATCGGGTCCTTCGTCCCAAGTGAGGCCCAGCCAGGAAAGGTCTTCCATGAGGGCCTTGGTGTAAACGACCTTCGAGCGCTGTTCATCAATATCTTCAATCCGAAGGACCAGGGTGCCTCCGGCCTGACGCACTTGGAGCCAGGCCAAAAAGGCCGACCAAACGTTTCCCAGGTGGATATATCCTGTCGGGCTCGGGGCAAATCGCCCTCGCATGGAAGCCATGCCTTAATCGGGGAGGGAAACGAGGTTCGTAAACAGGTCTTTTTCCTGGCGAATCGTCGCTTCACTGCCCATGACGCACAGGTTATCATCCTTCATGACCGCTTCGATGAGCGGAGAAAGGGCCTTGATATCGGCTGCCGTCGTCGCCAGAAGCTGATCGCGGCGAGCCTGGGCAACTTCGTCCGTCGTCCCCGTAAAGTAACGGGTCATGGCTTTTTCACCGCGAAGGGACGGCGTCAAAGGTACATCGATGCGGCTCAGCGTACCGATGACGTATTTCGTCATTTCCCGGTCCGATACGTCAAAGGTCTTTAAGTAGTCTGCCAAGCCGTCATAGGCTTCGACGCTGGAACGCAGATTCGGGTCCCGGTAAGAGCAAAATACCATGTCGCCGTTGTCATAGAAACGAGTGAAAGCACCGTAGGCCCCACCCTGGACGCGAACCTTGGTCCATAAGTAGCCGTACTGAAGGATCGTATCGAGGACCATCAGCGCCCCGGTATAATCGTAGCCATGACCGCGGAAGTTTCCGCCTTTGGCGACATACTGGACCGTACCGCTGGTCATGATGCCTTCGTTCTTCGCCGTAAGGCCGAAGTCGCAAAGACCGGTCCGCTTTTCGCCCTGCGGCAGGGCTTCTGTCCAGCGAGCGGCACTGGCCTTAGCACCGTCCCAATCGCTGTCACTGGCCGTCATTTCTAAGGTCAACGCTGAGCGGCTGAAGATTTTTTCCATGAGAGAGGCTAGTTTCCCACCGATTTCATCGGCATCGGTCTTGATGCGTTTGGCAATATCCGTGATGAATTCATAGTACGAGAATTCTCCGGCATCGCAGAACGCTTCGACCGGCGATACGTAGGACAGGACGCGGTGCATGACAATCGTATGGCCGCGGCGGAAGGTATCCATATCCCAACCGGCCTTGATTTCATCGACGAGTTCAATCAAGCGTTCCTGGTTGGTAAAGACCGTTTCCAAGGAGATTTCCCGCAAGAGGTCGATTAATTTATCGAAGTTAAGGGCCAATCCTTTGGCTTTAATCCGGAATACGGGCGTATAATCGCTGTTGTCCAAGCGGTTGGAATAGGCCGACACGCTGTAGCCGATGCCGCCGGTGTAGAGGTCGATGAGGGACGCCAGTTCGCCGTACGTATGAGACTTGGTGTCGATATCGCCGAGGATGTCGCTCAAAAGATACGCATAGGAAATTTCTTCCCGCGTCAGGCCGTGAAGGTCGAAGTAGGCATTGACGTAGGTAATGCCGTTCGTGTTGTCCGGTACATGGCACAAGGTCACGTCGCCGAGCTGTTCTTCATGCATGACCACCGTATCGATTTTCTTTTCAAGATCATCGCGGGATAAGGTCGGAATCGATTCCAGGGCTTCCGGCGAATCGGGCGTCGCCTGGCGCTGTTTCAACGCTTCCGATTCGGCGACGATGGCATCGATTTCTTCTTTCGTAAGAGACGCTTTATAGGCTGCCAGTTTTTCGGCTAAGGCTTTATCGTGTTTTTCCGTCAGGCCCGGTTCCGGCACCAACGATACCAGAGCGTAGTAGGCATTATCGAGGATATAACGCTGAATCAAATCTTCAAAGTAACCGGTGTCAATGCCCTTACGGAGGACATCGAGGGATTTTTCATAAGACAAGGCGTCTAAGGGATCGAGGTCATAGAGCCAGGTATCCATGCAGCGGATGGCATAGATAAGGCCCTTAGGACGGCCGGCAAAGTCGGCTTCACGAAGGGTGAATTCCGTCCGGTTCAAGGCCCCGGTCAAAAGCGTCTTGTCGAGACCGTCTTTGACCATGCGGCGCAAAACGTCGGTGACGATAGGCATGATCTTGTCCTGCTTATCCGGGTCGGAACCATTGACAGAGATGCTCCACAAGGGGCTGGAGGACGTCCCCAGTCCTGGAAGTCCGAACCGGAATGTCCTTCCAGGCCGGCGTCGACGAGGGCCTTCTTAAGAGGCGCTGCCGGCGACTGGAGGAGGACATAAGTCAGGACGTTTAAAAGCCAGGGCCACCGTCGGGTCGAGAGCCTGGTCGATGACGTAGGTCAGGCTGTGCAGGGTCTTGTGTTCCGTCTTTTCACCGGAAGCGATGCCGTAGGGGTAAGTTTTGACGGCGCTGCCCGGGAAGGCCTGACGGCCAATGGTCGAATCGACGTTCTGGAGCCGGAATTGGCTCAAGTATTCCCCGTCGATGAAGGCCAGGGTCTGGTCGATGTCCATATCGCCGTAGAGGAAGATATAGCTGTTGGCCGGATGGTAGTACGTGCCGTGGAATTTGACGAAGTCTTCCTGGGTCAGGTTGGGGATGTCATCAGGATCGCCGCCCGATTCAACGCCATAGGTCGTATCGGGGAAGAGATTTTCCATGACGTGCCGTTCGAGCTGGGAATCCGGCGACGAAAAGACGCCTTTCATTTCATTATAAACAACGCCGCGGTAAATGAGGTCGCTGTCGGCCGAATCGAGGTGGTAATGCCAACCTTCCTGCATCAGGACCTGTTTATCCTTCAGCATATTCGGGAAAAAGACGGCATCCAGGTAGACGTCCATCAAATTCTTGAAGTCGGCCGCATTACGGCTGGCGACGGGATACATGGTCTTATCGGGGAAGGTCATGGCGTTGAGGAAGGTGTTGAGCGAGCCTTTGACCAGTTCGACGAAGGGTTCCTTCAAAGGGAATTTCCGGGAGCCGCAAAGAACAGAGTGCTCGCAGATATGGGGCACACCGGTGCTGTCCGACGGCGTCGTACGGAAGGAGATGGAAAAGACCTTATTGTCGTCATCATTTTCGATGTAGAGCAGGCGGGCACCGGACTGGTCGTGGTGCAGTTCATAAGCCTGGCTGTGGAGTTCCGGAACGTACTGCGAACGCTCAACGGTAAAGCCGTGAATTTTCTGTTTTTCTTGTAACTTCATAAAAAAACGCTCCTTATCATTATATGTTTTACATGCTATAGCTTACATAAATCAGTATATGTTTATAGGCTGCGGCGTCTTAAAGCAATCACCGCGAATGAGTCAATCAGAAAGCAGCAGGGCGCCGAGGTCCTCTACGGTTTCGGCGATGTAGTCCGGACCGTATTCCTTTCGTTCGGCCGGATTACCGTAGCCATAGGCGGCGTAAATGACGGGAAGTCCCAATTCATGGGCGCCGATGATGTCGAATTTACGGTCGCCGACCATGACGGCCTCCCCTTTTTCAAAGGAACCGATGCCCTTCAAAATCCGTTTCATGACGTCAGCCTTCGTATCGGTACCGCCAACAGCAGGACCGGCAATGGCTTCTAAGTACGGCGCCAGTCCGAATTTTTCACAGATGGCTTCGGCATGGACCTGGGGCTTCGACGTCGCCACAAAAGAACGAATGCCCTTTTCCTTTAGTTTCTTTAATAAAGGAACGATGCCTTCAAATGCGCGGTTTTCAAACTTGCCGATCGTGCTGTATCGTTCCTGAAAAAAAGGCATAGGCCTGCCGTGCCTTTTCCGGCTCAAAACCGTAGTAGCCTTCAAAGGTATCTAAGAGCGGCGGACCGACAATGACATGCGAGTCGAGGCGGCCTTCGGACGAAATGCCCATCTTTTCTAAGGCATAGGCCACGGAATTAAGGATGCCCTCTTTGGAATCAGTCAAGGTCCCATCGAGATCAAATAAGACGTATTTATACATTGGCTATACTCCTGAAATCTATACTTATTGTGTACGCTATCTATTTTAGCGTGCTTTACTAATATTTGCAAACCTGAACCGCCTACAACGAACACCGCATTTTTCCCATTTCACGGTGATGCCTCTTTAAAGCAGCAGCGATATACGTTTCCACCGCTTCATATCCTAGCCGAAGTCGTCATATTCCTTATCTTTCTTGGTAAAGCATTTCGTATTACGTTCTTTTTGGTACAATATTGACCATTTTCGTACACTTATGCTATAATGCATTTAGCAATAACAAAGAACAATTTTTATTTAAATTCTAAAATTATACGAAAAGGGAGTGTTAATTCATGGAAAATGCTATTCGCTCATCTTACGACCTCTATATTAACGGCAAATGGGTTCCCGCCAGCGACGGCGCAACCTTCAAAGCCTTCAATCCTTCTAACGGTGAACAATTATCGGTCTGCGCCGAAGCTACGAAAGAAGACGTCGACGCTGCCGTCCGCGCCGCCGAAGCTGCGTTCCCGGCTTGGAAAAAAGTATCTCCCATCGACCGTCAGAATATCCTCTTAAAAATCGCTGATGTTATCGACCAGAACGCCGATAAATTAGCCCTCATCGAATCCCTCGACAACGGCAAACCGATTCGTGAAACGAGAAACATCGACATTCCTTACAGTGCCGACCACTTCCGTTACTTTGCCGCCGTCCTGCGCGACGAAGAAGGCCGCGTCTCGAGCCTCGATGAAAACATGATGAGTATCGTCATCCATGAACCGATTGGTGTCGTCGGTCAGGTCATCCCTTGGAACTTCCCCTTCCTCATGGGTGCTTGGAAACTGGCTCCGGCCTTAGCTGCGGGCTGCACGATCGTCCTCAAACCGTCGAGCTCGACATCCCTCAGCCTCCTCGAATTGATGCACCTCTTAGAAGGCGTCCTGCCTGACGGTGTCGTCAACATCATTACCGGCAAGGGCTCCCGCTCCGGCCAGTACCTCCTCGACCATCCGGACATCCAGAAATTGGCCTTCACGGGCTCGACAGAAATCGGCCGCGACGTCTACAAGGCCGCTCAGGAAAAACTGATTCCGGCTACGCTTGAACTCGGCGGTAAATCGGCCAACATCTTCTTTGAAGACTGCAAATGGGACATGGCTATGGAAGGCGCCGAATTCGGTATCCTCTTCAACCAAGGCCAGGTCTGCAGCGCCGGTTCCCGTATCTTCGTACAGCGCAGCATTTACGACAAATTCGTAAACGAACTGGCTGAACGCTTCAACCGCGTCAAAGTCGGTCTGCCTTGGCTGAAAGAAACGCAGATGGGCGCTCAAATCGACGAACGTCAGCTCGAAAAGATTTTGAGCTACGTCGAAATCGGCAAAAAAGAAGGGGCTCGCTTGGTATGCGGCGGTGAAAAGATTACCACTGACGGCCTCGAAAAGGGCAACTTCATCCGTCCGACCATCTTCGCTGACGCCAAGAACGACATGCGCATCGCCCAGGAAGAAATCTTCGGGCCCGTCGTCGTCATCATCCCCTTCGATACGGAAGAAGAAGTTATCGATATGGCCAATGACAGCATCTACGGTCTCGGCGGTGCCGTATGGACCCGCGACATCAACCGTGCTCTGCGCGTAGCCAAAGGCGTACAGACGGGCCGTATGTGGGTCAACACCTACAATGCCCTGCCTGCCGGCGCTCCCTTCGGCGGCTACAAACTCTCCGGTATCGGCCGTGAAACGGATAGATCGACGATGTACCACTACATGCAGACCAAGAACATCCTCATCAACTTCTCGGAAAAACCGAACGGCTACTACGAATAATACTCCGCCCGCTCATTTCCTATCATAAATTGACAAAAACCTCCTTTCTTCATATAATATAGCATTGTGAAGAAAGGAGGTTTTTCCATGAAAAAGATGCTGTCCAAAAAAGAAAGGCCCGCCGACAAAGCATCCGCCTGTCGCCGGCCATCAAAAAAACGATCCGGACGCTCGACCCGGCCCGCATCCTGACCCTCGACTTAGAGACGACAGGACTTACGGCAGACGCCGAAATCATTCAGCTTTCCATCATGAACGGTTTTGGCCAGGTTCTCTTGAACCGCTATTTCAGGCCCATCCATACGGAGCGATGGGACGAAGCGATGGAAGTCAATCACATCACGCCGGAACAAGTGGCCCACGAAGATCCTTTCATCCTTTGGGCCGATGAAGTCAGCCGTCTTTTCATGGACGCAGACCTCATCGTCGGCTACGGTACCTTTAACGATATCGAACGCCTCTATGAATCGGGCGTCGTCCTGCCTGACCGTGATATCTACCTCGATCTGGCCGAAGCCTTTTCCCTCATCCATTATAGGGAAACGAAGACCATTACCTATACCAAAGCTTCGAAACTGTGCCGCCTATTACGGCTATGACAGCCGCCGCAGCTGGCACGACAGCCTGACCGATACGGACGCCACGCTGTTTTGTTTCCACCAGATGCTGGAAGATGACCGGGCCATCTTTAAAAAACGCCGTTACCCGCAGCTCTGCGGATAACGGCGTTTTGTCGTTTTGCAACTATACTCCTCGCAATTGAGGATCCCAAATGATCTTGTGGAGCTGAATCTGAAAATGCCAGTCGGTCAGCTCGTGTTCCTTCATAAAATCTACAATTCGCGAAGGCTCTATCTCTCCGAAAACGGCACCGACGTAGACGGCACACTTCGGCTGATAGCGTTCATAGACGGCCAGGGCCTGGTTGAGGTCGGCTTCATCGCCGACGACGAACTTCAGGACGTCCTGAGGACGGAGCTTTTCAAAATTCTCCTCCAGCATCCGGCCGGCCATGTCCGACGACAGGCTCTTATAGTCGACGGTAAACCAGACATGGTCGTATTTGAAGTAGGGCTCGATGTCGACGCTGCCATTCGTTTCGATATTGACGCTGTGCCCTTTTAGGGCCGCCAACAGAGCATGGACGTCCTGACAGAGCGGTTCCCCGCCGGTCAGGGTGACATTGGGGTACGAGACCTGCCTTACAATGTCGTCGACGTCCATGTCCTTCCCTTCCGTAAAGGCATAGGTCGTATCGCAGTAAGAACAGCGAAGATTACAGCCGCAGAGGCGGATGAAGGTGGCCAGCTGACCGGCCTTCTTCCCTTCCCCGTCGATGCTGTCGAAATCTCATTAACGCAGAGACTATACTTCATAGACAGCCACGTTCCCTTCGCTTTCCTGGACCTCGGCCCGGACGCAATGCGGTACAGTGTCACAAATCCACTTGGCAATGTTTTCTGCCGTCGGATTGAAATCAAAGACGTCGTTTAAATTCTGATGATCCATCTTGTGGTGGACCAGTTCTTTAATCTTTTTGAAGTCGACGACCATGCCGTTGTGATCGAGTTCTTCGGCCTGACAGGTCACGTGGATGATCCAGTTGTGGCCATGGAGATTTTCACATTTACTGGCGTAGTCGAGGACTAAATGGTGAGATGCGGAGACTTCCAGCCGCTTGGTTACAGTATACAAAAAATTTCCTCCCTTATCGTGCATCAAAAGGCTTATAAGCCCAGCTTGTAGATGCGGTTGGCGTTATTAAAGAATACGTCATCCCAGTGCGCTTCAGGGATGAAACCTTTTACAAATGAAATGTAGTCGTTAACATTGGCCAGGGGCCAGTCCGTCCCGTACATGACCCGGTCATAGGCGCCGAGATACTTGAGCCAGTCCCGGAGCATGGAGATATAACCCCGCTTACTGCGCAGGAAGGCCATCATATCGGGCACCTTGCCTTCGAGGAGTCCCGACAGATCGACGGCGACGTTGTGGTTCTTTTCTAAGACGGCAATAGCATCCTGCAAAAAGGGATTGCCGAAGTGGCACATGACGAGCTGGACGTTTGGATGGCGCACAGCCGCTTCGTCGAGGGTCAAGGGATGGCTGTATTTCAAAAGGGCATTGGCCGTCGCCGTCAGCCCCGTATGGATGGCAACAGGCTTATCATACTTTTCGGCCAATTCATAGATCGGATCATACCATTCGTCATAGACGTAGATATGGCTGTAGCCCGGGTAGAGCTTGATGCCGCAGCACTGACTCTTCTTTAAGTTTTCTTCGACATTGGCGGCGATGGTATCCATATCGTCCTTGCCCGTCAGGCTGTCAATGCCGATGCAGTAGCTCATATAATCGGGATAGTTATGTTTTTTGGCATCCAAGGTCTTATTGCTCATGACGACGCCGTGGATGACGTTGTTTTCGATAAAAGCTTGGTGCAGTGATTCTTCCGTATTGGTATAACCCGCAGCCAGGGCAACCTGGTCAAAACCGGGGAAATCGCAAAAATGAAAATGACTGTCAATAACTCGTAATTCTTTTACTTTCATTTATAGGTCCCTCATTCCAAAATCGCCGTTTCTAACGCAATCTGGATCATATCATCAAAAGACGTCTGCCGTTCTTCCGGCGTGCAGGCGTCTCCGGTCAATAAGTGGTCGCTGACGGTAAACAAACCCAGCGCCTTGGCGCCAAACTTGGCCGCTGCCGTATAGAGGCCGGCCGTTTCCATTTCGACGGCCATGATGCCGTACTGGGTCAGTTTTTCGTTATCGATTTCTTCATCGTAAAAACGGTCGACAGAGACGACGTTGCCGACCCGGGCCGGGACGCCAAGAGCCGCTGCCTGGCCATAAGCCTGGCACAAAAGGGTAAAGTCGGCTAAAGGCGCATAGTTAATCGAGCCGCCGAAAATATTGCGAATGATCGACGAATCGGTCGTCGCCCCCTGGGCCATGATGACGTCGCGAAGTTTGATATCACGGCGCATAGCACCGCAGGTACCGACGCGGATCAGCTTTTTCACGCCGTAGTCCCGCATCAATTCCGTAGCATAAATGGAAATAGAAGGAATCCCCATGCCCGTCCCTTGGACCGACAGGCGGACGCCCTTATAGGTTCCGGTATAGCCGAGGATATTGCGGATTCGGGTATAGCAGAAGGTGTCATCTAAAAAATTTTCAGCAATATATTTCGCACGCAACGGGTCACCGGGAAGCAAGATGCGATCGGCGATTTCACCGTCGCGGGCGGCAATATGAATACTCATGTACAGTTCCCCCTTTACAC
>ENA-OQAB01000567-OQAB01000567.1-human-gut-metagenome-genome-assembly--contig:-NODE-567-length-19567-cov-2.271965_pt1 | contig 19567 bp, 24 predicted proteins | sample MGYA00242490_ERZ504517 | MGnify/ENA primary metagenome ERZ504517 (study PRJEB26092, sample SAMD00036298) | human gut metagenome | host: Homo sapiens | study: EMG produced TPA metagenomics assembly of...
GACCATCACGGTGGTGCCCTCCGCGGCGAGGTCGTAGATGATGTCCCAGAAGAGCAGGCGCGCCTTGGGGTCGACGCCGCTCGTCGCCTCGTCGAGGAAAAGTATCTTCGGTTTATGGAGGATGGCGCAGCCGAGCGCGAGCCGCTGCCGCCAGCCTCCCGAGAGGGCGGAGGTCGGTTCGTTTTCGCGCCCGACGAGCCCCGCGAGATCAAGCATTTCATCGATGCGTTTTTTCTTTGCCGCGCCTGTAAGCCCGTAGAGCCCGGAATAGAGGTTGAGGTTCTCAAGCACGGAGAGCTCGGGATAGAGCGAGAACTTCTGCGACATGTAGCCGATCTTCTCTTTCAATTCCTGTCCGTTCGATGCGAGGTCGAGCCCAAGGACGAGCCCCTTGCCCGAGGTGGGGGCGAGCAGGCCGCAGAGCATCCTGATCGTCGTCGATTTTCCCGCTCCGTTTTCACCGATTAAGCCCATAATACAGCCTCCCGGCAGGGTAAATCCAATATGGTCGAGCGTAAAAACCGTCGTAGGTTTTCGTCAGGTTCCTTACGGCAATTGCGTCGTTCATATGTCATTCTCCTTCGTAAAAAAGCTTGAGCATTTCTGAAAGCTCCGTTTGTGAAAGGCCGCACCTTCTGGAAAGCGCGCAGGCCTCCTGCAAATGCTCTTCGATTTCTTTTAAATGCTGCTCCCGGATGAGCTCCAGGTTTTTTTCCGCAACAAAGCTGCCCTTTCCCGTGACCGAGTAAATGAACCCGCCGCGCTCCAGCTCCTCATACGCGCGCTTCGTCGTTATGACGCTGATGCGAAGCTCCCGCGCCAGAAGCCGCATCGACGGCAGCGCATCGCCCTCCTTAAGCGCACCGGAAATAATAAGGTCTTTTATCTGCGAGACAATCTGCTCATAAAATTTGGAGTGGCCCGAGCTGTTGCTGATGATAATATTCATGCGCGCCGCCTTCATTACAATATTGTATATACTCATTATATACAATATGACAACCTTGTCAAGCTTTTTTCAAAAATTTTTTTCTTTATAAAATTTTCCATAAAAACGCTCTTTTATGAATTTATTTTTTTGCTTCATATACATTAAGTTGTCCGATTTGTATAGGCGGAAAAATTACTTCGTAAGTAACAGAAACTTGTTTTATGACAGAACAGAGCGCAGTTCTACCATAATTCTGATTATCAACAGATTATTTAAGTCAAGAAAGACAAATAGCAGTGTATTCCGCTTTATTCATTTCAAAGTGGGAAGAAAAAGTTTATATGCGTTTTCATAACTTCTTGCAACTATGTATGTATCCCTATCCTTGATTTTTTGCCTTGTGTCGAAACTTTTTTAGTGATCTAATGAAAATAACTTTGTAAATAATATAGTTTTTTATTAAAATTCTTATATCTTTGCAGCATCGATAACTATCTGTTACTTACGAAGTAACAGCATCTTAAGCTTCATTCCACATTCTCTTTTCCCCTGTGATTATGTAATTATTAACGACTATATTTGCCCGATTAAGTTCCTCCCCTTCAAAACTCTTGAGATACGTCCGTGTGACTTCAAGTGAAGAATGTCCCAGTCCTTCGGAAATCACCTCTTCGGGAACCTGGCAATATTTGGCAAGTGTAGCCCAAGTGTGGCGTGCCGTGTAGGAACTGACTTTTACCTCCTCCATTCCCATCAGTCCGGGTAGTCTCGAAAGGTTGAAGTTCAGCTTACGCAAGCAACGGCGATAATCATCAAAAGCTTCTCTATCGGAAGAAGTGGGAGTAAGGATATCCAACAGATAGGGCGAAGATTCTTCCCGGCTCCTATAACGTTCGATAAGCTGACGTGCCTGCGGCATAAGCTTGACACAAAGTTCAGTACCCGTCTTTTGGCGTCGGCATATCAGCAGGTCCCCTTTCAAATCCACTTTGCGCAAGTGAGCAAGGTCTACAAAAGGCATCCCTTGCAGCAACAGCATCAATCGCATTGTGTCCTGCGCCCGGTACACCTCCGGAGGGAGTACAGGACTGGAGAGTCTGCCGGAAGAATACTTTCCGTCAACAACATCACCCAGCAATCGGCTCGTCTGCCCGGCAGTTAATGCCAATTTATGTTCGGAAGATACCCCTGTTTTGAGATTGACAAACAGGCGACATTCTCCCGCCACAACCCCACGATCTACCGCACGGTTATAAATAGCACGCAGCGCACGGATATAAGTAGAAGTTGTGTTATAACTCTTCTGCTCTTTCTCCAGATAATATTGAAATTTACACAAGCTTCTTCGGTTCAGTCCTCCCCAAAATATTTTGCCACCACCTACAGAAGCGGTGAATGCCTGCAAGGCATAGTGATAGATATAGGCCGTCGCAAAACGGTTCTCTTGCCGCAACTCGCCAATAACTTCGTAAACAAAGTCTGTAAAGCTATGCTGTTTCATATAATCCTTTCTTTTTAAGTTCATAATTGAGATTCTTTTTTCGCCATAAACTATATAAAATGAACTACCCTACACAATGTTCAACCGATTTTTTTGTCGAAATAAAAAGGAATGTACTCTCCTTACCCTTATTACCAATGCGGTGCTTCACGGTTTTTCCACACCTGCAAACGATTTTTACCTTTGCAGCGTTTTAATAAAACATATGTGTAAGGTGATGAAATATTCTCTCTACAAAGCGGATGCTGAGGAAGAAAACGAAGATTCTCCGAAACTTGACGAGAAACCCGGAGGGGGTAGCACCAATGAATACACGGCGACGTAACAAAAAGAAACGCTACTACGGATATTAGGAGAACTGAAACTGTTATTTCCACAGGCGAAAATCGTAGGGCATTATCAGTTAAGTGCGGATGTCTGAATCAAGTGTCCGGAGGTTGCGAGGAAGGAGTATGAATGGTTGTAGGGGGAGATAAAAAAATGTGCTGCTTCAGGGCGGCACACTTTCTTTTTATTCTGACTTTATTCTTACCATCCAGTTCCATCCCATCCGGCAGCAGTGTACCATGACAAAGTACGATAGAAAGTATTCATAGTAGAATTGCTTGCGCCAGTAGGTATATATGTAGAGAGTCCTTCCGAACCTTCCATAGTAAACATTCTATGAATGATACCGGAATAGTTTTTGAGAGTTGTTTTCCTATATACAACAGCTGCTTCAAAGGCTGTATACCAAGACCGATAATCCGTATTATCTACTCCACCTGTCAAATTTCGGATCAGTTTTTCAAAATCATAATTAGCGTCATCGTTAAAATCATAAGCTAGTATATCACTACGGTCTACTTCCCTTTTCTCTTGAATATATTTAGGAATGATTGTCTTGGTTGCTGCTGCCAAATTATCCAAAGCCGCACTCTTTATCACAGAAGTAGCAACTCCTCCCGTCCAATTCTCATTACTAACAGGAGCAACCCCTGTATAAGATTTTTCATAATATCCATAATACGCCTCTGCTATATTCGTCGCCAAATTTGTTTCAGTAAACATTTCCGGTACTACTGCCTTATAAGGTGCACCCGGTCCCGGAATCTCCGTAGGAGAACCAATAAAATATTCGGAACAGTCACGAAGTTCATAGGCGACTTCCACAGATTGCATATTACATGAGTCAAACAATATAAATTTTAATGGTTTTGGAAAAGCAGAGGACAATGCTTCACGGAAATCCGGTATATTCATCTGAGTCCTACGATAATATCCGATGGAGCGAGAGTTCGCATTATTACTGGCCGGCACCCATGAAGAGCTATGAGACAAGAATACAAAACCATAACTATCTGCAGGGAAATAACTGACCGTTTGGGAAATAACACTGGTCATCACTTCCTTATCCAGCGGATTTTGTTCATCATAAGTAAAAGAGTATCAGCCAACTACTTTACCATTCTTCTGTTTCAATGAAATCAGATGAGGAACGTCATTTACCATCTCACTATAAACAACCAAATTACACTTGGAATAATCAACCTCTTCCATACCCGCCTTCATATCGCTAAAGTTGACTTTAAAAAGGCTCGATAACTCACTAACTCCATTATCCCCCACGATATAGACCAACACTGTACGTCCTACCTGCTCACGTGGTTCGGGTCCTTCAGGACCTTCGTTTCATTATTCTCACAAGCTGCAAACAACGCAGCCAAACCCATGAGAAGGGATAATATTTTAATCTTTTCATTAGATTACCAATTAGTTACGGCTGCAAAGATAAAAAAATAAGAGATGCAAACCTGCATCTCCTATCATATTAACAATTAATCTTTTACTCTTCCGGTTTTATAAAGTGGAATTTATCAGTATCAATCCGTGTTACTGTGGTATTCCTGTTCCTTTTATATTTACTCAGAATCTTCGTTGCCTCTTTCTCCAGTTTTTTCCTGTTTTCTGAGAAATAGATCATACAGGTACTATTCTGTTGCAGTCCGTTATCTTCCACATAATTCTTCAGCTGATAGCTGTACAGATCACGATGAGTCAAAAAACCTTCCTTGCTAACCTTTGCGCTATCCAATATTTGAATATCCGTAAAATACACGACTGTATCCGTAAAGGAAGCGGCAATTCCGAAGGCATAAACTGTTTTTGAGTGGTCTTTCTTTAAAGAGAAAGCCGAGCACATTGTCAACACAAGTGCCATTGCAAATAGTATTTTTACGTATTTCATATCATAAATTTTTAATTGTGGCAAAGGTAACAAAAAAGAGGAAATATCATCTATTTATCATTAAGATTTAGTATTTCTATTCATATATCCATAGCAACACAGGCTTCTTCTCGACTTTCAGCAGTGCATCGACCTTCCGCATCGCGTCATCACAGATCACAGGACATCCCTGGCTAATCCCCAATGGAAGATGCATGGGGTATATCTCCAAAGTCGGTACCGGAGTATACGAATGGAGCACAATGTAACGCTTGAAAGCATTGCTGTTGGTCGATTCCAATCCATGCAGTTTATAATGTACATTAATCCCCCATTTACTATACGAACGGATTCCTACCTTATACTTCCCCAAAGAAGAGCAATAGCTGCCTTCCACATTACTATATACCGGTTTCTTCGGCGTGCTCTCCTTACCATATCCATGAGCACACAGACTTGAATATTTGATGGAATCGCCTTTGAAATCCCAGACAAAGAAACGTTTTTTGCCGGAAGGAATGCTGAAATCTACCAGAAAGCAATAATTCGTATTAAACCCTTTCTCTACGCAATAGGTTTTCGCTGCAAGAGCTTTTTCCCGTAAGGGTTGTTCGGCTTTGGCTACGATGCCAATGTTCAGACCAACAAGCGTGAATAATATCAGAGCAGACTTCTTCATAAAATTGTGCATAGTATAGTATTGACGAATAACGGCTAAATAAAAGTCGCATAAGTACATTCTTCAGATGATTACTCCAAGAAGTGCAACTTATGCGACCCTAATTCTTTTTTTTCAGAAACTGATATTCCTCACTTATCCCAAGTAGGATTTGAGCAATTTACTACGATTACTTTGTCTTAGTCTTCTAATTGCTTTTTCTTTAATCTGACGAACGCGCTCACGTGTGAGGCCAAACTTATCGCCGATTTCTTCCAATGTCATTTCTTGTTGTCCGATACCGAAAAACATCTGTATGATTTCTTTTTCCCTATCGGTTAACGTAGAAAGAGCTCTATCAATTTCCCTCGCAAGAGACTCATTAACCAGAGAGCGGTCCGCCATAGGCGAATCATCGTTAACCAACACATCCAACAGGCTGTTATCCTCTCCTTCCACAAAAGGCGCATCCACCGAAATATGACGGCCGGACACCTTCAGCGTATCAGAGATTTTTATCAACCGGAATTTCCAGTTCGTCTGCCAACTCCTCGGGAGACGGACGCCGCTCGTTTTCCTGTTCAAACTTCGAGAAGGCTTTGCTGATCTTATTCAGCGAACCTACCTGATTCAACGGGAGACGAACAATACGCGACTGCTCTGCCAATGCTTGCAGAATAGACTGGCGAATCCACCATACAGCGTAGCTAATGAACTTAAATCCACGTGTCTCATCAAATTTCTCGGCAGCCTTAATCAGTCCTAAATTGCCTTCATTAATCAAGTCAGGCAAACTCAAACCCTGGTTCTGGTACTGTTTAGCCACAGATACGACGAAACGAAGATTGGCACGTGTCAATTTTTCCAATGCTACACGGTCACCCTTACGAATGCGTTGAGCGAGTTCCACTTCTTCCTCGACAGTAATCAGGTCTTCACGGCCGATTTCCTGCAAATACTTGTCAAGAGAAGCGCTCTCTCTGTTAGTGATACTTTTGGTAATCTTTAGTTGTCTCATTCTTTAAAAACAGATTTGGAGTGCAAAGTTACGACAAATAATTTGTTAACATACAAAATTAAGTAACTTTTACACTATATTTTTCAACTAATAAAACAAAAAGAGATGCCGACAAGTTGATTGGCGGCATCCTTTTTCTATTTCATTAGCTTATCCTATAATCTTCTTACCTTATTTTATATATTACTCTTGAGTAAGATCGACAGCGAAGTATCCGCGTTTACCGGATGGGAACACACCGGTCAGGAACAATACCTGATTCGGAGACTTAACAGCAGCTTTCATCACTTCTTCCAGATCGCTGACTTTGCGCATCGGCTGGTCATTAGCTTTTAGGATAATGAAACCTTTACGAACTCCTGCATCTGACATCTTACCGGAAGAAACCCCTGTCACCTGCAAACCGTAACCCAGATTCAATTGTTTCTTCAAATCATCCGGCAATTCTTTGAAAGCAGCTCCCAAGATTTCCATGCCTGCATCTTTCACGATTTTGGTAGTACCTTGTTCGTTCTTCAACGTTACTTCAACGGTCTTTTCCTTCTTATCGCGCATCAGTTTCACTTTCACCTTATCACCCTGGACGATGTTTCGCAAGAGCTTCCTGCAAGTCGGCCATATTGGATACTTTCTTATTATCCACACCGATAATTACGTCGTCCACTTTGATGTCAGCTCCTGCAGCAGAACCATTCTCTACGATTTCAGAAACCCACACTCCTTCTACAACACCCAGTTCTTTAGCTTTATCTGCCAGTGTCTTACCGGATTTATCAATCGGTTGACGGTCGTCCATCAAACTGCTACCGATAGAACCACCACGAATACCGAGCAATGCACGTTGTACTGTTCCGTATTGTTTCAGGTCGGCAATTACCTTCGTCATAATGCTGGTCGGGATAGCGAAACCATATCCTGCATAAGCACCTGTCGGAGAAGAAAGCACCGAATTGATACCTACCAGTTCACCTTTGGCATTTACCAGCGCACCGCCACTATTCCCCTGATTGATAGCAGCATCCGTTTGGATGAATGATTCTATACCACCATTATATACACCCAGAGAACGGGCTTTCGCACTTACGATACCGGCAGTTACAGTAGAGTTCAGATTGAACGGGTTACCTACCGCCAATACCCACTCTCCTACTTTCAACGCTTCGGAGTCTCCTACCGGAATAGTCGGGAAATCATCACCTTCTATTTTTACCAATGCAAGGTCGGTGCTGGGGTCAGTACCAATCACGCGTCCTTTAAACTCACGGTTATCATTCAGTTTCACACTGATTTCATCCGCACCTTCAATCACGTGATTATTCGTTACGATATATCCATCTTTCGAGATGATTACTCCCGAACCAAAACCTACACGAGGTTGAGACTGTACCTGACGCTGCTGTCCGCGTCCATCACCAAAAAAGAAATCGAAGATGTCCGGCGCTTGCTGAACTGTTCTTGTTTTAGCTTCTTGAGTAGACCTTATATGTACGACAGCATGAAGCGAATTCTCCGCAGCCTGAGTCAGGTCAACAGGTTGAGCGTTCACAGCGTCAAAGCAGCCAATTTGACATTGGGATTCTGCTGGAACATCTCATTAAAAGATGTCTCTTTAGCAGCTTCGTTAGATTGCAACAATTTGTAAGTTGTCAATCCTGCAACTCCTGAGCTAAGAAGAATGATTGCTCCTACTCCCAGAATGTTCTTTGTTGTCTGTTTCATGATTTATAATTCTTTAAAATGTTAATATTCGACATTGTTTTAACTTTTACGACGTTAAAATAATAACAAATATCGTTCACTTATTCTACTTGTCACTCTTTTTTGTCCTCTTTTAACAGAGAATATTTGGAGCTTAACAGCGGTTAACGACAGCACCTGACAAATTTTACATTCGTTGTATGTCAGATGGCTTTAACACTCTGACATTCATTCAGTAAAGTCAGATTTTCATGACACCGATTCCGGGCAAATCATTTAAGGTGATCTTTCCATTCACCACTTCTACCCCTTTAAATCGATCATTAGAAATAAGCAAGTTACCATCCAGGTTCGGCAAAATCGACTAATGGCGAGAACTGTGAAGCTGCAGAAATAGCACACGAGGTCTCTGTCATACAACCCACCATCACACGCATACCGAGCGCATGCGCCAATGTTACCATCTTCCATGCTTCACGCATACCGGTACATTTCATCAGCTTAATATTAATTCCCGTGAAAGCGTCTTTCAAAGCAGCTACATCTCCCAAACGCTGCAACGATTCATCTGCAAATATCGGCAATGGACTTTGTTGCGTTATCCAGGCAATGTCGTCTAGCTTCTCCTTCGGCATAGGCTGTTCTATCATCACAATGCCTTTTTCTTTCAGCCAATGAATCATATCAAGCGCGTATTGACGGTCTTTCCAGCCTTGGTTGGCATCTATCGCTATCGGCAGATTCGTTACCGAGCGGATGGTTTCAATCATCTCCTTATCATTGTCCCGTCCCAGCTTTACCTTTAATATATTAAACTGATCGGCACACTCTTTCGTTTTCTCCCTTACCACATCAGGTGTATCAATACCTATCGTGAAGGTGGTAGAAGGCGTCTTTTCTTTGTTCAATCCCCATATCTTATACCAGGGAGCATCCAACAGTTTTCCCACCAAATCATGAAGGGCAATATCTACCGCAGCTTTCGCCGCCGTGTCTTTTGGCGAGAGGCTGTCAACGTATGACAAAATGTCATCTAGCTGAAAAGGATCACTAAACTGTTCCAGATTCACTTTCCCCAGAAAACTCATTACCGATTCTACCGTCTCTCCCAAATAAGGAGGCATAGAGGCCTCTCCGTACCCCGTTATCCCTTCATATTCTATTTCCACCTGTACATCAGGAGTCGTTGTGCGTGAATATGTGGCAACCGTAAACACATGCTTCAACTTCAATTCATAAGGGAAAAAGCTCATTTTCATCTTTCCTCCCATACCCTGTTTGTTTATATGAATGGTGGAAGCTATAGATTCTCCCGCCAATACCTGACTGACAGCTATTCCGGAGCCTAAAGTTGCAAAGGCGGCCGTTTTCAGGAAATCTCTTCTATTTGGCATTTGTTGAATGGATAATGGATAATTGATAATGATTAGTCATATAGATAATAGGGGTTATGGTCAGTGGTATTCATGCCTTTCTCCTTATTTATATAAGGCAGGAAGCGAGTGGCAAAAAGCAGACGGCCGGTGTTGAACTCGTCGTAGTACTCGTCTTCGGGATCAAAGCTGCTGACATGTACGTCTCCCAGGGCATGGATGAAGCGTTTGTTGCCCAGGTAGATGCCGACGTGCGAGATGCCTTCTTTGCGGTCGGCTGTGGCTTTGCGACCGAAAAAGACGAGGTCTCCGCGTTGCACGTTGGAGAAATCAGGAGCGATTTCAATGCGTTCGCCTACATAAGCCTGTTGCGACGCATCTCTCGGGATGATTATATCGTGCATAAAAAGCACTGTCCGGACCAGACCGCTGCAATCGACTCCTTTCGAAGAAGTTCCCGCCCACAGATAAGGGATTCCGATCATTGTATAGGCGGTTTGAATAATGCTTTCGACATCCTGTTTCAATGAAACTCTCCACTTCGTTTCGGGTTGTGAAATATGTTTGGATATATATGCCTGGCGACCGTCGGGATAAGACACTTTGTAAAAGCGCCCTTTGCTCCCCTCCCACTTCAGACGGTTGCCGGCAACGACATCCGATACGGTCTGAGAGTCATCATCCGGTTTTTCGTACGTAAATCCATAATGGGAAGTCACCACGATCTTCTCAGCACGGTTCCATTCATCGTATTGCTCTTTCGACATCGGAGTAATCACCATCCGGTGTACCCATCCCGTATAGTCATCCGGAGTCTGAATCTCATACCAGCCGGTATATTGCAATACCTTGACCGGCATTCCGAGCAACGCCTGCGTACTCATCCCGGATGTAAACTTACCTTCATCGCGCATATTACAAACAGAAATGTGCACTACCCCATAAGCCGAATCAGCAGGCATGGAGCGTATTTCCTGAGCTTTCAGACTAACTACCGTTACTACCAGCAAGCAATAGAAAAAAAGGATATTTTTCTTCATTGAATCATGATTTAATGATAGCAAAGGTAGAAAATTATTTCTATTTGTGACACTTTCTTTGGCTAAAACAAAATAAATGACGTATTTTTTGCAGTCTAAAGCAGTTGGCCGGTCTGTCGCGTGCACGTTTCGTGCAGGAGGAAAAGTCCGGGGCAACATAGAGCATCCTACTTCCATAACAGAAAGCTGTCCGGTGAGGGTAGAGTAACGGATAGAAGCAAAACAACCGCCGGCTCCGTTTCGGGGGAGAGGTAAAGGGGTGAGAAGGTGGGGTAAGAGCCCACCAGCCGCATGGTGACATGTCGGGCTGTACGTCTTAGGAGTTGTAAGGTCATGTAAACCGACGTTATGAGAGTTGCTCGCTCCATGTCGGAGGGTAGACCGCTAAAGTGTCGTGGTGACACGCCACTCAGATAAATGACAGGCACCTTGTTTTATATAAGGTACAGAACTCGGCTTATAGGCTGACTGCTTTTTCTTTTAATTATCCGTTGAACTATGAAGAAGAAAATCACCGATATATGGAAGTTTCTTACGTATGACATCTGGCGCATTACGGAAGATGAAGTGACCCGAACCAAGTTCTCACTCTACAATATTATAAAGACCATCTATCTTTGTATCAACCGGTTTACCAAAGACCGAATGGCTAATAAAGCTTCCGCACTGACATATAGCACATTGCTCGCCATTGTACCGATACTTGCCATCCTGTTTGCCGTGGCACGCGGTTTTGGATTCGACAACCTGATGGAACATCAGTTCCGCAATGGTTTCGGAGGAAATATAGAAACAACAGAGGCCATTCTCTCATTTGTCAACTCCTATCTTTCACAAACCAAAGGGGGTATTTTCATTGGAGTTGGTTTGGTCATGTTGTTATGGACGGTTATCAATCTGGTCAGCAATATTGAAATCACCTTCAACCGTATTTGGGAAGTAAAAAAAGCACGGTCCATGTATCGCAAGATTACGGATTACTTTTCTATGTTCCTGTTGATGCCGATTCTGATTGTAGTATCCGGAGGACTTTCTCTGTTTATGAGCACCATTCTCAAACAGATGGATGATTTCGTCCTGCTTGCTCCTATTATGAAATTCATGATACGGCTTATCCCTTTCGTCCTGACATGGCTGATGTTCACAGGGCTGTATATCTTCATGCCGAATACAAAAGTAAAATTCAAACACGCGCTCATTGCAGGCATTCTGGCGGGGTCTGCTTATCAGGCTTTTCAATTCCTGTATATCAACAGCCAGTTGTGGGTATCAAAGTACAACGCCATTTACGGTAGTTTTGCCGCACTTCCTTTATTTCTGCTTTGGCTGCAAATATCTTGGACAATCTGTTTATTCGGAGCCGAATTGACGTATGCCGGGCAAAATATCCGTAGTTTTAGTTTTGACCAGGATACCCGGAATATCAGCAGACGATACCGAGACTTTATATCCATCCTGATTATGTCGCTCATAGCCAAACGGTTTGAGAAGAACGAACCTCCCTATACGGCTGCAGAAATCTCGGAAGAGCATCAGATTCCCATCCGACTAACCAATCAGGTGCTTTATCAGTTGCAGGAAATAGAATTGATTCACGAGGTAGTCACCGACGAAAAAAGCGAAGAAATCGGCTATCAACCGTCAATGGATATCAATCAATTGAATGTAGCCATCTTGCTGGATCGTTTGGATACATACGGTTCCGAGAATTTCAAAATTGATAAAGACGAAGAATTCAACGACGAATGGAAAGTGCTGACCGAATCCAGAGAAGAATACTATAAAAAAGCAAGTAAAGTATTACTGAAAGATTTATAAGGAAAAGGAAGCAAGCAGTGCAACGATCTCGAAAATCAGACTTTACAACCTGATATTCTTATCTATAATAAGCCCGAAGCCAGCCTGAAAGGAGAAGACGCCCAACTGAAAGCGGCAGTAGACTATTTGCTGAAGGATTTGTCAAAAAAGAAATAAATACTACATTATTAATGCCGCTTATTCAGCGGCATTAATAATAAGTTATATATCAACACTTTAGAGGAAACACTTTTGGTTTTAAACAAACAGTCCGTTCCTTTAAAAGGAAAGCATCGTTGGTTTAAAAGGAACGTACTCTTTCCTTTAAAACCAACGATGCTTTCTGTTATATGCTTATCCTAAAGAACTAAGAATATAATTATTTTTCAATCAATAACGGTTGTATGAAATCACCTTTTCTTTCGGCTTCCTCATCTTTTTGCGTTTTTCCTTTGCCGGATAGCCAATGACAATATCCAACAATAAACGTTTCGAGGCAGGAATACCGGCAAGCTGTTTCATTTCTTTTTCATCAAACCAACCCAGAATACAAGAGCCCAGTCCTTCGGCTTCAGCCGCCAAAGCAATATGAGCAGCAACTATTCCAATGTCGATCAATGGAAAATGCTTGCCTTTCACCTTTCCACCAAGCAGAGAGGTAATATTAGCAGATTCCTCTACCACCAGAATATGCACGGGAGCATCTTTAGCAAACTTATTCATCCCCAAACCAGCAGCAGCTTTCCCCGCTTTTTGAGCCAGCTCCTTATCCGTGATGACTACAAACCTCCAAGGCTGCGCATTACAAGCCGAAGGCGCCAAACGAGCAGCTTCAAGTATCCGTTCCAACTTTTCCGGCTCTACCGGACGCTCCTTATCATACGAACGGTCGCTTTGACGAGCCTGTACCAATTGAAGAAAATCCATAAGGTTGCGATTTTATGATTTACAATTTACGATTAAAATTCGCTTTCGCGACAGCCAACTATTTATACTGAATCATCCGGCTGATATACTTACCGATAATATCGAATTCAATATTTACCACACTGCCAATCTCAAACGTATGGAAGTTTGTATGCTCATACGTATAAGGAATGATAGCTACCTGGAAAGTATCATCGGTCGGATTACATACTGTCAGACTAACACCGTTCACAGTCACCGAACCTTTATCCACCGTAATATATCCACGTTTCGCCATTTCCTTATCAAACGCATATTGGAAGGTAAAATACCAACTACCTTCCGCATCCTTAACATCAATACAAGTAGCAGTCTGGTCTACATGTCCCTGAACAATATGTCCGTCCAACCGGCCATTCATCATCATGCTACGTTCAACATTCACCTTATCCCCCCACTTTCAGCAGACCGAGATTAGAGCGTTCCAATGTTTCTTTCATGGCAGTCACCGTATACGTATCATCTGTCAGAGTCACCACTGTCAGACACACACCATTGTGAGAAATACTCTGGTCGATTTTCAACTCATTCACAAACGAACACTTAAATGTAAAGTGTATATTCTCCTGGTCTTTCACCAGTGCTACCAAAGTAGCATATTCTTCTACGATTCCAGAAAACATAATTTCATTTACTATTTTACGATTTACTACTTACTATTTTAAGATTGAGAATACTCTCTTAATGCAAGGGTCAAAGATACGAATTAGAAAGGAGCTTAAAAAATAAGAGCAAAAAAAAATGGGGCTTTTCACAAAGCTCCATTTTTCAGTTTCAATAGGTATTAGTTTTTTTTTAAGGTAAAAAGATTGTTTTCAGGATAACGGTGCAAATATAGGCGGTTTTACCGATACTATCCAAATTATAAAACATGTCATATAACATCTTTTTGAAAATTCTTTGGATTTATTATCATTTGAAGCAAAATCTCCTGTAACTTGTCCGTTATAGGTGACAAATTATAGGATAATTTTTTAAGGAGCCCTAATTTCTGTTTAAAAATCCGCAAAAAATTACTTTTCCGGGTAGTTTTCGTCCGTTTTGCCACGATGTTTTAACACTTTGGCGTCAATGAAGAAAACAATCTCCTCGGCAATATTGGTAATATGGTCTCCCGAACGTTCCAGTTTACGGAACACACTAACCAAATCTACGCAGGTATGTACAGCTTCCGGATGTTCGATGATATAGTCAGAAAGAATACCTGTCGCATCCGCATTGATTTCATCCAGCAAATTATCCTTGGCAAACACTCCCGCTGCCAAATCATTGCTTTCTTCATTTAAGGCACGCTTCGCCAGTTCCAGCATCGACAACACTTCTGCCTGCATCTCTGCCAGACGAAGACGGTTCAATAATTCCGCATCCAACACCGGCTCTTTGCAACGAAGTACAAAGCGGGCAATACCTTCCGCAAAGTCGCCCAAGCGTTCCAGATTCGTATTGATCTTCAGCATAGCCAATACAAAACGGAGGTCAATCGCCACCGGATTATATAATGCGATAATATCTTCCACATCGCTATCTATCTTCAATTCAAAAGCATTCACCCGACGCTCGCGAACCATCACTTGTTGAGCCAACTCCTTGTCGAGGGTCAACACAGCCTCTCCGGCACGGTCAAGCTGGTTGTACACCAAGGTCCAGCATTTCATCAATTTCCTTCTTCAATAGGATAAGTTCCGATTCTATAAACTTTACCATAGTCTATTTATATATAAATGATTAATATTCTCGTTTTTCACAAACACTCCGGTGGCGCTTAGCCGAAACGTCCTGTGATATAATTCTGGGTAGCCTCTTTCTCAGGGTTGGTGAATATCCTTTTCGTATCACCATACTCTACCATCTCTCCCAAGTAGAAGAAAGCCGTCTTGTCACTGACACGTGCTGCCTGCTGCATATTGTGAGTTACGATCACGATTGTATAGTCCTTCTTCAGTTCATGAATCAGTTCCTCTACTTTGGCTGTAGAAATAGGATCGAGCGCAGAAGCCGGTTCATCCATCAACAGTACCGAAGGAGATACCGCCATGGCACGGGCAATACAGAGACGTTGCTGCTGTCCGCCGGATAAAGCATAGGCAGACTCTTTCAGTTTATCTTTCACCTCATCCCAAAGCGCAGCCCCTTTCAGCGTCTCTTCTACCCGCTGACGGATGAAAGCGTTATCTTTCACTCCATTGACGCGAAGCCCGTAAGCGACATTCTCGAATATGCTTTTCGGGAAAGGGTTAGGGCGTTGGAAAACCATGCCCACATTCTTGCGAAGCTCGTCCACTTCCACCCCTTTGGCATAAATATTATGCCCGTCAATCCGGATTTCACCTTCCAGACGGGTAGCGGGAATCAAGTCGTTCATCCGGTTGAAAAGACGAAGGAAAGTCGATTTACCACATCCCGACGGTCCGATAAAGGCAACTACAGACTTTTCTTCAATCTCCATGCTGATCCCTTTCAAGGCATGAAAATCACCATACCAGAAGTTTACATCACGCGCATCTATTTTTATTGTATCCATATACTTATCAATTCGTTTTTACTCTTTTCTCGAAATATTTTCTCAATGCATTTGCCAGCAGATTAACCAGAAGGATAATCACAATCAGTACCAAAGCCGTACCATAAGCCAACGGCAACTGCGCTTCCATATCCGTTCCGCTGGTCGAAATCACATACAGGTGATACGGCAGCGCCATACACTGGTCCAGAATACTCGTCGGCAACTGCGGCAGGAAGTAAGCGGCACAGGTAAACAGAATCGGTGCCGTCTCGCCTGAAACACGTCCCAAAGCAAGGATTAATCCCGTAATGATGTTCGGCATCCCCATCGGAAGAATCACATGCCAGATCGTCTGCAATCTGGTAGCCCCCAATGCCCTGCTTCCTTCACGCATACTGTCGGGAATCGCTTTCAATGCCTCCTCCGTAGTACGAATAACCAAAGGTACGCAAAGTAAACCTAACGTCAAAGAACCCGCCAGAATACTGTCACCAAAGCCCATATAATTGACAAACAGCGCCATACCGAACAGACCGAAAACGATAGAAGGAATACCGCTCAGATTGTTCGTCATCACTCGTATAAAACGTACCAGCTTCCCATTTCGGAAGCATATTCATTCATATAGATTCCACTCATCACTCCCACTGGAAAAGCGAAAAGCGCACTGCCAACCATCAGATAGAAAGTACCGACAATAGCCGGCCAGATACCTCCGCCGGTCATCCCGTCCGTAGGTGCCGAAGTGATGAACTCCCAACTGATAGCGCCCGCTCCCTTATATATAATGAAACCGAGAATCGCAAACAAAATCAACACTATGCAGAGACTCAACAACCGGAAAATTCCGAAAGCCAGCCTCTGAGAACGGTGTTTCGCTTTATTATTACTTCGTATTTCCATATCACTTGCTACGTTTTATTCCTTTAGAAGAGATATACTCCACGCTAAAGTTGATGATTAATGTTATAAAGAACAGTACGACACCCAACAGGAACAACGCTTCGTAGTGCGGTCCTCCTGCCGGAGCTTCTCCCAGTTCCGCCGCAATCGTTGCCGGAATCGTGCGGAGCGGTTCGAGAATTGTTGTCGGTATCACTGCGGCATTACCCGTTACCATCAATACTGCCATCGTCTCTCCGATAGCACGTCCGATGCCCAACACCACGCCAGAAGTGATTCCGGAGATCGAATAGGGAATCACGACCTTATATATAGTCTGCCACTGCGAAGCTCCCAGCGCCAGACTTGCTTCCCGCATCGAACGCGGACAATTGCGCATGGCATCTTCGGTAACTGTTATGATAGTAGGCAGCGCCATGATAGCCAGGATGATACTTCCCGCCAAACCGCTCTCCCCTACCGGCAGATCAAAGAATTTCTGAATCAGCGGAACGATGACGATCAGGCCGAAAAAAACCATAAACCACCGAAGGAATACCACTCAGCAGCTCAATAATCGGTTTCAGCCAGTTACGCACCTTCGGATTGGCGACCTCAGACATATAGATAGATACCGAAAGCCCGAACGGAAGTGCAAAAAGTATAGCGAACAGACTCACCCACAAGGTACCCGCTATCAACGGCAGAAACCCGAATAAGGCGGCAGGAGTCGCTGTCGGAAACCATTCGGCACCCGCAAAGACATCCTTTACCGAAATGGTATTATCCTTGATAAAATGCACTGCATCGGGCTGCACTATAAATTTCTGCGGGACAAAAGCCACGATACCGGGCGTCTTCTCCACCAACTGCGTGATTCTTTCGCCAGCATACTCGTAAGCCGGACCCAGTTCTTCCTCCGTATAATACTCCGTGATGTCTTCCAAACGAAAAACCCGGATAGGGAGATCCTCCCCACCGAGTTCTTTCCAATTCGTTATCTCCTCGTCGAAAACGTCCTTTATCTGAGCAGGACTCAGCGTATTTACCTTATTGCCTTTGTTCAAAGCCAACACGTACCCTTCTTCAATCACCTTGCTATTGAACAGCCCGAAAGCCTCCGTAAACAGGAAAAGCACGATCAGCAGGATTGTAATACTTGTTACGAAACCGCTACAAGTCAGAATTCCTTCTATTATTTTCTCAAAAATCTTCTTCATACCTATTGGTTTTCTGATGCAAAGAAAGCAACTCCTTATTAAGGAGGTGTGACTAACGTTTGAAGGAAGTATTTCAATGCTGTTACATTTGTGTTACAAACATTATTTCTCCCTTATCTGAAACAAAAATGTAATATGCGATTGTTTTATTTGCACCAACAATAAAAAGAATAATTATGAAAGTGAGAAGAAATTTATTAATCGCCCTTTCCCTTCTGTCTCTCAGCGCCAACGCACAGCGTATCAAAGGCAGCGACACCGTATTGCCTGTTGCCCAACAAACAGCAGAGCGATTTATGAATCAGCATCCGGATGCGCGGGTCACTGTCACCGGAGGAGGCACCGGGGTCGGCATCTCCGCACTGATGGATAATACGACGGATATTGCCATGGCTTCCCGTCCGATCAAATTCAGCGAAAAGATGAAAACCAAAGAAGCCGGACAAGAGGTGGACGAGGTGATCGTAGCCTACGACGCCCTTGCCGTAGTGGTGCACCCTTCCAATCCGGTGAAACAGCTCACCCGCCAGCAGCTGGAAGATATCTTCCGCGGAAAAATCACCAACTGGAAGCAAGTGGGCGGAGACGACCGCAAAATAGTTGTCTATTCCCGCGAAACCTCTTCGGGAACTTACGAATTCTTCAAGGAAAACGTGCTGAAAAACAAGAACTATATGGCAGGCAGCCTTTCCATGCCCGCCACAGGTGCTATCATCCAGTCCGTCAGCCAGACGAAGGGAGCCATCGGGTACGTCGGGCTGGCATACGTATCTCCCCGCACCAAAACGCTTTCCGTTTCGTATGACGGAAGCCACTACGCCGCCCCGACAGTGGAGAACGCAACGAACAAGACTTATCCCATTGTCCGCCCCCCTTTATTACTATTATAATGTGAAGAACAAAGAGCAGGTAGCTCCTCTGATCAACTTCATTCTTTCGCCCGAAGGACAGGAGATTATAAAAAAGAGCGGTTATATTCCAGTAAAATAAAAAAAATTGTCCTACTTTTGTAGCCTATAAATAGAAGTTAACATTTTAACGTTATGACAGATATTAAAAACGAAGACACAGGCGATAAGAAAAGCCTGAACTTTATTGAACAGGCAGTAGAGAAGGATTTGAAGGAAGGTAAAAATGGTGGAAAAGTGCAGACCCGCTTCCCGCCCGAGCCGAACGGATACCTTCACATCGGTCATGCCAAAGCTATTTGCCTTGATTTCGGCATCGCTGCCAGACATGGCGGTGTATGTAACCTTCGTTTCGACGACACAAACCGACCAAAGAGGACGTGGAATACGTAGAAGCCATCAAAGAAGATATTCAATGGCTGGGCTACCGGTGGGGCAACGAATACTATGCTTCCGACTATTTCCAACAGCTATGGGACTTCGCCATCCGCCTCATCGAGGAAGGAAAAGCATATATCGACGAGCAAACAGCTGAACAGATTGCCCAGCAAAAAGGTACTCCCACGCAAGCAGGTGTGAACAGCCCGTACCGTGACCGCCCAATCGAAGAAAGCCTGGAACTCTTCAAGAAGATGAACAGCGGTGAGATAGAAGAAGGCGCTATGGTACTCCGTGCCAAAATCGACATGGCCAATCCTAATATGCACTTCCGCGACCCGATCATCTATCGTGTCGTGAAGCATCCGCACCACCGCACAGGTACTACCTGGAAGGCTTATCCGATGTACGACTTCGCCCACGGACAGAGTGACTTCTTCGAAGGAGTAACCCACTCTCTGTGTACGCTCGAATTTGTGGTACACCGT
>ENA-OQAB01000568-OQAB01000568.1-human-gut-metagenome-genome-assembly--contig:-NODE-568-length-19548-cov-3.913238_pt1 | contig 19548 bp, 29 predicted proteins | sample MGYA00242490_ERZ504517 | MGnify/ENA primary metagenome ERZ504517 (study PRJEB26092, sample SAMD00036298) | human gut metagenome | host: Homo sapiens | study: EMG produced TPA metagenomics assembly of...
CACCTGCGAGCAGTGCAGCAGGCTCATAGACATCCTCGACAAGGGTTATGTCCCAACGTTTTCCGCGCCCGTCAGCGCGGGCCGAAGGGAGGCGGCAGAGGTGGCGGATAACCTTGACTGTATCAAGCTTGACGATCTCGACATGGAGCAGCGGGCGCTGGCGGACATAATCGGTATCGAGGCTTACAGAGCGTTGATAGCGGCTTATGGAGGCACTGAGATATATGTACCAAAGCTGGAACGGCTTTTTGCGCTGCCGAGCGCGACGCACGAATACGAGATGAGTTTGATGGATACAACTTCCGACAGCTGGCCAAAAAATACGGGTTGACGGATGTGCGGATCAGGAGTATTGTAGCGGACGAGGTCGTCAAGGCGCGTACCAAACCGATTGACGGACAGGTCACTTTTTGGGGACAGCCAGAATCACAATCCCCCTAAAACCCTTTATTTTACCACTTGCCCATTTTTGAGGTATAACTGAGACATCAGTTATACCTCATATTTTTTTGCGGCGAGGAGAATTACATGAACGAGTGGGTCAAAGTGCTATTACCAATCGTGGCGGGGTTGGCCATCACCGTCATCGGATATTTCCTGCGGCAATCCTTTACCCGGCTTGACCGCATGCACAATGATCTCGCGCAGCTGCGGCAGGACACTGTCCGGCGCGAGGAGTACGATAAGGCAATCGACGAGCTGCGGGACGACGTCAAGGACATCCGCGACAACTACATCAAGCGGGATGATTTTTACCGCGAGATCAGTAAGCTTGACCGTAAACTTGACGCAATACTGGATAAGGTGATTGTCATGATAAGGAGGCAGCAGGATGAGCAATGAGGAGCGGGCGCGGCTGCGCGCGGGCAATTTTATCCACAATAACGGGCTGGTGCTGAGGATCATCAATATTCTGCGGTACAAGTATAACCGGCTCACGGGCGTCAAGGACGTGGTTGCAAGCCACGGCGTCAGCGAGGACGAGTATCTCGACTCCGTCAACTTTTTGGCGGAGGAGGGCTACATCCGCCTCCGCCTCGCGGCGGACAAGACGCCCGCATCGCTGGCGGACAACGACTACCGGGATATCGAGGCCAAGCTCACCGGCAAGGGCATCCGCCTATTGAGCGGAGGTATCCGGGACAATCAGATCGAGGTGTAAAGGATGGCAGAGAGGCGCAACCGCAAGCACAGTAAGATCGACGGCCTACCGCCCGACCTCAAGGCGACGGTGCAGCAGATGCTGCTGGACGGCGACACCTACAGCGAGGTCATCGCCTACCTGCAGACGCAGGGCGTCTCGATCTCGCTCGCGTCTGTCTGCCGGTATGCGCAGGCGTATCTCGCGGAGCATGAGGCGCTGATGCTGGCTAACGCCAATCTACAGCGCATGATGGAGGAGGTCAGCAAGTATCCAGACCTCGACACGACAGAGGCTATCATCCGCATCGTCAGCCATAACCTGCTCAACGTCCTGAGCAACACGAGCGAGGAGGACTGGCAGGAGGTCGACCTGAGCAAGCTGCTCAAGGAGACCAACGCTCTTGTCAGGGCGTCGTCCTACAAAAAGCGGATCGCTCTGCAAAATCAGGACGCGCTCGATACCGGGCTGGACGCGGTCAAGGGGCTGGTATTTGCGGAGCTCGCCAAGGAGCGGCCCGACCTGTACCGTCAACTGGCCGAGTACGTGGACGCCAAAAAGGCGACCGGGATTACAGAGGGAGGATAACCTGTTATGTGGTATGTCTTACAGGTCAAGACCGGAGACGAGATCAAGGTGCGGGACGCGCTGCTCGCTAAGGGCGTCCGGGCGCTGGTGCCGCAGGAGTCGCGGATGATCCGCAAAGACGGCAAGTGGGGCCGCAGGCTCTACACCCTGATCCCGTCGTATATATTTGTCGACATCAAATTTGCGGCGGAGATATATTACACGATCCGGGCGATCCCCAGCGTGATCCGGTTTGTGGGCACGGGCTGCGGGGAGCCCTCCACCCTCACCTATCTGGAGGCGGAGTGGATCAGGCTGCTCGCGGGCGACGGGGAGCCGCTGGAGCCAACCGTGATCCGGATGCCGGAGGACGGCAGGCCGGAGATCGTGGGCGGCGTGCTCGCCCATTTCCCGGCGCAGGTGGTCGAGTACGACCTGCGCCATAAGCGTGCCAAGGTAACGATCACGCTCTGCGGGGAGCAGCGGGAGCTGCAGCTCTCCGTGGTGCGCGAGGATGAGGAGGATACCGGGCAGGAGCCTGATCTGATATAACCGTCCTCAGAGCGTTTAAATTTAAACGCTCTGGAACCAAAATTAAACGATACCGGGGAGGCCGGGCGGTTGATGCGTCCCGCGCGGTACGAGCCGGAGGACATATGGGGTGCTGCACGGGCCGGATCGGCCCGGTGGCGGAGCATATCCGGGCCAAAATGCCGGATGTTTGCATGTAGCCCCGCCGCCTCCGGTTGAGGATGCGTTTAAATCGCCGTTAACCCCGTTTAAATTTTGACGTATGAGATTTTGCGGGCAACTTGCCCATTTCCCCTGAGCGGCCTTGTGGGGCCTCTCAGGGGCCATTTTTTGCATTGTCGGAGGTGGGACAGGATGGCGGGGCCAAAATTAAGCCCTCTGGACGCCCTCAAGGGGGCGCTGGAGGACGCAGAAGCCAAAATCCAAGAGGACAGCGGCCAAAATTTAAACGATCTGCGGGCACTCTTAAACGATTACCTCCGGCGCGGGGATGAGCCGGAGCGCAGGCAACTGCTGCGGGAGTATGATCGCGGCGGGCAGCTTACCGGCCCGCGCGGCATCCGCAGGCGGCTCGGGGCCATTGATATGGAGTTTTTTGGCCGGGCGTACTTTGGCCACTATTTCTCCCGGCCCTCGCCGGAGTTTCACCGCGACCTCGACGCCATCTGGCGGGATGGCGTGCTCAAGGGGCGGTATCCCCTGACGGACGCGGATGCCAAGATCATCAGCCGGTTGCCGGGATCGCGCCGGGTCGTGGCCGCGCCCCGTGGCCACGCCAAAAGTACCAACCTCACGTTTAAGGGCACCGCGCATGCGGTCTTATACCAATACAAGCATTACCCAATCATCATCTCCGACAGCTCGGAGCAGTCCGAGGGATTTTTGGAGTCCATCCGCGTGGAGCTGGAGGACAACGCCGCGATCCGCGAGGACTTTGGCGAGCTCGCCGGGCCGGTCTGGCGGAGTAATGTCCTCGTTACCAAGACCAATATCAAGATTGAGGCCATCGGCTCCGGAAAAAAGATCAGGGGCCGCAAGCACCGCAACTGGCGGCCCGACCTGATCATTTTGGACGATGTGGAAAACGACGAAAACGTCCGCACGCCGGAGCAGCGGCGCAAGCTGCGGGACTGGTTTAACAAGGCCGTCTCCAAGGCGGGCGACGATTACACGGACATCGTGTATATCGGCACGCTGCTGCACTATGACAGCTTACTCGCCAACACCCTGCGCAACCCGGCCTATCAGGCGATCAAATATAAGGCGGTCATCCGCTGGAGCAAGGCGGACAGCCTCTGGCGGGAGTGGGAGGCGCTCTACACCGACCTCAACGATCCCGACCGTGCGGCGCACGCGCTCAGCTACTTTGAGGCGCGGCGAGCCGAGATGCTCGCCGGAACAGAGGTCTTGTGGGAGGCCAAGCTATCGTATTACGACCTCATGTGCATCCGCATCTCAGAGGGCGAGAGCTCGTTTAACAGTGAGCTCCAAAATGAGCCGATCAACCCGGACGACTGCATCTTTATGGAGGAGTGGCTCGACTATTACAACGAGGCCGAGATCAATTTTGGCAGCGGCGACTTTGCGATTTTTGGATTTGTCGATCCCTCGCTCGGTAAGAGCAAAAACAGCGACTACTCGGCGATCATCACGCTCGCCAAGCACGCGCCGACCGGGTACATGTACGTCCTCGACGCGGATATCGAGCGGCGGCACCCCGACCGCATCATCTCGGACGTGCTGCATAAGGAGGAGTGGCTGCGCAACACCTACGGGCGCGGCTACACCAAGCTAGGCGCGGAGACCAACCAATTTCAATGGTTCCTCAAGGAGGAGTTAGCCAAGGCGAGCGCAAAAAGCGGGCCTGTACCTGCCCATCGAGGAGGTACAGCAGACCACGGATAAGATCATGCGCGTCCAGACGTTGCAGCCGGATGTCAAAACAAGTATATCAAGTTAACCGGCGGCACAAGCGGCTTCTGGAGCAGCTGCTGCAGTTCCCAATGGCGGCCACGACGACGGGCCGGACGCATTGGAGGGTGCAAGGAGCATCGCCAAAATGAGCAGCGGTTTATTATTTCGACCGACGCAAATTAGGGATATAGATTGTATAGGAGGCAGGATGATGGAGGCAGCCAGCTTAAGCGATATCTGCAATGTATGCGCCCACAAGGATACCTGTGGACATCAGTATACGGAGGGCATCACATGGCGCAATACTGCACACGGGATTGAGATCAGTATCCATCAGCACCCACATACCCATACCAGCATTACAGTGGAGGGCCTTGCGCGACTGATCGGCGAGGCCATGACGGGGCAATGCCGCAGATGGGAGGCAGAGTAATGTCATCGGTCTATATGGACAGGGCGTCGTATCAGACGCTGGACGAGGCGGGCATTAAGCGCCTGATCGACCGGTACATGCTGACGGGCGCGGACAAGTACCATCACCTGCAGGAGTATTACCTCGGCAATCACGACATCCTTTATACGCATAAGGATCACAGTGCCTCGCCCAATAATCGGATCGTCTGCAACACGGCCAAGTACATCACGGATACGGCCACCGGGTATTTTTTGGGCAAACCCGTGGTATACAGCTCGACCAACGATAAGTACCTCACGCTGCTGCAGGACGTTATGGACTATAACGACGAGCAGGATCATAATGCCGAGCTCGCCAAGGGCTGCTCCATCAAGGGCAGCTGCTGCGAGATGCTGTACATGGACGAGGACGCCATGATCCGCATGGCCCTCCTCGAGCCGGACAACTGCCTTGTCATCTATCCGACCGGCTCCGAGGAGCCGATGGGCGCGATCAGAAGGATCGTAACGCAGGACAAGGATGGCAATACAATCACGCAGTACGAGTGGTGGCGCGACGGAGACGTCTGGTATTTTGCCGCCCCGGACGGCGGCTCCCTGCAGCTCACCGGTGTGGAGGAGCATTACTGGCACGGCGTGCCGGTGATCGAGTACCGCAATAACGACGAGCGCATGGGAGATTATGAGAGCGTGATCCCTATGATCGACGCATACAACCGCGTGCAGTCTAACACCGCCAACATGTACCAGTATAACGACGACGCGATCATGGTGCTGTCACATATGGGCGCGGCAACCTCCAACGATATCGTCCAGATTAAGGAGGAGGGTGCGATCAGCCTTGCCAACGGCGGATCCATCAGCTGGCTGCTTAAGGACGTCAAGGATGAGGGGCTGGAGCACTACAAGGATCGCCTGACGCGGGACATCCACGCCCTTTGCGGGGTGCCGCGCCTGTCGGATGAGCAGTTTGCGGGCAACCTCTCCGGCGTCGCCATCGCATACAAGCTGTGGGGACTCGAGCAGGTCACGGCAATCAAGGAGCGCAAGTTTAAACGCGGCCTGCAGCGGCGCGTGGAGCTCATCACCAATATGCTGCGCAACCAGTCCGGCGCTGCCTATGATTACCGCGACATCGACATCCAGTTTCGGCGCAATCAACCTCAAAACCTGCCGGAGCTTGCGGACGTGGTTACCAAGCTCTCCGCCGACCTCTCGCGCGAGACGCGGCTCAAGATACTGCCAATTGTCGATAACGTACAGGATGAGATCGATAAGCTAAAGGCCGAGGATCAGGAGATGCGCGAGGCGGCAGCCCCCGTCTCCGGATATGCGGCGCTCGCCAAGGCGCTGGGAGAGGCTGAGGCCCAACCTCCCGCAGCAGATGAGGGCGGTGACAGCGCATGAGCAGCAGCCGTAACTATTGGGTGGAGCTCGCCAAGAGCGAGGCCCTCAAGACCGAGCGCCGGGCTGATCAGTACGCAAATGAGCTCATGACCATCTATGAGGAGGCGGCGGCGCAGATCAGGCGCGAGATCGAGGCGATCTATGGCCGGTACGCCAAGGATAATCTCCTGACGGATGCTGAGGCCCGCCAGTACATCAGCGGCAAGGAGTACAGCACATGGCGCATGTCCATTGACCGCTATGTCAAGGCACTCTCTGGCCCCGCAAAGGACAGCCGGATGCTATTAGAGCTTAACACCTTATCGGCCAAGAGCCGGATCAGCCGCAAGGAGCAGCTGCTCGGCGACATCTATCGGCACATGATCGACCTTGCCGGGGATGCGGACGGCAGGATCAGACGGATGATGCGCGACACGCTGGTCAACAGCTATTACGAGGGCTGCTACGGCGTGCAGCGCGGGCTGCGGCTGGGCTTTGGCGTCGCGCGTCTCGACGATAAGCTCATTAAGCGAGTCCTTGATGAGCCGTGGAGCGAGCGGCATTTTAGCGCCGCCGTATGGGGCAACACCGACCATCTGGCGATGGTAACACGGCGCGAGGTCTCCATCGGACTTACCAAGGGCAGCAGCATCCAGCAGATGACCAAGGGCGTCAACGACGCAATGGGCGCAGGCCGGTACGCGGCGGAGCGTCTCGTGCGCACGGAGTGTACGCATTTTGCCGCAGAGGCCCGCCTGCTGTCGTATAAGGAGACGGGCGTCAGACGTTATCGCTTTGTGGGCGGCGGCGAGGGCGGGCATTGCGATTGTGCCACGCTAAATGGGCAGGAGTTTGATATTGATACCGCCAAAGCGGGGCTTGACTACCCGCCAATCCACCCCAATTGCACCTGCACCATCGTGGCGGTGCCGTCGCGGCGCATGTTTGAGCCGTATGAGGCGGTGCCGATACCGGAGAGCATCAAGTATGAGGACTGGTATGACGATTATGTCGCGCATACGCAGCGACCACCAAGGAGGAGTAAGTGAGATGTATGAGGATAAGCCGGTCGGGTACGACGGCGCAAGGCTGATGATTGAGCACGAGCTCACAGGGCTGCGCAGGATATGCGACACTCTTGAGATCGGCATGGCCCTATATGACTATTACCTGCAGACGTGGATTAACCCGCGATACAAGGGATACCGAGCAGAGGCCGCTCTAGACGTCCTTGAGACGCACCTGCCAATCTACATCAAGACCTACGGCGAGGACGCAGTCAAGGCTGCGCTGCGCGATCTATATAACGAGCGCTATGAGAGGGAGGGACGTAAGCTGTGACGGGCAAGCGGTGGACAAGCATGGAGGCCTATGAGCATATCCGGCTCGTTGAGGCGGGTATCCTCCCCAGAGGACTGAGCTACTTATCCGCGTACGACTACATCGGCCTCCCCGTCCCACCGGACGAGGAGGCCGAAAAAAACACGCAGATATCCGGCGGTTAAACGCCGGTTATCAATAGATTAACTGGAGGTACCACAACATGGCAGACACATTAGACACGGCTGTCACCACGACGACGGAGCCTGAGACCACCCCCGCAGCCGAGACGACGCCCCCCGGCGGCAAAGAGCCAGAGGGCAAGGAGTCAAAGCCGGAGAGCAAGTTCCTCCAGCGGCTCGGTAAGCTGCTGGGGATCAATGATGACGGCGGTGACGGCGATGGCAAGGAAGACGGAGACCCTGCCGCACCTGCGGGCGCAAAAAAGACAGAGCCCGCCCCCAAGGACGGTAAGACGTACACTGAGGCCGACGTGCAGGCACGGATCGACGCGGCTAAGACACAGTGGCAGGCCGAGCAGGAGGAGCAGGCGCGCCTCGCCAAGCTCTCCCCCGAGGAGCGCGCCAAGGCAGAGGCTGCCAAGACGGGCGATGAGATTACCCAGCTTAAGGCGCAGCTGCTCGCGCACGACCTCAAGGATAAGGCGGTCGCACGGTTAAGCGGCGACGGCTATCCGGTCGGGCTTGCCGACCTGTTGCCGCTTACCAGCGAGCAGGACATGACGGCGGCCATCGACAAGCTGACGGACGCATTTGACTCGGCGGTCGCGGCTGCGGTCAAAGAGCGGCTCCGGGGCAAGCCCCCTGCCGGGATCGGCAGGGACAACAACCAGACAGAGGCGATGCGTGATCAAATCGCCAAAGCAATCAGAGGAGGGATGAGCAATGCCTAATAGCTTACAGTATGCATCCGTATTTCAGAGCGAGCTCGACAAGGCGGCGGTCGAGCTCGCAACCTCCGGTTGGATGGAGCCCAACTCCAGCCTGATCCGGTACACCGGCGGTAAAACCGTCAAGGTACCTCAAATCGTCATGGATGGGCTTGCCGACTACAATAATGGGTTTGTGGACGGGGACGTTACCCTGACGTGGCAAGACCTCACGTTTGCGATGGATCGAGGCCGCAGGTTTAGCCTTGACGAGCACGAGGTTAACGACACCAATTTTGTGGCCACTGCGTCGCAGGTCATGGGCGAGTTCCAGCGCACCCGAGTGGTGCCTGAGATCGACGCCTACCGCTACAGCAAGATCGCGGCGGGAGCCATCGCCAACAAGCGGGCGTCCGGCGAATACACGCCGTCCGCCGATGACATCCTCTCCAAGCTATACTACGACGTGGCCGCCGTGCAGGACGCGGTCGGCAACGACACCCCGCTGGTGATCACCATGTCCACGCTGGTCGCGGCTATCCTGGATACCTCGTCGGAGATATCCAAAAAGCTTGACGTCGTCGATTTTGGGCAGGGCGGCGTGACCCTCAAGGTAAGCGCCCTCAACGGCGAGCACCCGATCCGGCGCGTCGGATCCGGGCGGCTCAAGAGCGCATATATCTTTTCGGACGGTAAGACCGAGGGCCAAAAGACGGGAGGATTTGCCCCCGCCGAAAACGCGCTCGACGTCAACTGGATTATCTGCCCGCGCACGGTGCCGATCGCGGTCTCCCGCACCGACAAGGTGCGCATCTTTGACCCAGAAATCAACCAGACCGCGCGCTCGTGGATGATCGATTATCGTAAGTATCACGACCTGTGGATCACCAACAACAAGTGGCCGCAGGTGTGGGTTAACTGCAAGCAGGCCCTGCCAGCCAGCCAGTGAGGGGGTGCAATATGATTACATTACAGCGTGACAACGTCGTGCGCAGGGTGGCCTCGGACGAGGCCGCCCGCAAGCTGGAGGAGCAGGGCTTTGCCCGCACCGGCGGCGCGGCGGAGACGGAGCATGAGGTTAACATGACCATCGACGTAGAGGAGCTTGGCCGCCAGATTGCCAACCAGCTGCGCACCGGGGAGCCCCTGACCGATGAGACTATTGCCAAGGCGCTCCTCGATGAGGAGGAGCAGCCCGCAAAGCCCGCAGCCAAGCCCAAGAGCGGCGGCAAGGCCGCCCCGAAAGCGGGTGCGGGCAATGACGGTAACTGAGCAGATCGACCGGATCGTATTGGGCATCAAGTACGCCTATGACCTGTCCGTCGCGGATGAGACTGCGGCAAGGCGGCGTGTGCTGATGGCTGTTACAAGGATCCTTGCATCCTGCAACCGCGACGACCTGCCGGAGGCGCTGGAGATCGTGGCGGCGCAAATGGCAGAGGCAATGCTGCGGGACGATGGGACGCTTACCCTGCCCCAGCAGGTCTCCAGCGTAACGCGGGGCGACACGTCCATCAGCTATCGGGATCAATCATCCTCTGCCAAGGCTACGCGGGATTACCTGCAGGACTATGAGGATATCCTGTGGCGTTACCGTAAGCCGGGCGTCCCGAGGAGGGAGGAGCCATGATGATCCATCACAGCGAGGCCGACGTCCTCGCCGCCACCTATGGGGATGCCTGCACCGTTTACCGGCCCGTCAAGCGGCTGCTGCCCAATCTTGAGACGGTGATCCGGGACGGGCTCGACGGGGAGATCGTGATGAGCGGTATCCCCTGCGCCCTGTCCTCCCCGTCCGGCGGCAAGCTGCGGCGCGGCGGGGCAACCTCCGACGTCAAGACAGACTATCTCCTCTTTGTGCGCCCGGAGGTGGACATCCGTCCCGGCGACACGGTGCTCGTCACCCGCCTCGGACAGACGTACCGCACCGTCGCAGGCAAGCCGGAGCGGCAGCCGAGCCACAACAATATCCCGCTGACGCTCGTGGAGGATACGGTATGAGCAGTACGGATTATGGATTTGACGGCCTCGATGAGTACGCCGAGCTGTTTGAGCGAGCCGCCCGCGAGTGGCCGCAGGAGTTTCAGCGGCTCGTGCTCGATATTGCGCATGAGCTGCAGGGGCGGCTCTCCTCCGACCTCACACCCAAGGATACCGGCCACCTGCGCGGCAGCTGGACGGTGGGCGATATCGTCCGTAAGGGCGGCGAGTACGTCGTTGAGGTCTACACCGATCTCGAGTATGCCGACCCTGTCAACTACGGCCACCGCACGCGGGGCGGCGGATACGTCCCCGGCGCGCACATGATGGAGATCTCCCTCGCGCAGGTCGAGGAGCGGCTGCCCTCCTACCTGCGCGCGTGGTTGCAGGACTTTATGGCGGCGCATGATCTATAAGGAGCAATATGAGCAACGGATACAGCCAAATTAAGGACGCCCTCGTCCAGGCACTCAAGACAGTGCTGCCTGACATGGACGTCACGAGCGAGCACCTTGCCAAGACCGATTACGGGGGCAGATCCAATATTACAGATTACATCTATATCGGCCTGACGCCCGTCAGCCGGGAGACCGTGAGCGCGTACCATACGCGGCACAGCGTCGTCATCGACCTAGCCGTGCATACGGCCCGCGAGGACAATGCCGGATATTGGGCGCTCGCCGACACCATCGACCATTCCATCCGCCCGGTCATCCGTTGGGGTGACCGGGCGATCACCGTCCCCAGCGTCGACTACAAGATCGTCGACCGGATACTGCACTGCACCTTTACGCTGTCGTATATCGACAGCGCCGATGTACAGGAGCAGTACCCGCTGGCCGAGACACTGGAGGCGGATATTATCACACCACAAGGGAGGGTAACGAGTGGGATTACCTGAGATTAACATTACATTTGCCAGTAAGGGGCAGACCGCGATCCAACGCAGCGCGCGCGGGATCGTCGCCTGCATCCTTAGAGATAACACCGAGGGCGGCGCTGCCGAGACGGTATATACGTCCCTCGCGGACGTGGACTACACACACTGGACGCAGCGCAACTATGCATACCTGCGGATGATCCTTGAGGGCGGGCCCAGCAAGGTGCTCGTGCTACGCGTCGCGGAGGACGCGGAGGACTATACGGCGGCCCTCAAGACGCTCAAGAGCCGCGTGTGGAACTACCTGACGATCCCGGCGTGACAACGGATCAGACCGCCCCGGTCGTCGCGTGGATCAAGTAGGCGCGCGACAGCGACCATAAGACCTACAAGGCGGTGCTGGCCGACACGACGGCGGATCACGAGGGCATTATAACCTGACGACCGGCTCCATCGTCTCCGATCTCGCGCCGGGAGACCCCTGCACGGCGGCGGAGTATTGCGCGCGCATTGCCGGTATCCTCGCCGGGCTGCCGCTGAGCCGCAGCAGCACCTACTATGAGCTGACGGACGTCACGTCCGCAGCCGTCCCCGACGACCCGGACGAGCGCATCGACAAGGGCGAGCTCGTGATCATCGACGACAACGGCGCATACAAGATCGGGCGCGGCGTCAACTCCCTGACCTCCTACACGGAGGACAAGAGCGAGGATTGGAGCAAGATCAAGATCGTAGAGGGCGTCGACCTGTACCGGGACGACATCAGTATGACGTTCCGCCAGCAGTACCTCGGCAAGGTAATTAACAACTATGACCATAAGCAGGCGCTGGTCGCGGCCATCGACAACTACCATAAGCAGCTCGCAGGCGATGTGCTCGACCCGGACTATGACTGCACAGTCGCGGTCGATATCGACGCGCAGAGGGCCTATCTGGAGGCCCACGGCATCAATACCTCTGAGATGGAGGACATCGACATTGCCACGGCCAACACGGGCAGCACGGTCTATCTGGTCTGCTCCGTCAAATTTGTCGACGCGATGGAGGACTTAACTCTCCGCGTCAACATGTGAGGGGGTGTAAGGCATGGGCAAGATACCGGGATACAGGACGCTTACCGGCACATATGCGGAGGTCTGGATTGATGGAGAGCTCGTCGCAGAGGCCAAAAAGGTCGAGCTTAAGGTTACGGCTAACCGCGAGGACGTGCAGCTGGGCCTTGATGTCGACAGCAAGCTGACGGGCCTCGCCGGGGAGTGGACGCTGACGCTCAGTAAGGTATACAGCCGATTTGAGGACGTCCGTCAGGCGCACATCAAGGGCAACGATAAGCGGTTGCAGATTATCGCCAAGCTGCAAGACCCGGATGCGGTCGGCCATCAGGTTGAGCGTTACTCAGCGGGCAACTGCTGGCTCAATGACCTGCCCGCCGTCTCTTATGAGCGCGGCGCGTTGGCAGAAATGGAGGTATCGGGCGGGTTTACGCCGTCCGACCTCATCAATCTGGATCGGATCAAATAAGGAGGATCAGCATGGCAGACAAGCACACCAAGACCGATTTCGAGGCGTGGGTCGCCAAGGCCACCCAACGCCTCGAGGATAAGCGCATCCCGCGTAAGCGGCGGCTGTATGTCCCGTCCATTGATGAGGAGATCACCATCCGCAGCCTGACCACCCGCGAGATCGCGGACGTCACGGATAGCGATAACGAGGACTCCCTGCGGCAGGATAAGCGGGCGGTATATACCGCCGTCGTGGAGCCGGACCTGCACGCGCTGGCCAAGCTGCTGCAGGAGGCTGGGCAGATCTCCGACCCGCTTGACGCCACCGAGATATTTGAGCAGCACGAGCGCGCGGAGATCGTGTTGCAGGTGCTGGAGATCAGCGGCGTCACCGGCGATCCCGTGAGCTTGGTGGACAGCCAAAAAAAGCTGATTGCCCATGACGATGAGGCGTACCTCCTCCACTATTACCTGCAGCGCGGTATCCTGCCGGATTACATTTTGTCCCTTGACACATTGTCAAGGGCATTTTTGGCGGCATCGATGGCGACTGCTCAGGAGGAGCGGCGGCAATTTTGGGGCTTAGGGGGTGACGGCTGATGCATGTTATGTCCGGCGTGATCTCCCTTAAGGATAACGCGACCGCCACTCTCAGGGCGGTGCGCAAAGAACAGTCGGCCTTTAAGCGCGAGGTCGACAACACCAAAAAGAGCCTCACCAAAACATGGGACAAAAAGTATAAGGCGCGGCTGGACGCGACGGCGGCGTCCAAAAAGGCCAAGCAATTATCCAAGCAGTACGCGCCGCTGCGCAAAAAGATCGCCACCGCCGTGGCGGTCAAGGACATCGCCACCTCCAAGATCAAGGCGGTCGGCAGCCGCCTTAAATCCATCGGCAAGACGGTCGCCTCGCCGGTCGTCAAGCTCAAGGACAAGGCATCGTCCGCACTTAAGTCGCTCAGTGGCAAGCTCAAATCCATCGGCAAGGCCGTAGCGATCCCCCAATTGCCGCCGGGGGCGCTGCGGCTGTGGCCGGAGGTTGGGGCGACGGTCAAGAGCGGCATGGAGCTCGAGCAGCAGCAGGTCTCAATGGAGCATTTTGTCGGCGCGACCAATAAGGGTATGAGCCAGGATCAGGTCAAGGCCACGACCCGACAAGTACATCGCGGCCCTGCGCGACAACGCCAATAAGACCCCGTTTGAGACCGGCGAGGTCATCCAAGCGGGCAGCCGTGCCATTGCCATCGCCAACGGCAATACCAAGGAGGCCATGAGCCTCGTCACTCTCGCCGAGGATATGGCGGCGGCGTCCGGCGGCACCAAGTCCGTCAGCGACGCCATCGAGGCCCTCGCCGACGCAAAGCTCGGTGAGATGGAGCGGCTCAAGGAGTTTGGGTTTAAGGTCTCCAAAGAACAATTTGATTCAAAGGGTTTCGGCGGCGTGGCCGCCGACCTGCAAAATTTTTACGGTGGGGCCGCAAATAAGCTGGCAACCACCGGCGCGGGCCTCCTGTCCACCATCAAGGGCAAGCTCAAAAGCTTTGTCGCGGACACGGGCCTCAAGATGGTCGATAAGCTCAAGCCCGCGTTTGAGGGCGTAATCACGATCATCGACAAGTGCGGCCCCGCCATCGAGGTGATCGGCGGCGTGATAGCCGACAAGCTCGGCAGGGGCATCCAGTGGCTGTCCTCCGCGCTGCCTGGGCTTACCTCCAAGCTCGGCGGGCTCTCGTCCATCGGCGCGGGCCTGTCCGGCATGATGGCCCCGCTCAAGACCTTTGGGGGGTCGGTCATGTCAACGCTCGGCACGGTTGCCTCCAGCGTCATGCCCGCCGTCTCCAGCATCATCGGTACGGTGCAGCAGGTGCTGCCGTCCGTGCTGCCGGTGCTGTCCTCCGTCATCAGCACGGTCGGTACAGTGGTCGGCCAGACAGCCCCGATCATCGCCAGCGCGATCTCGGCCTTTGGGACGGTCATCACGACCATCGCCCCGGTCGTCAAGACCATTTTTGACGGCATCGGCTCCAAGGTGAGCTCCGTCATCGGCATCATCAGCGACAACATGGGCTGGATCACCAACGTCATCAGCACAGCGGCTCCGGTCATCAAGGACGTCCTTTCGACGGCCTGGTCTGTGATCTCTCCGATCATGGACGCCTGCATCAATGTGTTTAGGGTGCTTTTGGGGGTCGTTAAAAAGGTGTTTCCCACGATCCAAAAAGTCATCGAAAAGGTCTGGACGGTCATCAAGCCCATCGTCTCCGGGATCGGCACGGTCATCGGCGGCGTATCCAAGGGCATCGGTTGGATCGCCGACAAGCTCGGCGTTGGCTCGGGCGACAAGACGGGCAATAACGCGACCGGCACGCAAAGCTGGCGCGGCGGTATGACGTGGGTCGGTGAGCACGGCCCGGAGCTCATGGCGTTGCCCAAGGGCACGCGCATCCTCTCCAATCCGCAGTCCAAGCGCCAAGTGCGCAGGCGGGATGACGATAAGCCACAGCCGCAGGGCGGCAAGGGCGGCGTCGTCATCCACATCAACATCCCCAAGCTTGCGGATCAGATCATTGTCCGCGAGGAGGCGGATATCGACCGCATCGGCGAGGCGGTCACCAAGCGCGTCGTGCTCGCCGTCCGTAACAGCATCGCATAGGAGGTGAGGCTATATATGCCAGTTAAGAGCAGGACAATTGAGCTGAGCGTTGACAACCGCAAGGAGCGGCTGGTGCTGCCGATCAACCCGCAGGAGGTCGCCATCGACACGGCAAGCCTTAACCAGCACGTGCAGCTGCTCACGGTCGGAGAGGCCAACCTCTTAGGCCCGCGCGGCCTTGCCTCTACCTCCCTCTCCGGCTTTTTCCCGGCGCAGGGGTCGCCGGTTGGCCGTTACGCCGACCGCAGCCCCCAATCCTATGTCAGCACTCTCACGCGCTGGCGGGACGCCCGCAAGCCCGTACGGCTCATTATCTCGGACATGGGCGTCAATCTGGCGATGGCAATCGAGGGCCTGCAATTTGCCTACCGTGAGGGCAGCCGGGATATCTCGTATTCCATTCAGCTGGCGGAGTATCGCCAGCTGAATGTGCCAACCGTCAAGGTGGCGGTCAAGACCAAGCGGCCCGCCGTTAAGGTGGTATCACGCACCTATACGGTGCGCACCGGAGACTGCCTGTGGACGATCGCCAAGCGGTACTACGGCAACGGGGCCAAGTACACCAAGATATATAACGCTAACCGGGATAAGATACGTAACCCTAACCTGATCTACACCGGGCAGAGGCTGGTGATCCCCGCATGACGGTTAAGCTGGCGGCGGGCAAGTATGATATATCCCAACTCGCAGACAAGATCACATGGAGCGGCGATACTAAGCAGGTCGCCCGGCAGCTCGCCTTCGCCGTCCCCCGCATGGAGGGCGACAAGCAGCTCCCCAAGGTGAGCATCGCCGAGGGCGATCCCGTCACCCTGACGGTGGACGGCAAGGAGCTCTATTACGGGATCATTATGGACGTCGAGCGCAACGTCTCCTCCCATACAGTCAGCTATACGGCGCTCGATCTCTTATGGTACGTCAATCAATCCGACGTCAACCACGTCTACAGCGACACGCCGGAGCGCATCACCGCCAGCATCTGCGCGGAGCTCGGCGTGCCGCTCGGCAGCGCCGCTAAGACCGGGATCAGCGTCTATATGCCGTGCCTGAGTAAAAAGGCGTATGAGGCTATTATGGCGGCATATACCGCCGCATCCCGGCGCAATGGCAACAAGTACATCCCCCTGATGCAACGGGATCGGCTGCAGGTCATCGTCAAGGGGACGTATTGTGGCGTGGTGCTCGACGGCAGCTATAACCTGACGGAGGCAACCTACAAGTCGAGCCTGCAGCAGCTCGTCAACCGCGTGATCGTAACCGACAAGGACGGCAAGACCGTCGACACGGTGCAGGACGCGGCGTCCCGGCGCAAATACGGCACCGTCCAACGGGTGTATAAGCAGCAGGACGACGTGGACAACGCTGCCGAGGCGCGGGCGCTTCTTAATGGCCTTGAGCGGTCGGGCAGCGTCACGACCCTCGGCGACGTGCGGGCCGTATCCGGGTACTCCGTCGCCGTGCAGGAGCCGGTCAGCGGACTGTACGGCAAATTTTACGTCGAGGCGGACACCCATACGTGGGAGGCGGGCAAATACACGATGCAGCTGACGCTCGCCTATGACAATCTAATGGATGAGTATGAGATCGACAAGCAGGACAAGAATAAGGCCAAGTAAGTCCAATGGTAATAAGTCAAGACGGAAGTAATAGAAGGAGGGATCACATGTCACGATGGGCCGTTGAGCTCGCCGAGGCCCTGCGGGGCCAGAGCGGAGCGGACGGGACGGACGGCGTCACCCTGCGCCGCGCGACCGTTACCTCAGTTGATCCGCTGGGGATCAGCATCAACGGCGCTGCCATTACCCGCAACGTCTACTGCGACCCGGCGTACACGCTGGAGGGCTATGACACGGTCGACAAGCTGCGGGAGGTCTTTGCAGACGCGCCGGAGCCCGCCGCCCTCTTTGATTTTCTGGAGGCGTTTCACTCGGCATTTATTTTGCATCCCGGCGACAGCGTCCTCACGGCGCAGATCGGCAACTCGTTTTACATCCTTGAGCGGGTGGTGAGCAGCGTATGAGCGACGACGTCGGTATCTTTCCGTTCGTCCCCACCGCCGAGGTGGAGGACGTTGCGGATGAGACGGCCAGCGACGCGCTGCCGCTCTACCGGGAGTATGCATACGACTACGAGCAAAACCGCCTCCTGACCGGGCCGGACGGTAACACCTATCTGGTTGAGGGCAACGAGGCGATCAGGATATGGATTTACAAGGCGCTGCGCACGCCGCGTTACGCACACGCGGCCTATGACGACGATTACGGCTGCGAGCTCGGCAACCTCATGGGAGAGCCGATGAGCAGCGAGGTGACGCGCCTCGAGATCAAGCGGTACATCACGGAGGCGCTGATGGTCAATCCATACATCGAGGAGCTCAGCGATTTCCAGTTTACCTCCACGCGCAGCGGCGTGGAGGTCACTTTTACCGTCCGCACCGGCTACGGGACGGACACGATCACAGTCAACGAGGAGGGCACGGTCTATGCCTTATGATTACGACGCGCAGTCAATACTTGCCCGGCTTATGGACGGCCTCCAGAGCGACGCCAATCGCCTGCAGGGCGGGTTTTGCGCGGATAACCTGCAGGCCGTGGCCGAGGAGCTCGCCCGTTACCGGGCGATGATCCTCGAGTACGCGGTCGAGCAGACGATGCTTGACACCGCCGAGGGGGAGTACCTTGACCGCAAGGCGGTGGAGTACAACGAGGCGCGCCTCGACGGCGAGACGGACGATGCATTCCGGGCGCGGCTGCTCGATAAGATCAGGCAGCCGATCACCTCCGGCAATGCCAACCATTACGTCTATTGGGCGCGGCAGGTGCCGGGCGTGGGCGCGGCCCGCTGCATCCCCGTATGGGACGGCCCCGGCACGGTCAAGGTGGTCATCCTCTCCGCCGCGATGACGGAGCCGGACGACGCCCTGATCGCCGCCGTGCAGTCCTACATCGAGACGCAACGCCCCATCGGCGCGTCGGTCACGGTCAGCAAGGCCGTGCCCGTGGACGTGACCATCAGCGTCACGGCGACGCTGGAGGCCGGGTATAACCCGGAGGAGGTGCGGGCGCAGATTGCCTCTGTAATCCAGTCATATTGCACGGAGATCGCGTTTGATCTGACCACGCTCAGCTACCATAAGCTGGGCGACCTGATGTTTGGCGTGCCTGGGATCGTGGATATCTCCGCGTACACGCTTAACGGCAAGACGGCCTCGCTCACACTGACCGCCGAGCAATTTGCCCGCCTGCGGGAGGTGGCCCTCAATGCTTAACGAGCCGCAGATGCTGCCCGCGTTTGTCAGGTCGATGGAGCAGATGCAAGACCTCCTGCGGACAGAGCAGGCGGAGCTTGACCGCACCGAGGCCGCCATCCGCGACGCCACGGATCAGCTCTATATCAATTCGGCAACATGGACGCTTGCGCGCTGGGAGCGGCTGTTTGGTCTGCCGTCCAACGACAGCGTCCCGGCAGAGCTGCGCCGGGAGCAACTCCTCGCAAAGCGTAACGCCCGGCCCCCGGCCAGCGTCGAGTATATCCGGCTCGCGGCGGAGCAGATGACCGGCCAGCAGGTCACAATCATCGAGCAGCCGGGCAACTACGCATTTACCCTGCGCATCCACCTCAATGATATCTACTCGCTCGACCTTGCCGCCCTGCGGGCGCGCATCGACGAGCTCAAGCCCGCGCACCTGACCTACACCGTGGAGCAGTACGATCCCTCCGGGATCGACGTCCGGCAGCGGTACGCGGTCATGGTCGGCGAGGCCAAGCACTATACTTTATACCCACACCAAGGAGGAGACGGTAATGGCGACATGGGATAACGTCGTATACACCACGCTGGGCCTCAATCTGATGGCCAAGCTGCAGACCGGCGCAACACTGGAGATCACGCGGGCGGTCGGCGGCGACGGGCATACGAGCGCAGACGCGCTGACGGCTTTGACTGAGGTAACGGCCCGGCAAACCCTGACGCTCAGTAATGTGGTCTATAAGGGTAGCGGGCAGGCGCTACTCCCGGTCACGCTGTATAACCGGGGATTAACTGCAGGTTATCCGCTGCGCCAGATCGGTATCTATGCGGCTGATCCGGACGACGGCGAGGTGCTCATGCTGGTCGCACAGTCCGAGCAGCCGGACACGATCCCCAGCGCGGAGGACAGCCCGGACTTTGTAGCCAATTTTTCCTTCATATCGCGCTCGGCAAGTGCCGGGCGCATCAATGTCAGCTACAGCCTGACGGACATGGCCACCAAGGCGGACTATGTGGCATATGTTGAGCAGATTGAGGGTAGGCTCGGCCAACCCTCGGCATCGCCACTCTGGACAGCAGCGGCAAGCTTGCGCAGATGCCCACGGCGGCGGATGTGGGGGC
>ENA-OQAB01000569-OQAB01000569.1-human-gut-metagenome-genome-assembly--contig:-NODE-569-length-19536-cov-3.835128_pt1 | contig 19536 bp, 17 predicted proteins | sample MGYA00242490_ERZ504517 | MGnify/ENA primary metagenome ERZ504517 (study PRJEB26092, sample SAMD00036298) | human gut metagenome | host: Homo sapiens | study: EMG produced TPA metagenomics assembly of...
ACGATGTGCAGTGAATCTTGCTGCTGTTTTACTTCGAAGATACCGCCTTGCGCACAAAACGTTTGCGTCGGCGCGCATGCGTTCGGCCGTAGTGGCAGGTACTACAAGGAACTGATATTTCTTTTGTGCGGGCTTCGCGCCGTGCAGAAGATATGCTTTGGCGGCTGTCATTGTTCCCATTCCTTGCTCGGTAAGGCCGAAAGAGGATGGAGTGGTCTGCTTGCCGTAGCGAACGATAAGCGGGTCGTTTCCGGCAGGGATGAAGTATCCGGTAGAGCATGGATTTACAATCCAAGTATCTTTGGAAGAGGCGATGCTCAGTGAATCGCCCTCTGCCAACGGTTTGCCGTTGACTATCGTTGAGGCCTTGCCGTCCGTAACGCTTTGGAACAAGTTGGTGGCTGTAATCCATTCGTCAGGATATTCACCTTGTGCGCTTACGCCGCTGCCCATGCTGAACAACATGCCGTCGATGGCAAAGACTGACTTGCAGAAAGAGAGGTGAGTGGGAACGAAACGTTGGCTGCCCCATTTGTCGTCCTGGTCGAAGGCGGCGGCGAACAGACCGCAATCACCCCATGCCAATGCACCTGCAAAGTTGGTGGTGTGCGACCATTGGTCGAAACGGTCGGCGTTGTTGCCGTTGGGCAACATTGATTTCCAGTCGGTGTAGTGTACGGTGGTGGTACCGGGCATTACATTCCAGTCCCATCCGCCTTTTTCAGCGCTTTTCTTGTCCTTGTAAGGGTAGCCGGAAGCCGCTAAAGAGCCTTCATACAATACTTCCAATGTACCGTGCGATTGGTAACGTCCGAAGCGGTTGGTCTTGTTATAGATTTCGCCACCCCAGAAACGGGTGGTGGGGCAGCGCATGGTGGCTACCCAATTTGCCTGACGATAGATGCCGGCCGGACTGTAGTTGAATTGATAAAAGCCGTCCGGTTTTCGGGGAGTGACGCCTTTATAATGGTCGGTTTTGAAGAAGGCGTTGTAATAGGCGGCAAGTTCCGGATCGAATTCTTTGCCGTCCATATCTCCGCCAATCTCTACCAGTTCGCGGAAAAGAGCTTTGGAAAAGTTCACGTCCAGCCCGTAGAGCGGGTGACGTCCGGCGAGGCTGTTGGCGTAGAAATGTTCCGTATCGGATGCGGAAGACGTAGCCATAAGGTATACGCTTACGATTGCCTTACTCATGCGTTGGTATGCATCGCGGGTGATACGGAAAGCAGTGCCTTTCAGCCGTCCCATATATTCCACCCATGTGCGGTAGGAGTACATATAGCCGTTGTAATGTGTTTTGTGGTGGAAACCTGTACCGTCGGGCTTCAGGATGTCTTTTTCACCGGGTACATATTGCGTACATGCCGAGAGATAACGTGAGAATGAACGCAGGTCTTCCGCTGCTTGTGCATTGTCCGGGTTATGGAGTGCGCATACAAACAGATGCGGAAGCACGTTGTACAGATAGTCGGAGTTGACGGTACGTTTCAGGATAGCGTCTTTCTGGTTGAGTTTATAAAACTCCATCAGTCCTTTTACCGATTCAATCAGTCGTCCCTGTTGTTCGGGAGTACAAACCGGCAGGGCGGAAAGAAAATCGACGGGAACGATACGTACGTCTGTGTACGAGTTGTATGGAAATGCGGGAATGCGTTCTATTACTCCGTCGTTCAGTACTCTATCCAGGTAAGGAGAAAATTCGGAACCTTCGGGCAGGTTCTCTTGTGCAGCGTATGCCAATGCACGTATGGCGGCGGCGAGTTTACGGGTATCTTCAATCTTTACCGTTTCCATTTTGGCGGTATCAAAGGTTTTTATGAAGTCGATAGCATGCTGTACTTCTGCCTTGGTGGCTTTTGCCGGTTTCAAGGGATATTTTTTACGTAATTTCAGCAAGTCTTCGATAGAGGTATCGGAGGTATTGCCGGAATGGTGGGTAACGGCGGATGGGATACTGTTGTCGGTTGCTTCTGATGCCTGGGCATGTGGTTGTCCTGCCAGGGACAGAAGTAAAAATAAGCCAAGAAAATTCTTCATAATATCAGTCTTTTAATTTTGGTTGCTAAATTCGGTATTTTGAGGGATATGTGAGGTATAAAAAAATACAGAAAAGGGGAGATTATTGTTCAAGGGGGAGTCTGATTTTGTAAAGCTCTGCTTGAGCTTTGTAAAGTGGCACTTTGATATTACAGAGTGATACATTACAGGGCTAAAGTAGTACTTTGTACTGCGTATGGTTATGGCTTATTTTTGTTGTATATTATAATGGAATTATTATAGAAAAAGTCTTTTTCATTGGTGGATAAGAGAGTAAGTATCTTGGATACATAGATAAAGAATAGCCTGAAATTAAAAAATCCCTTGCCATGGGGGAGGCAAGGGATTTTAGTTAAGAGCTATAGCTCTTGGGTAGAGATTTGATTAAGGTTGGAATTATTTCTAAAAGTTATGGACTTAATTTTCTATTTTAACAGTTAATATCTTTGATATAAATAGAGTATGATTCTTTTTGTGCAGGTGTTTCAATTTCATTTATTAGATAGTTGAACATAACAATTGACATACCATTTAAATCTTCAGGAGTTGATTCTGTAAAGTTTTCAGTATCACTAACATCTCCTACACTTGTTTTAGTTGATGTTTTTGCAAAGTCAATAGTATATGTATATTCCTTCCATTCATTTGTTATTTTTAAAGTACACATAACTCTCTTACCTTTAAAGTATGAATCGCCTATTCTGAAAGTTTTCGTATCATTTGCATTTCTTACACAAAAACCTAATTGTTGTCCGACTTCATCATCACTTTGTATCTGTCCTTCTATTTTGGCGTTAAAGGTTAGTGTATATTCTCCTTTTTCAATAGGTTGACTACCCCAATGGTAACCAAAACTTGAATAATTCCAAGTGAGTCTATCTCCTTTTATCGAAGTTACTTTTAAAGCTTCTTCTGTTGGTTCGTAGATGATTTCTAAGTCATTCGGTCTTTCTCTATAGAACCAAAAATTGGTGTTGTCTATTAATGCATCACTGGGTTGGCTCTTCCTCAGTTGTAACTGAGTCTCTTCATTAAGAGATGGGGTTATAGAAGTTACAGGGGTAATGATTTCTTCTCCTGGTACATCAACCTTTTCTGAAGGCTCCCATTCATCAATAGCTCCACTGGGAATAGTGATACCTGCATTATTTTCACCTATTAGTACGCTAATTCTACGATATTTACCTTGTTCATAAGGAACAGCGGCTGTGTGTGTAAATCTATAATTCTTATCCTTATCTGCACCTACTCCATACACTTCTAATAAAGGCTTATTTGCTTCAATCGTTTGAGTCGGTACAATGGCACGGTATAAATAAGTAGTTTGAGTAGTCTCGGATTCTACAGGGCACATAGATACGTCAGCATTATCACTGGTTGCGCTTATGTCGTCTGTTGTAAGATCGATAGTTGCTGAAGTTTTGACATCTTTCAATACAACACTTGCAGGTGCTGCTGATACCAAATTACCGGAAACCAATACTTCCACCATTGAAAATAGATGTTTGTATTGTAGGGTAATAGTTGCGTTGTTGGTAATCTTCTCCACTTTAGCGGTCAAGATGTCGCTCAAATCATAGTTAGTATTTCCGTTATCTCCGTCAGCAATTGTTTGGTCATTGCTGAACGCTTAATGTAGCAGCAGCGGGAGTAGCTACAGATGCGGAATAAGGATAGTAGGCATAGAACGTATATTCCCCGTCTTCCGGCAGAACAATAGCATCGTCAGGACTAGAAGCTTTCCATTCACCATTTTTATATTCGTATTTTTTATTGCTATATTCAGTAGGTGCACCGGTGCTTTCGTATACAAAGATACCTACGGCATCACCTTCACGCCAAGACACGCTACGGTTACTACCGCTACCAGTTGTAACAGTACGTGTGTTGGCATTTCCGATATTCATTTCAAATTTCACAGGTTTGCCCTCTTTCACAGCACCTGTCTTCGGTTCATTTTCGTCATTACTACAGCCGGTAGCAATAAATACCGCTGCGAGGCACAGCGCTAAATGTTTTAAGGTTTTCATATCTTTAAATTGTTTTTGATAGTTGATTAAATACTATTTTGATTAACTAAGGTTGTACTTCTTCACCTTCACCACTGATTTTATCGTCTTCTTCCCAACCTGCGATAGGTGAGGAGGAACTCTCGATAGTATAGCCGGTGTTGCTGACAGTAACATCGAATACATACTGCATTCCACGTTCCAACCTGCCTATACTGCTACCGATAGTATAAGTCTTCTTCTTCAGCGCATCAGGCAACTTGTTTGCATTGATAGTGGCTACATATCCCTGTGTACTGCCGAGAGGCATAACAAATGCTTCTGTGGTGCGTGCCACGGTGGCATCGGTAGACGAGGAAGTACGCATACGGAACGAGGCTACACTTTCTGTATCGGCACTGAAACGTCCCTCGACAACATTGAAACTACCGATGGTAGGTAGGCCGTTAAGGTCTACTGTCACATTATCGAGCTGTTCCGCCGTTATATCTCCCTCCGCACGGAAGTAAAATACCAAACGGCTCAGGGCGGGAGCAAGGCGCATGGAAGCCACCGTATTCTCTTTAGTGAGCGAGCTGGCACGTCCATACAATAGGGAAGATGCTTTCATGTCTCCCTGTTTGTCCAACTTCAGAGGCACCATACCTTCGGTTTCGAACGTTTCCTGACGCGGATAGTAGATGGCTACATCCCATACATCCTCACCTGTTGTAGGAAAGTAGGGAATGGCGTCTACTTGGTCGGGCTGGAAATAGTCGTCATACGAAGTCGGTGTAGGGCTGTAACTGAGATTAGCGTGCGGGCTCACCACTTCGCTACTGCCGCTTTTCAGCACATATACGCCGATTTTGTCCTCGGGCTTGGTCCAGGTAGTTCCTTCCTGCTGGGTGTCATAGTTGGTGTACACCTTTGCTTCGATAATGAGAGGGTATGCCTTAGGGTCTGCGGCAGGTGCTTCATCATCGCTGCAGGCGGTCAGTAAAGCCCCTGCAAGGAAAAGAAATATGAGTTTGTTTTTTATCATAACGGATACCGTTTCTTTATTTGATTGCGTGTTATTCTTCTATTTTCTTCAGTGATACGCCGTCTATCAGGACACTTGACGGTTCGGATGCACTGTTTTGGAAACAGATAGAGAAGTTCTTCAAGTCTGTGGGAGTAGCATCCTCCGTATCGTTCATGCTGAACTGGTAGATGCTGTTGGCCACTTTACCGAAGTTGAAGTCGAGCGTGTAGTAGGTCCACTTACCCGAAGGGTTCGCCTTGCCGAAACCACCGTAGAATTTGCGATCCGCTTTCTTAGGCTGGCTTTGTGTGCACACAAAGAAACGTTGCAGGTCTTTGCCGTTGGCATCACGCAGACGGATGAATACTTTTACTTGTCCCATGTCTTCGGACTTAGCCCAGAAACCCAATTTATACATACCCGGTTCTACGCTGCCTTCGTAACGTTGTGCCACGAACGACTTGTACCAGGTAGTCAGTTTGGGGTCTACGGAAAATTCCAATACTTTGCCGCGCTGCTTGTCGTTGATGATGCGGAAAGAAGCTGCGGTTTCATCGTTTACGGCGCACCAAGTGCCGAATGTCACGTTGTCTTTGCTGCCATATTCTGTAGTGAGGTCGGCGTTGTCGAATTCATTGTCCTTTATCAATTCTTGTGCTTGCAGTCCGGCTGCCATAACCAGCATACCGAAAACGCTTAAAATAATCTTTTTCATGATAATAATTATTTTTAGTGGTTAATAAAACGCTTGTTTGAATTATTGTGCGGGTTTCACTTCAACGGTTACTTCACGTACTGTCTGTTCCGAATTCCATTTGTTGGCATTGGTAACGATGAAAGTGGCGGTATAGGTACCCGGTTCGTTGTAAGTGTGTTGATAGATGCCGAGACGGGCGTTTGTTCCCTTGATAGGAGTACCACGGTCGGGCTCTACGCTATGCGGCGACAGCTTCTGGCTTACCATCCATACATCGATGTCGTAATCCTGGGATTCGTTGACTGTTATTTTTCCATCCGTTACGACATATTCTTGCGGTTGGAACATCATACTGTAGTTGCTGACAGTGAAGTTGTTCTGTACCTTGGAGGTGACAAAGTGCGGCGTGAAAACGAACTCCCTTACCATGTCTTCCACTACAATCAGGTTTTTGTCCGGTTCGCGCTTCACGAGTTTTAGTTCGGTGATGTCGATGCGGGGGCGGTTGTCGTAGCTATATGTTTTTTTAGGGTCACTCGGGAGAGTATGTCCTTCGCTCTTTATTCCTGGTGTGAGGCTCCGCCAGATAACGGAAAGCAAGGTAGAAATCCTTATCTTTGTATTGGCTGAGATTGACAGCGGCATACGGCAGTTTGGCTGTGGTACTGGTTTCCAAGATAACACTTTTCAGGTATTCTTCATTGACAGCCGGATCCGGGTCGGTAAGGTCGTGCCATTCTTCGGGGTTGATTTGCTCCCGAACCGTCGTAAGGTATCGGAATCATGACGCGCAGGATACGGTCGCCCAAATAGTCATAATTTTCGGCATATTGCATCTTGGCGGAGTATGAAAGTCCGAGACTGTCTACTTCGGGCAGCGTGGTACGGTCTCTGTTGGCATAACGGTCGTTTTTCTCGCCGGAGTAGAAAGCTATGTAGTCGGGATTTCCGTCGAATTCGAAGGTGACAGGTCTGACCGGCATACACTGCATCGGGTGTTTGGGACGTTTACACCGAATTCTACACTTTCGGTTCCATCGCGTCGCATGAGGGAAAAAGTTAGCGAGCAGGCATAACGCCAGCAGTTGCGCAAGGCGTTTACCGGAAGTGGGGATTATTATTTGTTTTCATATCGTTATGAACTGTTATTTATCGTTTCTATTATATACTTTAATCGGATTACCAACGTTCGTTCTGCTTACAGATGGTATTGGTGCTTAACTCGCACTGCGGTATGGGCAGATACAAATTACGCTCGGATATATTGTAGGCCGGAACGGAACGTACGTCGCTACGCTCATAACCCACTGTGGCGCTGGAAGCACCGCAATTAGGGTTCTCGGGAGCGGTTTGGTCGTAGAGCATACGTATGCGGTCGAAATAGAACTGTTCGCCGCGGCGGCGCAATTCCATGTGCCGGGGCACTTCAAAGCAGAGTTCGCGTGTCTGTTCCCTGAACAGTAATTGCCGCATGTTCTCCTTGTTGTCGGTTCTACCGGCTTCTCCTTGTAGGAGAGTTCGTGCATTGGAACGTTCGCGTACGCGGTTGAGGGCTTTTATACACTCATCTGTGGGGCCGTTCAGTTCATTTTCGGCTTCGGCAAACATCAGTAATACGTCGGCAAAACGCATGATGGGGAAGTTGATGGACGAATTGTTACGTGCCCACGGACGTACGGGGTCGTATTCGGCACGCCATTTGCCGGGGTTGCCGGTGCGGCCGTAGTTGTTGGCGCTTGTCAGGTTGGCATCGGTCAGGTAGTTCTTTTCTATTTTTCCGGTCTTGTCATTGGCTTTATAAGTGTAGTCGGCGAAAGTCCACCAACGACGCTGGTCGCCTTTGTCTTTGGCTACATTTACTTTGTATTCTCTTTCCGCGTCTCTGTCACTTTCCAGACCGTCTTCCAAGTAGAGGCGGTATAGTATCTTGGTAGCATCGTACCAGGCGTATGCGTAAGGTACATCAGGGTCGGTGGTGACACCTTGCGATATGCCGATGTACAAACCTACTTTACCGCATTCGTTACTGCGGTCCATGCCATTGCCGTAGAACTCTACCTCGAACATGCTTTCGCGGGCTTCGAGGTCGTAACGGTTGGAACACATATTAATGAAAAGGTCGCGATAGCCTTGGTGAGCAGGGTCTGTTTCTCCGTAAAGGTGATGCAGATTGCTGTCTATAACTTTCTTGGCATAGGTACGGGCTTCTTCCCAAGTATCGGCATAAACAGGATAACCGGACTGCCAGATATAGGCACGCGCCAATAATGCCTGTACCGTGGTACGGGAGATGCGTCCCGGAGCGTTCAGCTCGTCAGCGGGAAGACAGCCGCTTTCCGCCGCTTTCAGGTCACGGATGATTTGTGCGTATATAGCTTCCTGCGGAGACTTTTCCAAGAGCTGCGTGGTGAGGTCGCGGGTAGGAGTCAGGCGCAATGGCACTTCACCCCAATAGGCAACGAGATTCATATAGTAGAGTGCACGCAGTGCGCGAGCCTCGGCAATATACATTTTCTTGTTTCTTGCGCTTCCGCATTGTTCGTCTGTACGCTGATTGATGAGGTCGATAAAATCGTTGGCGCGGTTGATGCCGTCGTAGAGGGCAAGCCAGCAGTCCTTGATATAACCGTCCGTATTGTTGTGCGTATAAAGATTGGGTTGGAGGTTATCTTTACCGTAGCTGCGGTTGTAGACGAGAATATCTGTTCCGGAGTCGAGGTCGCCCCACAAGTATTGTCCGTAAGTTCCCGCATAACCCAATACGTCGTATACACCGGCTAATCCGGACATACAAGAGGTTTCATCCTGATAGATGGTCTCCGCATCGGGATTGTCGTAAATTTCAGTGTCCAGGAAGTTGCATGAGGTGCAGAGTCCGGCACTTAGCAATATATATATCAACTTTTTCATGGTGTTTATATCTTTTTAGTTACTTCTGAATATCATATTACAAACCTAACTTCACGCCGAATGTATAGGAACGGGTGCGAGGGTAGGAGGAATAGTCGAAACCGCGTGTCATTGCCGAGTTACGGGTAGATACTTCGGGATCGTAACCGGTATATTTGGTCCACGTCCAAATGTTCTGTGCGGATACATATACACGGAGCGAACGTATCTTCAGGTTCTTCAGCATCTTGGTGGGGAAGCTGTAACCCAGCTGCACATTCTTTAACCGCAAGAAGAAGCGTCTTCGATTTCTCGGTCGGTATTGATGTTGGTCAGGCTGCGGTTGGGAGCACACAGATAATTGGTGTAGTTACCTTCGGTAATGCTGCCGTCCGGGTTAACCGTACGCGGTGTCCAGTGGTTGGCGGCGGAAACAAGCTGGTTAGTGTGCTTGCTGTTGAGCGATTCCAGACGGGTACGGTTATAGTTGATAACGTCGTTGCCGTAAGACCATTGGAAGAATACGCTCAAGTCGAAGCCTTTCCACTCGAAGTTATTGGTGAAACCACCGGTGTGGATGGGCAGACCGTGACCGATAATCGTTTGGTCTTCAGCCGTTACCTTACCGTCGCCGTTCAAATCTTTCAATTTTACGCTACCGGGCTGGATGTTGCTGCGAACTTCAGTATTATTGGGTATCTCAGGCTTCAATACATATTGTCCGGGAGCCACTTCGTTGAAGTCTTCGTACTGATAGACACCGTCGTATACATAGCCGTACATCTCGGATAGCGGGTGTCCCACCTTACAGATATAGTTGTTAGTGGTTATCACGCTGCTGTAACGGCTCTCCTGTCCGTCGGAAAGTCCTGTAACTTTACTCTTGTTGAAAGAGATATTGAAGTTGGTGGTCCATTTGAATTTGCCCTTACCGCCTACAAAGTTTACGGTATTGATAGAAAATTCAAGACCGCGGTTGTTGATACTTCCGATATTTTGTTGTACGGAAGAGAAACCGAGCGAACCGGGCACTTCGGCGTAGAGCAACAGGTCTTTGGTGTCTTTGTTGTAGATATCGATTTCACCGTTGATACGGTTGTTGAAGAAACCGAAGTCCAAACCGATATTCGTTTGGTAGGTAGTTTCCCATTTCAGGTTTCTGTTACCTATCTGACTGTTGTAGATGGCTGAAGTGAGCATATTGTTGAATGCGTAGTTCTGGCCGGTGGCATAGAGCACGGAAGAAGCGTAGTCATTGTAAGTATTGTTGTTACCGGTAGCTCCCCAACCTACACGCAGTTTCAGGTTGGATACGAATGTATCTTCCAAATTCATGAACGGCTCGTCGGAAAGACGCCATGCAAATGATGCCGAAGGGAAATACCCCCATTTGTTGTAGGGGAAGCGTGACGAACCGTCGGCACGGATGGTAGCGATCAATATGTAGCGTGACTTCCAGTCGTAGTTGAAACGCGCGAAGTAAGACATCAGTTTGCTTTCCACGCTGGTGGTAGTGATGGAGCGGGGAGTTCCGCTATCCAATCCCCAGAAACCGAGGCTTTCCCATGTGATAAGTCCCGAACCGGCTCCCATCACCGTAGTGCGGTCGCTGGAAAGAGAAGCTCCGAGAAGTCCTGCCAGATTGTGATCGCCGAAACGGCGTTTGTAATTCAATGTGTATTCGTTGGACCAACTGTTACGGTCTTTGTCGGAGAAATTACCGTTTACACCGCTTGCGGAGTATTTGGGGTCTCCCTGATAGGTATCCGAGTTGTAGAACGTCCGGCGCACATCTTGTCTCCACGTATAGTTGAACGTGGCTTTGAAAGTCAGGTTCTTGATAATATCCCAAGTCAGATACGTATTCAGGTTCAGTTGGCGTGTACGGGTCTGGTCGTACGAGTTCTGTACGGTTTTCATGGGGTTGTACGGATAGTTTCCGCTCTCATCCACCATGTTGTTAATCAGGTCGTCTTTCTCATTATAAGTAACCGGACGGTAAGCGAGTACCTGATAGAGGTAATATTGAGATGTACCGCCGCCCGACTGTGAGGGTGCCGAACCTTTGGACAGGTTATTGGCAAAGTTCATCGTTGCGCCGAACTTTACGGATTTGCTGATGTTCTGGTCGAGAGTAAGGCGTGCCTTTAAGCTCTCGTAAGAGGAGTTGATGATAACGCCTTGCTGGTTATAATAAGAAATACTCGAGCTATAACGGGTGTTTTTACTACCGCCGGAAAGAGATACATTGTGGCTTGTCATGGGAGCGCCCCGATATACCTCGTCTTGCCAATTATAATAAGGTATGTAATCGTAATCGGCCAATGTACGTTTACGTCCCAATGCTTCGCTATATCCGAAGTAGGTATCGTTCAGTTCTTTCTCGGTCAACATTTCGGTCTGCAACTTCATAAACTGCTTACCGTTCATGATGTCGAGGAATTGAGGCTGTTCCTGCCAGGTAAAGTAACCGTCGTATGTCACGCGGGGAGCACTCTCTTTACCGCGTTTGGTAGTGATGATAATTACACCGTTGGCGCCGCGCGCGCCATAAATGGCGGTTGCGGAAGCATCTTTCAGAATGTCCATAGACTCGATGTCACTCGGGTTATAGGCGGCGGCGTTGGGGTCGTCGGTCGCAAAACCGTCGATAACATACAACGGAGAACCGTCGGAGTTGTCGGAAACCGTATTACTACCGCGGATAACGATGTTCGCTGCCGAACCGGGACGTCCGTCACCGCTTACCACTTGCACACCGGCAACACGTCCGCCTAATGCCTGGTCGAACGATGCGACAGGAGTTTTATTGAGTTCTTCCATGTCTACTTTCGCCACAGAACCGGCAAGGTCGCCTTTCTTGGCGCTACCATAACCGATGGCTACTACTTCATTCAGCATCACGCCGTCTTCTTTCATTACGACATCGATTACTTTATTCTTTCCTACCGGAATTTCACGGGTGGTGTAACCGATAAAGGAGAAAACAAGAATGGCTTTCTGATTAGGTACTTCAATCGAGTATTTGCCGTTTATATCGCTGATAGTACCGATTGTGGTTCCTTTTACAGTAATGTTGGCTCCGATAACTGTTTCTTTAGTCTCATCGGTAACCGTACCTGTAATTTTGATTTGTGCTTGCAGCGCAGTCAGCGAAAGCAGCAAAAAGAATAAAAGAGAACTCGCTCTTTTAAAGCTCACGGAATGGTTTCTTTTCATATTATCAAAAATAAGATTATCTTATGCTGTTTTTTAAATCCGGTGGCAAAGTTATAAATATATGTAAAAACATTCTTCTATAATAGTACAGACAGAGTACATTTTCGTACAAAAATAAAATTGTACATAAAAAGAAAGCCACATCAGAGTATGGTGTAGCTTGTGTAATGACATAAATAAGGCACGAATCGTACAGAATACTACGGATTTTTATTCCTTATCCGTAAGATGCCGTACAATTCGTGCCGGAGTATTTCCTGACTTCTGATTTCAGACTTATACACTCATAAATCCGAAATCATAAATCAAGGAATCATTTGTCTTTTCTCAGTTCTGCAAAGATAAGTCCTTCCAGTTCTTCCGCCAGTTCCGGGTTGTCCAGAATAACTTGTTTGGCGGCGTCGCGTCCTTGTGCGATTTTGGTGTCGTTATAGCTGAACCAGGAACCGCTTTTCTTAACGATACCCAGTTCCGCGCCCAGGTCGATGATTTCTCCTGCGCGCGAGATGCCTTCGCCGAACATGATGTCGAACTCTGCACGACGGAAAGGAGGAGCTACCTTGTTCTTCACAACTTTCACTTTGGTCTGCTTACCGATTACTTCTTCTCCGTTCTTGATAGCCTGGCTTCCACGGATGTCGAGACGTACGGAAGCATAGAACTTCAACGCGTTACCTCCGGTGGTTGTTTCGGGGTTACCGAACATTACACCGATTTTTTCACGGAGCTGGTTGATGAAGATACAGGTTGTACGCGTCTTGCTTACGGCGGATGTCAGCTTACGCAGCGCTTGTGACATAAGACGTGCCTGCAAGCCTACCTTGTTGTCGCCCATATCGCCTTCAATTTCGGCTTTCGGGGTCAGGGCGGCTACGGAGTCTACCACAATGATGTCGATGGCGGAAGAACGAATCAGTTGTTCTGCAATTTCCAATGCCTGCTCGCCGTTGTCCGGTTGCGAAATCAAGAGGTTATCTACATCTACGCCGAGTTTGGCCGCATAGAAGCGGTCGAAAGCGTGCTCCGCATCGATGAACGCCGCGATACCGCCCGCCTTTTGCGCTTCGGCGATGGCATGGATCGCCAACGTGGTCTTACCGGAAGATTCCGGACCGTAGATTTCAATGATACGTCCGCGGGGATAACCGCCTACACCCAATGCTACGTTCAGTCCGATAGAACCGGTAGGGATTACTTCTACTTGTTCGACGCTTTCGTCGCCCATTTTCATGATAGAACCCTTACCGAAACTTTTTTCTATCTTATCCATGGCAGCTTGCAGTGCCTTTAGTTTTTCGCTTGCTGCCATATTATTTCCGTTTTCAAAATTAAGTTCGTCTTTCTTTGCCATATAAAATAAATAATTAGTGTTTAGTGGTTAGTGATCGGTGGTGAATGATTAATGAACGGGATCGCACGGCATTAATCACTGACCGTTGCTCACTAATCTTTATTACAGGATTTGTGCGGCGTGGTCTTTGGTCTTTACTTCCTTGGGCGTGATGATACGCTCGATCACTCCTTCTTCATTAATGATAAAGGTGGTGCGGAAGGTGCCCATATATTTACGTCCGTACATGCTCTTTTCACCCCATACACCGAATTGCTCTACCAGTTTCTTGTCTGTGTCTGCAATAAGGGTAAAGGGCAGGTTGTTCTTTTCGATGAATTTTTGGTGAGACTTCTCGTTGTCTACACTGACTCCGATAACTTCATAACCGGCCTTGCGCAAGTCGGCATAGTTGTCGCGCAGGTTGCAGGCTTGCGCCGTACAGCCTGAAGTTGAGTCTTTTGGATAAAAGTAAAGTACTATTTTCTTTCCTTTATAATCGCTCAGACGAATTTCTTCGCCTTTTTCATTGATACCCAGTATTTCGGGCGCTTTATCTCCTACGTTCATATAAATTAAAAATTAAGAATGAAGAATGAAGAATTACCATGCGGCGTGTGTTGTGCAACTAAATTCTTCATTCTTAATTCTTCATTAAACTAAATTTCCAGGTCTCCGTCAACTACTTCATGCCAAGGCAATCCTTGCTTGTTAAGCTGTTCCATGAACGGATCGGGATCGAATTCCTCCACGTTCCATACGCCCGGTTTCTTCCACAGGCCTTTGAGGAACATCATGGCGCCAATCATGGCGGGAACGCCGGTTGTGTAGCTCACGCCCTGCATGCCTGTTTCCTTGTAAGCTTCCTGGTGGCTGCAATTGTTGTATATATAATAGGTGTGTTCCTTGCCGTCCTTCAAACCGCGGATACGGCAACCGATGGAGGTTTCGCCTTCGTAATTCTCGCCCAAATCCTGCGGGTTGGGGAGTACGGCTTTCAGGAATTGCAGCGGAACGATTTTCATACCGTTGTATTCCACCTCGTCGATACGTGCCATGCCGATGTTTTGGATAACACGCAGGTGCGTAAGGTATTCTTGTCCGAACGTCATCCAGAAACGTGCACGCTTGATGGTGGGGAAATTCTTTACCAGAGATTCCAGTTCTTCGTGATAAAGAAGATAAGAGTCACGCGGTCCGATGTTCGGGTAGGTGAGCGCTTTATGGATTTCCAGCGGACGGGTGGTTATCCACTCGCCGTTTTCGTAATAACGTCCGTTCTGGGTGATTTCGCGAATATTGATTTCCGGATTGAAGTTGGTTGCAAACGCTTTATGATGATTTCCCGCATTGCAGTCTACTATATCCAGGTATTGAATTTCATCGAAGTGATGCTTGGCGGCGTAGGCGGTATATATGCCGCTTACACCCGGGTCGAAACCGCAACCGAGGATAGCTGTCAGTCCGGCATCTTCAAAACGTTTTTTGTATGCCCATTGCCAGCTGTATTCAAAGTGAGCGACGTCTTTCGGCTCGTAATTGGCCGTATCCAGATAATTCACTCCGCTTTTCAGACAGGCTTCCATGATGGTAAGGTCTTGATAGGGGAGAGCTACATTTATGACGATTTCAGGTTTGAAACTATTGAAGAGCGCCACCAGTTCGTCCACGTTGTCTGCATCTACCCGGGCGGTTTTGATGTTAGGGTTACCGATTGCTTTCACAACGGCGTCGCATTTGGATTTGGTGCGGCTGGCAATCATGATTTCTGTGAACACATCCGGATTTTGAGCCACTTTGTGCGCAACAACGGTACCTACACCGCCTGCACCGATAATAAGAACTTTACCCATTTCTTCTACTTGCAAAAGTTTTAAATATGATTATCATTTTTTCAAAGAGCAAATATAAGGCTTAATTCTCAGATAAACATTAAAATCCTGCTAAATACTTTGGGGAAAGTACTGCTATTTCTAAACAAAGGGTTTGCTTTTGGGTTATTTTACATATCTTTGTTCCGTAAAAATTAACTTAAACAAAAAATAGCAATGAAGAAAGTATTTGTTTCCCTTTGTATGGCTGCTACTCTGATGGGGTTGTCATCGTGCGCTTCGACTAAAAATGCCGCAACTCTCTCTTCTCTGAGTGGCGAGTGGATATTATTGAAATAAACGGCAGCGCGGTCGTGCCCGCTCCGAATCAGGAATTCCCTTTTCATCGGTTTTTGACACAAAGACCGGAAAAGTCTATGGAAACAGCGGTTGCAACCGACTGATGGGCTCTTTCGACGTGAATGCCAAGCCCGGACAGATAGACCTGGGAGCGCTGGGAAGTACCCGTATGATGTGTCCTGATATGACAGTCGAAAAGAATGTGTTGGCCGCTTTGGGGCAAGTAAAGAAATATAAGCAACTGGGCAAAGAGAACATGGCGTTGTGCGGTTCTTCCAACCGTCCCCTTATCGTGTTGCAGAAGAAGGAAGCTTCTTCCAAGTTGTCCGACCTGAATGGCAGATGGATAATCAGTGAGGCCGGCGGGCAGGCTATTCCTTCCGGAATGGAGAAACAGCCGGCTATCGAGTTTGACATTGCGGAAAAAACGCATGCACGGTAATGCCGGATGTAACATCATCAACGGTTCTTTTGATGTGGATGATGCAAATCCTGCGGCCATTTCGTTCCCGAGAGTCATCAGCACTATGATGGCATGCCCTGATATGGAAGTGGAAGGCCGGGTCTTGAAAGCGTTGAATTCCGTTCAGTCTTTCGGTAAGCTGGCAGGCGGCGGTATGGGCTTCTATGACACGGATAATAACCTTGTGATGGTATTGGTAAAGAAATAACAGGCCTTTGTCTGTTATTCAATATAAGATTCCACGGATTTCACAGGTTTATTTTATTCTTTATTCTGTGAAATCCGTGGAATTTGCGCTTAATAAAGAAACAAACAGTAAGTGTTTCTTATTTTTACATATTCCCTTTTTTTCTCAGTCCGGCACGTATGCGGCTTAATGATTGCGGAGTGATATACAGGTATGAAGCCAGGTACTTCAGCGGTACATCCTGCAATAGTTCCGGGTTCTCTTCCATTAATGTAAGATAACGCTCTTTGGCGGTAGGCGGCGCCCCATAAGCCAGTGTCGAAGCGTCTACTGACAATATTTCACGTTCAAAAATCTTCCTGCCGAAGTTTGCCATCTCGATAGAGTGTGCGAACAGAGCTTCCAATTTGACTTTACTGATGCAATAGGCTGTACTGTCGTTTACAGACTCGATATTGACCTGAGACGGTTTGTCGTCCACATAGCCCCATGAAGAGAATGCGGCATCACCGGGACTGACGAACCATAAGGAGTTTTCCGTTCCGTCTGCCAGATAGTATGCCCGCCATATACCTTTCTTTATGAGGTAGAAATTAGAATTCCGTTCTCCTTTCTCTATTATGAGCTCTCCTTTGGAAAAAGCAACTTCTTCCATATGAGACAATAGCTCAAATAAACTTTTCTCGGGCAGTTTATACTTCTTGCAGAATTTCTTTAGCATGATTTCCATGCTGCAAAGATATTGATTTTTCCTTGCCATTTCTTTTCCTGCCTATATAAATAATGAGTATGAAAAGAGCGGTCAACAGTTCCGCCAGCGGGGTAGCCAGCCAAATTCCTGGTTTACCCAGCAACAGCGGAAGTCCGTAAAAGCAGAGTGTCAGTAGGATAAATCCGCGCAGCAGCGTGATGAAAGTGGCGTATTTGGCACGTTCCACACTCTGAAAATAGCCGATGGAAACTATGTTAACCGCAAAAAACACGAAACCGGATGCATATAGAGGCAAACCTTTCACTGCTATGTCATAGGCAGGATAACTCCGGTCGATGAACATGGCGACAATCTCCCGGCTGCAGAATATTGTAACCAGCGCAAAGCATATTCCGCAACCAATGGCTGTCTTTAAGGCGAGCAGGTAGGCTTGGCGTACACGCGGCGTTTCGTTGAGCCCGTAATTGAAGCTGATAATAGGCTGCGCCGACTGCGCAATGGCATTATATACCATAAATATAATAGGAAAGAAATAGCAGGCAATGCTGAATGCCGCCACACCGTCTTCTTTCAAATAATGAATGAATACAAGGTTGCCGACAAACATCATGCAGGCAATCGCCACTTCACACAGAAAGGCGGATGACCCCAGCCGGCACATATAACCCACATTGCGTTTCATCAGCTTCATGCTGTTGCGGCTGAGCTTCACCGGATAGAACCGCAGGGCACAGTTGCGCCGTGCGAGATAGACAATAATCATCAGCGCTCCCACCGTCGTTCCTATGGCACTTGCGAAAGCCGCGCCGAACATCCCCCAGCCGAAGGGGAAAATAAACAGATAATCGAGTATGATATTCAGAACGGCGGCAACTATATTGCACAACATGGCGAAGTTGGGCGAACCGTCCAGTCGCAGGAAAAACATTCCCGAATTAAGCAGGGCCGTAAAAGCGGAGAATGGCACGAACCAGCGCATGTATTCTACTGCCAAAGGTTCGAGCCGTTCCGAACCGCCTAACAGATGTACCACTTGCGGCGCAAACAGGCAAAACAGGGTGGAAGTGCATATCAGCAACAAGGAGGATACCACTATGGATTGTGTAATGTTGATACGTGCCACTTTGGGCTTATTGTGCGACAAGTGGATGGAAGCCACCACAGATGCTCCTACGCCGAACATCAGGCCGATGCCGGTGGAGAATAACCATAGCGGCGCCACGATGTTAACGGCGGCAAGGGCATCGCTGCCTATACCTTTTCCCACAAAGATACCGTCGGTAATGACGAATAATGCGGAAAATATCATTCCCAGTACGGTAGGGAGCAGTAATTTGCGGAATAATGCCGCAATGTCCATGTTCTTGAAGTCAATGCTGCCTCTCATCTTTTCCATAATCTTCAGTCTTCTATATATTATTGTAATCTGTTTCTTCGTTTAAGAAGTCCGGCTGCTAATGTTTATTTGTTCCACCGTGGGGAAGTTTTCGTTCCACCGTGGAGAAACTTGTGTTCCATCATGGAGAAGTTTCTGTTCCACCATGGTGGAACGAATAAACAGTAGCAATGCCTCTCTTTAGACAGTGTTTTGATTTTATTTCGGCTTTCCTCTGAGAAAGCCTGAAAAAAGAAAATCAAAATACTTGTCTTAACTGTCTCAAACACTTTCTTTTCTTTTTCGGGGGGCAAAAGTAGGACTTTTGAACGGGATAGAAATTAACAAATGGTAATTTCCGACAGAAAAAATATATTTAACTCTGCCAAACTGACAGACAAACTGTCACATTCATAAATCTGCCGCCTCCTTGAACAATTTGGCACGACGTTTGTCTTTTTATTGGCGTCTGCCACTGAGGCGGACGTCGAAACAGAATAATAACAAATAAAAAAATAACGATCATGGGAAAAATTATTGGTATTGACTTAGGAACAACAAACTCTTGCGTTTCCGTATTCGAAGGAAACGAACCTGTAGTAATTGCAAACAGCGAAGGCAAGCGCACCACTCCTTCTGTTGTGGCGTTTGTGGACGGTGGTGAACGTAAGGTGGGTGATCCTGCAAAGCGTCAGGCTATCACAAACCCGACGAGAACAGTGTTCTCAATCAAACGTTTCATGGGTGAGAACTGGGATCAGGTACAGAAAGAAATAGCCCGCGTACCTTATAAAGTAGTGAAGGGTGACAACAATACTCCGCGTGTGGATATTGACGGACGTCTCTATACTCCGCAGGAAATCTCTGCAATGATTCTGCAGAAGATGAAAAAGACTGCCGAGGATTATCTGGGACAAGAAGTGACGGAAGCCGTTATTACCGTTCCGGCTTACTTCTCCGATTCTCAACGTCAGGCTACCAAAGAAGCCGGCCAGATTGCCGGTCTGGAAGTAAAGCGTATTGTGAACGAGCCGACTGCCGCAGCTTTGGCTTTACGGTATCGACAAGGCGCATAAGGATATGAAGGTTGCCGTATTCGACCTCGGTGGCGGTACATTCGATATTTCTATCCTTGAGTTCGGTGGCGGTGTGTTCGAAGTATTGTCAACCAACGGTGATACTCATCTGGTGGTGATGACTTCGACCAGGTTATCATCGACTGGCTGGTTCAAGAGTTCAAGAACGACGAAGGTGCTGACCTTACTCAGGATCCGATGGCTATGCAGCGTTTGAAAGAAGCTGCCGAAAAGGCAAAGATAGAATTGTCTTCTTCTACCAGTACGGAAATCAACCTGCCGTACATTATGCCGGTAGGCGGTGTGCCCAAGCACTTGGTTAAGACTCTGACGCGTGCCAAATTCGAGGCTTTGGCTCACAATTT
>ENA-OQAB01000570-OQAB01000570.1-human-gut-metagenome-genome-assembly--contig:-NODE-570-length-19528-cov-3.422762_pt1 | contig 19528 bp, 13 predicted proteins | sample MGYA00242490_ERZ504517 | MGnify/ENA primary metagenome ERZ504517 (study PRJEB26092, sample SAMD00036298) | human gut metagenome | host: Homo sapiens | study: EMG produced TPA metagenomics assembly of...
AATTTTTGTAATTCAAGAGTATCTTTCATCTGTTTCAATTCCTTCCATAATGACAAAATTCCTAAGACAATTTTATCATTTTAGCACTTTTGTTTCAATTCCATTTACGGATAATTGCGGAAGAACCCATACAGGACGGAAAACTTTTCTGCCACACCCCTGCTCCAAAGGGAACAACGTTGGGATATGATTCCATGAGTTCTGATTTTGCTAAGGCAGAGACAAAGGTAGAACGCCATGATATCGGTGGGGCAACAGAGGCGGTTCTTGAAGCTGGCAGACCGTATATTGTTGTAGAATGTACGGCAGAGGGCCAGAAGCTTGCAAGACGGATGGAAGATACGGCGATGATTGTGCCGTCATTCCTGAAAGTAATGGACTATGAGAAAAATAAAGAAGCGATATATCATAGGATTTCCGATGTAGAGTCCTTAAGCCGGGGAGGAAAATTCGGATTTTCCATTTCTAACATTCTGGCACGAAAGGCAACAGGAAGAATTACAGCAAAAGACAGAGAGCTGTTTTTGGAAACTCTTTCGCAGATTGAAAAACGGTTTGACTGTTCCGATTTTCTGGTCTGCGGTCTGGTAAGGTATCTTAAAAATTATGAGTTAGATGATGAATTAAAGAATAGGGTAAAGGAGGTACTACTTAATTACAGATATTGGATGGATCAGGAAGGATCAGATGCCATGTGTTTCTGGAGTGAAAATCACTCCCTGATGTTCTATGTATCTGCAATGAATGCAGGAGAATTTTATCCGGAAGAGTATTTTACCCGTGCGCACATGACAGGCCGTCAGCTGTGGGAAGCAGGAAAAAAGAGAGTAGAACAATGGCTGGATGATGTAGAGGAGAGAGGGTTTGAAGAATTCCTCAGCACAGTATATATGTGTGTGACATTTGCCGGGCTCTTAAATGTGATTGACTATACCCCGAAGGAAATTTCAGACAGAGCAGTCAAAGTTACAGACCGTCTGCTTGAAATGCTGGCTCTTCATACCTATAAAGGTTCCGTGATTGCGCCTATGGGACGTGTGTATCGTCAGGTTATTTATCCGTTCCTTCAGGGAGCGCAGGCTCTGATGAATCTGATTGATCCGGATGTTCCATACTCTTATGGGGAAGGATGGCTGGCCTTTTACGCTACCAGCCGTTACGAAATTCCGGAAGGCCTCAAAAAACTTATGAGAGATCCTGTTCTGACAGAGTATAATACGGGAAATGCGGTGATTCGGCTGGAGAAGAATGAGGCATACTGTATCACATCTGTTCAGTCTCCAAGAAAAGATACAGATTATGACCGATGGGTTAATTTGACACTTTTGGAAGAAAGACAGAATGTAGATAAAACCTCCCACGCTTACACAAAGTCCTTGAATGAGCGGTTCCATGGGACAACCTGTTTTGAACCTGGGGTTTATGGGTATCAGCAGCATATGTGGAGCTGTGCTTTGGACAGTGAAACACAGATTTTTGCCAATCATCCAGGCGGCACCTGTGATTCCAGCCAGATGCGGCCGGGATACTGGTATGGAAATGGTGTAATGCCGGCTGTGCGTCAGGAAAAGGGAATACTGGGAGCTGTGTATCAGATTCCAAAAGAGCATCCGATTCACTTCACTCATGTATACTGGCCTGGTGTAAAGTTTGATCAGAACAAGGTGGAAGATCACTGGTTGTTTGGAAAAAAGGGAAATGGTTATATAGGAATGTGGTGCAGCAAAAAACTGCAGCCCTATCAGGATCAGGTCTTTAACTGTGAATACCGCAGTTATGGAGATGAGATTGCGTACTGTGTTTTCTGTGGGGATCAGAAGGAATATAATACAATGGAAGCCTTTATTGAGAACTGCAAAAAGAGAACTCCGGTTTATGCAGATGGAGAACTGATTCAAATATCTTTCAATTCTAAAAAATTATACCATAGGCTATATGGGGATTCAATGGAGTTGGACGAAAGTGATAAGAAGTGTGATATATTTATTGGAATATGACAACAATATATATAAAAACAGGGCCGGAAATCATGCCGTAAGAGCATGGCTTCTGAACCCTGAAATATGTGGATTAAATATTTTTATTCCCCCTGATACATAAACCGTATCAGCCGTTCAATATCCTCCTTCTCATGGGCCATCAGATCCAGTTCCCGGATATAGCCGTTTGCGAAGATAGAGGCAATGGACACATACTGGGCCAGCTTGGACTTTAAATTGATACGGTCGCCGTCAGGGGATACCAGCTCTACCGTTCCTTTACATTCATCAATCACCTTAAAAAATTTGTCTACATCTGTGACATTCTGGATTTTCATATTCAACATCCTCCTTTTATTTGTTGACAGATTCAGGTTTCCTTTTGGGATTTGGGGCAGACACAGCGCCGGATATCCTCTAAAAGAAGCTCTGATACCCTCAGTCCGCCCCGGCCTGTGCCGATTGAAATATCCGGCTTGCATGAGCCGTGGAAATCAGAGCCTCCTGTAGGAAGAAGCTTAAGGCCGGCAGCCATTTTCTGTAGCTTGCGGCTTTCCAGAGGGTAATTAGAAGAATGGTAGACCTCTAATCCCTGCATTCCGGCCTCAGCCAGCTGGGCAATGAGGGCTTTCGTCTGTTTGTCTCCGAGCTTGTATAAAAAGGGATGGGCCAAAGCTGCAAAAGCCCCGTTTTTAAGCAGGATTTTTACAATGGATTCCGGCTCGGTCTCCTCCTTGGGCGGGCAGTAGCGGCCACCGTATTCCAGATATTTTTAAAGGCCTGATTCGCAGAAGAACAGAACCCCTTCTGAACCATGGCACGGGCCACATGGGCTCTTGTGATAACGGTCTGGGGATTGGAACCGAACAGCTCTTCATCTGTAAATGAGATTCCGTCTGCTGCCAGACGGCGGAACATCTCCTCATTGCGCCGGTTCCGGCGGCTTCTCATGTCTTTGAGAAATGCTTTAAGCTCCGGATCGTCCGGATTGATAAAAAGTCCTAAAATATGGATTTCATGGCCTTCGTAATTACCGGATACTTCAATGCCGGGGATAACCTCTACTCCCAGCTCTTTTCCGGCATCAACGGCATCGGCAATCCCGGCAGTTGTATCATGGTCGGTAAGGGCGATGGCGCAAAGACCGGCCTCCTTTGCCAGATGCACAAGATGGGCCGGAGTGAAGCTGCCGTCTGATGCATCAGAGTGTGTATGCAAATCAACAAAACCCATGGATATTCACTTCCATTTTTTTGTATATATAGTAGCACAGCAGACGGAATTTTGCTATACTGATATATATTTTCCTGATATAAAGGAGGACATACAGATGACGGAGAAGCAGTGGATCAAACCGCCGGTGGAAATCCGGTATGCAAAGGAACTAAAGGCATTAAAAGAAAATGATACAGGCCCCAGACCCCTAAACTGGCAGCTTTCACCAAAGGCTGTGCGCACCTTTATTCTGGGAAGTTCAAAGGAGATTCCCTATTCGGGCGGCGCGTGCCGGATCCGGAAGAAATATTTTGGAAATGATGCTCTGGTGGAGCGCAGCATCGTTACGCTGGCGGGAAACAGGGGGCTGATGCTGGTGGGAGAGCCGGGAACGGCCAAAACCATGCTGTCGGAGCTTCTCTCTGCGGCTATCAGCGGCGTCAGCACCAATACGATCCAGGGAACAGCCGGAACCACAGAAGATATAATCAAGTATTCATGGAATTATGCGCTGCTGCTGGCAAAGGGGCCGGTGCGCGAGGCTCTGGTGCCGTCGCCTTTGTATACGGGCATGGAAAAGGGAATCCTTACCCGCTTTGAGGAGATCACCCGTACTCCGGCAGAGATTCAGGACAGCCTGATCAGCGTTTTAAGCGATAAGCTTTTAAATATTCCGGAGCTGGGCGATGAGGGTTTTCTCTTTGCCGCTCCCGGATTTAATGTAATCGGAACGGCCAATACACGGGATAAGGGCGTAAATGAGATGAGCAGCGCCTTAAAACGCCGTTTTAACTTTGAAACGGTTCAGCCGGTGCGTGAGGTTTCCATGGAAAAGCAGATCATTCTAAATGAGGTGGAAAGCCTGGCAAAAGAAAGCCATATGGAAATGGAGCTGGATGAGAGTGCGGCAGAGCTGCTGGCTTCTACCTACCATGAACTGCGGGAGGGAGTATCTTCCCTGGGACACCGGATTGACCGGCCGGGAGCGGTTATGAGTACGGCAGAGGCTGTATCTGTGTACTATCAGACCATGATTTCAGGTTATTACTATGGAAATAAAACCATGGATATTGACTGCCTGGTACAAAATCTTACCGGAGCAATTTCAAAGGAAAACAGGGATGATCTGGAAAAGGTAAAGGCCTATTTTGGAACAGTGATCCGTGACAAGAGCAGCAGAGAGGGCGGAATATGGAGCAGATACTACGACGCAAGGAAATGGCTGAAATAATCCTTCTTCCCGTGCGCCATCACAGCCCGGCCTGCGCCTGGCATATTGTGCGGATGATAGAAAAATTAAAGCCTGATGCGGTTCTGATCGAAGGGCCTGAAAATGCAGGCTCCCTGATCCCGGCCATGATCCATGAGGAGACCAAGGCGCCCTTTGCCGTATATTATTCCTATCAGGATCAGGCAGGAGAGATTGGCGGCGGTGAAGAATACTATAAGTGTTATTATCCCTTTCTGGATTATTCGCCGGAGCTGGCAGCCCTGAGGACGTGCAGAGATCTGGGAATCCCAGGTAATTTTATGGATCTGCCTTACAGGGAGATTCTGGCTGCCTGTGAAAAGAGCCGCAGCGAAGGCCTTACAGGGGACCGGCTGCTGTCGGACGGCCGTTTTTTTCAGAAGCTCTGCCAGAAAACCGGTCTGCGCTCCTTTGATGAATTTTGGGAGAAGTACTTTGAAATCCAGGGCCTGTGCATGGAGAGCGAAACCTGGTTTGAAATGCTTCTTGGCTACTGCCGGATGATCCGGGAGGATACCCCGCCGGAGCAGATCTGTTCAGAGGGCTGCGAGGCCAGAGAGCAGTTTATGGCAGGAAGGCTTAAGAAAAAGGCGGCCGAGGTGGGAGAAGAAGGGCTGGTGCTTGGAATCACAGGCGGATTTCATACTCCGGCGCTGGCAGAGTATCTCAGGGAACAGACAAAGCTTAAAGAATGGAAGGAACAGGCAAAAAAGGGGGAGGAGGGCATTTACCTGATGCCCTATTCCATGGAGGAGACAGACGCCTGGGGCGGTTATGCCAGCGGTATGCCTTTTCCCGGCTTTTACCAGAGAATATGGGAAAAACTGGAAGAAAATAAAGAGAAGGAACAGCCGCAGAAGGGAGTGTATGAAGGAGCAGTCCTTGATTTCCTGATTGAGACCGGAAGGGACGGGAGAAAAAAGGACGGCGTTCCCACCACCTATGATGAGATCTGTGCTCTGGATCAGGCAAGAGGGCTTGCATCCCTTCGGGATAAGAGAGAGCCCGGAGCCTGGGAATTAAAGGATGCGGTGCTTTCCTCCTTTATTAAGGGCGAGTGCTCCTTATCATCGGATAAGCCACTTCGGATTCTCAAAAAGCATATGACAGGAACCCGGTTGGGAAAGCTCTGCAAGCAGGCTGAGGTACCGCCTCTGATTCAGGATTTTGAAAGGCAGTGCGCCAGGTTCGGCATCCGAAGCCGGTCTGCTATGGAGATCAAGCGGGTACTCACCCCATTTTCCAACGAAAAACACAGGGAAGAGAGCAAATTTTTAAACAGGATGGTATTTCTTCAGACAGAGTTTGCCAGAAAGACAAAGGGACCGGATCTGCGTCTGGGAAGAGACCGGAATATGATGCGGGAAACCTGGATCTGCCGCTTCAGACCCTCCGTAGCAGCAGCCCTTATGGACGTATCGGTCCGGGGGGCAGTGATTGAGGAGGCAGTGACAAGCCTTGTAAGAGAGGAACTTAAGACGGAAAGTGATGCCGGGAAAGCCGCCCTTTTGCTTACCTCTGTGTTTGAAATGGGACTGGATCAGGAGATGGAGCCTGTTTATGAAGCGGTCAGCCGGATCATTCTGGAGGATACCCGGTTTTTTGCAGTGGCAGAGGCATTGTCACGCCTGCGGATGCTGAAAGAGCTTCAGGGGCTTTACCGGGTAAATCTTCCTTTTGAACGGCTGATCGCAGGCTGTTATGAAAAGCTGGTGATCCTTCTTCCCTCCATGGCCCGGATTAAGGATGAGGATCTGGAAAGCGCCATGAAGGCCATAAAGCTTCTCTATCAGACCGGAGGGCAGACAGGCTGCAGCAGGGAGGCATATTTTGAGGCTTTAGAGCGGATGCGGGAGGATGGAAAGCTCCATCCGGGCCTGGAGGGATGTATTCACGGGATCCTGTTTGGCTGCGGCAGGGAAGAGGCGTATGAAGCGGAGGCTGCGGGCCGGGGATACATTTACCGGGAACCAGAGAGCAGCTTCTTAAAACGGCTGTTTTTCTCAGAGGCCTTTTTTTCACAGCTAGAGATCTCATTTTTATGGGGCAGGGCATGATTCCCATGCTGGATGCGTTTTTCTCCCAGGTGGAGGATGGGGAATTTTTAGAACTTCTGCCCCAGCTTCGTCTGGCCTTTGGCGCATTTACTCCGGGAGAGTTAAAGAGGGTTGGAAATCTGGCGGCCGGGCTTCACCGGGAAAAAAGTCTGGAAAAAGAAACGCCGCCAGTACTTCCGGGTGTGTTTGCCTATGGGAAAGAACTGGAAAACTTTGTAAAACTATCCATGGAGGGAGAGCCGGATGAGAGATGAAAAAGAGATACTGAACCGCTGGCGTCTGGCTCTGGGCCGGTATGCCGAAGGGCCCGTGCATTTTTCAGAGGGCAGTCTGCCCTATGGTGAAATGGATCAGGTGCTGGAGTTCCTTTATTCCAGAGAGTACGGGGAAGAACAGGAGATCCGAAAGGACCGCGGGGGAAGCGGCGATCCCTCCAGCCTTACCGTACCCTCCTGGATTGAGAAACTGCGCCGCCTGTTTCCCAAGTCAACCGCAGAGATCATGGAGCGCCATGCTCTGGAAAAGTACAATATGACGGAGCTTTTAACGGATCCTGAGGTATTAAAGCGCATGGAGCCCAACAGGGAGCTGTTAAAAATGGTGCTGGAACTGAAATCCATGATGAAGGGGCCGGTTCTTGAAATGGCCCGTGAGGTGGTAAAAAAGGTCGCAGAAGAGCTTACAAAGGAGCTGGAGCAGGAGATACGGCCTGCGCTTACAGGCCGCATGGATCGTTTTTCGGGCAGTCCGGTGCGCTCTATGCGGAATCTGGATATAAAGAAGACCATTCGGATGAATTTAAAGCATTATGATGTGGAAAAGAGGCAGCTTCTGCTGGATCAGGTCTATTTTTACGGCAGGCTGAAACGCCACAGCCCATGGAATGTAATCATCTGTGTTGATGAAAGCGGCTCCATGATGGACAGCGTGATCCACAGTGCCGTGATGGCGGGGATTTTTTCGCCAGGCTTCCTGTGGTGGATGTGAAGCTGGTTATTTTTGATACCAGTGTGGTGGATTTAAGCGGATATGTGGAAGACCCGGTCGAAACGCTTATGAGTATCCAGCTGGGCGGCGGCACGGACATCGGAGGAGCTTTAAGGTATTGTGAAACCCTGATCGAAGCTCCGGCCAGAACCATTGTGGTGCTGGTATCCGATCTTTATGAGGGTGTAAGCCAGGCAAATATGTACGGCGCTGTGAAGGATATTGTGGAAAGCGGAGCCAGACTGGTAGCTCTTACAGCTCTGGACCGTCAGGCAGATCCGGTATATGACAGAAATGCAGCAGAAAAGATGGCGCGGCTGGGGGCTCATGTAGGGGCTATGACTCCGGAGCAGCTGGCAGAATGGATGGGGAAAATCATAGCATGACAGATTGGAAAACCATACTGGCCGGTGCGGATGACGAATATCTGGCCGGTCTCAGCAATAAGGGTACGGTAAAGCGGGCCCATAAGGACAGAGAAACTACTCCCTGTGAGATTTTGGATACAGGGGATCAGGGCATAAATGTAAAGCTTGGAGAGGAAGAGCTTCTGATCGCTCCGGTGCTGGCGGAAAGCCGGTGCAGCTGTCCGTCCAGATCCATATGCAGGCATATTGTGCAGGCTATTTTGGTTCTTAAGGATATGTATGAAGCGGGAGAAGGCGGGATAAAAGAGGAGAAGAAAGAAAAATCCGAAGCTCTGCCCTCAGAGGAGCTTTGGCAGGCCGTTCTGGAGATTGGGAACCAGAAGATCATACGGGCATTAGGGATGAAGAAGCTTGGGGAGGTACTGGGGCAGATCCGGGCGGGGAAAAGGGCAGATATCGCTCGTTCCAGCACGGTTTTGGTGGAGCTTCCGGATTCAGAGTTGCAGGTAAAATTTCTGCTTCCGCTGGAATATTCCTCCTGTACCTGCAAAAAGAAGGAATTTTGCGCTCACAGGGCTGCTGCGGCTTTGTGGTGCCGTATGGAGGCGGGAACTCTGCGTTTGGAGGAATTTGAAAAGGAAGAGGAAGAACCGAAAGCGGATCTGAACCGGATACGGGAAAAGGCCGGTGAGATGAAGGCTGCATTAGAGGATATATTAGCTTCCGGCCTTTCGCGCACTGCCAGTCAGAGTGCCGATACCTTAGAACGGCTGGCAGTGATCAGCCACAATGAAGGACTGGCCTCCTTTGAAGATGCGTTCCGGAGCCTTCAAAATGGATATGAAGCGTATTTTAGCCGTTCATCCTCTGTAAATGCCGCAGGGCTGATGGATGAAAGCGCCCGCCTTTATGAACAGATCTGCCGTTTGAGCCGGGTGAAAACAGACGGGGAGCTTAGGAACCTGGGAGGAGTCTTTCACATGGACTATGAACCGGCAGGAGATATGGAACTGATCGGCATTACGGCGGAGGCCTTTCAGAGCAGAAACGGTTATCAGGGAGAAACGGTATATTTTCTGGAAAAGAATACAAAGAAATGGTATACATATACCAGCGCCCGTCCGGTGTACTATGACAGCCGGGGAAGACGGGGGCGGATGGAAAAGGCAGCCGCTCCCTGGGGATTAAATGTATCCTTAGAGGAACTGGCCGGAACAGAGGTCTGCTTAAAACAGGCAAAAGCCGGAAAAACAGGCCGTCTGTCATCCAGTCAGGATACAAAAGGCATGATAACAGGAAAACACAGCTTCTGCCCGGAGGACGCGGGAAAATGGCTTTATAAAGACTTTGGAGCGCTTTTTAAAGAACAGTATTTTTTGAAAAACAGCTGGTTGAAACGGGAGGAGGAGACGCTGCGGATCGTGTGCGTTCAGGCTGCAGCCTGGGATGCGGCCCGTTTTTCTCAGGCAGAGCAGAAATTTTCCATGGCTGTTTTTGATTCCAATGGGAAAGAACTTTTGACAGAGATGGCATACAGCAGGCGGGAGGACGCGAATATCCGCTATCTGGAGCGGATTGCAGATCAGGTGGAAAAGGGAGAAATTCCCATTCCTGCCATTGCAGGCAAGCTGTACTTAAAAGATGGGAAAATGATCCTTCATCCTCTGGAGATTTTTCAGTGGGGGCAGGAAGCCAGCAAACGGGAAGCGTTTGCAGATGAATGGGTTTCAGATTCACCGCAGGAACGGGAACGGGTACTTAAAATCAATGCCATGGAGCAGATGTACCGCCTTCTGGAAGAGGTCAGCCAGCAGATCGAGGATCTGTACCAGAGCGGGTTTGACGCCGTTCATGACAGCACCCTTGGGATGCTTCGGCAATGGGCGGAACGTGCAGGAGAGAGCGGGCTTGCCTTTCTTGGCATACAGCTTGGGAAGCTGTGCCGGGAGATTGAAGGCTGCCGTCACAGCCTGCATCCCGTTCATGGGGCAGAACTGGAAATTTATGTAAATATAGCGGAATACCTGTGGCTGGCCAGACGAAAGACGGAGTTTGATCTGGCAGAAGCCTACTATACACAGTGATAGACGATACAGCAAAAATCCGGTAAAAAGGAGGAGAAGGCGTATGATACAGCCAAAGAGAACATATGGGGATAAAATAATGGAAACTCTGGAGAAAATCGGTCTGTCTGAACAGGAACGGGAGAAGATTTTTTCCTATGTATCAGGCGAACGGGGAGAGGAAGCCTTACAGGGCTTAACGGCAAGGGACTTTTACCAGCTTGCCGAGACGCAGCTGGAGGCTGCGGCAGCTCTGTTTAGCCATTTCTGCGACCGGCATTCAGAGGAAGCAAAAAAAATGCTCCGGGTGCTTTTTACACTGGGACAGTCAACCTGCAGGCGCGCTGGAACGGGGGAATTATGCATGGCGTTACAGCTTTATGAGAGAGGGGAAGGACTTCTGGGGACTGAAGCCGGAAGAGTGGCTTTCGGTTGTGGCAGAGATCGCGGGCAGAAACAATGATACACGTTTCAGCTATCTGATGGATCAGATGATAAAACAGACTAAGACTCCGGAATACCTGCTGTCAGCCATGAAGTATTGCATCGGGGATATGGCTAATGGCAGGCTGATCCTTCTTTCCCTCTATTTTCTCCGGAAATACCCGGATAAAAAGCTGGAAGAACCCAAAGAGGGGGCTGCGGGTGCAAAGGGTATTTTGAACCGGCTTGTTTCAGCGTTTGGAAATGGAAACGGGCTTTCCGGTGAAGACGCGGAGCTTATGAGGCAATATGAAACGATTGTATGCAACACCATTGAAGACGCGCTGCCGTCCTCTGTTTCCAAGGCGAGCCGGTTTCAGATCGCCCGTGCGCTAAAGGAAGGATCCATGACGGATGAGATCCGTTCTCTGGCAGGTCCTCTGGCCCAGAATAATCTTATTACATGGCTCATATGCGGAACCGCTTTTATGAATATGGCCCTGTCCCCCTGTCTGATGCGCACAGTGGATCTGTATCTGGCTTCTGATATGAACTGCTGCCTTCCTATTATGGAGCAGCTGGATTTCCGCAGGGATCTTCACGAACGGGGAGGAAGCTTTGATGAGCTGTTCCATCTGGACAGCAAGTCCTACATTTCCTGGGCAGCCATCAGAAAGCAGGGGAAGATTCTTTGCAGCCAGCTTAAAAAGAATAAGGAGCTGTATCTGGAATGCCTAAAGGAGGCAGATCTGGAGCAGATGAATTACATGATGAATGTGGTTCGCAGCGCAGATCCTAAGCTTTATAAAACCCTTCAGTCCTCTGCCGGCATGCGCAGAAGAGATGCGGTTATAAAGGTACTGACAGAGGAAAAAGGCCCGGAAACCCAGACGTTAATTGATTACCTGTATGGACGGGTTCCTTTCAGCGCTCTGTATCCATATGAGGAACAGATGGCAAAAAACAGCCATTTTTACAGGGGCTATAGACTGCGTAATCTGCTGGACGGCTTTCCTGCTAAGGATGAGGACCGGGAATTTTTTAACCGCTGCCAGGCCTGTACCTTTCTTCGGCAGGAGGGGTACTTTATGTCCTCGGGAAAAAATCCGTTCTACCAGCCGAAGGAAGAAGCCTTTGCAGGATTTTTTAAAGACATGGAAGAAGCGGGAATGGATGAGGCGCATCTGTTAAAGACCTTTATCCTGAATGTAAAATCCTTATACCTTGATTCGGATAAGGAACGCTGCTTTGAGCTGGCAGCCAGAAGAGTATTTCTGTATAAGCTCAGAGCCAATCCGGAAGCAGTGATGGAAGTGTTTCGTGAGTCTGAGGCAGAAGGCCGCCGTCTGGGGCTTATGACCATGGCTCTGATGGCAAAAGAGTACAAAAAAGAAATTCTTTCCTATGCAAAGGATACGGCTAAATCCGTCCGGGAGGAGCTTTTAAAAATTTTAGAGGAGCAGAAGGACTGGAAGGATGATATACTTGTTCTTTTAAGCGATAAAAAGGCAGGCCCCAGGGAAGCTGCGGTATATGTTTTGGCTGCATGGAATGACGTTCCGACCGCCGGCTCTTGAGGCAGCTCTTGAAAAGGAAAAAAATGCCAAGGTGCGCCGGCTTTTAACCCAGGTGCTGGGGTAAAGGAGGAAGAAAATGAAAGCCCCTCCGGCGTTTTAAAGAGGGAGGATCTGGTAAAAGCCCTTCATAAAGGAGGAAAGAGCCGCACGCTGTCCTGGGCCTTTCAGACTCCTTTCCCGGCGGTTCATTTTGAAAACGGGGAGGAGGCGTCCGTTGAATACCTTCAGGCCATTCTCCTGTGTTATGCCGGAGCAGGAACCAGTCCGGGCGTAAATAAAGACGCTGAATTTCTGGCCGGAGACCTTAAGAAAGAGGAGTTTTCTCTTTATGTAAATGAACTCTTTGACCGTTTTATGGAGCAGGGCGCAGAAGCAAAGAAGAAATGGGTTCTTTATGCAGCGTCCATCCACGGAGGCAATCTGATGGTTAAAAAGCTGTACCGTCAGATCCAGGAATGGCCGGCAAATGCCAGAGGCGCCATGGCCTGTGAGGCGGTCAACGCACTGGCCTTAAGCCCTGTTTCAGAGGCGCTTTTAAAGGTAGACGGCATTGCGTCAAAATTCAAGTTCCGTCAGGTGAAGGTTGCGGCTGCCAAAGCGCTGGAATTTGCCGCCGGACAGCTTGGGATTACCAGAGAGGAGCTTTCAGACCGGATTGTGCCGGATCTCGGTTTTAATGAGCGGATGGAGCGTGTTTTTGACTATGGAGCAAGATCCTTTACCGTGTCCATTACCCCGGAGCTTGAAATTCAGGTTCGGGACCAGGAGGGCAGAAAGCTTAAAAATATGCCTGCTCCGGGCAAGCGGGATGAGGAAGATAAGGCGGCAAGGGCTTACGAGGAGTTTAAGGCTATGAAAAAGCAGTTAAAAACCGTGGCTGCCAGCCAGAAGCAGAGGCTGGAGCTGGCCCTGTCATCCGGACGTATGTGGAAGAAGGAGGAATGGGTGGAGCTGTTTACGAAAAAGCCGGTGATGCACCCCTTTGCCATTGGCCTGATCTGGGGTATATATAAGGAAGAAACACTTACAGGCAGCTTCCGGTATATGGAGGACGGCTCCTTTAATACGGTGGATGAAGAGGAGCTGGAGCTGCCTGAGGACGCAGTAATCGGCCTGATCCATCCCATTGAGCTTTCAAAGGAAGAGAGGGACGCATGGAAGGAGCAGCTGGAGGATTATGAAATCATTCAGCCTGTGGAACAGCTGGACCGCACTGTGTACCTCATTTCCGAAGAAGAAGTGGGGCAGAAGGCAGTGGAGCGCTTTGAAGGAGTAATCCTTAACGATCTGTCTCTCATCGGAAAAATGCAGGCTCTTGGCTGGTATACGGGTTCTGTTCAGGATGCGGGCTGTTTTTATACCTTTTACCGGGAAGACGGAAAGCTGGGAGCGGAGCTTCATTTTTCAGGAACCTATATCGGAGGACAGAACGAGGAGGTAACAATAGAAGATGTCCGTTTCTATCCGGCCGGAACCATAGAGAGGGGAAGCTATGTCTATGATGAGGCAGATGATAAAAAGGCGCTTCTTCTGGAGCAGGTTCCGCCCAGATATTTCAGCGAGATCATTTTGCAGCTTTCAAAGGTCACAGCCTCTAAAAAAGAGCAGTGAAATACTTTGGTAATACTTCCATAATATTTCATTTATAATAAGTAACAGTAAATTCACAAATAGAAAAAATCAAAGGAAAAAATATAAAAGCGGTTCCATTTTAAATAAAGTATGCTATACTACAAGCTGTAATTAATGCAAAAGTATTTTGAACAAGGTGTGAGAAAAATGAATCAGTTAGAAAACAACAGCAGGAACCGCAGCGCTTCGCCGGGCAGAAGCCGGGCAAAGGGCGCAGACAGAGGACGTAGTGCTTCCGGGAGAGCATCATCCAGAGGTACCTCTTCCAGAAATACAGGACACGGCGGCTCACGCAGCAGTTCCTCTTACCGCTCCGGCCAGGCAGGAAGGATGAACGCCATGCAGAATGTAAGGCGGAACAGCCGCCGCCACAGAAGAAAGGGGCCGGATTATAAATGGATTGCCATTGGAGGCGTGATCCTGATCGTAGTGATTACCTGCATTGCTATGGCGTTAAATGGAAAGAACTCTGATGAGACGGGAGTGCAGGCAACAACAGAGGCAGTGACAGAAACCGAGATGAAAAAAGAGGTGTCCGTAGACGGCATTTCCATCACCGGCCTTTCCAAATCTCAGGCCAGAGAGGTGCTGTTAAAAGAATTTCCATGGAGCATGACCGTTTCTTATGATTCTGAAGTTTATGAGGTAAATGACCTGATGGCCGGAAAAATCGATTCTCTTTTAAATGAGATCTACAGCGGAGAGCCTCAGGAAAGCTACACGCTGGATACGGCCGGATTAGAAGAGCAGATTAAAGCGGAGGCAGCAGCCTGCGCGGCGAAGTGGGATAAGAAGGCAAAAAATGGTTCCATCGACAGCTTTAATGCAGAAACAGGGAAGTTCGTTTTCGCGGGAGAGGAGAATGGCTTTGCCATTGATCAGGAAAAGCTGATCGATGATATCACACAGGCTCTGGCTGCAAAGGACTTTGATGCCAAAATTGAGGCATCCGGCAGCACGGTGGCACCTGAGATTACGGCGGCCAGCGCAAAGGAGCAGTATAAGACCATTGGTTCCTTTACTACAAATACCACATCCAATAAAAACAGAAATACGAATGTCCGTCTGGCGGCAGAAGCTATTAACGGCACCGTTATCAAGCCGGGCCATGAGTTCTCCTTTAACGGAACTGTAGGCCAGCGTACAGAGGCTAAGGGTTATAAGGGTGCGGCTGCCTATAATAACGGTGAGGTTGTTCAGGAAATCGGCGGAGGCGTATGCCAGGTTTCAACTACTCTGTACAATGCGGTATTTAAAGCAGGCTTAAAGATCAGCTATCGCCGCTCCCATACCTTTGAGCCAAATTATGTAACTCCGGGACGAGATGCTACTGTAAGTTATGAGCAGCCTGATTTTAAATTCATCAATACCTCAAGCACAGCGATCGGCCTGCGGGCAAGCTATGCGGATCAGAAGATGACGGTATCTGTATATGGTATCCCGATTCTGGAGGACGGCATCACCTGGGATCTGGAGTCTAAAAAGGTAGAAGACCTTGGTGTGCCGGAACCGGAATATGTAGAAGATCAGACTCTGGATCCGGGAGTGGAAAAGACCACAAGCAAGGGAAGCTCCGGAAGCCGCTGGGAAACCTATAAGGTTGTCTATAAGGACGGCAAGGAGATTTCCAGAGAACTGGATCATAAAACAACGTATAAGGGCCACAAGCCGGTAGTCCACCGCAATACCAGCGGTGTGGTATTAAATCCGGAGGAAACCACCACGCAGGCAACAACGGTTACGCCGACAGTGGACGGAATGCCGGAGGGATATACCGGCCCTGCTGAGACAACCCAGTCCCAGCCTGGGTCAGGTACGGCTTCCTCTGCTCCGGCAGAAGGGCCGGGATCAGCTTCTACAGAGCCGTCTTCCGTACCTGTGGCCCCTGCTCCGTCAGAGGACGCGCCTTCCGGTTCACAGGGCGGGCCGGGAGCCGGAGCCGTGGTTGTTCCCGTAAAGCCGGAATAGCGGTTTGAATTTTTAAAAATTTTGAGAAAGAAGCAGTCCGTAAAATTCCCAAATGGAAATTTTACGGCTGTTTTTTTTCGCTATTTCTGGCTGTCAGAGGATTTATGCATAAATTATACTGTATACATTGTATTTTTTGCAGTAATAGCAATTAAGCATTTGCAATTTGTTAAAGAATTGTTTATAATAATATACAGGTCAGTCCGCTAAAGGCTATGTGCCGTCGGGCGGACTTACATGTATACTATCATATACATATTTCACTAATTGCAGGAGGAAATCAAAATGGCAAGAAAAATGAAAACCATGGATGGTAACCATGCAGCAGCTCATGCTTCCTATGCATTTACTGATGTAGCGGCTATTTATCCGATTACCCCATCCTCACCTATGGCAGAAGCTACAGATGAATGGGCAACAGACGGAAGAACCAACATCTTCGGTCATGAAGTTCAGATTACAGAGATGCAGTCTGAGGCTGGTGCAGCAGGTGCTGTACACGGTTCTCTGGCAGCAGGTGCGCTGACCACCACCTATACTGCTTCCCAGGGTCTGTTACTGATGATCCCTAACCTTTACAAGATCGCAGGCGAGCAGCTGCCAGGCGTATTTAACGTATCTGCCCGTGCACTGGCAAGCCATGCATTATCTATTTTCGGTGACCATTCCGACGTTTATGCCTGTCGTCAGACAGGATGCGCTATGCTGTGTGAGTCCAGCGTACAGGAAGTTATGGACTTAACTCCAGTTGCTCATCTGGCAGCAATCAAGGGCAAAGTTCCTTTCATCAACTTCTTTGACGGTTTCCGTACATCTCACGAGATCCAGAAGATCGAGACCTGGGATTACGAGGACCTGAAGGATATGGCTGATATGGATGCGATTGCAGCATTCCGTAAGAACGCTCTGAATCCAAATCACCCATGCCAGAGAGGTTCCGCTCAGAACCCTGATATCTTCTTCCAGGCAAGAGAGGCATGTAACCCCTACTACGATGCACTTCCTGCAATTGTTCAGGAGTACATGGACAAGGTTAACGCTAAGATCGGTACAGATTACAAGCTGTTCAATTACTACGGCGCTGCTGATGCAGAGCATGTGATCGTTGCTATGGGTTCTGTAAATGATACCATCGAGGAGACCATTGATTACCTGGTTGCACAGGGCAAGAAGGTTGGTGTTGTTAAAGTTCGTCTTTACAGACCATTCTGCGCACAGGCACTGATCGATACCATTCCTGAGTCTGTAAAGACCATCACTGTATTAGACAGAACAAAAGAGCCAGGCGCTATGGGCGAGCCTCTGTATCTGGATGTTGTTGCAGCTCTTAAGGGCAGCAAGTTTGACCAGATCAAGATCCAGACCGGACGTTACGGCTTAGGTTCCAAGGATACCACACCTGCTCAGATCGTAGCAGTATTTGAGAATGAGACAAAGAGCCCATTCACGATCGGTATCGTGGATGACGTTACAAATCTGTCTCTGGAGATTGGCGCTCCTTTAGTTACTACTCCAGAGGGAACAACCAACTGTAAGTTCTGGGGTCTTGGCGCTGACGGTACGGTAGGTGCTAACAAGAACTCCATCAAGATCATCGGTGACAACACAGACATGTACGCACAGGCTTACTTTGATTATGACTCCAAGAAGTCCGGCGGTGTTACCATGTCTCATCTGCGTTTCGGACACAGCCGCATCAAGTCTACCTACCTGATCCGTCAGGCTAACTTCGTTGCCTGCCACAATCCTTCTTATGTACGCAAGTACAACATGGTTCAGGAGCTGGTTGACGGCGGTACCTTCCTGTTAAACTGCCCATGGGATATGGAAGGTCTTGAGAAGCATCTGCCAGGACAGGTTAAGAAGTTCATCGCTGATCATAAGATCAACTTCTACACCATCGACGGTGTTAAGATCGGTATCGAGACCGGCATGGGCCCGACCCGTATCAATACTATCCTTCAGTCCGCATTCTTCGAGCTGACAGGCATCATTCCTGCTGAGAAGGCAAATGAACTGATGAAGGCAGCTGCAAAGGCAACCTACGGCCGCAAGGGCGAGGACGTTGTTATGAAGAACTGGGCAGCAATCGATGCCGGCGCTAAGGGCGTTCACAAGGTAGAGGTTCCTGCAAGCTGGTCTCAGTGCGAGGACGAAGGCCTTGATTATAAGGTAGTTACCGAGGGCCGCAAGGAAGTTGTTGATTTCGTAAACAATATCCAGACCAAGGTAAGCGCTCAGGAAGGAAACTCCCTGCCTGTATCCGCATTCAAGGATTATGTAGACGGTACTACACCATCTGGTTCTTCCGCATACGAGAAGCGTGGTATTGCAGTAAATGTTCCTGTATGGAATGTTGACAACTGTATCCAGTGTAACTTCTGTTCCTATGTATGTCCTCACGCTGTTATCCGTCCGGTAGCTATGACAGCTGATGAAGCTGCTAACGCTCCTGCAGATATGAAGATGAAGGATATGACCGGTATGCCAGGCTACAAGTTTGCCATGACCATCTCTGCACTTGACTGTACAGGATGTGGCTCCTGTGCAAATGTCTGCCCAGGCATGAAGGGCAACAAGGCTCTGGAGATGAAGCCTCTGGAAGAGAGCCTCAGCGAGCAGGCTATCTTTGACTTTGGCCAGACTGTATCCATCAAGGATGAGGTTGTTGCAAAGTTCAAAGAGAACACTGTTAAGGGAAGCCAGTTCAAGCAGCCTCTGCTTGAGTTCTCCGGCGCATGTGCAGGCTGTGGCGAGACTCCTTACGCTAAGCTGATCACCCAGCTGTTTGGTGATAGAATGTACATTGCAAACGCAACAGGATGTTCCTCTATCTGGGGCAACTCCTCACCTTCTACACCATACACCATGAACGCTAAGGGACAGGGTCCTGCATGGGATAACTCCCTGTTTGAGGACAATGCTGAGTTCGGTTATGGTATGTTACTGGCTCAGAACGCAATCAGAGACGGCTTAAAGGCTAAGGTTGAGAGCGTTATGGCAAATGAGAACGCAACTGACGATATCAAGGCAGCCTGCAAGGAGTGGTTAGATACCTATGGCATCGGCGCTCTGAACGGTTCTGCAACCGATCGTCTGGTTGCTGCATTATCCGGCGTTGACTGCCCGGTTTGCAAGGACATCGTAGCTAACAAGGATTTCCTGGCTAAGAAGTCTCAGTGGATCTTCGGCGGTGACGGATGGGCTTACGATATCGGCTTCGGCGGCGTAGACCACGTTCTGGCTTCCGGTAAGGATATCAACATCATGGTATACGATACCGAGGTTTACTCCAATACAGGCGGACAGGCTTCCAAGGCTACCAAGACCGGTGCAGTTGCTCAGTTCGCAGCTGGCGGTAAGGAGACCAAGAAGAAGGATCTGGCTGGCATCGCTATGAGCTACGGCTATGTATACGTTGCACAGATCTGTATGGGCGGCGACATGCAGCAGACCGTTAAGGCACTGGCTGAGGCTGAGGCATATCCGGGACCATCTCTGATCATTGCATATGCTCCATGTATCAACCATGGTATCAAGAAGGGCATGAACAAGGCTCAGACTGAGGAGAAGCTGGCATTAGAGTGTGGCTACTGGAATAACTTCCGTTACAATCCTGCAGCAGAGAAGAAGTTCACTCTGGATTCCAAGGCTCCTAAGATGGAAGGCTATCAGGACTTCTTAAAGGGCGAGGTTCGTTACCTGTCTCTGACCATGAAGAATCCTGAGAGAGCAGCAGAGCTGTTCGCACGCAACGAGCAGGAGGCTAAGGAGCGCTTTGAGCACTTATCCAAGCTGGTTGCTCTGTATGGAAATGAATAATTTCTACAGTGAAAATGTATATTAAATGATAGAAGCTCCCCGGTAAGGCGAAAACCTTTCGGGGAGCTTGTGTCTGGAAACCTTTTGAGAAAAGTTTGGAAAATACTTGATTTATTCTGCCGGATATGGTATTATCAACGAGTCGACGCCAGTTGATATAAATATGTTCCAATGGGGGGTATAGCTCA
>ENA-OQAB01000571-OQAB01000571.1-human-gut-metagenome-genome-assembly--contig:-NODE-571-length-19489-cov-17.539304_pt1 | contig 19489 bp, 16 predicted proteins | sample MGYA00242490_ERZ504517 | MGnify/ENA primary metagenome ERZ504517 (study PRJEB26092, sample SAMD00036298) | human gut metagenome | host: Homo sapiens | study: EMG produced TPA metagenomics assembly of...
CTGGAGCAGACTCGCAAAGTAGAATGCGCAACGCGGCAACGGTGTGGAGAAGGGATGAAAAAAAACGGGCAAGTCAGTGACCTGCCCGATTAATTTTCAGAGAAGGGGAATTAGTACAGCAGACGGGCGCGAATGGTACCCGGAATAGCTTTCATTGCCTGCAGCGCTTTTTCGGCAACGTCTTCGTCAGCTTCAATATCAATAACTACATAACCCATCTGGGCGGAAGTTTGTAGATATTGCGCGGCGATGTTGACGCCCTGCTCGGCGAAGATTTTGTTCAGCGCAGTTAGCACGCCCGGACGGTTTTCGTGGATGTGCATCAGACGACGACCACCATGCAGTGGCAGCGAGACTTCCGGGAAGTTCACCGCAGAGAGCGTTGAGCCATTGTCAGAATACTTGATCAATTTACCCGCAACTTCCAGGCCGATATTCTCCTGCGCTTCCTGAGTCGAACCGCCAATGTGTGGCGTCAGAAGGACGTTGTCGAATTCACACAGCGGAGAGGTAAATGGATCGCTATTGGTCGCCGGTTCCGTCGGGAATACGTCGATTGCCGCCCCCGCCAGATGTTTGCTCGCCAGCGCATCACACAGCGCCGGAATATCCACCACAGTACCGCGCGAAGCATTAATCAGCAGCGAGCCGGGCTTCATTAGTGAAATTTCTTTCGCGCCCATCATATTTTTGGTGGACGGATTCTCTGGTACATGCAGACTCACCACATCGCTCATATTCAGCAGGTCAGAAAGATGCTGTACCTGAGTGGCGTTGCCCAGCGGCAGTTTATTTTCAATATCATAAAAGTAAACATACATTCCCAGCGATTCAGCCAGAATGCCCAATTGCGTACCAATATGACCGTAGCCGATGATACCCAGCTTTTTGCCGCGCGCTTCAAAAGAACCCGCCGCCAGTTTGTTCCACACGCCACGGTGCGCTTTAGCATTGGCTTCCGGCACGCCGCGCAATAGCAGCAGCAGTTCGCCAATCACCAGCTCCGCAACAGAGCGCGTATTTGAGAACGGTGCGTAAATACCGGGATCCCGCGCTTTGCCGCCGCATCCAGATCAACCTGGTTTGTTCCGATACAGAAACAGCCAATAGCGACCAGTTTTTCTGCGGCGTTGATCACGTCTTCAGTCAGATGGGTACGGGATCGCAGGCCGATGAAGTGGGCATCGCGGATGGATTCTTTTAATTGTTCATCATCCAGCGCGCCTTTGTGAAATTCGATGTTGGTGTAACCAGCTGCACGAAGGCTTTCCAGCGCCTTTTGGTGCACGCCTTCTACCAGCAGAAACTTAATCTTGTCTTTTCTCCAGCGATACCTTTGCCATTTACCCAATCCTGTCTTTTGAAATGTTGTGTGCGGATTTGCATCCGCCTTTCAACATATCAAAAAATAATATTGCGGCAATATGAACGTTTGCGTCGCGATGTTGAGGAAATATCACGCAAAGGTAATTCTTGGATGAATATGCTGGTTTAGAGGATTTATTTAGAGCAATCGACAATTGCCTGGTAAAAGCGTGACACATGTCACCAAATTTAATGAAGAGAATTTTTTTAACGGGGGAGGTTCCCCCGTCAGATCATTTCACAATGGTTTTGACACCGTCAGGTGTGCCAATCAGCGCAACGTCCGCGCCACGGTTAGCAAACAAGCCAACAGTCACCACGCCAGGAATCGCATTTATGGCGTTTTCCATCGCTATCGGGTCAAGAATTTCCATGCCGTGGACGTCGAGGATCACGTTGCCATTATCGGTCACCACGCCCTGACGGTATTCCGGACGACCGCCCAGTTTCACCAGCTGGCGCGCCACTGCACTACGTGCCATCGGGATAACTTCTACTGGCAGCGGGAATTTACCCAGAATATCAACCTGCTTGGAAGCGTCTGCAATACAGATAAATTTTTCTGCAACCGAAGCAATGATTTTTTCACGGGTCAGCGCCGCGCCGCCGCCTTTGATCATTTGCATGTGGCCGTTGATTTCATCTGCGCCATCAACGTAGATGCCAAGGCTGTCGACTTCGTTGAGATCAAAAACGTGAATGCCGAGGCTTTTCAGTTTTTCAGTGGAAGCATCTGAACTGGAAACGGCCCCTTCAATCTGGCCTTTCATTGTACCGAGCGCGTCAATAAAGTGTGCGGCGGTGGAACCTGTACCTACACCAACAATGGTGCCGGGCTGAACATACTGAAGTGCCGCCCATCCTACTGCTTTTTTCAATTCATCCTGCGTCATGATCGTTTCGCCTGTGGTATGAAATTTCACACGCATTATATACAAAAAAGCGATTCAGACCCGTTGGCAAGCCGCGTGGTTAACTCATCCATAAAATATCGCGCAATGGCGGGCATCCCCTTTCGCCCCGCAAATAAAGCATACAACGGTCTGGGTATGCCGCTCCACGGTGCGTACAGAGGCAATAACGCCACGCCATTCAACACAACCAGGGCGCGAACTCGCTGAGCGAAATGCATTAGCGCAAATCCCTGATCTTTTAAGCTGCGCGTTTAACCACGAATACAAATGTTACCCGCCGACGGCTTCGGTATATGCAACCTGACACAAAATTGTGTCATAGTGCAGGAAAAAGCATTTACCAGGAGCAGACAACAGCAATGAAACGCCCGGACTACAGAACATTACAGGCACTGGATGCGGTGATACGTGAACGAGGATTTGAGCGCGCGGCACAAAAGCTGTGCATTACACAATCAGCCGTCTCACAGCGCATTAAGCAACTGGAAAATATGTTCGGGCAGCCGCTGTTGGTGCGTACCGTACCGCCGCGCCCGACGGAACAAGGGCAAAAACTGCTGGCACTGCTGCGCCAGGTGGAGTTGCTGGAAGAAGAGTGGCTGGGCGATGAACAAACCGGTTCGACTCCGCTGCTGCTTTCACTGGCGGTCAACGCCGACAGTCTGGCGACGTGGTTGCTTCCGGCACTGGCTCCTGTGTTGGCTGATTCGCCTATCCGCCTCAACTTGCAGGTAGAAGATGAAACCCGCACTCAGGAACGTCTGCGCCGCGGCGAAGTGGTCGGCGCGGTGAGTATTCAACATCAGGCGCTGCCGAGTTGTCTTGTCGATAAGCTCGGTGCGCTCGACTATCTGTTCGTCAGCTCAAAACCCTTTGCCGAAAAATATTTCCCTAACGGCGTAACGCGTTCGGCATTACTGAAAGCGCCAGTGGTCGCGTTTGACCATCTTGACGATATGCACCAGGCCTTTTTGCAGCAAAACTTCGATCTGCCTCCAGGCAGCGTGCCCTGCCATATCGTTAATTCTTCAGAAGCGTTCGTACAACTTGCTCGCCAGGGCACCACCTGCTGTATGATCCCGCACCTGCAAATCGAGAAAGAACTGGCCAGCGGTGAACTGATTGACTTAACGCCGGGGCTATTTCAACGCCGGATGCTCTACTGGCACCGCTTTGCTCCTGAAAGCCGCATGATGCGTAAAGTCACTGATGCGTTGCTCGATTATGGTCACAAAGTCCTTCGTCAGGATTAATCCATCAAATAATGCCTGATAGCACATATCAGGCGTTATCCTCACTTCTTTTTGTATTCCTTGAATCACATCACAAAATAGACAAATCTCAGGCGGCAAAAAACGACGTCTGAATGCACTTTTTTTGCTGGCGACAAACCCACGTAAAAAGCTCACCGTAAGCGCAAATACCCTCATTTTGATTGCGTTTTACGGAGCAAATAATGTCTAACGAGCAGGAGTGGCAACAGCTTGCCAACAAGGAATTGAGCCGTCGGGAGAAAACTGTCGACTCGCTGGTTCAGCAAACCGCGGAAGGGATCGCCATCAAGCCGCTGTATACCGAAGCCGATCTCGATAATCTGGAGGTGACAGGTACCCTTCCTGGTTTGCCGCCCTACGTTCGTGGCCCGCGTGCCACTATGTATACCGCCCAACCGTGGACCATCCGTCAGTATGCTGGTTTTTCAACAGCAAAAGAGTCCAACGCTTTTTATCGCCGTAACCTGGCCGCCGGGCAAAAAGGTCTTTCCGTTGCGTTTGACCTTGCCACCCACCGTGGCTACGACTCCGATAACCCACGCGTGGCGGGTGACGTCGGCAAAGCGGGCGTCGCTATCGACACCGTGGAAGATATGAAAGTCCTGTTCGACCAGATCCCGCTGGATAAAATGTCGGTTTCGATGACCATGAATGGCGCAGTGCTACCAGTACTGGCGTTTTATATCGTCGCCGCAGAAGAGCAAGGTGTTACACCTGATAAACTGACCGGCACCATTCAGAACGATATCCTCAAAGAGTACCTCTGCCGCAACACCTATATTTACCCGCCAAAACCGTCAATGCGCATTATCGCCGACATCATCGCCTGGTGTTCCGGCAACATGCCGCGATTTAATACCATCAGTATCAGCGGTTACCACATGGGTGAAGCGGGTGCCAACTGCGTGCAGCAGGTAGCATTTACGCTCGCTGATGGGATTGAGTACATCAAAGCAGCAATCTCTGCCGGACTGAAAATTGATGACTTCGCTCCTCGCCTGTCGTTCTTCTTCGGTATCGGCATGGATCTGTTTATGAACGTCGCCATGTTGCGTGCGGCACGTTATTTATGGAGCGAAGCGGTCAGTGGATTTGGCGCACAGGATCCGAAATCACTGGCGCTGCGTACCCACTGCCAGACCTCAGGCTGGAGCCTGACTGAACAGGATCCGTATAACAACGTTATCCGCACCACCATTGAAGCGCTGGCTGCGACGCTGGGCGGTACTCAGTCACTGCATACCAACGCTCTTGATGAGGCGATTGCTTTGCCGACGGATTTCTCTGCACGTATTGCACGTAATACGCAGATTTATATTCAGGAAGAAACTTACATTTGCAAGAATGTAGACCCATGGGGTGGCTCTTATTATGTGGAAAGCCTGACTAATGAGTTGGCTCACAAGGCTTGGGAGTTGATTCAGGAAGTAGAGAAACTGGGCGGTATGGCAAAAGCCATCGAAACCGGCATTCCCAAAATGCGTATCGAAGAGGCTGCTGCGCGTACACAAGCTCGTATCGACAGCGGTTCACAGACCATTGTCGGTGTGAACAAGTATCGTCTGGAGAAAGAAGCTCCGATTGATATTCTTGAAATTGACAATACGGCAGTTCGTCAGGAACAGATTGAAAACCTGAAGCGTCTGAAGGAAGGACGTAACCAGGCAGAAGTAGACAAGGCGTTGGGAGCTATCACTGAATGCGTAAAGACTGGTAAGGGCAACTTGCTGGAACTGGCAGTCGAGGCAGCTCGTGTCCGTGCTACTTTGGGAGAAATCTCTTATGCTTGCGAAAAGATTGTAGGACGTTATAAAGCAGTAATTAGAACTATATCAGGCGTGTATTCATCAGAAAGTAAGAATGACAGCGACTTCCACCGTGCTTGTGAATTGGCGGAGAAGTTTGCGAAGAAAGAGGGACGTCAGCCTCGTATCATGGTAGCAAAGATGGGGCAGGACGGCCACGACCGCGGTGCCAAGGTTGTTGCAACCGGATATGCCGACTGTGGTTTTGATGTGGATATGGGACCCTTGTTCCAGACACCGGCCGAGGCTGCCCGCGAAGCGGTTGAGAACGACGTTCATGTAGTGGGAGTTTCTTCATTGGCTGCCGGACACAAGACATTGGTTCCGCAGATTATCGAAGAACTCAAGAAGTTGGGACGTGAGGACATCGTAGTGATTGCCGGTGGTGTAATCCCCGCACAAGACTATGACTTCCTTTACAAGGCAGGCGTAGCTGCTATCTTCGGCCCCGGTACTCCGGTTGCCAAGGCTGCTTGCCAGATATTGGAGATTTTGTTGGATGAAGAATAATCCGACACGTTAAATGTTAAAAAAGGACGGTGTGCGTTTGCATATCCGTCTTTTTTTCTTAATCTGTGTTATAGAACATACTTTTTTAGTTGGATAATTTGCAGATTTATCAGAAGTCCGTATCTTTGCAATGTGTTTTTCATAGTATTAGATTTAAGGTTAACAAAGGTTGGAGTACAGCGGTACTCCTTTTTTTATGTTCATATGTCAGCTTTTGGGGAGAAAAAATTACCAGGTCTATGTTATCGTTCCTTGCTTATCGTTTCGTTCTTGCCCCCTTTTTATTACCTTTGTCCCACTAAATAAAATAGCGAATGATAGTTTGTATTGCCGAAAAGCCCTCTGTGGCGCGTGACATAGCCGATGTATTGGGAGCGAGAGAAAAGAAAGATGGATACATCGAAGGAAATGGATACCAGGTGACCTGGACATTCGGTCATCTTTGTACGCTGAAAGAGCCGCATGAATATACCCCTAATTGGAAGTCATGGAGCTTGGGAAGCCTGCCCATGATACCTCCCCGTTTCGGCATTAAGCTGATTAGTAATCCCACATACGAGCGCCAGTTCCATACGATAGAGAACCTCATGCAACATGCCGATATGATTATAAACTGCGGTGATGCCGGTCAGGAGGGAGAATTGATACAGCGCTGGGTGATGCAGAAGGCCGGGGCGCGTTGCCCGGTGAAACGCCTCTGGATTTCTTCGTTGACGGAGGAGGCTATCCGCGAGGGCTTTGCCAAGCTGCGCGATGCGTCGGATTTCCAGCCTTTGTACGAAGCAGGCTTGTCGCGTGCCATCGGCGACTGGTTGCTGGGGATGAATGCCACCCGTCTTTATACCATAAAATACGGGCAGAACCGGCAGGTGCTTTCTATCGGTCGTGTGCAGACACCGACGCTGGCATTGATTGTAAACCGTCAGCTGGAAATACAGAATTTTGTTCCCAAGCAATACTGGGAGCTGAAGACCGTCTATCGAGATACCACTTTCTCCGCCATCCTCCGGAAAAGTGAGGAGGAACTGGTACTGGAAGCCGAGAAGCAGAAAGAGGCTATAGCTGCCGGGAAGAAACCTAAAAAAGAAGAAGAGAACCGGGGCATCGACCCCATTACCGACCGCGAACGTGGGCTTGTTTTATTGAACCAGATTAAGAATTCTCCTTTTACCGTGACGGATGTCACCAAGAAAGAGGGGAGGGAGGCGCCACTCCGCTTGTTTGACTTGACTTCTTTGCAAGTGGAATGTAACAGGAAGTTTGCCTATTCCGCTGATGAGACGCTGAAAATCATCCAGTCTTTGTATGAGAAGAAAGTGGCTACCTATCCACGTGTAGACACTACCTATTTGAGTGATGACATCTATCCCAAATGCCCTGGCATCTTGAAAGGTCTGCGTGATTACGAGACATTTACAGCCCCTTTGACAGGAACTGCATTGTTGAAGTCCAAAAAGGTTTTCGATAACTCGAAGGTAACAGACCACCACGCCATTATTCCTACCGGCCAGCATCCGCAGAATCTGACGGATATGGAGCGTCGCGTATTCGATTTGATAGCATGCCGTTTCATTGCTGTATTCTATCCCGATTGTAAGTTTGCCACTACCACCGTATTGGGAGAGGTAGAGAGCATAGAGTTCAAGGCCACCGGCAAGCAGATTCTGGAACCGGGTTGGCGTGTTATCTTCGGCACCCCCTCGGCACAATCGCAGGAGGAGAAAGAGGAAAAGGGAGAAGAGGAGAATGTGCTTCCGGCTTTTGTGAAAGGAGAAAGCGGGCCGCACGTTCCCGATTTATATGAGAAGTGGACGCAGCCGCCCCGGCCTTATACGGAAGCCACCCTGCTGCGTGCTATGGAAACGGCGGGCAAGCTGGTGGATAACGACGAACTGCGTGATGCGCTGAAGGAAAATGGTATCGGTCGTCCGTCTACCCGTGCAGCCATCATCGAGACGCTGTTCAAACGAAACTATATCCGCAAGGAAAAGAAGAACCTGATAGCCACTCCTACCGGTGTGGAGCTGATACAGATTATCCATGAGGAGCTGTTGAAGTCGGCGGAACTGACCGGTATTTGGGAGAAGAAACTGCGTGAGATAGAAAAACGAACTTACAATGCCGGACAATTCTTGGAAGAATTGAAGCAGATGGTATCGGAAGTCGTGATGAGTGTACTTTCTGATAACAGCAACCGCCACATCACCATCCAAGCGCCTGCTCCCGAAAAGGGCAGTAAGGCTTCTGCCAAGACAGAGGCTGCCGATAAGCCGAAAAAGGAGCCGAAGAAAAGAGCACCGAGAAAGTCTGCCGCCGCAGGTAAAAAGAGGGAACAGGCTTCGGGCGCTGTGGCAGCTTCAAGTGTGGAGGTTCCCGTACAAGCTGACGATTTCGTCGGTCAGCCTTGTCCGCTTTGCGGAAAAGGTACCGTTATCAAGGGGAAAACGGCTTACGGTTGTTCCGAATGGAAATCCGGATGCACATTCCGTAAGCCGTTTGAATAAGGGTAATCACATTAAATAATTCTCTCCGCCATGTATTTCCAGAGGGGAGCAGCCATCAGCGCCTGGCGGATGCTTCCTTGCTGCAGCAATTCCTTGACCTCTTGCAAGGAAAGCAGGTGTACGGTTAGGTTTTCCGTATCTTCCAACTGTTGCTCGGAGATTTTCTCCACGTCCGTAGCCAGGAAACAGTAGGTAATGTTGGTGTGGGTACTTGGATTGGGAGAGATTTGCATGAACTCTTTCCATACTCCGTTTCCATAGCCGGTTTCTTCCAAAAGTTCCCGTTGTGCGGAAACCATCGGAGAGCCGTCCTCTTCTTCGCATACCCCTGCACAGAGCTCATAGGACGTTTCTTGTATGCCATGCCGGTATTGGCGGATAAAGACAAATTGTCCATCACGGGTGATGGCAATGGTATTCACCCAGTTTGGATATTCCAATATATAATAGGAGGGGATGTGGTTGCCGTTGGGTAGCACTACATGGTCCTTACGCACAGTGAGCCACGGAGCCCGATGAAGGTATTCGCTGGATAAGACGGTCCAGGTGTCTTTTGATTTTTCCATAATGGTAAAATTGACTATATTTTAAACAGCATCCCTCCGATATTATCTGTCGTGGCTCCCGTCACCGAGGCGAGGCATCCGGGTGTGTCCACCATATAGAGGGCACCCAGGAAAGCAAAGATTAGGGCTTCCTTGTATTCTATGATTTGCCGGCTGGGAATCACGATTTCACACGGACACAAGGCGTCGATACGTTCTATGAGGAACTTGTTGAATGCACCTCCACCGGTAATCAGCAGTTTTCCGTTACCATCGGGCAAGGGGCGGGCGGTGATGATGCGTGATATTTGCCAGGCGGCATGCTCGTAAAAGGTACGTAGCATATTCTCCATACTCAAGCCATAACGCTCGAGCATGGGATATACCAGCGTTTCCACCCACTCCCGTCCCAATGACTTCGGTCCGGACTGATGGTAGAAATCCATTCCGTTCAGTTCGTCCAGCAGTTCTTGGCAGATGTTGCCTTGCCGTGCTATCTCGCCGTCACGGTCAAATTCCAATCCTATTTGCCGGCAGTAATGGTTGATGACGTAATTCACCGGACTGATGTCAAAAGCGATGCGCCGCCCGTCCTGCTCGAATGAGATGTTGGAGAAACCGCCGATATTCAAACAGAAGTCGTAGTCGGCAAAAAGCAACCGGTCGCCAATAGGTACGAGTGGAGCGCCCTGCCCACCCAGCATGATGTCCAGCCGCCGGAAATCCGAAACGGTAGGTATACGGGTTTCAGCGGCAATGGCGGCTCCGTCACCTATTTGGTACATGATTCTCTTTTGAGGCTCATGGAAGATGGTATGCCCGTGGGAGGCGATAATATCGGGGTGGACTCCAAATTCTTGCATGAACTCGTTGACACGTTCACCGAGAAACTTTCCATAGGAGCTGTGGAAAGTGATGAACTCCAAAGCACTCATTGTCTGTGCACCGGTACCCAATATCTGCTTCATGGCGTCGGGGTAGCTATAGCCTTTTGCACAGTCTATGTGGAAAGACCATTTTCCGGCTTGCTGCCGGAAAGTGCAACAACATACGTCCAGCCCGTCAAGGGAAGTGCCGGACATCAGGCCGATGGCTTGAATTTGGAAGTCTTTCATCCTGATTTTCTTGTTTTATTTATAATTGAGGTAGAATTCGACAACAGCTTCTATTCCTTTACGGAAGATGTCCAACGGTATATTCTCATTAGGTGAGTGGATGGCGTTGGATTCGAGCCCGAAGCCCATCAGAACGGTTTTGATGCCCAGTACTTGCTCGAAAGTGGAGATGATGGGGATACTTCCACCCCGACGCACTGCCAGCGGTTTCTTTCCAAAAGCTTTTTCAAAACCTTTTTCGGCGGCTTGGTAGGCGGGTAGGGTGATGGGACATACATATCCTTGGCCTCCATGCATCGGAGTGACTTTTACCTGTACTGAATCCGGCGCTATGTCCAGAATGTAGTCGGCAAAGAGCCGGGATATCTTGTGGTGGTCCTGGTGGGGAACCAACCGGCAGGATACCTTGGCGTATGCCTTGGATGGGAGCACGGTCTTGGACCCTTCACCCGTATATCCGCCCCAGATGCCGCATACGTCGAAAGACGGACGGCAACTGTTACGTTCCAGCGTACTGTAACCTTTCTCTCCGAAAAGTGCTTTTACATGGATAGCCTTTTTGTATTTCTCTTCGTCGAAAGGAATGCGGGCTATCATGTCGCGCTCGGCTTGGGGAACTTCTTCCACATCGTCATAGAAGCCCGGTACGGTGATACGTCCCTCTGCGTCCGTCACTTGGCTGATTATCTGGCAAAGTACATTGATGGGGTTGGCAACAGCACCGCCGAAGTGACCGCTGTGTAGGTCGCGGTTGGGGCCGGTCACTTCTATTTCCCAATAGGCTAGTCCGCGCAGTCCGGTGGTCAGTGAAGGCAGGTCTGCACCAAGCATGCTGGTGTCCGAAACCAGAATGACGTCTGCTTTCAGCAACTCTTTGTGCTCCTGGCAGAAGCTTTCTAAGCTGGGCGAACCGATTTCTTCTTCTCCTTCGAAGATGAATTTTACGTTGGTTTGCAGCAGTTCGTTGCGTACGAGGTATTCAAACGCTTTCACTTGTATGAAAGATTGCCCTTTGTCATCATCAGCACCACGTGCCCAGATATGTCCGTCGCGTATTTCCGGCTCAAAGGGGTCGCTTTTCCAAAGTTCGAGAGGTTCGGCTGGCATCACGTCGTAGTGGGCATATACCAATACGGTCTTGGCGTCCGGGTCTACGATTTTCTGTCCAAAAACAATCGGGTTACCTTTGGAGGGCATTACGAGGGCTTCATCCGCTCCGGCTTCGAGCAGCAACTGTGCCCAGCGTTCGGCGCAGGCAAGCATATCGTCGTGATGCTCGGGTTTGGCACTGATGCTTGGAATGCGAATGAGGCTGAACAAGTCTTCCAGCATTTTAGGCTCGTTCTCGGTGATGTATTTCTTTATTTCCATGGGTGAATATTATAGTTGTGTTGTTCTGTCAATCAGGTAATAATCCAACAATGTCATTGCTGTCATTGCTTCCACGATGGGTACTGCGCGTGGCAATACGCACGGGTCATGGCGTCCTCGGGCTTTCAGGGTGGTGTCTACACCGTCAATGTTCACGGTGTGTTGCTCCATCAGTACGGTTGCCACGGGTTTGAAGGCTACACGGAAATAGATGTCTTGCCCGTTACTGATTCCACCTTGTATACCGCCCGAATGATTGGTGCGGGTCTCGATACGTCCGTTATTGTTGTAGAACACATCATTCTGCTCCGAGCCTTTCTGCTTTAATCCCTTGAAACCGTCTCCATACTCGAATGCTTTTGCTGCATTGATGCTGAGCATGGCTGCTCCAAGTGCTGCATGGAGCTTGCCGAATACGGGTTGTCCCAGTCCGATGGGGCATCCTTTGACGACACAAGTCACCACTCCTCCGATGGTATCTCCTTCTCCCTTTATCTTGAAGATGAGTTCTTCCATTTCTTTTGCCTTCGCCGGGTCGGGGCAGCGGACCGGATTGGTCTCTATCAGGTCGAGGTCGTATGCGGTATAATTTTCTTCAAGGCGGATAGGACCTACTTGTGAAGTGTACGCCGTGATGTGTATACCCAGCTGCTTCAGCGCCAATTTGGCCAGGGCACCCGCTACTACACGCGAGATTGTTTCACGGGCTGATGAACGTCCACCTCCGCGGTGGTCGCGGATGCCATATTTCACTTTATAAGTATAGTCGGCATGTGACGGTCGGTAGACTTCTTTCAGATTATTGTAATCGTCAGAATGTTGGTTTTGGTTCCATACAATGAATCCTATGGGGCAGCCTGTGGATTTTCCTTCGAAGATGCCGGAGAGGAACTCCACTTTATCACCTTCTTTCCGGGCGGTAGTGATACGTGACTGTCCGGGGCGGCGTCGGTCGAGCTCTGCCTGGACGAAATCCATATCAATGACTATTCCTGCAGGGAATCCGTCTATCACTCCTCCCACGCCCTTACCGTGCGATTCCCCAAAACTGGTAAGACGGAGAATATTTCCAAATGAGTTGAACATATCAAATGCTTTAAAGGTTTATATATGAGGTTAATGTGCCAATACGCTTTATAAGAAATGCTTTTGACTTTATAAAGATAACAACTTTTTTTGGGATTCGTTTGAACAGAATACATTTTTTTGCAAACAATAGTCCCTTGTGACGAAGATTTTATGCCGTATTAGGGCAGATCTTAATCTTTGGGTCGCATAAATTTATTCGTTATACCCAGGTTATACTTTCGTTAAACCATTGTATAGCGAAAGTATAACCTGGGTATAACGAAAGTATGACCTTAGTCTAATGAATTATAATTGGTGGAAAAAGTAGTTGGTTTCCGGTACCCGGCTAATTAAAATTAAAAATAGTAATGATTATCTTTAATATGTTAGTAAAACGTACCTTAAAAAAAGAACATCCTTTTTTTAGAAAAGACCTTGTCTGGTATTCTTGAAAAGTGTTACTTTGCACCTTTGATTTAAAATTGGGAAATTAATAGCTTCTTTGGAAGCTTTTTATTAACTAAACAAGTACTTAGTATGAAGAAAAATTTGTTTTATTTATTTGCATTGATCTGTTCAATGAGTTTGTTTACTGCTTGTAGCGACGATGATGACGCACCGGATTACTCTAAAGCCATCGAAAGCGAAATAGCAGGTGATTATAAAGGTACATTGGATATTAAACTGGAAGGCACAACAATTGCTTCTGGCCTACCGAAAAATATTACTATTTCTAAGGCTGGCAATTCTACTATAAACTTGCTGTTGGCGAATTTTAGTTTGATGGGTATGGATTTGGGTGATATTGAACTGAAAGACTGCCAACTAAGTCAAAAAGATAATTTATATTCTTTCACTGGAACTCAATCTTTAAATTTAGCAAAGTATCAACTTACAGCGGATGTGAAAGCTGTGGGTACAATTGTGGAGGGTGAAATTTCTGTTCAGTTAGATATAGCTGCTAAGCTTAATGGTGCATCTCAGAATGTACAAGTGACTTATACAGGTACTAAGATGTCTGGTAATGAAAGTTCAGAAGCTTTAATTAAAACTTTTATTTTTGATAGCGAATTAGTAACAGAACAACCGATTATTAATAATGAAACAGGTATCATTACTTTTAGAGTGAGTGATGTGGCTACAGACAATGATTTAAAAGCTTTGAAACCTATATTTACAATTTCTGATAAAGCTACGGTGTCCCCTGCAAGTGGTGTGGAACAGAATTTTTCTGGTACTAATAAGGTAACTTATACAGTGATTGCAGAAAATGGGGCAGTTACAACATATTCTGTTTTTGTAGTAGGAAAGAATACTGTTTTATCTTATGATTTTGAGGAATGGGAAACTGTGGCTGGTTCAATGTACACAGATCAAATATATAAGTTGCCTATTGGTGGCCCTTGGGGGTCTACAAATGATGGTGTGACTTCAATAAAAGGTCTGATGGGGTATTCAGTGCCAGATTGGGCTCAATCTCTAAAATATGCTGTTGAACCAGATACTGATGCCAAATCTGGTAATACTTCTGTTGTAATTAGAACATTAGATACTGTGCTACCTGGTAATGCATCAGGAGTACAAGATATGTTTGGTATTCCTCGTAATACTGCAGGAAGTCTATTTTTGGGAACTTTTAGCACTGATATGGATGATAAGCTTGCTAGTACGAAATTTGGAATAGAGTATACTGGTGGTAAACCGTTGAAATTTTCAGGTTGGTATAAATATGTAGCAGGAGAAACTTATAGAAATGATAGGGGAGAAATTGTTGCAGATAAGATAGATAAGTGCGATATTTATGCGGTATTATATGAAGCTGTTGATGAAAATGGACAGGAGATAACTTTAATAGGTGGTTCTAGTAAAGAAGAAAACAAGAATTATGTAATAACAGATTCTCCATATGTTGTTTTGAAAGCTCAATTAGATGATAAGGGAGAACGAGCTGATTGGACATATTTTGAGATTCCTTTTTCAGAAATGAATAATAAGTCTTTTGAGACAAATAAGCAGTACAAGATTACTTTTGTTTGTACGTCAAGTGAGGAAGGGGCTACTTATAATGGCGCTCCGGGAAGCACACTATTAATAGATGATTTTAAAATATTGACAGATGTGAAATAATTGATTAGTATTGTCGTTTATTGAGGCTGAATGACTATCAATAGTTATTCAGCCTCTTTTTATTTATAGCACTTATTCTCTTTATTTTTGTTGTTATGGTACTTAGTGCTGTGTATTGACAAAAAGGATAATATCTCTCATTGTTTAGAACGCATATCCAAACCCTAAATTCAGATAAATGGGGTACATGTTAAACGTTATTGTATCAAAATCTTTCTGGAAGATATTATTCAGTCCCCATGTCAGGTCGGCATGGACGGTAAGGTGTTTGAATGCTTTCCATTCTCCACCGAGTTGTAAGCCCCATTGAAATTTTCTTAAATCATTGGAGAAGTCATAAGTCGCAATACTTTCACCTGTGAATTCCACTTTTGAACCTGTCTGGTCGGGAGTACGCAGATGTCCTTCGTAAACGTGTCCGGAGAAGTTACCTTCCAGCAGATAGGAGAAATAGGGGCCGGCGGACAATATCCAGCGTTTGCTGATGTGGTAGTTTGCCAGAATAGGAATCGTCAGATAAGAGTTTTTCACTTTGGTCTTGACACCGCCTGTCCAAAGACCTGCCAATTCTCCACCGTTGGTGTTGATGATTTTCATACCGTAGTTCTTTACGGTGGCTTCGGTAGTCATATTTTTATTCTCTAACCGCAGGCCTAATGTAAGTCCCCACTTCTTGTCTTTGTCAAACCACTTGGTGGCATTACCCTCGATGGCAATGGCTATACCCGGTGCGTAACTGTCTATTTTACGTATCTCTTTAGGCAGAGGGATGGGGGATGTACCGCCGATGTTGAATCCGGCCTTTATACCGTATTCCCAACCATGCAGATAGGAGTTGATAAGACTTTTGTTTCTTTCTTCTTGTGCCTGTACGCCGGTAACCATTGCCAGCAGAACGGCTATAATGCAAATAAAATGATACTTTTTCATACTTTATATTAGTTGTCTTGGCTTATAAGTTCTAATTCGTCTACATACAATGTACTGCCAACAGCTCCTTTGAAGTAAGCGCCGTCTACACTGGAAGAAAGGACAATACTTAATTGTATTTACCATTCTGCAATTTGCCGGTATCGATACTTTTACCGTTTACCGCTTCAAAAGGCAAGTCGAATGCTGTCCATGTATCGGTTTCTTTAGCATCTGCTTCTTTGATACGGGCGATAGACACAAGTTTGCCGGAAGTCAAATCTAAGCTATTACCGCCATCCAGCATGAAAGTGTTATCATCAGCTTCATATAGTATGGCATAAATATCGAAACGGTCTTTTTTGTCTTTCTGGACGACGCCTTCATCGGTATAAACCTCTCCGGCTTTGAACTTATAGTAGCCTTTTAAAGATACGGGACGCTTATAATATTGTATACCGAATTTAGTGGCGCGTAACGGGTCTTTTAAAGCATTCGCCAAGTCGAAAGAACCGATAAACAGGTTCCCTGCCGCGATATACATTTTCACCATGGCACCGAAACTGCCGGTGTCGCAGGTTGTCAGCTTTAATCCTTTGCCACGATAGCCGTCGGTGATTTGCTGGGTAGGATAACCGGTACGGCCGCCGGCCATGCTGGTTAGCTTGAAACCGGGGTTGCCGCTTGACCATTGCAGAACGCGTGACACGCTGTTGAAGTTCCGGGTTCGAACTCATAAAGAATATCGTATTCGGTATTGTTCGATGGAAGTAATTCCTCAAAATGAAAAGAACCGGGAACCTCGGTTGGTATAATCTTTACGGTATAAGTAGAATGCCATTCGCCGTCTTCGGAAGTTACGGTAAAGGTACGTGAACGCGACTCGTTGCTGAAGTCATAGGTATTCATTATGTCGTCCGGATAATGTTGGTCTGCGCTGAGCGTCGCACCGGCAGGCAATGTAAACGACAGTTGTTGTTTCGATAAATTCGCTCCTTTGTGCACATATATATTTATTTCTTTCGAGTCACTGTTGATGTGAGCTAATTGTACATCCGCGCCCGTACAGGCATCAATGGCTGCTTCGGAGTTAAGCGCTTCATCCTGTATACAGGACGAGACGGCTAAGGCAAGCATGAGGGCAGTAGTCCACTTCTTAAAGTTCATATACTTCTTTTTTGAAAGTTGATAATTTGATATAGTTTAGTGAGTTGCAAAAATACGCTATTATTTTGTAATAACAGATTCAAGATGAAAAAAGTGCGATAAAGTCTGTTATTTATTTGTTATTCCGTCTATCTTTGCATAAATATCGAATAAAATATATGTCTATAATATGACTGAAACAGAAAGGAAACAGATTATTGCCTTGGTGCAGCGTGAAGTAGTTCCTGCCATTGGATGTACGGAACCTATCGCCGTTGCTTTATGTGTGGCAAAAGCAACCGAAACCTTGGGCGCAAGCCGGAAAAGATAGATGTCCTGTTGAGCGCCAATATTCTGAAAAACGCAATGGGTGTCGGGATTCCCGGTACGGGCATGATCGGGTTGCCTATCGCCGTAGCTTTGGGAGCGTTAATCGGTAAATCGGAATATCAACTGGAAGTGCTGAAAGACAGTAACCCTGATGCCGTGAACGAGGGAAAGCGGTTTATCGGTGAAAAGCGTATCAATATATCCCTGAAAGAGGATATCACGGAGAAACTCTATATCGAAGTCTGTTGCGAGGCAGCGGGTAACAAGGCTACCGCCATTATAGCCGGAGGTCATACCACCTTTATATATATAGCCCGTAACGATGATGTCTTTTTAAACAAGCAAAATACAAGTTGCGGAGAGACGGAAGAGCAAACCGTAGATTTGACCTTGAGAAAAGTGTACGACTTTGCCATGAATGCTCCATTGGACGAAATTCGCTTCATTCTCGAGACTGCCCGTTTGAATAAAGCTGCTGCCGAACGGTCTTTCGACGGGAATTACGGTCACGGACTGGGCAGGATGCTGCGTGGTACTTATGAACATAAGATATTGGGTGATAGCGTGTTCTCCCATATCCTCTCGTATACGTCCGGTGCATGCGATGCCCGTATGGCAGGTGCCATGATACCGGTAATGAGTAATTCGGGAAGTGGAAATCAGGGTATCTCCGCTACATTACCCGTTCTTGTCTATGCCGAGGAGAACGGTAAATCGGAAGAAGAACTGATTCGCGCCCTGATGCTTAGTCATCTGACCGTGATTTATATCAAACAAAGTCTGGGACGCCTGTCCGCCCTGTGCGGTTGCGTGGTAGCTGCCACAGGCTCCAGTTGCGGTATTACCTGGCTGATGGGCGGTACTTACGAACAGGTAGCCTTTGCTGTTCAGAATATGATTGCCAACCTTACCGGAATGATTTGTGACGGCGCCAAGCCCAGTTGCGCTTTGAAAGTAACTACCGGTGTTTCTACCGCCGTTCTTTCCGCCATCATGGCAATGGAAAATCGTTGTGTCACTTCCGTTGAAGGAATTATTGATGAAGATGTAGACCAAAGTATCCGTAACCTGACAAAGATAGGTTCTAAAGGAATGGATGAAACGGATAGACTGGTACTGGAGATAATGACGAATAAAAATTGAGAATTGAGAATTAAAAATTGAGAAATAAATGCTGCGCTATATGCTGTCATTTTTCAATTCTCAATTCTCAATTCTCAATTCTCAATTTATCAATGGCAGCATCCGTCTCCACATTCATGGTCGCCGCATCCGCCGCCGCAGTCTCCACAGTCGCATCCGCCACTGCATCCGCCGCCACTCATCATGCGTGCCATTTCTGACAATTCATCGTTGGTAGCCGGACGGTTTTCTGTGATTTCACCTACAAAGTTCAAATCGCAACCTGCCAAGGGATGATTCATGTCCATTACTACTACATCGTCTTTTACTTCTACTACACTTCCGTTGATGCGTTGACCTTCTGAGGTCATCAAAGGAATTACAGCGCCTTCTACTACACGTTCGCTATCGAACTTACCTTCTATCTCGAAAATATTCTTCGGGAGATCGATAACGTGCTCGTCGTCATATTCGCCGTAAGCCTCTTCGGCTTTGATTGTAAAGTCGAACTTGTCGCCTTTCTTCAAATCTTTCACTTGGTTCTCGAAAGACTCCAATGTCAGGCCTAAACCGGAGATGAATTGAAACGGATGTTCTGCAGGAGCTTCTTCTGTGAATTCTTTTTCTCCGTTTTCGATTGAGTACAGCTTATATGCTACGGTGATGTACTTGTTTTCTACTGTTTCCATTAATTTTGTTATTTCTATTGGTAAATACTGTTTTTGTCTTTACAGTGTGCAAAGATACGAATATTTTGCTTCGAGAGGGGGAAGCGTCCCGGTAATTTTCAGATTATTAAGTGCTTTGTAATTGATTAATACCTTCCTCTGAAAGCGTCCGAATGGTTTTATCTGAAACTAATAAGTGATAAAATAAGATTTTAAGGCACGGTTTCCTTACGATTATTCATGTTTATATCTTTTTTTCTTCAATTTGTTTGGAGTTTATAAAAAAGCACTTACCTTTGCAGCATATTTATATGAAATAACAAATAAAAGAACAATAAAGATACTTTAGTTATGAATTTGCATACATCTATTAACCTGGCAGTCCTGCATATTATTCGCGTCGTGGTGGTGGCATCAAGAGCGTGAGAAAGGTTGTGTATGTATTCGTACGGTAAAGATATTTATAATAAGCCTTTCTCATTACGGTGAGAAAGGCTTTTTTCATAAAAGGAGACAGATAAGATGAAACATCAGTTACGCAGTTCGTTCAGTACACAAGGCCGCCGTATGGCAGGTGCCCGCGCATTGTGGGTAGCCAACGGTATGAAGAAAGAACAGATGGGTAAGCCCATAATCGCGATAGTCAATTCTTTTACCCAGTTTGTACCGGGGCATGTGCATCTGCATGAAATAGGCCAGTTTGTAAAGGCAGAGAT
>ENA-OQAB01000572-OQAB01000572.1-human-gut-metagenome-genome-assembly--contig:-NODE-572-length-19485-cov-3.194648_pt1 | contig 19485 bp, 24 predicted proteins | sample MGYA00242490_ERZ504517 | MGnify/ENA primary metagenome ERZ504517 (study PRJEB26092, sample SAMD00036298) | human gut metagenome | host: Homo sapiens | study: EMG produced TPA metagenomics assembly of...
CGCTCGCGGAGGCGGGGCTTCCCGTCCGGGAGTTCTTCACCTTCACCACCGAGCGGGGCGACGAGCTGAACGGTTACATGCTCAAGCCGCTCGACTTCGACCCGGCAAAATGCTACCCCGTGCTGCTGACCCAGTCGATTCCGGTCGGATCGCGAGTGCGAGTGTGGGTCCCGACTGGGAGGACGCGCTCGTCACGCATGGCTATATCGTCGTGTGCGTCGATCCCCGAGGCACCGGATACCGGGGCGAAGAGTTCAAGAAACTCACTTACGGCGACCTCGGCCGGCTGGAGGTCGAAGACCAGATTTCGACCGCCCGCTACATGGCCCGTCAGAGCTGGGTCGATCCAGCGCGAATCGGCATCTACGGCTGGTCGTACGGAGGTTTCATGGCCCTAGGATGCGCTTTCAGGGGCGAAGGCCTTTTCAAAATGGCGATCGCCGTAGCTCCCGTCACTTCGTGGCGCTACTACGATTCGATCTATACGGAAAATTTCAACGGTCTTCCCGAAGACCATCCGAAGGGATACGACGACAATTCGCCCGTCAATCTCGCGCACCTGTTCCGCGACGACAGCACGCGTCTGCTGATCGTTCATGGTACGGCGGACGACAACGTCCATTTCCAGAACACGATGGAGATGGTCCGTGCATTGAACAAGCTCGGGAAGCAGTACGACATGATGGTCTATCCCGACCAGAACCATTCGATGATGCCCGACGATATGATACACGTCCGCGAGAAAATGCTCCGTTATACGTTGGAAAATTTGTAACCGGCAAAATACCGTGAAAAATCTGCTGCTGCATCCCACACCGATCGGAACGGTCGGAATCGTCGAGAACGGCCGGGCCATCACCGACATTCTCTTCGAAGAACAACTCCCCGGGGATGCCGTCCAACATACGACCCCCTTGCTCGAACAGGCAGCGAAACAGTTGGACGAATATTTCACCGGAAAGCGCACCTCCTTCGATCTGCCGCTCGAACCGGAGGGAACCCCTTATCGGAAGAAAGTTTGGCAGGTCCTCACGGAAATTCCTTATGGACAAACCATGACTTACGGCGAAATCGCCCGTCGGACAGGTAATCCGCAGGCTTCGCGGGCCGTAGGCGGTGCCAACCATCACAATCCGATTCCGATCGTCATTCCCTGCCATCGGGTCATCGGTGCGGGCGGCAAGCTGACCGGTTACGCCGGCGGTCTGCCGCGCAAAGAGTTCCTGCTCGCCCTCGAAAGGAACAGGCTGCCGAAATAAAAAACGAAGGCCGGAGTGAAAACTCCGGCCTTTTTCGCAGGCTCTGCTCCGCATCACGCAGGCTTGAACATATCTTTGCCTACGCCGCAAAGCGGGCAGCTCCAATCGTCGGGCAGATCTTCGAAAGCGGTGCCGGGAGCGATGCCGCTGTCCGGATCACCGACCGCAGGGTCATAGATGTAGTCACAAACTGTGCAACGATACTTTTTCATAGTCCGAAAATATTTAGATTAAGTGAAACTGTATTTTTACAAATATAATACCTCTTCCGGGATTCCTCGTGTTTTTCCCCGAAAATTTACGATAATTCTGTATATACCGGATAAAATCGCTCCGTAGGCATCGAAGCCGGGTACTACGCCGCAGCTGTCGGGCCGAACAATCCTCCGCAGGAGGCAAGACAGCTCCGAAAGGAAGACGACAAAAAACGCCGCCGCAATCTATGTGCGACGGCGTAATATTCGTTCTTTCCACCCGGGCAGAAGAAGCCCGGTTCGAACGGAAGTCTTTATTTGATGCGCTCGTAATATTCGCGGGTACGCGTATCGACGCGGATCTTGTCGCCGGTATTGATGAACAGGGGAACCTTGACGTCGCACCCGTATTCACCCGTTGCGGGTTTTGAGCGAGTTGGTCGAGCGGTATCGCCTTTGATGCCCGGTCGGTATAGGTCACTCCATATCGACGATCGGGGGCAGCTCGGCGGAAAGAACGCTCTCCTTCTCGGTGTGGAACATCACCTCGACGATCTGACCGTCGGCCATCAGGTCGTAATTGTCGATCAGGTTCTTGTCGATGTTGATCTCCTCGAAAGTTTCCGTATGCATGAAGTGCGCACCCAGATCGTCTTCGTAGGTGAACTGATAGGGACGGCGCTCCACACGCACCGGCTCGATCTTCGCACCGGCGGAGAAGGTATTCTCCAGCACGCGGCCGTTTTCCAGGTTTTTGAGTTTGGTACGCACGAAAGCGGGGCCCTTGCCCGGTTTCACGTGCTGAAAATCTACGATCTGGAAGGTCTTGCCGTCCAATTCGATGCACATGCCGATCTTGATGTCTGCTGTAGTTGCCATAGGAATATTTTTATTTACGATTTTTCGCGGAGGCAAAGTTACGAAAAATCTGCGTAAATCGGGCAACGTCGGCTTATTTTTCCGAATCCGAATCGTTTCGTCCCGCCGATCGTCCCTCGCCGGTCCATCGGTAGCGCGGTCCGGAAATACCTAAAAGAGCCGTGACCCGCTCGGCCACCGACCGGCACAACTCCTCTACGGACGAGGGGCGGGCGTAAAATCCGGGGGAAGCGGGCAACACGACGGCGCCGGCTTCGGTAAGAGCGGTCATGTTGCGCAGGTGAATCAGCGAGAGGGGCGTTTCTCGCACGACCAGCACCAGGCGGCGGCGCTCCTTGAGCATCACGTCCGCAGCCCGTTCGATCAAGCTTTGCGAAACGCCGCAGGCGATGCGTCCCAGGGTTCCGACCGAACAAGGAACGACCGCCATCGCGTCGTAATCGGCCGAACCGCTGGCCGGAGGAGCGAACAAATCGTCGTTGTCGAAAATGCGGATGCGAGGATCTTCTGGCATAGTAACTCCTTCGAAATCAGCCACTTCACTGGCATGAGTGCTGTAAACGAGCGCGATTTCGGAAACCTCTTCGGCCCGGAGCAGTTGCTCGAGGCAAAGGCGGGCATACAGAGCGCCGCTGGCGGCTGTGACGGCGACGACGATTTTCATAGAGTTACAATTCGATGGTTTTGCATTTGAGCCCCAACTTCCGGATCTTGTCCAACGTGCGGGGCAAGGCATAACGCATGTTCCGGAACGATTTTTCGCTGTCGTGGAAAACCACGATAGCTCCCGGTTCGAGGTGTTTGGTTACGTTCTTCAGGCATTTGCGGGGCGAGAGCGACCGGCTGTAATCGCGCGAAAGCACGTCCCACATCACCAGCTTGTAGCGCTGCGACAACGCCCGGGCCTGCGCCGGCGTGATCCGGGCGTAGGGTGGTCGGAACAGTTCGCTGTGAATCAAATCGTTGGCGAAATCGACATCCTCGATGTAGCGTTCCAGGCTCATCCCCCAGCCTTTCTGGTGGGAGTAGGTATGGTTACCGACCTTGTGGCCCGCGTCCACGATGCGGCGGAAAAGATCGGGATAAGCCTCCACGTTTTTGCCCAGAACGAAAAACGTCGCCTTGGCGTCGTACTTCTCCAGCATCGCCAGAATCCACTCCGTGATGCCCGGTGTGGGGCCGTCGTCGAAGGTCAGGAAAACCCCCTCCGGGTCGTCGATCTCCCAGATCAGCGACGGGAACAGGTGACGGATTATTTTGGGCGGCTTGAGTTTCATGACGAGAAAAAATACTCCGGCGGAGTACGGCATCGACAAAGATAGTACAAAATCGCCGATTTTCAACAGACGATCTTCCGGTGCGTTCGCTTTATAGGCAAAATGAAAAATATGAATTCCTCCTTTGCGGAATATGCCGCTGATTCTCGAAACCCCCGACGAATCGCGTTGGGCGGAGGAGATCGCGGAATTAAAACGGTTTTCGGAAGAATAGTCGAACGGTTGCGATTCGCTTCCCGTCGAAACGGCTGTTTCGGCGGGAACTTTCGTGCGAAAATATTTGCAGGATTTGATCGAGTTATCTATCTTTGAGAAAAATACGCTACTGTAGTTTGTCTGCAAAAACGTTATGCCTATGAAGAAATCGTACTTTTTGTTGCTTGCAGTCCTGTTGTGGGGTTGCTCGACGTTCGAAGAGGAGGTTCTTCCGGCCCCGGGGGATTCTCCGCGTCAGTTGTCGGTTTCGGCGGTGGAAGAGCCTGGTCCCGATCCGGGTTCGTTGGAGATCATGCAGCGTGCGGTGGACAGCGTTGCTGCCCATAGCGGGCAGCGCAGCCGTTCTGCCTCGGTATCGGGTGCTCAGATCGAACCTACCCACCGTTACGTACGTTTCTCTCCGGCCACGAAAGCGCAGTTCGACGCTTTGTTCGATCAGGATGAATTTACCTGTTATAACTTTCCGTTGGATGAGGTTTCTCCGGTAGTGCGGATGAGGGCTTCCGGATGTCCGGACCTTCGGATACTCCGGAACAGCTCTACGCGGTACTTCGTACGACGGTCGTCTTGCCCGATACGATTGCGAGCGAGGTTTTGAAAGAGTTGTACGACCCGTCGGTTACGGAGCGGGGCGTTGCGGATCCAGTGTGGGCGGATCGGGTCTGGGCCGAGGCTCGTGCTTTGATCGACGACGGGCGCCATCCGGGGAAAATAATTCCTTACATTCCTTCCGGAGAGATTAAGGTTTGGGACAATATTGCCGGAGATTACATTCCGATCGAGGGTGTTATGGTTACTATCATGCCTCCTGATAACTTGTTGAGGGTCTTGACAACGAGGACAGATAAGGATGGTAAATTCAGAATGTCGGGGTCGGTTCAGGAGCCAGTTAATTATGCGCTTTCGTGGAATACGGTGTATTGGACGATCAAGAGCAGCGCCGTGAGTTCGGCGAACTTGCGGGGTCCCAGCGTGCAGGGCGCCTGGAATGTGAAGATTTCCGGAGATGATGTTATTAGTGGTCCTGCGACGGTTTTTCGGGCCGCTTACCGATACTGGCACAAGATGCCGGCATTGGGATTGACCGCACCCAATTTGGGTAGGAAAGTGAGAATTACATGCCATAATTCGGTAGGTTTCACATATTATTGGAATGGAAAAGAGTTAAGTGCTTCCGGCCTATTTCATCCTGTCGTAAATAGTGATGCTGATCCTGATATAGAAGTGGCCTGTAAGAGAAATGCCAGCTATGTTTTCGGAACTGTAGCTCATGAGATTGGGCATGCGGCCCATTATGCTTTCAATCCGAAATTTAATGGAAAGACGAATGCCTTGATTAAGGAGAGTTGGGCACAATTTACCCGCTACATTTTAACGGAAACGGAATACAAGGATTTGGGCCTATATGGTAAATTGCATAAAAGTCGATTATTTAATCCGAATCAGCATTTGGTGGCATTTCAGGTTCCGGATTATTATAATCAGCAAATGTGGTACTTGGGATTAGGGGCTGAAAGAGATGAGACTGTGCGATTGTACACTCCCATGTTTGTAGATTTATACGATACATTCAATCAAAATAAATGGTATGGATATTGGTCTCCCGGCAGAACAAAAGATGATTTGGACAGGACCCCGGATGATGATATTTGCATGCTGACTATTCGGGAAATCCAAGAGATTGCTTTTGGATCGAAAAACAAATCGGAGGCTATCGGATGGATTCGGCAGTACGCCGCCCGATACGGTTTTACTTCGGAGGAAATCGATCGGTACTGGGCGGTTTACTCTTTAATCGAGGATGAAGATTATGATCGGTATAAATAGTATGAATAATTATTGAAAAAACATTGGATTATGAAAAATTTGATATGGATATTGGCGGCGATTATGCTTGCAGGCTGTGGTGACAACGAAGAGGGTCAGGATATGGGGCTGCATGGCGATCCTCCCGGATATAGCCTTTTTATTTGGTCGAATGAGAGTGATCACCGGATAACGATGACGGTAACCGATCGATTCGAGAAGAAAGAGATCCTTCCCGGAGAAAGCCTGTTGCAGGAGGAGGTCGGTTTCGTTACCCCTCCGAGCCTTGAAGGATATATGATAGACGGTGTTTCGATTGTGTTCGACGATGGCCCGTACGGGGGTGTATTTTTCAGGACAGATAAGGTTACGGCGTTTAATCCCTGTCTTGAATGTAATTATACGGTGGAACGGTCGAATATCGATGGTTATATTGGATTTTGCAGGTGGACCTATACCTTCACCAACGCCGACTACGATGCGGCCGTGGCTCGCGGGCCGATGAAGGAGCAGTAACCATACGGGAGCGACTTGTTTGCAGGCACGAAACCCGGCCGGGGAATATTTCCCGGCCGGGTTTTTGCAGGAAACTCTGCCGAAGCCGTTTGCATTCTCGAAAAATATCCCTACATTTGTAGTAAACAGATTAACCGGACCGGACTATGAAAAAATTATCGTATCTGCTGACATTGCTGCTACTCGTTACCCTCATGACGGGCTGCAAAGCGTTCCATACTCTGATGGATTCGAAACTCAAAGCCGCTCAGGGGGCACCGTACGAATTGATTGTCGTGTGCAACCAACAGTTGTGGGAGAGCGAGTTGGGTGATACGCTGCGTTCGGTGCTGTTGGCTCCGATTCCCTATCTGAACGAACGGGAACCTCTGTTCAACGTGATGCAGTTTCCGGAATCGGGATTCAAAGGTACGGTCGTCGATTACCGCAATATCCTCAAAGTGCTCGTCGATCCCTCCCTTGCGGCGGCTTCGGCCGGTGTGCAATACGATGTTACGGCTTCTCCGCAGGTCGTGGTGACGCTTCAGGGACCGACCCGGGAGGCACTTACGCAATATGTCGCGGAGCATCGTGCGGAGTTGGTGCAAACCTTCGAAGGGGCCGAGCGCGACCGCTCGATCGCTTTCGCCAACAAGTTCAATCAGACGGAATCCGGCAAGCTCGTTCGAGAAAAGTTCGGCGTGGAGATGAAGATTCCCAAAGGCTACATCCTGGCCCAACAAAGCGATGATTTCCTCTGGTTCCGGTACGAATTCCCGGCTGCGAGCCAGGGCTTCATGCTCTATTCCTATCCTTACGAAGGGAAGCAGTCCCTTTCGGAGGAGGCGTTGCTGGCTGCCCGCAACCGTTTCGCCGCTCGCATTCCGGGGCCGAGCGACGGCTCCTATATGACCACATCGAAAGTCTTTACGCCCCGGTATCGGTTTTTCCGGCTCGAAGGCAGAGCCTGGGTCGAAATGCGCGGATTCTGGGATGTCGAAGGGGATTTTCATGGGAGGTCCGTTCGTAAGCTATACGACCGTCGATACGGCGACCGACCGGGTTTTCACGCTGGATTGTTATGTTTATTCTCCGAAACTTCCCAAACGCAATTATATGCGCGAAGTGGAACACTTGCTTCATCTGGTGAAATTCCCCGCAGCGACCGGTTCCGCATCTGCGACTGTCACCGCTGGCAGGCGGGAGGCGGCAAAATCAGATGCTCCGGCATCCCGGGACGCAAATCCGAAACCCGAAGCAATCTCGTCGGAATCCTGATAATCCGCCGCCCCGGTGTTGCAATTCCTGACATATCTGTTCATCGCCATCTATACGGCGACGGTTATCGGCATCATCCTGGTTGTCATTTTGGGCAACCGCAACCCGCTCAAGACGATCCCGTGGGTCGTCGTGCTGATTTTCGCTCCGGTCGTGGGATTGGTTTTCTATTTCTTCTTCGGGCAGGATCTGCGGCGCAAGCGGATTATTTCGCGCCGTACCTACAAGCGGCTCATGGTCTATGCTCTTCCGGCCCATGTGCGTCGAAGCGATGCCCCCCGTTCCGGCCGCATGTCAATCCCTGTCCACTCTGCTTACCAATACTTCGCAGGCGGTTTCCTTTTACGGCAGCCGCCTGACCCATTACGGCGACGGGGCTTCCAAGATGACCGCCCTGCTCGAAGAGATCGAAAAGGCCCGCGACCATATTCACATTCTCTATTATATTTTTTGTGACGATGAAACGGGTGCCCGTCTTCAGCAGGCGCTGATCCGCAAGGCAAAGGAGGGTGTCAAAGTCCGCGTACTCTATGACGACGTAGGCTGCAACGGGGTCAAGAAAGAATTTTTCCAGCAGATGCGCGATGCGGGTGCGGAGGTTCATGCCCTGCTGCATGTACGCTTTCCGATGCTGACCGACCGGGTCAATTACCGCAACCACCGCAAGATCGTGGTCATCGACGGCCGGGTAGGTTTTTTCGGCGGTATGAATATCGCCGACCGCTATGTGAAAGGACCGGGTTGGGGGTATGGCGGGACAGCCACTTCAAGGTAGAAGGAAAGGGGGTGTATGGCCTGCAATCCGCATTTCTGGTGGATTGGTCGACCGTCGAACGCGTACAGCCTGGATACCTCGAAGTTTTTTCCCGAAGCCGACAACTATACCTCATCGACCATGCAATTCGCTACCAGCGGTCCGTTGGGGCCCTGGCGAACGTTGTTGCAGGGTATTATGACGGCTATCGCCGGTGCGCGACGGAGTATCTGCATCCAGACGCCCTATTTCCTGCCGACCGAGGGCCTGAACTCCCTGTTGCAAACGGCGGCATTGGGCGGTATTGACGTACAATTGATGCTGCCCGAGCGTTCCGATTCCCGGATTATCGATAAAGCCGTGCATTCGTTCATCGACGATATGCTCCGGGCCGGGGTGAAGGTTTACTTTTATACCAAAGGCTTCCTGCATGCCAAAATGCTTATCGTCGATGATCTGCTGACGGTTGTGGGTTCTGCGAACATGGATTTCCGCAGTTTCGAGCACAACTTCGAAATCAACGCGTTCGTTTACGGACAGGATTTCAATACGGCAATGCGTCGTGTTTTCGACGAAGACCTGCGCTCGTGCCGGCGGCTTATTCCTTCGGAATGGTTGCGGCGACCTCTTCCGCAGCGATTGAGCGAGTCGTTCATGCGGCTCTTTTCCCCGCTGTTGTAAGGCCGGAGGAGGCGATGACGGCGATCGGGGTTTCCGTTGTTGTCCGATTCGCAAAAAACATAGCCACACCACGGAAAGCCCGGAGCCTGTAAAAAATATTTGGAGAATCCGATTTAACTTTCTATCTTTGTAAAACAAACGTATCAGGGTTCTGACCTTCACGGGTCGGGATTCTTATTTTTTTGATAAAACCATGGCAAAAGAGATTATTTATCTGACGGCAGAGGGTTACAAGAAGCTCAAGGACGAACTCGACCATATGCGCTCGGTGGAGCGTCCGGCTATATCGGCGGCCATTGCCGAAGCACGCGACAAGGGAGACCTGTCGGAAAACGCCGAATACGACGCGGCCCGGGAAGCACAGGGACTGCTCGAAATGCGTATCGCCAAAATGGAAGATACCATTGCCAATGCGCGTATCATCGACGAATCGAAAGTCGATAAGAGCAAGGTGCAGATCTTGAGTCGGGTAACTCTTCTGAACCACAATACCGGCAAGGAGGTGATCTATACTATCGTCGCCGAGCACGAAGCCAACCTGCGCGAAGGCAAGCTGGCCATCGGCACTCCCATTGCCAAAGCCCTGCTGGGACATAAGAAAGGGGACCGGGTGGACGTGACCGTGCCTGCCGGGACGATCCATTTCGAAATTCTGGATATCAACATCTGAAATAGGGAGATCGGGGTGAGGCAATCTTTTTAGGATGTAGAAACTGTTGTTGATTATTTTTTGGTAAGGAATGCTTTCGGGCGTTCCTTTTTTGTTCGTATTTGTATGATTCCGGTGCTTTGTCAGTCGATACCGGCGATTGCTGCTATGTACGGCGGATTGCATGCAAGGGGAGTTCGGTGCCATGATCGCGCAATAAACGGAACGTCCGACCTTAAGGTCGGACGTTCTCTGTTTTCTCGTTTTGGAGGAGCTATTTTAACGATGTGCGAATTTTGCCTGTCGCATATCCATAAGATTGATATTTGACAGGCCACCACCGATGAGTTCTCCGGCGGGGCTTGCACCCTCTTTGGTCAGATTTACCATTTGGCGGATAACGGGTCCATAGTTGCCTTCTGCATCCGCTGCTACGCCACAGATGGTGTTTTCATCCCAATAGACTGCCAGCAACTGATCTACCGCATCCTTAAATTCAGGTATTCCGTAAGTAACCAGATTGTTGATTATGCTGCGGTCCGAATATTCGTCCGGATTACTCAAATCGCCCATGAAACATCCTGTCCACCAATGAGCTGCCTTGTCGTTGTGGGATACTTTCAACAACAGAACGGCATATTCTTCGAAGCCTGCGAAGTTGATGGGATCCAATTGGGCGAGTTCTGCGCCATCATACCATGCGTAGCTGTCGATGCTTACTTCGGCAAGCGCAGCGGTATTCTCTTCTACCGTATATGTTTCACTGATGATGAAGGGAGCGACAGGGACTCCTTTTTGATCGATGGCAACGGCCCACATTCGCAATTGATCGCCTGTCTGAAGATTCCGTTCAAATTCTACAGGACCTGTGGCCGCGAGCATGGAAACCGCCTCGGCATGCAGGCCGGTGGTGCCCATATAGTCTTTGATTTTGGATTCAAGCACTTTTTCATACCCTCCTCGATATTTCGCCGAAGGCCTGATAATCCTCTTCCGAGATAAGTATCGAATATGTAAACGACATCGTCTGCTGACGGAACGGTGGAGAACTTGGAGGCGACAACCGAACTTAAAGTGCATTCGAATTGAACGTCGAACGTTTGGGGATCCCCTCCTTCAAGAGTCTTGAATGTTTCGGTTTTGATCGGTGTGGTCGGGAATCCCTGTTCGCATCCGAAAACCGCAATTTGATATTCCCAGCCCGGGTTGAGTTCTTTTGCTTCATACGTGAAAGGTCCCTCGTGGAGATACATGTCGAGCATACCCCAGCCGAAATAACGATCGATCAGATATTTTTGATAATCCGTACCCGTCGGCACCTGGGACTGGATGTCAGCCGACAGAACATCCAGGAAGTAAACATCGCTGTTCGACGGTGTAACGGTAATCGATGCTCCTGTCTGTGTGATTGCTGTCGTTGCGATTTCGAATGTATTGGTGGATTCGGGTGCAGTCTGCGCTGTAAAAGCTTCTGCGGTAGGCTTCGTCGTCGTGTGTCCGTCGGCATCGATACCTACTGCGACGGCCCAATACTTGGCTCCCGGTTCGAGTCCTCTGGCCGTATATGCATCGTTGCCGTAAGAAGTAATGGCTTTGACCGCCTCCTCGCGGGTCATCTCCTGCTGCTCCATCATCACTACCTCGATGAAATATTGTAGGTAATCGTCAAAACCGTGTTTTTGGGATTCCAGCCAATCGGCGTCGGTGACGATATCACTGAAATAACTTTTTGTTTCGTTGCTCGGAGAAACCGTGATTTCAGCTGTCGTCGGAGTAATGTTACTTACTGATACCTTGAATGTCAGTTGATTAGGATCAGTTTGGGGGGGGTACGTCGGTTTTGTCGTCACTGCATGCTCCGGCGAACACCGCCAAAATAAGAAAAGGAATTAAAATTTTTTTCATAATCTTATTATTTTTTAGTGATTAATTCACTACTAAAATAAATAAAAGTAGTGAGAAAACAAAAAACGGATGATTTTTTAGGATGTTAAATTTAAGTTTTTTAAAATTGGATTGATGTCTTATGAAGAGGTAACTTTGTATTCGTATTCTCGGAACTGCCGGAAGTAAAGAAACCGGTCATAGTAACTTGGGGTATGATGCTGTTGTGATATTATATTGACCATTCGAATAAATTCGGAGCCTGTGTCCGTTTATACCCGAGGAAAAGGGTATGTTTGGGATTCGAGATATTGATATTTGATTCCCTGCAGAAGCATCCCAATATATAGGTATTTGGGAGAGTGCACCTTGCCGGGTAACCTTTTTTCATTATTTTTGCACCTGAAATGAGCGGACAAAAACTCATACGGGTATTCAATGCGGGGGCGCTGCTGCTGATCCTGCTCGCGGCCTATGCGGGCAAAAGCCTGCATACCCATCCCGATGAGTACTATCGTTACCTCACGGAGAACGATGCAAATACCACGTCGCCGGCTCTTGTGGACGACTGTGCGATTTGCCATTTCCATTTCTTCTCGTATATCCATTCTACCGACTGGGTCCTCGACAGTGAGTTCCGTTTGCTGGAAACCTTTTTCCGGCCGGAGTGTTACGATCCGGCAATCGTTGCGATATCGGGCTCGCAGCTCCGTGCGCCGCCTGCAATCGGGTAGATAAATTCGTTCCGGAACCATTCGTTTCCGGGACTATTCGACCGCACGTGCCGAGCGGCGCGGCAAAACATCGTTTTCACAGGGTATTCTCTCTCATCGGCCGTATTACGGGCCGTTGCCCCTGCCTGGCGAAAACAGACCCATTTTACATCTTAAAACATAGGATTATATTGTGTATCCATTTGGGAGCATAGCGCCCCGAGTCCATTCCGAGGAGGAGATTTAGGAGGACTTCATTACAGACGCAGCCTCCGGCCGCGAATAAACGCCCTCGAACTCGATTCCGCGACCGTCGGATAATGGGACATTGAAGATATAATCGCTTAATTATTATAATATGAAAAAATTGATCCTCTTGGCCGTAATGTGCCTGGTTTATCATACACTTTTTGCAGACGAAACGACCCCGAAACCTCAAAGCGACGCTCATCTTTACGGTCATGTCATCGACAGCGAAACAGGCGAACATCTGCCGTATGTTACTGTTACGATCCCCGGCACGACCATCGGTACTGCCACCGATGCGAGCGGGCACTATTTCCTGAAGAACTTGCCGACGGGCACGATTACCGTCGAAGCCCGAATGATGGGTTACGATCCTGTGCGCCATGAGGTATCGCTCAGGAAAGGACAATCCCTCGAACTCAACTTCGAGATCACGGAAAACGGAATCACCATGGACGACGTAGTCGTTTCGGCCAGCCGCAGCGAAACCACGCGTCGCAAGGCCCCGGCCCTGGTGAACGTCCTCGACCGCAAGATTTTCGACAACACCAACTCGGCTTGTCTGGCTCAGGGGCTTAGTTTCCAGCCCGGCGTACGCGTTGAGGACGACTGTCAGAACTGCGGTTTTATGCAGGTGCGTATCAACGGACTCGACGGACACTATTCGCAGATTCTCGTCGATTCGCATCCCGTCTTTTCGGCCCTTTCGGGCGTTTATGGACTGGAGCAGATTCCGGCCAGCATGATCGACCGCGTCGAGGTGATGCGCGGAGGCGGCTCGGCACTCTTCGGCTCCTCGGCCATCGGCGGTACGATCAACATCATCACCAAGGACCCCGACCGCAACAGCGCCGAAGTCGGTCACACGATCACGGCGATCGGCAACAGCAGCAGTTACGACAACGTCACCTCGGCCAATGCCTCGCTCGTCACCGACAGCCGTAAGGCGGGACTTTATGTCTATGGACAGAACCGCCACCGCTCGGGGTACGACCACGACGGGGACGGCTTCACCGAAATTCCGCAACTGCAATCCCAATCCCTCGGACTGCGCTCATTCTTCAAGACCAGCGCTTATTCGCGTATTACGCTCCAGTACAATACCGTCATGGAGTACCGCCGGGGCGGCGACCGGCTCGACCTGCCGCCGCACGAAGCGATGATCGCCGAGCAGACCGACCACAACATCAACGGCGGCAGCCTCTCGTTCGACCTCTCGTCCGCCGACTTCTCCAACCGTGTGAATGTCTATGCTTCGTTCCAGCACATCGCCCGCAAGAGCTACTACGGCTCCAAGCAGGATCCCGACGCCTACGGTCGCACGCACGACCTCACCGTGGCGACCGGCGCCCAGTACATCCATTCGTTCGACCGGTTGTGGTTCCTTCCCGCCGACCTGACCCTGGGCGTGGAATATAACTACAACGATCTGGACGACGAATCGATCGGCTATGATTATCGAACGAAGCAAAAGGTGCACATCATCGGCGCCTACCTGCAAAACGAGTGGAAAAACGAGCATTGGTCGCTGCTTATCGGCGGCCGTCTGGATAAGCACAGCCTCGTCGATCACGTAATCTTCAGTCCGCGTGCCAACCTGCGCTACAATCCCGGAGAGGGGGCGAGCCTGCGCCTAAGCTATTCGAGCGGCTTCCGTGCTCCGCAGGCCTTCGACGAGGATATGCACATCGCCATCGTGGGCGGCGAGCGGGTACGCATTCGCCTGGCGGACGATCTGCGCGAGGAGCGATCGCACAGCCTCAGCCTCTCGGCAGATCTTTATCACCGTTTCGGAAAAGTCCAGACCAACTTGCTCGTCGAAGGTTTTTACACGACGCTCGACCACGTTTTCGCCTTGCGTCCGCTGCCCGATCCGGATACGGACGGGAGTACGATCAAGGAGCGTTACAACGGCTCGGGCGCCCGCGTCATGGGCATCAATATCGAAGGCAAGGCCGCCTTCACCCGCTGGTTCGACCTGCAGGCCGGAATCACCCTTCAGCAGAGCCGCTACAAGGAACCGGAACAGTGGAGCGAAGATCCGGAGGTCGCACCGACCCGCAAGATGTTCCGCACGCCGAACACCTACGGCTACCTTACGGCTGAATTGACCCCCGTACGCAATTTGCAGGCAGCCATTACCGGAACTTACACGGGCAAAATGCTCGTGCAGCACATGGCGGGTTCGGGCACGCCCGTCGATCGGGCCGTCACGACACCTCGTTTCTTCGACCTGAACCTCAAAGTGTCGTACGACGTCATTCTCTATAAGGAGATCGCCCTGCAACTCCATGCCGGCATCCAAAATATCTTCAACGCCTACCAGAAAGACTTCGACCGGGGGGCCAACCGCGATTCGGGTTACATCTATGGCCCGTCGCTACCCCGCAGCTGGTTCGTCGGTGCGAAGATCAGCTTCTGACGGTCTGCCGGAAGCTCCGGCGGCTCCTTGCTTCGCCGGACAGGGAATATCGTTGTCGCTCATCCGGATTGACGGCATACGGAACTTTTTTGAAAATATCGCTTTCGGAAAGTCATGATATTTTCCGGGTATAAACCGAACGGAGCTGCTTGGCGGCTCCGTTCGCTCATGGCGGCCGAACGCTTTAGCAACCATTATTGCACCGATTTGCACGAGCCGCAAAACAATTTTACGGTTTTTCTCGTTTTTAATATATCGATCCATCCGTCAAAATTCGTATTTGCTGCGATTTTTGTTCTGTTCTCGAAACAGGGGTGGCTTGAATAACCGACATACGATCCCTATAACCAGATTTAACCCCGAATCGTTATGTTTAACTCCCGATCTTCCATCTCCATCTCGACGTTTCTTTCTTCACTGATTGGATCTATCATGCGCGGGCGACGCTCCGTCCGCTGCGGCCAAACGTGCGAGTACCGCAAGGCCAGACTCATCCTGACCCACGACCCGGGCGAAGAGCTGTTTCTGGGGGCCCTTCATCCGGCTGCGGCTCTTTTCCGGGAACATATCGATATCCCCGAACTCATCGCCGAACATGCTACTTATCGCAAAGTGCTCGAGGAGGCCGGAGCGAGGGTACTCACGGTACGTCAGATCCTGCTCGACGGAACCGGCGCGGACGGGAAACCCGCCGACCGGACGAAGCTGGAGAACCTGCGCCGCTTCGCGGCCGGTTTTCTTACCTTCGACACCCAAAACCTCTCTCCGGAAACAGCCGAGCAGCAAAAGGAGTACCGACAATCCATCCTCGCCAAGACATCGCCCCGGGATCTGGTGCGGATTATTCTGCGACAACCGATCATCCGACTGTCGGAAACGCAGATCAACACGGGGCTCAAGGCCGAATATTCGGAAAACCCCGTGATGAATCTCTTCTATACGCGGGACCAGTTGATAACCACAGCCAAAGGCATCGTAATCGGACGCATGAACTCCCCGCAGCGGGAGAAAGGATGCGACATTCTGCAATTCTGCCTCGAAAAAATCGGCATGAAACCGTTACACCGCATCGAAGGGGAGGGAGCTCATCTCGAAGGCGGGGATTTCTATCCGTTCGGCGATACGGCTTTCATCGGCTGCGGGATGCGCACCACGCAACCGGCCATCGATCAGCTTATGGAGCACGACCTGCTGGGCTGCAACCGTCTGGTCGTAGTCAAGGACCGATTGTTCAGCCAGGCGGAAATGCACTTGGACACCTATTTCAACATTATAGACCGCAATCTGGTGACGCTCACAGCTCGGCGTATGACCACCGATCCGGATTCTCCGGATCTGTTGCTGGCCGATATTTATCTCCGAGGTGCAAACGGCGTCTATACCAAAACCGAAGAAGATGTCGGATTCGTCGAATTGTTGAGGAGCCGTATCGGTGCCGCCATCATCCCCATTTCCGAAGAGGATGCCGACCGGCTGGCGGGTAATTTCCTGACGGTCGGGTCGCGCCGTATCATCGGGGTAGCGGGCCAGTCCGAAGCCCTGCGGACCGAACTGAAACACCGAGGGGTGAAGGTCACCTGGGTCGGGCTTGACAACCTTTGCAAAGGCTACGGTGCCGCACACTGCATGACGCAGGTGCTTCGCAGACGGTGAAGACTGTCCTCCGACGTATGTAAAAAAGACACTCCGGGGAAGTGAAAAGTTTTTCCGGGAGCGACCGTTGTCGCAATGTTCCGAAAGAATATGGCCGCTGTTGCCCGGCAAGGAGCGAAATCGGTTGTTATGTTCCGTTCATACGGGTCAGACGGGAAACTTTCCGCTTCCGGATGCGGGTAAGTTTCTTATAGAATACGACTTACTTCCGACGAAATGTGCGGCGGAAGGCTCTTTCACGAAAAATCCCCGGTCGAAAGACCGGGGATCTGCTATCGTTGTCGGCAAACGCTTACAACGCCTTGATCTCGTGAAGCACCTGGTTGGTCTTGCGGACCGCAGCAGCCGATGCCTCGAATTTGGCAGCCTCCTCCTTGGTGAGGTCGAGTTTGACGATCTTCTCGATACCCTTGCGGCCGATCACGGCGGGAACACCGATACAGATGTCGTTCTGGCCGTATTCGCCTTCGAGGTAGCAGCAGCAGGGGACGATCTTCTTCTGATCATGCAGGATCGATTCGACCATCATCGAAGCAGCGGCGCCCGGAGCATACCAGGCCGAAGTGCCGATGAGTTTGGTCAGCGTGGCACCGCCGACCATCGTGCTGGCGACAGCCTCTTCGAGTTTCTTCTTCGAGGCGAATTGCGTCACGGGCACGCCATTGACCGAAGCCTTCGAAAGCAGCGGAATCATCGTCGTATCGCCATGACCGCCGATCACCATGCCGTCCACGTTGTTGATGTTGGCGCCGGTGGCTTTCGCCAGGTAACATTTGAAACGGGCCGAATCCAAGGCGCCACCCATGCCGATAATCCGGTTTTTGGGAAGTCCCGAAGCCTTGAGCGCCAGATAAGTCAGCGTATCCATCGGGTTGGCGACCACGATGATGATCGCGCGGGGCGAATATTTCACCACGTTCTCGATCACACCTTTCATAATGTTGGCGTTGGTGCCGATCAACTCCTCGCGGGTCATACCCGGCTTGCGGGGAATACCCGAGGTGATCACCACCACGTCCGAGTTGGCAGTCTGCTTGTAATCGTTGGTCACGCCGACGAGCTTCGTATCGAAATCCATCAGCGTAGAACACTGGTACATATCCAGCATCTTACCCTCCGACAGGCCCTCTTTGATGTCGATGAGGACCACTTCGCTCGCCACTTCGCGGCAAGCCATCACATTGGCGCAAGTAGCGCCTACGGCGCCCGCGCCCACAACTGTTACCTTTGACATAATGTTATAGTTTTAAGGCGAGTCCGACGTATTGATTTCGGATGTAAAACAAAAATACTGTCACAACAGAACACGTCGGACTCACGTTACGGTATCTTTTGATGCCGGATTCTATCCTGACACTCCCTGCCGACACCCGTCGAAAACGGGAGGCTGCGGGGTTCGATTTACATCGAACGAATATTAGCCGATCAACTCTTTGTACTGCGCGTCGGTAAGCAGCGACTCGCACTCCTTGGGATCGGTCAGTTTCACTTTGACGAGCCAACCCTCTCCGTAGGGATCGCGGTTCACGATGGAGGGATCGGCATCCACTGCAGGGTTGAACTCCAACACTTCGGCGCCGACGGGAATGAAAGCGTCGCTCACGGTCTTCACGGCCTCGATCGAGCCGAAGACGTCACCGGCGGACAAGGTTTCGCCGACGGTCGGAACATCGACGAATACGATGTCGCCCAACTGGCTCTGTGCGAAATCGGTAATGCCGATAAAAGCCTCACCGCCCTCTACGCGGCACCATTCGTGGTCATTGGAATACTTCAGATTTGCAGGTACGTTCATAATTTTCGGTATTTGAATTGGTTAAAATGAAATTTATTCGCGGTCTAAAATATCATTGCAAATATAAGGTTATTTTTCGTTCGGCCAACGTTATCCTGTTAATTTTTTTAACACGCAGCCCGTCCCGTCCGTTCGAGCCGTCCGCTTCCCCTCGATAACGAACTCTATCTCCCGGAACAGGTACCCTTCGGTACGGCCGTCGGGCAGCTCCAGCAGTAGCTCTCCCGAAGGGCGCACGCCCCGCAGCACGGCCTCCACTGTCCGGCCGTCGGGATAACGGTACCGATGCCGCTCTCCGAGCCGGTACATCCGCCGCCGGTAGTCGGCCTGTAGCGCCTCCCGATCCCCTTTCTCGAGTTGTTCGTACCGGGCAGCCAGACAGTCGCCCAAGCGGTGCAGCACCTCCTGCCGATCGTATTCGCAGCCAGTTTCGAGGCACATCGACGACGGGTTCGGCAACGACGGATCGAACCGGGTCTGATTGACGTTCACCCCGATTCCGACGATCGTACGCGACAGACGGTCGCCCGTCAGGTTGTGTTCGATCAGGATGCCGACCAGCTTGCGGTCGCCCGCATAGATGTCGTTCGTCCATTTGATCCGGGCGTCGATGCCGTAACCGCCGAAAAGGTCCGTCAAAGCCAAAGCTACCGCTTCCGAAAGCAGAAACTGTTCCGAAACGGGCAGGAAACGGGGTTCCCATACCAGCGAGAACATCAGGTTGCGTCCCTCCTCGCTGCTCCAGGTATGCCCCCGCTGGCCGCGTCCGGCAGTCTGCCGCTCGGCGCAGATCGCATCGCCGTGTCCGTAGCGAGGATTCCGGGCCTCGTCGTTGGTCGAGGTCGTCTCTTCGAGAAAGTGATAACGGGTCCTGTGCATCCGAAAGGTACTATACCGAAACTCCGAAATCCCGGAGCGCCGCGGTGAGCGAAGTTTTCTTGTCGGTGGACTCCTTGCGGCGTCCGATAATCAGCGCACAGGGAACGCCGTACTCCCCGGCCGGGAAACGCTTGGGGTAGCTGCCCGGAATGACCACCGATCCGGCGGGGACGTATCCCTTGTACTGTTTGGGTTCCGCCTCCGTTACGTCGATAATATGCGTCGATCCGGTAATCACCACGCCGGCGCCCAGCACCGATTCGCGGCAGATGTGCGCCCCTTCGACCACGATGGCCCGGGAGCCGATGAAACAGTCGTCCTCGATGATGACGGGGGGCCGCCTGCACGGGTTCCAGCACACCGCCACGGCCCACACCGCCGCTCAGGTGGACGCGCTCGCCGACC